>Ga0335070_10000832_pt1 | contig 35425 bp, 32 predicted proteins | sample Lox_Sample_13_FD_206722 | JGI IMG/M metagenome (GOLD analysis project Ga0335070, IMG submission 206722) | Soil microbial communities from Loxahatchee National Wildlife Refuge, Florida, United States - Lox_Sample_1.3 | ecosystem: Environmental > Terrestrial > Soil > Wetlands | place: USA... | reverse complement strand
CAAAAAGAATCAAATATCTTGCTTCAGAAGTAGCGGCGGATTCTTTTTTGTTTCGAAAATATTTGCCTCAGTTTGTCGCTTCTGATGGTCATAGACTTTATGAGTTCGGCCGGAGGTTGTCTGAACTACTCCCCTCACACGAAGCGATTGAGGCCATCATTGTAACACAGTTAACTGCATTACCACTGAAACAAACTCAATTTATCGGAGGATTTTTTTTCGGACTGAAAAAATGTGTGCCCGAGATATGGGAAGAAACCATCCTACGTTTGCTTGATGATAGCTCAAGCAGAGACATAGGTGTAGACCTGATTCTTAGGTCTGGTGTATCAAAAAATCTTATTCAAAAACTAATCGAACTGTCTAAGCAAGGAGTCGTTAATTCCGAAGTATTCAGCCAGTTGGCATGGCAATCGAAAGAAGACAATATCCCTCCAGAATTAATGGAAGAAGCCCTCAATGTTCTTGTGATATCGCCCGACGCTGCTGCATTGCGAGTTGCCATTGAACTGACTGACTACTATTTTTTTAATAGAGAACAACCCAAATTTTGTGATGAGAATCTTTTGTTCAGACTACTCACGAAAGAAAAGTTCTTTGATAGGAAATTCAAAAACATTAAAGGCTATCACTGGTATGTGGTAGCTAAAGGCTTTCTCCATCGTTTTCCCGAACGGTCTATTGAAATCTTTTCGGCGGTTATGTCCCACCTTGAAGATATGTCGAGTTTACGTTCCAATAATTATCCACTCCAGATCGCTGATGAAATCGCAAAAGCGCATCCCAATGAAACATGGGCAATAATTAGTTCAATGCTTGAGTCAGACGAAATGAACTCCCACTATTTGACATCCTGGCTAGGTGACGAATTTACTTTTGAAGATCATGCACAGTCAGGTGTGATCATACTTTTTGACCCCAAAATAGTTATGAATTGGGTATTATCCAGAGTCTAACTGAAATGATTAAGAGAGCCGAAATTGAAGAAGAACGGCGTTTTTGACCCACGTTGCAAAATGGTCCACGATTCGAGGAAGGAAAAGGAGCAAAGAGGTAGTATGGATAAGGGAGAAATCATTATTTATCAAACAGATGATGGTAAATCTTCTTTAGAGGTTAAATTACAGGAAGATACCGTCTGGCTTACCCAAAAACAAATGGGTATACTTTTCGATAAAGATACCGACACAATCGGGCTGCATATTAGAAACATTTTCAAAGAGGGAGAGTTGCGACCTGGAGCAACTACCGAGGAATCCTCGGTAGTTCAGGACGAGGGTGGTCGGCAGGTGCGTCGTAAAGTAAAATTCTTCAATTTGGATGTGATTATTTCAGTCGGTTATCGAGTTAAATCCTTGCGCGGCACCCAGTTCCGGATCTGGGCAAATAACGTCTTGAAAGACTATCTGGTTAGAGGATATGCCTTAAACGAGAAGCGGCTGCAAGAACAACTGCAAAGATTTGAAAGCCTCAAACAATCTATCAGACTTATTGAAGATGTTACTCGTCATAAGATATTAAGCATAACAGAATCTGAAGGATTACTAAAAGTAATCGCCGATTTTACCTATGCTCTGGATATACTGGATCAGTATGATTATCAGATACTGCAAATTGTCGATACATCCAACAAAGATGTAATTCCTATTCTTTACGAAGAAGCCATGAGGGCGATTCAAAAACTGCGGGGGAAATTGAGCAATGCAGATCTGTTTGGGCGGGAAAAGGATCAATCATTCAGAACTTCTTTGGATACCATTTATCAGACGTTCGATGGGAAAAGCTTGTACCCAAGCATCGAGGAAAAGGCATCTCATCTGCTTTATTTCATAGTTAAGAACCATTCTTTTGTCGATGGGAATAAGCGAATCGCTGCGGCGATATTTACCTGGTTTCTGGAGAAAAATCAGTTATTATATAACTCCGATGGTACGAAGAGAATTGCAGCTAATGCTCTTGTGGCACTGACTTTGATGATTGCACTGAGTGATCCTAAAGATAAAGATATCATAATCAAAATCATCGTTAATTTAATCAACAAACATAACTGAGAGATTATAAGGAGACCCCAATGAAAGTAGTAGCCCTAAACGGAAGCGCCCGCAAGGACGGCAATACGGCAATTCTTATCAATACGGTTTTCGGCGAACTGAAAAAGGAAGGAATCGATACTGAAATGATTCAGCTCGCGGGAAACCCGATAGCGGGATGCATTGCCTGTTACAAGTGTTTTAAAAACAAGAACCGCCGCTGCTCGGTTGATAAGGACATACTTAATGATTGTATTGCAAAGATGGAGAAGGCCGAGGGCATATTGCTGGGATCACCCACATATTTTTCCGATGTCTCATCGGGCATGCGGGCATTTATCGAGCGGTGCGGTTTTGTCGCGCGGGCCAACGACTATATGTTCAAGTACAAAATCGGCGCCGGTGTTGTTGCCGTCCGTCGGGCAGGTGCGATCCCCGCATTCAACTCCATGATGCTCTTTCTGCATTACATGCAGATGTTCATCCCAGGGTCCAGCTACTGGAATCTGGCAATCGGAAGAGATCCTGGCGAGGTTCTGAAAGATGAAGAAGGCATGCAGACCATGAAGACACTCGGGCAAAACATGGCATGGCTTCTCAAAAAAATCCATGGATGAGGTTACGGATACCTAATCAGCCCACTTGACATATTCGTCTATGCCGGCCCTCTTTCTTTCAAAGCTGTTGATGGGATAGCTCTGATCAGGATATCCCAGGGCTAATCCGATGACAATCCTCCGATCCTCCGGAATGGAGCAAATTCTGCGCAACAACTCCGGATGTCCGACAGAAGCGGCCATGATACAGGTTCCAATCCCTTTTTGATGGGCGACAAGACATATAGTCTGCACGATGAGACCCACATCGAGCATGGCATATTCAACAAGGGTGTCCCTGGGAATACAAGCGACAATCAGACACGGTGCACCGAAGAGCAAGGCCATGTTTTCATATAATTTCTTGCGGGCTTCCTTGTCTTCGCGCTTGATGTTCAAGGTCGTGAGAATTGTTTGCCCGAGTTCGCCATACCTCTTTTTCAGGTGCGCGGGCCAGACTTCCGGCATAGGCACATCGGGAGTAAATGGCCGGTCTTCGACTAACAACTTGTGGTTTGCTTTTCTGAAATCATCAAGGAGTTTTCCCGTCAGTACATATAATTCCCACGGCTGCGTATTGCCCCAGGATGGAGCCCAGCGTGCCGTCTCCAGAATTTCACGTATAACCTCCCGGGAAATCCCGTTAGGTTTGAATTTCCTGATGCTACGCCTGCCTTTGACAACAGATACTAATTCCATTTCAGCATTCCCCCATGATTATCCGAATTGGCCCTATGCCACAACCGGAATAGAAGATACCCGTGCCGCTTTGAACAAAAGTCCCTGCGAAAGGAGGTAAAATCAGGGACCTCTGTTCAGCGCTCAATATTTCATTACTCCCGACAACTTAAGAGCAGGCAGGTTAAACCCCGCAATGATCAAAACGCTGATGATGACGGCCCAGGTTATGTATTTCAGCATTTGCCGGTCATCAAATTTTTCTTCAAGCTTCATCCCCGAAAAAATAAAACCGAGAACAAGAAACACAACGATGACAATAACACCGTGCGTAGTCCAGTGGTGCCCCAGTGCTGCCTTCATGGCGCTCATGACAGCGTCATTCTTTTCCTTGATGATCAGGATAACGGCATTTAAAAAACTTGTTACGACCAAAGAAATGCCAAACCCGGCGGCATATTTATTCATCTGAGTATTTTCCATAGCTCCTACCTCCCCATAAGTCCCATGGTCACGCCCTTGCTGATGATCCCTCCAGCGCCTTCCATTAAAAATCCCAATAAAACAATCAGAGCGGAAATTCCAAGAATCAGATTTCGCTTATGCTTCTCCACGAGCGGAACATTCTTATAGACAGCGATCGGCAGGTATATGGCAAGTAGTAACATTGCAAAAAAGATATGCTCCTTGACTTCCATGAAAAAGTTGTGCGCCCACGGCCATTGACCCGCCTTTATGATATCCCTGTCGTGGCCGTAATAAACCACGTACCAGTATCCTCCGATGATATAGGCAAGGACAATAAACACGGCAACGGCCAGGCTTAATTTCTTTATCCTCTCAATATTCCCTTCATGGACATTCAAGACATCTACAAACAGCGCGACAGCAAACATGATGCCTATGACTCCTATTGCCACATGAGTCATCATTACTCCCTGGACAAACATAATTTTCCTCCCTCCATAAAACTTAGCATTGAATGCTTTATTATTAAAAATTAAATTTTGAAGATATCCTCCTTAATTACTTTTTCTCTTCCTTCGGACCGAAGGTAAACTGATAGGCAATGTAAAAGTTGTAATAGTTGGGACCATAAATATCCTGACCCGCGGAGACAAGTATATGATGGTTATCCGTCAGGTTTATGATAGCGCCGACGGTGTAGCCTTTGCTTTCATCAATATCTGCCTTGCTCGCTGTCTTGTAGTAGAGTTCCACTCCCAAGGTCAGCTTTTTTGTGATCTCCCGCTGTACCAGCCAGCCGAAATACCACCAGTCCCTGTTATCTTCACCGGAGGTAAACCAGTAGCCGCCTCCCCCATAGGTAGTCCACGGTCCCCAGCTCTTCTGAAACCACAGCGGCAAGAAAAACTGGGTCTTGCCGTTTCCAAGTCCTCTCGAAGAGTCACCGGTGGGAATTTCCAGGAGCGGGAAAGTTCCTATCATTGGAAAATATTTTGTCTCCTGTATGAAGCGATACTTGATGCCGACCTCCGTATCGCCATAGCCGTATTGCGACCCCTCCCCCTCCGGCTTCACATACTGCATCGGGGCTATAAGATGGATCTGCATATTTGGCAGAGCGCCGTAATTCACCTCCAAGTGGGGTAGGGTGGCGGAATTCTGATCCCGGTCATGACTGTATTGTGACGCGAGATATATCTCCCAGTGCTTGTATTCCACCGGCTCCGGATCATCTGTTTTAAACGGCGGACCGGCGAAAGCCGCCCTCGGCGCAAGGACAAGAATAAATAAAAGTGCCGCAATGATGAATACGTTTATTTTATTCATCAAATCTTCTTTCCGATTTTGAAGGCCCTTCCCAGATATCTTCCTACACTATAGTAGGATTGTATCTCCGGACCAAAAAGCAGCGGCCTCACTTTTTCCATATCCGGCAATCCGTTTTCCCCAAGCACAGACTCATCCGCTTTGACGTCCACAATCTCGCCGATAAAGTGTGTGTGAATCCCGATTTCACTGGAGCTGAGCAGTTTGCATTCCAGGATCAGAGGGAATTCCTGAATGTAAGGGGCATCCACCTTATCGCTCTTCACGGCTGTATGTTCAGTGGCGGAAAATTTGTCGACGCTTCTCCCGGAAACAAGCCCGAAATAGTCAGCCACTTTCACTTGAGAAGCGGAAGGCACATTTACGGTGAAGGCCTTGCGTTCTACAATGTTGCCATGGGTATAGGTGGCACTTCTTATCGAAACAGCAACACAGGGCGGTTTGGAACTGCATACACCACCCCATGCTATAGTCATTGCATTGGGTTCACCGGCTTTATTGTACGTCCCTATAACCCATACGGGTGTCGGATAAATCAGCGTCCTCGCACCGAATGACTTTTTCATAAGTCCCCCATTTATCAAATATTTAAGGTTATTTTAGAGGAACAGTCCGATGATTCAATGATAGTTTAATTATAGTATAATGGTAATTTGATACTGCCATTAATTTTTACCTCGTTTTACTTTTTTCTTGTTTTTTTGGAGGAGACAGTTATACGATTAAACAGTTTTTCATGACTATTTCAGTGCTCACATTTAGGGAACGCATGGATATTTGTGGAATTTGTTTAAAAAGAAAAGTATTTACAAAATGTTTAGGATGCGAAAAGCATCTATGTGAACAGTGCGCCCGCTTTGAACTGATAGGTTCAGGCTGCGGGTGTGTCTGGCCGGTATACTATTGCTCCAAATGCGCGCATGACCCAATGATAAACCCGAACGCTGTGTTCAGAGAACCGGAAATATAATTGTCCCCCGCTGGCGGGGGTGCAGGGGGTGGTCGAACCTCTTGCAGAAACCTCCCCCTATCCCCCTCCGGAGGGGGACAAGGGTAGTCAACTCAATCTATTTTTACAATCGGAGCTGACATGGAATTTTTCATAAAACTACTCATAAGTGTTGTCGTTATAATTGTCTGCACACAGATCGGCCGCAAACTTCCTTCTCTCAGCGGCCTCATTGCCACCATGCCCATCGTAAGCGTGATCATCCTTGTCTGGATATATTCGGACAACCCGGGAAATTTCAAACTGATGGAAGACTTTACAAAAGCAGCTTTGTGGGGGATTCTGCCCAGCGTCCTGTTCTTTCTCGTTGCGTATTTTTGTTTCATGAAGCATTATCCCATCGGCATTGTTCTTTGCGCGAGTTTCGGCATATGGCTTATGGGGGCATTTATTCACCAGTGGTTTTTGAGATGAGGTTGCGAACATGACAATTATAGACCCCGGCAATTACAGGAGCATTGTTTTTTTCACCGGTGCAGGGATGTCCGCCGAGAGCGGCGTTCCCACGTATCGCGGCAGAGGAGGAGTCTGGAGCCAGTACAGATGGGAAGAATACGCCTGCCAGGAAGCATTCGACAATGATCCGGAAAAGGTGCTGAAGTTTCATGAATTGAGAAGGCAGTCGGTGCTTAAATGTGCGCCCCATGCGGGGCACCATGTAATCTCGATGCTTGAAAAAAAGCATCCCCATGTCCGTGTTGTCACACAGAACATCGACGGTATGCACCAGCGGGCGGGAAGTAAGAATGTAACAGAATTGCACGGCAGCCTCTGGCGTTTGCGGTGCCCCTCCCACGGGATATCCGAAGATATTGGAGAGAACTATAAAAATTTCAAGTGTGAAAAGTGCGGCCGCTGGCTCAGGCCGGACATAACATGGTTTGGCGACATGCTCGATCAGGACGTCATCACTGAAGCCAATCTAATAATCAGACGCTGTGACCTTTTCATCAGTATCGGGACATCAGGTGTAGTCTGGCCCGCTGCCGGCTTTCCGAAAGTCGCAAAGGAAAACGGCGCTTATTGCGTAGAAATCAATCCTGAGCCGAATGAAATGTCACTCCTGTATGATAAAACAGTGCGAGAGACGGCAGGGTGTGCGTTGCCCGGACTTTTCCCTAATGACATCTGAAAAACGCATTACCGGACCAACAACTTTTCGAGTAAACGGATAATTTCCTTAGTATGAAAAATTATTCCCGAAATTGCACGAGGGTCATCCGGGAACTGCTGATTTCCATCCGCCATGCCTCTCTCAGTCAAACTTATTGACCTGAAAGACAGCATTTCATATACTCCGCGCAGCCAGATAGAAGTTTAATAAGACTTAATAAAAACAAAGCCCTGAGGTGATTATTAAGGTTTTTGGAAGATAAGAATAAGAGATCGGATTATAGAAGTTTAATCCCTTTTATATTAAGAATTTAATCCAATTACTCTTACGCTCCTCACAATAACCGAATGAAAGTTGTACAAACATTTCATGATATCTAACTTATGAGACAAACATTTAATGTTTTTGGGAAACTGACATGAAAAAAAACAACCAAAAGCGGCGAATGGCGAAAAAAGACGCCAAATTAACAGACAGCCGCATAGAAGACAAGCATCCTATCATTGTGGTAGGCGTAGGTTCCGCAGGTGGGGGGCTTAACTCGCTGAAACAGTTCTTCTCAAAGATGTCCACCGGACACGGTGTGGCCTTTGTGCTCATCCAGCATGTGCAGCGTGCGCTAAAGAACCCGTCCGTAAAGGCGCTAAAAAATCAAACGGCGCTTGCCGTTGCGGAAGCGACGGACGGGATGCCGGTTCTGGCAGATCGCATCTATATCATACCGCCGGACAAATTCCTCAACATTGCAGCAGACAGACTCACCTTGCAAGAACCTGTTATATGCAACGGCCTGCGCATGCCCATTGATCACTTCTTCTGCTCCCTCGCCGTCGACCAACGTCGCCGCAGCATCGGCATCCTCCTGGCGGGAAAAGGAAGCGATGGCACCCTCGGGCTTTCGGAGATAAAGGCGATGGGCGGGAGGACCATTGCGGAAGACCCCGGCGGCGTGAAGTATCCGACCATGGCTAAAAGTGCCATCGACGCGGGTGTAGTTGACTCTATTCTACCTGCGGCCGATATGGCCGAAGCGGTAATGAAACTGGCAGAGCAAGCGACTGCGGAAATCAGCAAGGATCAGGCCGAATCGTCGAATATTGATCCAGACCTGCGCGCCATCTTGGACATCCTGAGCGCAAAGGTAGGACATGACTTCCATTGTTACAAGTCCGGCACCCTTATCCGGAGGATCCGGCGGAGAATGAGCCTCGCGAAGGTTGCGTCGTTTAAGGACTACGCAAATTATCTGAACGAGCACCCTGAAGAGGTCGGCCTGCTGCAGAAAGACCTGCTTATTGGTGTGACCGATTTCTTCCGCCAGCCCCATGCATGGGAGACTCTGGAGGAGAAGGTCATAGCCCCGCTTGTGGAAGGCGCCCAGCCGGAGTCTGAGATTCGCATCTGGGTTCCCGGCTGCTCTACAGGCAATGAGGCCTACAGCCTTGCCATGCTGCTTTCCGAGCAGATTGAAAAGTCCGGCAAGAATGTAAAAGTGCAAATTTTCGCTACCGACTCTGATCTTTCCGCACTGGCTACGGCGCGCAGCGGCGTCTATTCAAAGGAAGATTTGGGTGGAAACATCCCACAGGAACGGCTGAAACGGTTCTTCAAGCGTAGGGACGGTCATTACCAGGTCATCAAGGATATACGTGAGCAGATCGTCTTCGCTCCGCAAAACATCACCGCCGACCCGCCCTTCTCCAGGCTGGATCTGATCAGTTGCCGGAATCTCTTGATCTACCTGGATCAGCAGGTACAGAAAAAAATTATCTCCCTGTTTCACTTCTCCCTGCGCGAAGGAGGCTTCCTTTTCCTCGGCACTGCCGAGACCGTGGGAGGCAACGAGGAACTTTTTGAACCGGTCTCAAAAAAATGGCGCGTCTACAGGCGCATCGGCATCGGCCATCGCCTGGGTGTCGAGATTCCTGTATGTCTCTCCGCCGAAGCCGGCCGCACCTCTACAAATATACAGCTTGCGGTGCCCCGGTCACGTATGAGCCTGTTATCCAGCGCCCAGCAGGTTCTGCTTGATCGCTTCACCCCTGCCTGCGTAATGATAGACCGCAAGCTCCATGTGCTCTACGTGCACGGAGTAGTTGAGGACTATTTGACATTTCCGCCGGGGGAGCTAACCACACGTATCGTGGATATGGCCAGAGAGGGATTGCGGGCGCGCCTCCGAGGCGCAATTACCAAGTGTCTTGAATCCAACAAGACCTTCTCCGTCACAGCACGGGTCAGACGCGGCGACAAGTCCATCCCCATCAAGACCGTCGTCAGTCCGCTGCGCTACCCGCGGGAGATCGACGGCCTGCTTCTCATCACCTTCGAGGACTACCACCTGTCCGTTGCCAAGAAGCGCGGCAAATCCGCGGAAAGTGGCGACACGCAGCATTTGATGGACGAGCTCAAGATCACACGCGAAGAACTTCAGAGCACCATCGACCAGTTGGAGAATTCCAACGATGAGTTAAAGGCATCCAATGAGGAAGTGACCGCCACGAATGAAGAACTGCAATCCGCGAACGAAGAGCTGGAGACATCCAAGGAGGAACTCCAGTCCCTGAACGAAGAGTTGAACACCATCAATACCCGTCTTCAGGAAAAGGTGGACGAGTTGGAAGGCGTCAATAACGACGTGATCAACCTGCTCTCCAGCACCGATATCGCAACGGTATTTCTGGATAAGGACCTCCGGGTCAAGCGTTACACGCCGGCGATTACACGTCTCTTTTCCCTTATTCCTTCTGACATCGGCAGATATCTTGGCGATGTCCTGCGCAAATTCAGTGACGAAGCACTTCTCAGTGACGCGCGTCGGGTGCTCGCTAACCTGACACCTCTTTCCGCCGAGGTGCAGGACGACGACGGCCGGTGGCACATCCGCCGCATTACGCCCTACCGCACACACGACGATCGCATTGAGGGTGTAGTCATCACCCTTGTGGATGTCAACGACCTCAAGAGGGCGCAGAATGCGCTCCGCCGGCTCAACGCAGAATTGGAGGAGCGCGTCAATGAGCGGACCGCCGAACTCAGGACAGTCAATGAAGAGCTTCGGACAGAGATCAACGAGCGCAAGCGGGCCGAGGAATCCGTCGTAAGCGAAAAGCAGAGGTTTTATGGCGTCTTGGAGACACTCCCGGCTTACGTGATCCTGCTCACACCGGATTATCATGTGTCTTTCGCCAACCGCTTCTTCCGGGAACGCTTCGGCGAGGCCCACGGCCGGCGGTGCTACGAGTACTTATTCAAGCGCATGGAGCCTTGCGAAGTCTGCGAGACATACACGGTACTGAAAACCGGAAAACCCCACCACTGGGAGTGGCTCGGGCCGGACGGCTGCAACTACGACATCCACGATTATCCTTTCACCGACTCGGACGGCGCCGCCATGATCATGGAAGTAGGTATCGACATCACCGATGTCAAGAAAGCGGAAGCGGCGCTCAGAGAAGCCAACGAAACCCTGGAGCAGCGCGTGGCCGAGCGTACGGCAAAGCTTGCGGAGAGCGAAGCACGTTACCGCACTGTGGCTGATTTCACATACGACTGGGAATTCTGGATCAGCCCGCAGGGGAGGTTCCTTTACGCCTCACCTTCAGTAGAGCGCATCAGCGGCAGGCAAGTAGGCCCGGATGTAAGCGCCGAGGAGTTTCTCCGGCAGATAGTCCATCCTGACGATCTGCAGAGACGCCTCGATCACTTGCAGGAGGAGCTTGCCGGCAGTGGACCCGGTGATATGGAATTCCGCATCCTGCGCCCGGATGGCGAGGTCCGCTGTGTTCATCATGTCTGTCGACCGATCTATGACGCCGAAGGCAGTTTCCTGGGCACGCGCGGTTCGAACCGGGATATTACGGAGCGCAAACAGGCCGAGGAAGCCCTGCAAGAATCCCAGAAACGCCTGGCGCTGATAGGAGACAGCATCGCCGACGGCGTTTATGCAATCGATCCGGACTGGCGATTCACCCACGTCAATGATGAAGCCCTGCGCCACATGCGTAAAACCCGGGAAGAAATTCTGGGACGAACACTTTTTGATGTCTACCCTGACGCCCGCGGTAGCGTCATTGAAACAGAGTTTTCAAGAGCCATGAAGAGCGGAGAGCCGGGCCACTTTGAGAATCATTCACTGATTACTGAGAAGACATTGGAAGTACACGCTTACCCGGGCATAGACAATCTAACAATTCTTTTCCGCGATGTGACAGAGCGCAAACAAGCGGAGAAAGAAATCCACCTGCAAAACAGTATACTCGATGCCATGAACCGCATCTTCCAGAAGGTCATTACCTGCGACTCTGAAGAGGGACTGGGTGAACTCTGTCTCGACGTGCTCCAAGAGCTGACACAGAGCAAAATAGGATTCATAGGCGAGATGGGACCCGATGGACTCTTTCATGACATTGCAATCAGCAATCCCGGCTGGGAAGCATGCCTGATGTATGACAAGGCGGGGCATCGCAGAACGCCCGGCGATTTCAAGATACACGGCATTTACGGTTCCGTGCTTAAGGACGGAAAGAGCATTATCGCCAATGATCCGCCGTCACATCCAGAGAGCATCGGCATTCCGGAAGGCCATCCGCCCCTGGCTTCATTCCTCGGTGTTCCATTAATTCTGCGTGGCAGAACTGTCGGTATGGTCGCGGTAGGCAACCGTAAGGGCGGGTACACTGAAGATCAAAGGCATGCCCTGGAAGCCATTGCTCCCGCAATCCTGGAAGCCCTGGCGCGGAAACGTGCCGAGGCGGCCCTGCGCGATGAGCACGACAGATCGGAATGGCTGGCGAGGTTCCCGGAAGAAAACCCCAATCCGGTCATGCGCGTGGCGGCGGAAGGCAAAGTGCTTTACTGCAACCCGGCATCAGCAGAGATACATGGGTGGCCTTGCGTAGTCGGCAAACAAGTACCTGACTTATTCCTGCCCCTTCTCGAACGTGCGATGGCAACCGGACGCGAAACACTTGAAGACATAGTACTGGGCGGCAGATTTTATTCCGTTGCGTTGGCGCCATTTCCCTCAGAAGGCTATGCCAACATCTATGGCCTCGACATTACCGCCCGCAAGCAAGCCGAGGAGAACCTGCGCGAAAGTGAGGGGCGGCTGAGGCTTGCGCAGGCCTCAGCAGGCGCGGGCATGTGGGACTGGGATATACCCGGCGGCAAACTTGAGTGGTCGGAAGAGCTTTTTGGCTTATTCGGCCTCGATCCCAAGAAGGCAAGCGCCGGCTTTGACTCCTGGAGAAGCGCGATTTATCCGGAAGACAGGAAGATCGCGGAAGATAGAATCGGAGAAGCAATAGAAAATGGCACTCCGCTTGACAGCGAATACAGGATAAAGCTCCCATCGGGTGAGGTTCGGTGGATAAGGGCCCTCGGTAGTACCATCCATGACGATAATAACAAGCCGCTTCACATGTCAGGCATTTGTCTCGACGTTACCACGCGCAAGCAGGCCGAGCAGGCCGTGCACGAGAGCGAGGAGCGGCTCCGACTGGCGGTTGGTGCAGCGAAGTTGGGCGTGTTCGAATGGAATGTTCAGGCCGACAAAGCGATCTGGGAGAATGACCGGATGTACGAGATTTTCGGCCTGCCGCCGGGAAGCGAGGCGGTGAACCGTAAACGATTCCTTCAGGACGCCCTGCATCCCGATGACTTTCTACGATTTGAGAAAGAGATCAGCGAGAGCATGCGGTCCGGAGGACTGTTCCTGGGAAGCTATCGCATCCGGCGATTTAACGACGGGGAGTTGCGGTGGATCGAGTATTTTTCCCGCTTCGAAACAGGCGCTGATGGCAAGGTGACCCGGCTTCTAGGAGTGCTAGAGGACATTACCGAGCGAAAACTAACTGAAAATGCACTGCAAAAGAGCGAGGAACAATTCCGTCTTGCCATCAAGGATGCGCCTATCCCGGTGATCATGTATACCGAGGACGGACAGGTGCTCCAGATCAGCAACACCTGGACTGAGTTGACCGGCTACACTACCGAGGACATGCCGACCTTCGAAGCCTGGCTCAACCGCGCTTACGGCGAAGGCGCCGAGGCCGTACGCAACCACATGCAGGAAGTGTTTAGCGGTACGCGGCGGTCTATCGACTTGGAGTTTGAAATTCATACTCGAGACGGCCAGACGCGCCACTGGAGTTTCAGCGCTTCTGCACCGGGTACCCTAGCCGATGGCCGTCGCTTTGTCGTTGGCATGGCCGTGGACATTACTGAGCGCAAGCAGGCCGGAGAGGCGATTTCCCGCGCTAAAAAAGAATGGGAACGGACCTTCGATGCCGTGCCGGACCTTATCGCCATCCTGGATGACCAGTACCGCATACTGCGCGGAAATAAGGCAATGGCGGACAGGTTGGGACTTACCCCTTCCCAGTGCATCGGCAAAAATTGCCACGAAGCAGTGCACGGGACGGACTGCCCGCCTGCTATATGCCCCCACGCCCTCTCCCTTGCGGACGGACAGGAGCATGTTGCCGAAGTGCACGAAGAAAGTCTGGGCGGTGACTTCCTGGTCAGTACTACACCGCTTACTGATGAGCAGGGGCGGCGCATTGGCTCTGTGCATGTCGCGCGGGACATCACTAAACGTAAGCAAGCTGAGGAAGCACTCAAGCAGCGCACGGCGGAGTTGGAAGCGGTAAATAAAGAGTTGGAGAGCTTCAGCTATTCCGTCTCGCACGACTTGCGGGCCCCTTTGCGCGCCATTGACGGGTATGCACGCATGATTTTCAAGAAACAGGGAGATAAATTCGATGAGGACACCAAGAGAAAGTTCAATGACATAAGATCGAATGCCCAGATGATGGGCCATCTCATTGACGACCTCCTGGCCTTCTCACGCCTCGGCAAGAAACAGATGTCCGCAACCATGTTGAGCATGGATGCCGTTATAACGGATGTATGGAAGGAACTGCAAATTATCAATCCCGGAAGAGACATGAAGTTGACTCTCAACAGCATGCCTGCCGGCTACGGGGATAAGACTCTCATCAAACAGGTCTATCTCAACCTTCTCTCGAACGCCGTCAAGTTCACGAAATCCCGGGATGTCGCCCGGGTAGAAGTCGGCGGCTATAAAGAGGATAATGAGGATGTGTATTATGTAAGGGATAACGGCGTTGGCTTCGACATGGCATATTACGATAAACTGTTTGGCGTGTTCCAGCGGCTCCACAAGCCCGATGAATTTGAGGGGACCGGTGTCGGACTCGCCACTGTCCAGCGCATAATCCACCGGCATGAAGGCCGCGTCTGGGCAGAAGGCAAAGTGAATGAAGGAGCGACTTTCTATTTCACGCTTCCGATGAAGAGGTGATTGAGGCAGCAATGTCGCAACAACAAAATTGTCCGGCGCCTACACTGGCCGCAGGTGATGAGCTCTATGGGTTTCTGGTACTGCGGGTTGAGCAGATCCCTGAAATACGAATAACCGCATATGAAATGGAACATGAAAAAACCGGCGCAAAGGTCATTCATCTTCACTGCGATGACCGCGAAAACTTGTATTCCGTTGGCTTTCGTACTCCAGCGCCGGATTCCACGGGGGTGCCGCACATCCTCGAACATTCCGTCCTTGCCGGTTCGGAGAGATATCCTCTCAAGGATGTCTTCAATGAATTAATGAGGGGAACTCTCCAAACTTTCATTAACGCCTTCACCTACCCCGATAAAACCATATATCCTGTAGCTAGCCAGGTGCGGGCCGACTTCTTCAATCTTGCCCGCGTGTATACCGATCTGGTGCTCAGACCGCGGCTGCTGAAGGAAACATTCTTGCAGGAGGGTCATCATCTGGAATTTTCAAATCCGGAAGATATCGGAAGTGATCTTATCATCTCGGGTATCGTCTACAATGAGATGAAGGGAGCCTATTCCTCGCCTGAATCGTTGATGTACAAGGCTATTCAGGAACATCTTTATCCCGATACAACATATTCCTTCGATTCGGGAGGAAACCCGGAAAGTATTCCGCTCCTCACCTATGAGCAGTTCAAGACATTTCACCGGACCTACTACTCGCCGACAAATGCGCGCTTCTTCCTTTACGGTGACATACCGCCGGCGGATCATCTGGCATTTTTAGCCGAGATGCTGGCAGGGTTTGATTGCATAGCGGTAGATTCAACGATCAAAAGTCAAGCAAGATGGCAACAGCCATCTTCAGTCCGCGGAACCTATCCTATCGGAAAAGAAGATAACCCCACAGGAAAAACAGTTGTCAACACTGCATGGATGATGGCGGAAAACACTGACTACGAATCGGCCATCCTCCTTCAGATCACATCCGGAATGCTGGTGGGAAGCGCTGCGGGGCCTCTACGCAAGGCCCTGATCGATTCAGGACTTGGTGAGGATCTTTCTCCCGTGACAGGCACTGAGAATGATCTGAAGCAGATTGCATTCGTCGTGGGCCTGCGGGGAACAGATCCCGATAAGGCCCAACGCATCGAAGAATTGATTATCGATACATTAAAGAACATCGCTAAATCAGGCTTTGATCGGGAACTGATCGAAGGCACCCTTCACCAGGTAGAATTTCATGGAAAGGAGATTGTTCGCAGCACATACCCATACGGGATTGTCCTCATGGGGAGAGCTTACCATGCCTGGCTGTATGACGGTGATCCCTTCAAAGTTTTAAATTTTACCCGCATCATCGAAGAAATACGAAGAAAGTGGGATGCCAGACCGGAGCTTTTTCAGGAGATCATCCAAAAATGGTTTCTTGATAACCCACACCGATTGCTTTCTGTAATGGAGCCGTCCAGGACATATCAGGCTGAACAGGAGGAGGCATTTAAAAAAAAGATGGCCCAGCTCAAGGCATCATTGTCCGAGGGGGAGCTGGAAAAAATCCGGCAAGATGCTAAGACACTGAAAAAATACCAGGCGGAACCTGATCCGCCCGGGGCCGCGGCAGCATTACCCAAACTGGGTCTTGGCGATATCTCCCGAACAATTGAAACAATTCCTACAGTCAAGTCGGTCATCGAAAACGTGCCAGCCACGATGCATGACATATTTTCCAATGGCATCGCCTACCTCGATCTGGCTTTCGATGTGTCCGATGTGCCGGAAGACCTCCAGCCACATCTCCCGCTCCTGGGAAAGTTGATTACGAATATGGGGGCGGCAGGCTTGAATTATGAAGAAATGGCAAAGCGCATTATGTTGAAGACGGGGGGAATAGGCTGTCACCTTGCGTCGGGTATGGCGGCAAACGGCGAGAAAAACTGGCAGAAGATGATCTTTCGCGTCAAGGCACTCCATCGAAATATCAAAGATGCGGTCAACATCATTTCGGATATTCTGACCTCCGGAGACATGTCGAATGAATCGAGAATGCGCGAACTCATAGCGGAAAAGAAGAACGACCTTCAGGCAGCAGTTGTCCCTTCGGGTCATATTTTTGCGCGGCGCTCTGCCGGTGCAGCGCTGTCCGTACCGGCATACAGGGATGAACAGTGGCATGGAAGAACACAGCTTAAGATCGTCAACCGCATCGCTGATCAATTTAAAGAAATAAAAAGTGATCTCTTGGATAAGCTTACTCACCTGCATGACATGGTGTTACGAAAAGACAGGCTGTACATTAATTTAACGGCGGATGCGGAAGGCATTTCTCTTTTGTCGGAAAGCGCAGCCGGTCTGGTTAGACGTTTATCCGGCGATAGAGGTATAGGAAACCCGAGTATCCCGGCTCTCTCCTCCATCCATGCCGGGGTTGTCATTCCCGCCCAGGTCTCATACGTAGCCAAGGTCTTTCCCGCACCGGCATATGCCGATCCGCTCTCACCATCGCTGCTTGTCCTGGCCCGACAGCTGTCGACAGGGTACCTGTATAAACATATCAGGGTTCAGGGCGGTGCCTACGGTGGCATGTCTCTATATGATCTGACGAACGGCACTTTTTCATTACTCTCATATAGGGACCCGAATATCACTAATACCATGAATGTTTACCGCGATGCGGCGGATTTCATATCCGGGAACAAAATTCCCGGGGAAGAACTTGAAAAGACCATCATAGGGACAATCGGCTCTCTCGACAAACCCATGGATCCGTCGAGCCGCGGCTACATTGCCATGATCCGCGAATTTACAGGTCTCACAGACGAAGACCGCCTGAAATTCAGAAACAACATCCTCGATATGACACCAGAGATATTGCTGAAGGCCGCTTCCCGGTATTTCGATTCTGCTGTCGATTCTGCAGTAGTAGCCGTATACGCTTCACAGGAGGCTCTGGAGAAAGCCAACAAAATACTGGAGCCGAAACTAAATATAGAGACATTGATCTGACCATCCATTGAATGCCCTTGCGGAGAAGGAAGACAGGCGTTATAATGATACAATATCCATATATAGCGGATCATCATGAACAGGCAGCAGGATTTTATCAAAGATCTAAGTACCGTAACCCGCAGGGTATGCCTCTATTTTCCGGAAACCATAGCACCCGTTGAAGAAGCCTTTTTATGGAATGTGTCTCTTACTCCTGAGCAGACCGATGAATATCTCGCGCATGGGTGGCGGCATGTTTCCTGGTACTTCTATCGAAACAGTTGCAGTAATTGTCGGCGCTGCCTACCGATCCGTGTGCCTGTTGATCAATTCAAGCCTTCAAAGAGCCAGCGACGCGTCCTTAAGAAAAACGTAGAGACAGAATTTAAAATGTTTAAACCTGTGGAATTCGCTCTCAAGCATATCAAGCAGAGTCTGTCACTGTACAATAGATTTCTGGATATTCGCTATGATAGAACACCCCGTGATTTGGGCGAGTACTACAACGAGTATTTTGTGTCACCTGCACAAACACTTGTCTCCGCTTTGTTCATAAATGGTGAGCTTGTGGGCAATGGATTTCTCGATCTTGGAAAGACGTCCCTCTCCACAATCTACTTTGCTTTTGACCCGCGCTTCAGTTCCTTCTCTCCCGGAACCTTCTCCATTCTTAAAGAGATTGAATGGGCCAGTCAAAATAGTCTTCGATATTATTATCTTGGATATTATATATGTGAGATCAGCGCCATGCGATACAAGGGGTTATTCCGGCCGTTTGAACTCCTCGATTTTGAGACAGGACAGTGGAAGGAAACTGAATCCGACATCAGTGAAGCTGAGCCACGGAACGTAAAACCGAAAATCAAACGATGGTCTAGTTAAAAAAAAGATAGCTCAATTCAAACCCAATATCTCTTTCAATCTCGCAGCATTTTTCGGGGCATACCCGCCGAAGTCGTTGTCAAAATACACGTAGGTATCTCTGTTCCATATCTTTATTTTCCTGGCCAATGTCCGGAGTTCTTCTTCCGTATAGTCCGATGCATAAAGTTTCCTCGACCCGTGAAGACGGATATAGATGAAGTCAGCAGTAACCGCTTCGCTATAGGGATAACGACCGGCAGTATCTGATATACAGAAGGCAATATGATGCTTTTTGAGCTTTGCAAGAACGCTTTCTTCCAGCCAGCTCTTATGGCGGACCTCAAGCGTGCAGCGATGGTGGTATTTTTCCAGACTTGCGCAAAATTCATCAAATACACTTTCATTAAAGGTAAGACCCGGTGGCAGTTGAAAAAGAATAGGGCCGAACTTTTCTTTCAGTATCCCTGCAGCGTTGAAGAATCGCTCCAGGGATTCACCTGCATCCCTTAACCGCTTGATATGTGTTATATATCGGCTTGCCTTGACCGCCCATACAAACCTTTCCGGCGTTTTCTGCCTCCAGTTTTCTAAAGTTTCCGGCCTGGGTTGCCGATAAAAGGTTGTGTTCACTTCGACAGTTGTGAAGTTCCGGGCATAATACTGAAGCCACATAGATTTCGGGCACTCGCGAGGATAGAAAACATCCCGCCAGTGATCGTAGTTCCAACCCGATGTCCCAATGTAAATATTGGAATTCATTTTCTTTGACATAGACCCATATTTACCCTATACTTGCAGATAATATCATAAATATGACAGAAATATTTGCATAAAGTGAAAAAGTACTGCTAATGAAAGGAGACCGAGAATAATGAGAAGACTTTTTGTATGTTTTATTTTGATTTTTCTGTTTGCCGTTTACGGTTGTGGCTGGAATCGATCTTTATATTATGACGTTAAAATAGTGGGTGACGAAGAAGCTATAAATCATAATGCCAACGGAAAGGAACTAGCCTCACAGGATAGGCATAAAGAAGCTATCAAGGAATTTAAAAAAGCAGTGGCGCTTGATCCATTTTATTCGGAGGCATTCCTCAACATGAGCAAATCTTATTATGCCATAGACGATATGGAGTTTGCTCATTTTTACAACATTAAGTATCACGAAACCGATCAATACAGAGATTACATGTATAAATATCGGTTGGACTATCAACTGGTAAGCTGGTAGAAATAGATCGGGTCTCCATGTAGAGAGGATTCGGGATAAAGTACTTCCGAATGCCTCCAGCCCGGAATGGGGAAGTTGCAGGATATAACGCGGGTCCCCGGACGAAGCTCTGCTTCCAGTTTATGAGCAAGCTTCCCCATGACATCGGGAAAGAGGTAACAGAAAATCACGTCGGCATCCCGAATATTTACATTCCAGAAATTGTTTAACCGAATTTCAATCCCTTCCATGCCAAATGTACGGATACGCGCCAGTATATAGGCCAGAGGGTTAACTTCAAAGCCCAGCGCCTTTACGCCGTATCTTTTCTTTGCTTCCCGAAGAACCCTTCCGTCCCCGCACCCAATGTCTACAAAAAGATCATCCCTTTTCATCGGCAGATGATCAAGGAACGTTCTCACACGCACACGCGCGGACGGGTGGAACATGGCACCCTGAGTTATAGGAAACACTGTAATAATACAAAAAGCGAATAGCAATTTGAAGGCAACGAGAACCCCTATTACGATAAAAACAACGATAATCCATGGCTGCATATCGATTTCTCCCCAATTTCTCCATGCAGGTATTGTCTTTTATGAATTTCCTTCAGATATACTTTGAATGAAGCTTCCGGGATACATTTCAAGTACTTTTTTTTCCTTCATATACGTGGAAGCCTCTTTGGTATTTGCAAAATGTCCGATCAGAATTCTATACCATGTCCCCCGTCCCGGGATATTCGCTCTTTCCGTGCGGACGTCGCGGTGTTTTTTTTTAAGGTCTGATACAAACTCCGTTGCGGCATTTTCTTCGTTCTCCGGATAAGACCTGATCTGTATAGAGTACTTCTTCACGTTTGATGTTTTCGACGAATCAGTTACATATGCAATTTCAGTTCGTCCTTTTGGCTTTGTATCTTCAACGGGAGGAACAATAACCGATTTGCCCGCCGGTCTGTTAATCCTTTGAGAATAAATTTTGCCTCCGGAATCAGTCGCATAATGTTGTTGAACGGCCGGCCAGAAAAAAAACGCCGCAAGAACCAACAGAACGATGGATATAATTGTAAACGAGGCGATTAACGAAAAACGGGTTTTTTGCTTCTTTTGCTTTATTGAAGGCGGCTTCTCTGTTTGACTTGGAAGTTTGACACCGACAGTCGTCTCTGATTCTTCTATGTGGGAAAACAGGTCTTTTTCGCCTGCAACTTCATAATAGAGAGCTTCCAGTTCATGTTCGAGTTCACTCTCTTTCAGGCTATCTTTTTCCATAACATGTTTATTCTTGACGACTTACCGATAAATTTAGCTTTCAATACCGAAGCGCTTGATATAGCCGTTGATAACAATACTTTCATCTACCTGAAGACACCGGGCATATGATTTTAAGAAGCCTTTCAGATATACCATCGGCAGAAAAAGGTCGAATTTATCTTCCTCAATAGCTTGAAGTATACCGACCCTAATATTAGTCAGCTCGGCGATTTTTTCCAGTGTAATTCCCAGAGCCGTTCTTATTTTCTTTAAATCCTCACCGCTCAGGATATCCCGAGCGAGGATCTCTTGAATCAACGGATTTTGTAAGGCCCGGCTTCTCAAATCCTCCATCCTGTTATTTTGAGGCCGAATAACCGGATGGTCTTTCCTGAACTCATATATTGAAATAGGTTCCTTCACCTTATCACGGTATTGCTGTCCTTTCTCCAATACACCAAGCTCAATCAGTTTTTTATCGTATTCGGTCCTTGATTCAGGGTTGATCAGGGTAAGGTAAGCCTCTTCCAGACAGCAAACAATTTCTTTTCTTTCCTCCGCGGAAAAGAAGGAATAGCTTGCCATTGACCCGTCATGATAAAGCTCAAACGCTTTTTTATAGGCTCGGCTGATCTCCAATGGAGATGCGTCAGGAGAAAGCTCCAGCAGCTCATAGTAGTTCTGTTCCCGGACAGGTTTCATGGGATCTTTTTTTATCCTTAATATGCAAATATAATCAATGATAATTCGAGAAAATAGATTTCTTCTCTTTTATTATTGACTGCATGTTTTTGCAGCACTCCCTGAGGTCAAGGGCGGTCTGGGTATAAGGATAAAGATCGAGAAATGGTATTTTTTTGCAGATTGAATTATGAACTCTATCATCAAAGCTGATACTGCCAAGAAAATGCATCTTCAGAGAAAGATGCCTTTCTATAATTTTACAGATCAATACGCCTGTATTAGGATTATCTTGTTTTCTCAGTTGATTAAGAATCAGCTTGAAATGGAATTCCTGAAGAGCCTTCTCAAGGTTCTCCCCTTTTTCCGGATCCAATTCTTTCATGATATTAAGAAGGACTTCCGGATTATTTATGGTAGCTCTTCTGTTTCTCCTTTCAGCTTCATCAGCCAATGCCCTGTAATTACTAACGTTGAGCACCTGGCGAATCTTCCGGATATAGACGGAACGGATAAGACGGTAAATATTTTCTATAGAAGTCGGCTCAGGTGTAGTTACTAAAATACCAGAGTTTGAAATCATAAGAAAATCAATTGTATTAAAGGACGTCCCCGCACCTAAATCCAACAGAATATAATCGTAAGGAAGCTTGGAGATATGTCTCAACAGCTTCATTTTTTGCTCATGAGCAAGACTGGTGATGTCCAGATTATTCATCGCACTGCTGATGAAATAGAGTTCGGGAACAGTCGTAGGTACAACCGTCTCTTCAAGTGTTCTTACCCTTTTACTGATGAAATCTGAAATGCTTTTGTCCGGATGAGGTATGCCGAGGATTGTGTGCAGATTCGCAGCGCCAAAGTCAATGTCGATAAGAAGTGTCCTGTACCCTTGTTTTGCAAGCAGAATCCCGAGACCGCCGGTTACAAAACTCTTGCCGGACCCGCCTTTTCCGCCCCCGATGGGGCATATATGCTTTACAGGGTCTGCCAAAGCTCGAATCTAATAGACTATTAATAAACTAAGATCAAAAAACAAGTTTCTCCCGATTCCGAAGTTTACATACCTTCTACTTTTGCCGTCTGTATCCTGATAACCTTACAATATTTAAACCAACTTAGGCAGTGAAGATATCATCTATGCATTTCAGGAATAATCGGTTCTCAGCTGAGAGACGTATTCTTTAACTTACTTTTACACTTAAAAGATGGTTGAATATCTAATACTAAAGCTGTTTAAGCCTAGCAAGCATTGTTTTCTTTGTTTTTACTGCCTTTATTCCTTCTGCTGCCTTTGCGTTATTCAAGCCTGTGCTCAACCAGTTGTAAAAGTCGTTCTTGTCCTTATTGCAGTGATATTTGAATGTTTCTTCGTCAAGGGTTTCGAGAACTTTAATTAATGTCTCTATAGAATGAGCGGTCTGGCCATTATGGAAATAAAACACCGACGTCATAATTTAACCTCCTATCACTCTTAATGCAGCAAGTTGAAATTTTTCTTCCTAATCTGCACTTACGTTTCCCGAAAGTGCCATAATCATTTCAATCACGCATTTGTTGGCTGTGTGTTATTAATCCATGACCTTGGTGATTATAATTAGTAACTTATACCATAATTCTTGATGATATATCCATTAATTATTAATATCGGAAGACGTGTACATTAATCTAAGCTAAAGTTTTTCTTTTTATTTCTATGGAAAATCATCATCCACTAAATAATTTCTTATTTTGTGATCCCCATTACATTCTTATTTTCTCTGTATGCCGATACTATCAGCAAGCCATCGGATATCATACCTGAATTGCATCCATGGGAAGCCGCGTATAAAAGTTTAAGGAAGTGCATTAAATTGCCGAATATATAAACAATTGCAGATCAGAAAATTTCGGCAGATGAAAGTTATATGGGTAATATATTGATTTTTCTAGCGATATTTATATTGATACCCATAAATTTTCTAAAATAAAGACAGGGGATGCACTTAATTAGGACGGTGTCCTCATAGACTCTGCCCCGGAAGAATATTTCAAATCAATTTTTGAAGGATGGCCATTATGCCACATTACAGAAAAATCAAAATATTCTTTAAAAAAGCCCTTACTCCCGTCACCATCATGTTTATCCCTCATGATAATTCCCGCAGATCGCTTAATATGAATGTCCCTGCCATCGGAGTCTTTCTATCAACCATTTGCAGCATTGTCGGTGCTGTTTATCTCTTGTCCATGCTGCCCTACGCCATCAGATATCAGGATATGGAAAAACAACTTCATGATTATTCGAAAAAGGTCGTCGACTTCAAGGCCACACTGGTATCTTTGAAGAAGGCGGAGCAAGACCTCCATCATCTGGTTTCCCTGGGTTCCAAAGAAAAGATCTTCGATAATGTAGACACGTCGGACATGGGGTCATTCGAAATCGATCAGGTACAGGAACAGATCGAATCTTCGATGAAGACCGTCGGCGCCATCAAGGATTATCTGCGGTCGCAAAAGGATCTTTATCTCGCCACCCCCAACGGCTTTCCTGTCCAGGGGACAATCTCTTCGCCTTTCGGCAAGAGACTTCATCCGGTATCAGGACAGTACGAATTTCACCGAGGTCTTGATATTTCCGCTGATCCCGGTACTCCTATCAGGACAACAGCGGACGGGGTTGTCGTCTTTTCCGGCTGGAACGGAGGCGGGGGCAATATCGTTGTAGTCGCTCATGGTCATGGTTTTTCCACCTATTACGCTCACAATCGAAAGAATACTGTACATGTGGGACAGAGCATCAAGCGGGGAGATGTCATCGGCTACGTCGGTTCTACAGGCGCCGCTACAGGAAGCCATGTCCATTATGCGGTCTGGCTCAACGGCAAGTGCAAAAATCCAATTAACTATGCGGGGAGCAGCAGATCCTGATGTTCATTAGAAAGTCGGATAAAATGATTAATAGATGCACAATAAAATGCATATCCCTTCTTCTACTCTCTATTATATTGCTTATTCCGGCAAATGCAGCGGATAAGAACTATCAGTCCGTTGCCTCCTTACAGGTTCCAATACTTTTATACCATCGTTTCGGCCCGACGGCGGCCGATAACATGACCGTAACAACTCCCGTCTTTGTGTCCCATCTTGAGTATTTGAGGACAAACGGCTACTCCATAATACCCCTCAGACAGCTTGTCGACTATTATTTGGGAAAAGGCCTGCCTCCGCCTCCCAGATCTGTCGTGATCACTGCCGATGACGGGCATAAATCCGTCTATACAGATATGCTCCCGTTGGTGAAGAAATATCGCATCCCGGTGACCATCTTCATCTATCCATCCGCGATATCGAACGCTTCATATGCCATGACATGGGATCAGATCAGGGAACTAAAAAAAACCGGGTTTTTCGATATTCAGTCTCACACTTACTGGCATCCCAATTTCAAGAAAGAACACGAGAGATTGAGTTCCTCAGCATACGAGAAATTCGTCGATATGCAAATGAGGAAGTCTAAAGCAAAGCTGGAGAAGGAACTTGACGTTAAAATAGACATGCTTGCCTGGCCTTTTGGTATCAATGATGACTTTCTGATAAAAAAAGCCGCGGAAGCCGGATATGTGGGCACTTTCACTATTGAAGGCCACAGTGCCGATGCTTCCGATCATGTAATGAAACTCCCCCGCTATTTACTGACAAATGTCAGCAGAGGCAAGGCATTTGAATGGATATTCGCAAATCCAACAAATCAAAAGATGTTATTAAGCAAGATGACATCTGGAAACAAGGGTAAAAAGGAATGAAAAGAGACAAAATAATATTTATTGTTATACTTCTGGCGGCATCATTCTCAATGTTGGCATTTGACAGTAACATTCGTGTTCACTCCGGTGATACCGATGATCACAGTGATCATGTCTTATCAACTGGAAGAGTACTTGATGCTAAGACAAATTTGCCGCTGAAGGGTGCCATTGTAACAATCAACAGCAGTGAGGTGATAGTGACGGATGAAAACGGACTCTTCCCCGTGAAGTCTTCTGTACATAAGATTGCAGCACGGGCACATGGATATGGAAGAGCAGAACTAGAGATCGCTGCACAGCCAGCAATATCACCGGTTGAGATAAAGTTAAACCCCTTCAAGCCAAAAGCCCTATATCTCACTGTTTATGGCATAGGAGACAGGACACTCCGGAACTCGGCACTCAGGTATATCAACGAAACAGAGTTGAATTCACTGGTTATTGATATGAAGGGAGACAGGGGCATTATACCGTACAAGAGTTCGATCCCTCTTGCCTCTCAGATAGGCGCCCAGCGCTTGATAATATTAAAGGATATAAACGGCACAATGCAGCCCCTGAAGGAGAAAGGGATTTATACAATTGCCCGGATCGTCGTCTTCAAGGACAATCTTCTGGGTACAGCGCGGCCGGATTTGGCAGTAAAGACACGTGACGGCAATATATGGAAAGACAGGGAAGGCCTCATATGGGTAGACCCCTCCAAAAAAGAGGTCTGGAACTATAATATCGACCTTGCAATAGAGGCTGCTAAGAATGGCTTTGACGAAATCCAGTTTGACTATGTCAGGTTCCCGGATCATAAAGGACTTACATTCGGAATACCTAATACGGAAGAAAACAGAGTAAACAGCATTTCAGGGTTCCTTATGGAGGCAAAGCGGAGACTTGCACCCTATAACGTTTTCGTTGCCGCGGACATTTTTGGTTATGCGGCCTGGAACCTTAATGATACACAGATTGGTCAATCAATAGAGCATCTTTCGCCTCACATTGATTATATATCACTTATGCTCTATCCTTCGGGATTTCACTTAGGAATACCGGGCTACAGGAACCCTGTGGCAAACTCAAACAGAATTGTTTATCTCTCGCTGAAAAGAGCTGAAGAACGAACCAATCTTCCGACTATCCGTTTCAGGCCCTGGCTGCAGGCATTCAAAGATTATGCGTTTGACAGGAGACACTTCACCGGTGTCGAAATCAGGGAACAGATAAAGGCAGTTGAGGATTTCGGCTCCAATGGCTGGATGCTCTGGAATCCCAGAAATGTCTATACCTCTGACGGGCTACAGAAAAAGGCTGCACCAATAAGAAGTTCCTAATATGCCAGTGATGCTATGAATAGGCTTTTCACTTCGTGATACTTTGAATGTTTTTCTTCCCCTGTTCAATGTCTACTTCTATGCCTTTTTTAACATCTTCGGACTTTTTCTTCATCTCTTTGCCCGCTTTCTTCAACTCTTCCGGCATTTTCTTAAATTCTTCCTTTGTTTCTTTTACCCCCTGTTTGACATCTTCCTTAATTTCCTCGGCCTTGCCGGCCATCGCCGATTCAGTAAACACATAAAACGAACTGAAGATAATCAGTAAAAAACAAAACATCATTCTTAAAAGGACAAGACCAATCTTACAACCTTTCCCGAATTCATCAACCGAGGCAGTCTCTTGGTCTGATACCGCAGCATTATCGGTCAGGAAGCGAGTCCATCTGTAACCTGCTCTCATTATTTAATCTCCTTTCATTACAATACTGAGGTTATTGTCTAGATACCACATAGAGATAACGTGTTTACTGACCTGGTATGGTGTCCAGAATTTTCTCTATTTGAGGATGCGATCCAGTTCCTTCTGATAAATTTTAAACTTGCTCAAATCGTTGTGTCCGCCGCCCGGTATTTTAATCAGTCGGCTTTCTGCCCTGATCAGTTTTAGGAGCTGTTCACTTGAGCTATAGGGGACAATGTCATCAATTGTACCATGGAACAGATAAACGGGACAGTTTACACTGGAAATCCACAAATCCGAGCGCATCGGATATTTGAGTCCCAAATCAAGCATTTTCCCTGGTATAAAAGGATAATGATAGGCAGCGACATCTCTCATACTGAGAAATGCCGACTCCAGGATAATTATATGCGGTCTGGTCGTCTTTGCCAGATAGACAGCAACCCCGGACCCGAGCGATCTGCCATATAAAATAATCCTATCTTCAGGATAATATCCCTTCAGATAATTGTAAACTACCGCGGCATCCCGGTGCAGCATTTCTTCATTTTTTATTTTTCCTGCGCTTTTACCATACCCCCTGTAATCCGGTATGAAAACATCGTAACTACGCCTGGTAAAATCGACGGCAATATCCCCCCAGCCACTAAGGTTACCTGCATTACCGTGAAAGTAGAGAATAACCCCTTTGGGATTCTCTGTTTTAAAATGCAGCGCATTGATAACGGCACCATCAACCGGCAACATAATCTCATCAAAGCGGGCAGGGAAGCCATATTTAAAATCAGGCGGAAGGACTGATGGATAAAAAATCATGCCCTCCTGCGTGAAATAGAAAAACCCACATCCGAAGACAAAACCTACTATAATCACCAATACAATTTTCAAAAGCATCATCTGTAAAATTCCTGAAGTTGGGTGTAAATATTTTATCTGTGGTATTTTCTTATCACGGCTGTAACGACACCTCCCAACCGCAGTTCCGATTTTGGTCTGATGGACTGATATTTCGGATTAGCCGCCTCCAGGACGACGTTTTTCCCTTCCTTTCTGAAGTACTTTATCGTCCATTCGCCGTCTACTTCAGCAACGATGATATCACCATTTTTGGGGTCTCTACCCTTCTCCACAATCACAAGATCGCCTGCCATGATGCCCTCTCCAGCCATGGAATCGCCACTCACCTTTAGAAGAAAGGAAGATTCAGGCCGTGTAATAAGGTACTCATCAAAGGAGATGATGTCACGGAGTTCTTCCTCTGCAGGAGAAGGAAATCCCGCAGCAACCTCTCCAACCATCGGCAGGACAAGAGAACGACGTAACGGCTTTAAAAATCCGCGCGAATCCTTTTCCAGCAATCCTGCAGTGAGAAGCTTTTTCACCCAGAAATGGACAACGCTCTTTGACCGTACACCGAGGAGATCAATCATTTCGGCATATGTCGGCATCCGCCTGTTTTCACGGAAAAAAGCCGCAATTATTTTCTCAACAGTCTTGAGAGTTCGCCTTTTTTCTTCCATAGTAAAACCATGATATAGAACTAACGTTCTATTGTCAAGGAAAATTTTATACGATAATCGTCTATCATATTATAAACATCAACATAAACAAGTACCAACAATTATGAGGAACCCTTCAGCTACACAAATAACTGTTGTGTGATCTCATTATTTTCTGTGTGAATGATCCTGTCTTTGCGTATTTTCTATGAAATACTTTAATAAAAGAGCAGTTGTCCGGCCGATTCTTGGTCAGTTTGACCGCAACCGGAGCTATCACCAGGCTGTCGTCATCCCGGCGCTGGCGGAAGCAAGCTACCTTCCATTAACGATTCAATCTCTGTACAACAATGTTCCTAAAGGCATTCTGGACGAAACCCTTATTCTGGTAGTCGTAAACAATCGGCCTATGGATTCCCGCGGAACGGCGAATCAGGTTGAGCTTAAGGAACAGATTGAAGATAACGCATTAACTTTGAAGTGGCTGGAAAGCCAGAACTGTGATTTACCTTGTCCACTCGTCTGGGTGGACGCATCTTCTCCGGGAAATGAACTTCCTCCCTGGGGAGGCGTGGGGCTGGCCCGAAAAATCGGGTGCGACAGCATACTTACTTTTTTATTGGGCCTGGAGAAATCGATTAACCTTCGGGATTTTATCTTCTTCAGCCTTGATGCGGATACCATCGTATCCCCTGACTACATAGAAAACACGGGACGCGAACTCCGCAGGAGTCATCGTGCAGGCGGAACCATTCCATTCAAGCACCAGCAGGCAGATTCGCCTGAGCATCAGGCTGCCATTGACGCCTACGAGGCATTTTTAAAGTATTACGTAGGAGGTTTGCGCTGGGCAGGCTCACCATATGCCTTTCACACCATCGGCTCCTGTCTTTGCTTCACTGCGGATGGCTACATCCGAGCCGGCGGTTTTCCCTCCCGCAGGCAGGCAGGGGAGGACTTCTACTTTTGCGTGGAGCTTGCGAAAACAGGCGGCATTTATGAAATAAAAAATACCACGGTCTATCCCTCAGCACGCATCTCCCGACGCGTGCCCTTCGGCACGGGAAAGAGTATGGCCGAAGCGGCGCTGAATGGTAAAAAAGACTTTCTGGTTTATGATTTCCGGGTGTTCGTGTGCCTGCGTGAACTCCTTACGGCGGTTTCCACCCACGCCGATGAGGGGGCCGAGCAGATACTTACCGGCCTGAAGCATCCTGCCACGAGAGAATTTTTGGAAGGTCGTGGGTTCCCGGACATATGGGAGAGATTCCGGCGGCAATACAAGACCAGGGTTTCTTTACTCAATGCCTTTCACTGCTGGTTCGATGGGTTTGTCACTCTCAAGTATATCCACTGGCTGACGGAGAAGGAATGGCCGCGGAAGTCCCTCAGAGACAATCCTGGAGCTGATTTTTTCCGTGACCATATAACCTAACCCCACTTTTTTTACCTGCCGTACCGGCAGATGATGTGTGGATTATCAGCCCTGATATATCCCGGGTATTATGCTGGTTAGCTCAATATCTATACCATTCACGGCAAGTGTTTTAAGAATATCCTTGAGGCCGCATGACTGGTCAGGAACCAGCTCCACAGCACCGGATGACTGTCTTACCATGAAGACCTTTCCCCTGAGCACACTCGCAGCCGAATCAACATCACTGACTATCAGCCTGAAAATGCCGAGATCCGAGGTATACGCAAGGGGCAATATCCTCATGCTGATACACGCATCATCATGCATCCAAGCGCCATTCACAATCCCGTTTTTCTTATCCTCAAGGAATATGGGTATATATTCTACTTCCATGCTCCCGCCCCCATAAATTACAATTTATAATTGCTAATTATATCAATCAACACGACGGAACATCTTCCCTTTTGTTCCGCACACGGAACATACATCAGGAGCTTCCTTCTCCGCTGTCAAACCGCAGACCGGACATACATAATAGGGATAGCTCTCCTGTGTGCCCGCCAAACCATCCAGAAGCTTCTGATAAAGCTGGGCGTGGACCTTCTCTACCTCGTTTGCATAAGTGAATGATCTTTCCCCTACTTTATTCCCTTCGGCCTTAGCAGCTTCGATCATTTCCGGATACATTTTTTTAAACTCATGTGTTTCACCGGCGATGGCCTCGAGGAGATTTTCTCTGGTGCTCCTGATCCCTTTGAGTGCCCGCAGGTGGTTATGAGCATGGACGGTTTCAGCCTCCGCTGCAGCCCGGAAGAGACGGGCAATCTGTGGATAGCCCTCCTGATCGGCCGAGGCTGCAAAGGCCAGATACCTGCGGTTCGCCTGTGATTCTCCTGCAAATGCCTCTTTTAAAAACTGTTCTGTCTTCGCCATGGGTCAACACCTCCTATATTTATTCAAGAATGTTTTGCTTTTTTACACCTCTGACAGATTCCGTAAAAATCAACATGGTTCCCGATTATCTCATAATCACACCTCTCACCTTCCGGCAAATCGAGTGCGAAATTACGATGAACATCGATAATTTTTTTACAATTCACACATATCAAGTGATGGTGAGGTTTTACATTTGGATCAAATCGCTTCTTCCCGGGATCAATGGAAAGCTCAAGAACATGACCTTTTTCCCTCAACTTTTCCAGGGTGTTGTATACCGTCGCAAAAGACATCATCGGGTACTTTTCAGATACCGCCCTGTAAATATCCGCCGCAGACGGATGAGATTTATTTCCCTCCAGGTATTCAAGAATTGCGAGCCTCTGTGGTGTAATTTTTATAGATTTTTTCTTTTTTATGCGCATTATATGCAAGAATGATTTTTATTTTATAATCATTATAATCTAATAATTATTATTGTCAATCATTATTTAAACTTTTTCTCTCTGCTCGTTGAACGTTTCAGCAATTCATTATATCTGCTTTTTATGCAAGATTATTTCATTTCTTATTCGTTTTTCTTGACACATTCTATAGAAAAACGTATATTGAATTTAACATACGTCCATTCTCCAGTATATATCTCTTCTTTTCAGGCTATAATTCATTTGAATATGGATAGTCGGTAGTTCTTGCGTTAATTTAATTGTAACAGGGTTCAGCATCGAAAGATTTTTGAATCCTCGGACAATCCCACCGGGAAAGGAGGACTTTTATGGACAAAATTCTCAGAATCAACATGGGGGCCGCTGGCGGTCCGAAAGCGAATGCTGTTCCTCTGGGGGAATATGCCGGATTAGGGGGCCGGGCTATGACTTCCTCTGTCATTTCCAAGGAAGTGCCGCCACTGTGTCATCCCTTGAGTGAGGATAACAAAATCGTCATCGCACCAGGCCTGCTCAGTGGAACGGCCGCCGCCCAGTCGGGGCGAATTTCTGTCGGCTGTAAGAGCCCGCTGACGGGCACCATCAAAGAGTCCAACTCGGGGGGGCAGCCTTCACAGGTGCTGGCAAGATTGGGTTACGCGGCAATTATCCTGGAAGGAAAACCCAAAAATAGCGATATGTATAAGATATTCATAAACAAGGACGGGGTGAAGATAACCGCGGACAACAGCCTTTGTATGCTGGGCAATTACGATCTCGTGGATAAGATGAAGAAAGAGTTCGGAGACAAGATATGCTGCATCTCCATCGGTCCTGCGGGAGAAATGAAGATGGCCGCCGCCTCCGTAGCCTTTACCGACATGGAACAGCGGCCAGCCCGCCATGCCGGACGCGGCGGGTGCGGTGCAGTAATGGGTTCAAAGGGCGTAAAGGTTATCGTCCTTGATGATACAGGGCTGACAAACCGTACCCCCAAAGACCCGGAGAAATTCACCAAGGCCAATAGAGTCTGGGTTGAAGGTCTGAGAAAACACCCCGTTACCGGCGAGGGACTCCCCGCTTTTGGCACCAACATACTGGCTAACGTAATCAATGAAGCCGGTGCATATCCGACCCATAACTTCCAGTGGGGCCGCTTCCTGGGAACCTCCAAGATCAGCGGAGAAACCCAGGCGGAAACAGAAAAGGCTAGAGGCGGTGTTGCCACCCATGGCTGCCACCGGGGTTGCGTCATCCAGTGTTCGGGGATTTATATGGATAAGGATGGCCATTACCTGACCAAACAGCCGGAATATGAGACGGTATGGGCCCACGGCGCAAACTGCGGGATCGACGATCTGGACGCGATCGCCATGCTCGACCGCCTGGATGATGATTACGGTCTGGATACCATTGAGATGGGTGCGACTATTGCCGTGGCAATGGAGGCAGGCCTGGCGAAGTTTGGGGACGCCGAGGCGGCTATCAGGCTGCTTAAGGAGGTGGGAAAAGGCACCGACCTGGGACGAATACTTGGAAACGGGGCCGCTGTAACCGGCAAGGTTTTCGGTGTTGAAAGGGTTCCTATTGTCAAGGGTCAGGCCATGCCTGCCTATGACCCTCGTGCGATTCAGGGCATTGGGGTAACCTATGCGACGAGCACCATGGGCGCCGATCACACAGCGGGATATGCGGTTGCCACCAACATCCTCAAGGTGGGAGGTTATGTGGATCCACTGAAGCCGGAGGGGCAGGTTGAACTTTCAAGGAATCTGCAGATTGCCACCGCAGCCGTTGATTCCACGGGCGCTTGTCTCTTTATCGCCTTTGCCGTGCTCGATCAACCGGATACGTTCCAGGCGCTGATCGATTTGCTCAATGCATTTTACGGTCTGAACCTGACAGCGAACGATGTCACTGAACTGGGCAAGAAAGTGCTCAAGATGGAGCGAGACTTTAATGAACGTGCCGGCTTTACTTCAAAACATGACCGGCTGCCCGAGTACTTCAAGAAAGAAAAACTTCCACCCCATGATATTACATTCCAGGTGAAGGATGAGGATCTGGACAAGGTGTATAACTGGTAGGTAGAAGTCGTTCAGAGCATCATTGGTCGGGGTAGCCTTCAACAAGCTGCCCCGTTCCTTTATACGGAAATATAAATGCCAAAGATAAACCATGGCAGGAAATCAGGCAGAAAGACAATGGCTCGTGGTATTCCTCCAGAAAATGTTTCTCTTACAATAGAAGCAGGCTTGACCACTGCCTTTTCGCAGCTTCTGCAGAATGGATTCTGGCTTAAGGGAGATGTTGAGTGCAGTGTCAAATCATTTCTCTGCGAACAATTCGGCATCTCGCCCGAATACCTTGAAAAAAGGATCCAAACGATCTTCCTGGACGGTCAGCCTGTCGATGATGTGAATACGGCCACAGTTCGGGATGGGTCAACCCTGTCCCTTTCTGCCGCCATGCCGGGATTGGCTGGGGCGGTGATGCGAAAAGGCGGTTTCTATGCTCGGATGCGTGACCAGATATCTTACAAGAAAGAAGGAATGTCCTGTTCAGCGCGGCCGGGCCGGGTGTTCGTGAAACTTTTCAATCTGCCGCTTCAGGAACTGGGACCTCTTTTCCTAGAGCAAGGAATCTGGATCGATGGAAACATTTTTAAGAATGTCGTCACAGACCGGTTGGATGATTTCCGGACCGGTTGCAAGGAAGTCCTTCTTAATGGCAGGCGATTAGAACCGGATCAATTGCTGAAAATGGATTGGGGAAACGGAGATATATTTTTGCAGGTCAAAATTATTTAGCACCTTCTAGCCCCCGGCGACAGGGGGAAAAACGCCCACCCTATCCCCGTTTTTCAGGACTTCATCACCTGTTGCGTGCAGGCCGTTTACAAAAATCATTTTGATTTTATCAATGGGGAGCTCCAAACCTTTAAGAAGTCCCATGATCGTGGTCCCTTCAGCCACTTCCATTATTTGGCGGCTATGGCCGCCTATTTTATCCGGTGCGTATTGTGCGAGAGAAGCGAATAAATTTAATTCAATTTTCATCTCTTGCCTCTCATAAAGTAGAAATTTCCTCTATTATAATTCTTCTAAAGATTTTCCTCAAATCCTTTATGATTTGTATTGCCTGATGAACAGGAATGCTTTATGAAATACCTTGTACATAAAATGTGTAGATCAACGAGAAACAACAGGAAATAACGTTAACTGAGCAAGACGGCGCTAAGAATAAGGATCGACCATGGAATTCAAATACGGCCTGGAAGATAAGCCGCCTCTGGGTGAATCTTTTTTAATGGGGCTTCAGTGGTGCGCCCTGTTGGTGCCGTTTATGGTCATTTTGGGAAAGGTTGCCGGTGCAGTCCACTTCACCAGTCCTGCCGGGATAACTGTATATCTGCAAAAGACAGCCTTCATCATGGCTGTATTCCTCCTTATCGAGGTCCTTTGGGGTCATCGCCTGCCCCTTGTCATAGGGCCATCTTCCGTACTTCTTATCGGTATAATTTCCAGCAGTGCTTTCGATATGAATACCATATACACAGCAATCATCTGCGGGGGCTTTGTCCTCGCCCTGGCGGGCATTACGGGCATTTTCGGATATCTGCAGCGGCTCTTCACCCCCCGCGTTGTGGCAGTAGTGCTCCTGCTGATTGCCTTCACTCTGACGCCTACCATCCTGAGGCTGGTAACAGAACCGCAAGGGATAACACCGCAGGCAAACATGTTCTATGCCTTAACACTTACTGCCGCTACTCTGATTCTCCACCGCTTCCTTAAGGGGGTCTGGAAATCCATTCTGATCCTGATTTCCATGGCTGCCGGAAGCGTCGTCTATTTCATTATTTTCCCGGGCAGCCTTGATATGAATCCATCTGTGTCATTAAGGTTTCTCTCGACCTTTCTTCAGGATATGATCGGCAGTCTTTCTTTTGATATTGGGCTATTAATCTCTTTTCTCGTTTGTTTTGTTGCTTTATCTATTAATGATTTGGGATCGATGCAATCTATAAATGCTTTAGTAAAATCGCCAGACATAAACAAACGGGTCAACAGGGGTATCTTTTTTACCGGCCTCGCCAATGTGGCG
>Ga0335070_10000831_pt1 | contig 35486 bp, 37 predicted proteins | sample Lox_Sample_13_FD_206722 | JGI IMG/M metagenome (GOLD analysis project Ga0335070, IMG submission 206722) | Soil microbial communities from Loxahatchee National Wildlife Refuge, Florida, United States - Lox_Sample_1.3 | ecosystem: Environmental > Terrestrial > Soil > Wetlands | place: USA... | reverse complement strand
GGTTCCTGCTCCGCTCTACCGGCGGTGAGGCGGAGGCGCAGGAGGGTGTGCAGGAGACGTGGGTCCGGGCGATCCGCGGCCTCTCCGCGTTCCGCGGGCAGTCGAGCCTCAGGACGTGGCTCGCGGGTATCGCGATCCGGTGGTCGCGCGAGGACGCGCGCCGGCGCGGCCGGCTCGTCGCGCTGCCGGACGAGGATCCCGCGGCGGCGCCGTTCCCGGACCGCGTCGAGCGCCTGGACCTCGAGCGGGCGCTCGCGGCCCTGCCCGACGGATATCGCGAGGTCCTGATCCTTCACGACGTGGAGGGCTACACGCACGAGGAGGCGGCCCTCCTCCTCGGCGTCGAGCCGGGGACTTCCAAGAGCCAGCTCTCGCGGGCGCGTCGGGCGCTGCGGGCGCGATTGACCGGAGGAGACGATGGACGATCGAGACGCGCCGACGGCTGACGAGGCGAGGATGCTGCGAGCGCTCGGCGACGGAGTGGCGCCCCCCGCCGGGCTCGAGGACGCGACCGTCGCGAGGCTCGCGCGGGAGGGGCTCCTCGGGCGGCCGCGGTGGCGGCGCCTCGGCCCGGGGCTCGCGGCCGCCGCGGCCGTCGCCCTCTTCGCGGCCGGTCTGGCCGTCGGCGAGCGCCGCGCCGGCGTCCGGGCGGCCGACCCGGGGGTCAAGCGCTACGTCCTGCTCCTCTACGACGCGCCCGACGAGGGGGCGATGACGTCCTCCGACAGGGAGCGGCGCGTGTCGGAGTACCGGGACTGGGCGCAGGACGTGCGGCGGCGCGGGGGACGGATCGAGGGAGAGAAGCTCGAGGACGAGGCGCTTCGGCTCGGCCCGGCCGAGCCGGCGCCCGGCCGGCCGATCGGCGGCTACTTCGTCGTTTCCGCGGCCGACGACGCGGCGGCCCTCGCCATCGCGCGGTCCTGCCCGCACCTGAAGCACGGCGGCGCCATCGAGGTCCGCGCGATCGCGAAGACCTGATCTCGCGGCGCCGACGACGTCAGGCCGCCTTCGGCTTCTTCATCGCGCCGAACCAGAGGTAGAGGCAGAGAAGGACGAAGCCGGTGCAGCTGACGATCTGCGACACCGGATCGTTGTCGTAGAAGGGCAGCTTGATCCGGTCCTCCCGGTACCAGCTCGTCAGCCGCAGCGCCGCGCCGAAGAGACCGCCGAGCGCGCCGCCGGCCATCAGGCCCGACGCGATGATGACCGCCCGCTCGCGCATCGAGGCCCCCGCCGCGCCGCCGACGCGGCCCGAACGCCTGGTCACGTAGTGCGCGATGAATCCGCCGACGAGCGCGCCCGAGTTCAGCTCGAGCGGGAGGTACATGCCGAGCGCCACGATCAGCGCCGGCACCTCGAGCATTTCCATGATGACCGCGATCGCCGCGCCCGCGCCGAAGAGCACCCAGGGAACGGGCTGCCGGCTCATGAACCCTTCGACCAGCGCTTTCATGATCGAGGCCTGCGGCGAGACGAGAACGGGCCGCGTGTCGCCGGGGGCGGCCTCCCCGAACTGAAACGTCTGCGCGAGCGCCACGATGACCAGGCCGACGACGACCGACGAGGCGATCGCGCCGTAGAACTTGACCTTCTCCTGCGCCGCGGGTGTCGAGCCCAGCCAGTAGCCGGTCTTCAGGTCCGTGATCGTCTGGCCCGAGACCGAGAGCGCCGTGCACACCATGCCCGCGATCGCCATCACGAAGAACATCCCGGTGCGGCCGGAGACGCCGAACTCGAGCAGGATGACCGAGGAGATGATGATCGTGAGCATCGTCATCCCCGAAACCGGGTTGCGCGCCGTCGTCGCGATCGCGTTGGCGGCGACCGACGTGAAGAAGAACGAGAAGACCAGGGTCAGCACGAGGCCGATGACGAGCACCAGGGTCGAGGCCCCGAGATTGCCGAGGAAGATCGCGACGGCGACCGACGAGACGACGACGCCGATCAGGATCTTCGTGATCGCGACGTCCCGGTCGGTCCGCTCGATGCCTTCGCCCTCGCCGTGCTGGAAGGCCCGGGCGGCGATCGAGAACGACCCGACGACGATCTTGAGCGACTTGAGGATCCCGAAGATGCCGGCCGTCGCGATCGCGCCGACGCCGACGTAGCGCACGTACCAGCGGTAGATCAGCGCGGCGCTCATCTCCGAGATCGGCATGGGCGCCGGGTAGACCGGCGTCGGGATGTGCTGGCCGATCTTCCAGATGATCGGCACCAGCACGAAGTTCGACAGGACGCCGCCCGCGCACAGGAGCGTCGAGGCGCGCAGGCCCATGACGTAGCCGAGGCCCAGGATGAACGCGATCGCGTCCATCCGGAGCACCACGCGGGCCTTGTCGGCCACCTCCCGCATCGCGGGGATGAACTGGAAGTCGACCGTCTCCTTCCAGACCTGGAACGTCGTCACGAAGAAGTCGTAGATCGCGGCGAGACCCGTGGCCTCCAGCAGCAGCTTCGCCTGCGAGCCGCCCTTCTCGCCGGTGATCAGGACCTCGGTGATCGCGGTCGCCTCGGGATACGGCAGCTTTCCGTGCATGTCGCGGACGAAGTAGCGCCGCAGCGGAATCAGGAAGAGGATGCCGAGACACGCGCCGGCCAGGCAGATGAAGATGGTCTGCCATGGGTGCGGGTCGAGCTTGAGGATGTAGAGCGCGGGCAGCGTGAAGATCGCTCCGGCGACGACGGAGCCCGAGACGCCGCCGATTCCCGTGATGATGACGTTCTCGAGCAGGCTCGAACGGCGGGCGTAGAGGCGCGCGAGCCCGATCGCCAGGATCGAGATCGGGATCGCCGCCTCCATCACCTGGCCGACCTTCAGGCCCGAGTACGCCGACGCGGCGGTGAAGATCGCGCAGAGAAACAGGCCCCAGAACACCGAGCGGGGCGTCGCCTCGGGCAGCGACGCCGAGGCCGGGATCACCGGCGCGTACGCTTCGCCGGGCGAGAGAGGCCGATACGCGTTCTCGGGCAGCGACTTCGACTCGGGCGCGTCCATCGGTCCTCCCGCGGCGCCATGGGCGTATCGTCTCCGGGTCCGGCCGGCCGCGATTTCCGCGGAGTCTACCGGAGTGGCCGGCGCGGGCAAGGAGGCGGTCGATGACCCTGACGGACCCGACGCGGCGCGCCTGGGCGGTCCTCTTCGCGCGGGGCGTCCTCGGCCTGATCTTCTTCATGGCCGGCGTGTACAAGGTCTTCACGCTCACGCCCGCGGGCCACGCCCACAAGTGGTTCGTCGAACCTTACGCGGACACGTTCCTTCCGATGTGGTCGCTCTGGTTGACCGGCGTGACCATCCCCGTCGTCGAGCTCGTCGCGGGCGGTCTCGTGATCCTCGGCTGGCGCGTCGACGAGGCGCTCGTCGCTCTCGGCGTCGTCCTCCTGATCGTCACGTTCGGCCACCTCTTGAAAGAGCCGCTCTACGAGTTTCACACCCACGTCATCCCACGTCTGGCGCTGCCGCTCTTCGTCCTCATGGTGCCGCGGGAGGCCGACCGCTTCTCGCTCGACGCCGTCCGCTCCCGCCGGGCGGCCCGTTGACCCGTCGAGCGGCCGCGGCTCTCGCCGCCGGGATCCTTCTCGCCTCGGCCGCCCGAGCGCAGGAGAGCCCGATCGACATCGCGATCCGCATGGCCGAGGCCCTCGCGAAGACCGCCGCGGCGAATCCCCCGGCGCCGCCGCTGACGCCGACGCCGCTGCCCTTCAAGGAGCCGAAGCCGCTCGAGGTCCTGCCGGACTGGTCCTCGGTCGACGCGATCGTGACCGCGCTCTACGCGTCGGTCAGCCACGGCCCGGACTACGAGCCCAACTGGACCCGGCTGCGGGGGCTCTTTCTGCCGCAGGCCATCGTCGTGCCGCCGAAGCCTCCCGACGCCGAGGCCTTCACCGTCCTCGACGGCGAACAGTTCGAGGCGCGCGTCCGCCGCTACATCGCGAGCCGACGCGAGCGCCACGAGCGCCTCGGATTCACCGAGCGGGAAATCGCGCGCCGCGAGCGCTGCTTCGGACACGTGTGTCAGGTTTTCTCGACTTACGAGACGCTCTACGCGCCGCGCGATCCGCAGCCGTTCACGCGGGGCGTCCACTCGATCCAGCTCGTCGACGACGGCCGCCGCTGGTGGATCGCCGCGCTCGTCTGGGACGTCGAGCGCCCCGACAAGCCCATCCCTCGCGCCCTGCTGCCGACTGAAATACGATGACCGCCAGGCTCGTAACGCTCATGAGGAGATCTCGATGAAGAAGCTCTCGTCCACCGCCGGCGCGGCGCTCCTGGTTGCCGCCGCGTGGCCTCTGTCCGCGCAGGTGATGAACCAGCCGACGCCGCCGCCCGTCAGGAGCACCCTCGGCGTCACGCCCGGGGTGAAGCTGCACGACCCCAATGCCGAGGCCGAGGCCATGCGGATGCCGACGCCCGGCGGCCCGGTGGACCACCGGCCGGCCGCGCCACGCTCGGCCGCTCATCCCTCCGACAACGACGGCGCTTCCGTGGACTCGATCCTCGCCGCCCTGTACGCGTCCGTCTCGCACGACGAGGCGTCGACGCCGAACTGGGAGCGGATGCGGAACATGTTCCTGCAGGTCGGCATGCTGATCCCGCCGAAGAACCCGAAGAGCGAGCTCTTCACGGTCCTCGACGTCGACGGCTTCGAGGAGCGCGTCAAGCAGGGCATCGCCTCGACGAAGGCCAAGGGAGACCCGACGTCGTTCTTCGAGAAGGAGATCGCCCGCCGGACCGACTGTTTCGGAAACGTCTGCCAGGTTTTCTCGACCTACGAGTCGCGCCGCGCGCCCTCCGACGAGAAGCCGTTCGTCCGCGGCATCAACAGCATCCAGCTCGTCAACGACGGGCACCGCTGGTGGATCGCGTCGGTGGCCTGGGACCAGGAGCGGCCGGACAACCCGATCCCGCCGCAGTACTTGCCGAACAACCCGTTGCCCGCGGAGTACCTGAAGAAAAACTGAAGCCGGCGCGGTCCTCTACCCGAGGGCCTGGGCGAGGTCCTCGACGAGGTCGTCGGGGTGCTCGAGTCCGATCGAGACGCGCAGCAGGTTCTGCGGCGTCGGCGAGCCGGGGCCCTCGCTCGACGCGCGGTGCTCGATCAGGCTCTCGGTGCCGCCGAGGCTCGTCGCATTGACGAAGACCTTGAGACGCGACGTCGCGCGCAGGGCCGCGTCCCGGCCGCCGCGCACGCGGAACGAGAGCATCCCGCCGAACGCCGACATCTGACGCCGCGCGATCGCGTGGCCCGGATGCGAGGCGAGGCCGGGATAGTGGACCGCCTCGACCGCCGGGTGCGCCTCGAGAGAGCGGGCCACCGCGAGCGCGTTGGCCGACTGCCGCTCCACACGACACGCGAGCGTCCGCACGCCGCGCAGAACGAGCCACGAGTTGAACGGCGAGGCGACGCCGCCGACGATCTTGCGCACGTGCGCGGCCTTCTCGAAGACCTCGCCGGCTTTCCGAAAGACGAGCGCGCCGCCCTGGACGTCGCTGTGGCCGCCGAGGTACTTCGTGGTCGAGTGGTGCACGGCGTCGGCGCCGAGCTCGAGCGGCCTCTGGAGCGCCGGCGTCGCGAAGGTCCCGTCGACCGCCAGCAGCGCGCTGGCGCCGCGCGCGATCTCGGCCAGCGCCGAAAGGTCCGCGATCTGCATCAGCGGGTTCGAGGGCGACTCGGCCCACAGGAGGCGCGTGCTCGGTCTCACCGCCGCGCGCACCGCGGCGAGATCCGTCATGTCGACCGCGGTCGCCTCGATGCCCCACCGCGGCAGGAACTCCGTCGCGAGCGCCCGGACGCCGTAATAGACGTCCGAGGGATAGACCACGTGCGCGCCGGGTGGAAGGGCCTGGAAAAACGCCGCCGCGGCGCCCATGCCGGAGCCGAACGCGAGCGCGGTCTCGCCGCCCTCGAGCGCCGCCAGGGTCTCCTCGAGCCGCGTCTGCGTCGGATTGGCGTCGCGGATGTACATGTAGCCGAGCGGCGTCTCGGCCGCCGGACCGTGTTCGAACGTCGTGGACAGATGGATCGGCGGTGCGACGGAACCCGTCGCCGCGTCCGGCGTGCCGCCGGCGTGGACCGCCCGCGTCTCGAATCTCATGGCCGACCTCCTGCGCCCGGCGCTGCCGCGCCCGCGGCGCCGCTACGGGGAAAGGCCCGGCTCGTACTCGTCGACGAACTCGAGAAACCGGCTGACCTCGACCATGTCCTTGCCCTTGAACCGGATCGCGTGCGCGTCCGTCCGCTCGACGATCGGCAGGTACGCGAGGACTTCGGCCGGCCGGTAGTTCTTGAAGCGCAGGTCGAGCGTCACCGGCGTCGTCACGACGAAGGGCTTGCGCGCGCGCCGCTCGGCGATCGCCCGCCGGGCGGCCTCGCGAATGACGTCGCACGAGGCCTCGGGCGTCAGCGTCCGCGCCGAGTGAAAGCCGTAATTCCATTTGACCGTCGCGGTCGAAAGCGGGCCGAGCAGCGCCGTCGCTTCCTTCACGATCGCGTCGTCGCCGGTCAGGAGCACGACCGGCACGCCGAAGCTGCCGGCGATCGCCGCGTTCAACCCCGCCTCGGGCATCGACACGCCGTTCAAGCGCAGATCCGCCAGATGCGCGGAGGACATCGTGTGGGCGCGGACGCCTTCCGGATTCGTCGTCGAGGCGTGGTAGCCGACGAACATCACGGCGTCGAAGGTGGCGTCGATGCCCTGCATCATCGCCAGCGGCCGCGGCCACGAGCGGACGATCTGGACGTCCTTCGGAAAACGCTCGATCAGGAGGTTCTCGCCGTTGCCGTGCGAGTCGGACACCAGGAACTCCGTCGCGCCCGCCGCCCGAGCGCCCTCGATCGCCGCGAGGGCCTCGTTGGTCATGAACCCGCGGAAGCGCTCGTACTCGAAGCCGGGCGGGCCGAGCTGGTCTCCCGTCACGACGCCGGCGACGCCTTCCATGTCGACCGAGACGTAGACCTTCAGCTTCGGCTGCGCGGCGGCCGCCCGGGAAACCGCGGCCGCGAGAGCGGCGGCGAGAACGAGCCGGCGGAGCGTCATCGGCGTCTCCCTCGCGTCAGCCGACCGTCGGCGTCGGCGAGAGCTCCTCCGACGGCGAGCGCTTCTTCGGCTGGGGCATCACGAACCGCGAATCGTCGATCGGGACGTTCAGCTCGATCCTGTCGAATTTCAGCGACTGCGCCTGTCCGCCGCCGCTCGACGTGGCGGTGAAGGAGTGGGGCAGGACGAGCTCCCCCACCTTCCGGTAGTCCCCCACCTCGGACCGGATCTCGAGCTCGACGCCGCCGATCTTCTTCTTCGTGACCGTGACCGACTGCAGGAACGTCTTCGGGTCGAGATACACGAAGCGCACCTCGCCGGACTTCAGCGTGACCTTCAGCTTCCAGTCCTCGGTCCGGAAATCCGCGTCGTGGCCGAGCAGCTCCACCTTGCTCCCCTTCTGCTTGTAGTCGACGAGCGGCCCGTCGAGGTCGGCCTGCTGTTCGGCCTCGGCGCTCTCTTCGGCCGACATGGGCTCGGGCTCGGTCTGGCCCGCGAACGGAATCCACATCCAGCCGGCCTTGCCGTCGAAGGCCTGGACGGCCGTCTGCCCGTCCACCCGGAACTCCCAGCGGCTCTTGTTCGGGCGCTTCAGCTCCAGGACCGACGGCATCGACTCGTCGCCGCCCGTCATCGTCCCCGTCAGGCGCATCGTCTGGACGGCCTTGAGGTTTTCGAGTCCCCCGCGCGCCTCGATGTTCTTCGCGATCAGCTCGTCGGCGGTCTCCCCGGCGGCCAGAGCCGCCGCGGCGAACAATCCCGCCGCCGCCAATCCCCGGATCCCCATGTCGCCTCCTCGGTCCTCCGTCGGGCGGGACTCTACCGCAGCCGACCTCGCCGGCCGGGTGTATAAGAGGCCCCACCAGGACGCGCCAAGGAGGTCTCTCGTGGACTACAAACCGGCGCCGCGCGACACCTCGAGCGTCCGATTGCCGCGTGATCTCGCCGAGTTGACCGAGCTCCTCGCCCGCAACACGCACGAAAACTGGGCGCGCCGCCGCATGGACGAGGGCTGGACCTGGGGCCCCGAGCGCGACGATTCACGGAAGAAGCACCCGTCGCTCGTCCCCTACGAGCGGCTGTCGGAGTCGGAGAAGGACTACGACCGCACGACCGCGATGGAGACCGTCAAGACGATCCTCGCGCTCGGCTACCGGATCGAAAAGCGATGAGCGACGCGACGGGCGCCGTCAACGCGGCTTACGACGAAGCGGAGCGCCACGCCTCCCGGTTCCGCCGCCTCCACATGATCGTCACGTCGATCGCCGTGGTGCTTGGCACCGTCGCTTTGATCATCGCTCTGGCAGGCCTGTCGTTTCCGCCTCCGCCTTCTCCCCCGCACGGGCCGCCGACGACGATTCCAGAAGCCCCTGCCGCGGACGGCATCTGGCCGACGACGGAATTTGCGCTGGCCCTGGGCTCCGCCTTCCTGGTGGCCCTCGGGATCGCGACCCGGCTGCAGAAGCGCTGGCTCTTGTATCGATACAAGGCCGAGCGCTACCGCAGCCTCCGCTTCAACGTCACGATCCAGCCGGCCGTCTGGATCGCCGAGAAGCCCTCGACGAATCCCGCGGAACACCTCACCCGAAAGGAGCTCGACGAAGTCGAACTGCTCGGGCTGGACGATCTGACGGCGATCGCGGAATCGGAGGAGCCTCTGGTGATTCCGGACCCCGCCGAATGCGCGAAGGTCGATCCCGCCTGTCTGCCGCCGCTCATCGCGGACTACCTGAAGAATCGCCTCAACCCTCAGATCGAGTACCTCGGCAAGCTGAGCAAGCGCCAGGAGAACCTCTGGCTTCCGGGCTCCTCGCTCGCTCCGTTCGCGTTCTTCGTCAGCGTCGTGTTCGTCGTCCTGCATTACGTCGCCGAGAGCCGCTGGTTTCTGTTCCTGTCGGCGGCGCTGCCGGTGGTCTGGGCCGGCTACCGCACCTGGCGAAGCGCCAACGAGCAGGAGCGCAACGCCTCGCGGTCGAAGGCCAAGCTCGCCGTCCTTCTGGCGCGCGCGGCGACGCTCGATCGGTGCGCGGACGAGGCGGACCCGTCGAAATCTCCGGCTGTCACGCGGCGCCCCGACCCCTTCCTCGTCTTCAGCACGCTCGCGATGGCCGAGAATCTGCTGCGCAACGAGCTCCAGGAATGGCTCAGGCTCATGCTGCCCACCGAGTGGTTCTCGTAAAGGGCGAGGAGCGCGATGGCCGACGTCTTCATCAGCTACGCCCACGCCGACGCGGCGATCGCGGCGGCCGTGGCCCACGGCCTCGAGGAGCGCGGCTACACGACCTGGCGCTACGAAGAGAAGAGCCGTCTCGGCGGGTCGTACCTCGAGCGCATCGGACGCGAGATCCGGTCCTGCCGCGCGGCGCTCTTCGTGATCTCGCACGCCTCGCTCGCCTCGCCGCAGTGCAAGGGAGAGCTCGTCCGGGCGCACGAGCTCGACAAGCCGCTCCTCCCGATGCGACGCGACATTTCCCACGAGGACCTGCTGCGCCTGAGCGACGACTGGGCGATGGCGTTGAAGGGCGCCGTCACGGCCGACATCACCGACGCGACCGCGGCGGCCATGGCCGACGAGGCCGTCGCGGTGCTTCGCGAGCAGAACATCGAGCCCCTCGGCGGAGGTCCGCCGCCCGCGGCCTCGCCGCTCAAGCGCCTCTCGCGGGGCGCGGTGCACGGGCTGCCGCCAAAGGACCTGCCGCTCGGCGCGATGGTCGCCGGCATCGTCGGCGTCCTCGGCGTCCCCTACACGCTCTACCACTTCGGCCACGCCCTCTGGCCGGGCCAGGATCCCGAGGGCTGGGTCCTGACGCACTTCCACGGGTTCCGCACCGCGACGATCCTCGCCAACTTCGTCGGAATCATCCAGAACGGCCTGCTCGTCCGCGGCGCCATGCTCGCGCATCGCGGCGACCCGAAGGGCGGGCCGCTGCTGCGCACGGTCTCGAAGACCATGCTCATCGCGATCGGCCTCTGGTTTCTCGTCTGCCTGTTCTCCTTCTCGGGACGCAACGTCCCGCCGGGGCTGGTGAGCGGCGCCTTCAACGCCGCGCTCGTGGCGGCCGTTCCCTCGGCGGCGATTTTCGCGCTCTACCGCAAGAGCGGGCAGGCGCCCGCCCCCGCGAACCCGTGACGGACGTCGACGCCCTCCCCACGCCCGCCGTCGTCGTGGACCTCGACGTCCTCGAGCGCAACGTCGCGCGGATGCAGGAACGCGCGAGCCGTTCGGGCGTGAAGCTGCGCCCCCACGCGAAGACGCACAAGTCGCCCGAGGTGGCGCGCCTGCAGCGCTCCGCCGGCGCGAGCGGGCTCACCCTCGCGAAGACCTCGGAGGCGGAGGTGTTCGCCGACCTCGGCTTCGACGACATCTTCCTCGCGTACCCCGTCGTCGGCGACGACAAGGCCCGGCGCCTGCTGAAGCTCGCCGATCGCGTGCGTCTCGCCGTCGGCGTCGACAGCCTCGACGGCGCCCGCTCGCTCGGCGGCGCGTTCGCCCGCGCGGGCCGGACGCTCTCCGTGCGCCTCGAGATCGACCCCGGCTTCCACCGCTCGGGCGTCCTGCCCGAGGACACCGTCGCGCTCGCGCGCGCGGTGGCCGACGTGCCGGGCCTCGAGCTCTCCGCGATCTTCACGCACGCGGGCCAGGGCTACGCGGCGCCGACTCCCGAAGAAGTCGCGCGCGTCGGCGCCGAGGAGGCGCGCCTCGCGGTCGAAACGGCCGAAGCCCTGCGCGCGGCCGGCCTGCCGATCGCCGAGGTCTCCGTCGGTTCGACGCCCACCGCCGTGGCGGCGATGTCGGGCGCCGGCGTCACCGAGTGCCGTCCGGGAACCTACGTCTTCAACGACCGCTCGCAGGTCGCCCTCGGAAGCGCGGCGCCGGAAGACTGCGCCCTGACCGTCATCGCGACCGTCGTCAGCGCTCCGGCCGCCGACCGCGCCGTCGTCGACGCGGGCTCGAAGACGCTGTCCTCGGACGCCAGCCGCCCGACCGCGGACGGCTACGGGCTCGTCGTGGGGCGACAAACGCGGATCGCCCGCGTCTCGGAGGAGCACGGCGTCCTCGCGGTCGCGCCCGGCGAGCGGTTCCGGGTCGGCGAGCGCGTCCGCCTGCTGCCCAACCATGCCTGCGCCGTCGTCAACCTGCACGACGCGCTGGTGGCCGTGCGGGGCGGGCGCGTCGAGGGCCGGCTCACCGTCGCCGCGCGCGGCCGCGTCCAGTAGGTCCGGGCCCCGGGACCCCGAACACGGCGCCTCCCGACAGATACTTGACTAGACAACTATTGCCCGGTAAAGTTCCGACCCTCATGCCGACGCCCCGCAGCGCCCTCGCCCGCGAGATCCGGCAGACGAAGCCCTTCCGGTCGAAACGGCAGGAGGCGGCCCTCGCCCTGCTGAAGACGGTCGACCGGCTGCGCCAGCGCACCGGCGAGGTCTTCGAGCCGTTCGGCGTCACCGACCAGCAGTACAACGTGCTCCGCATCCTGCGCGGCGCCGGTCCGGCCGGCCTGCCGACGCTCGACATCGCGGGGCGGATGATCGAGCACGCGCCCGGAATCACGCGCCTCGTGGACCGGCTCGAGAAGAAAGGCCTCGTCGTCCGGAAGCGCTGCGCCACCGACCGCCGCCAGGTTTTCTGCGTCCTTGCCCCCGCCGGCGCGACGCTCCTCGCGCGCATGGACGCCCCCGTCCGGCGCATGGACGGCCTCCTGTCGGCGCTCTCGGAATCGCAGGCCACGACCCTGGTTCGCCTGCTCGACGCCGTCCGCGCCGGGCTGAATCGTCCTTCCACGTCCCGCCGCAAGGCGTGACCCGACTCACCCGAAAGGAGACTCCCATGGTCCGCCGACTCGCCGCCGTTCTCTTCGTTCTCGCCGCCGCCGCGCCGCTCGCGGCCGCGGACACGTACACGATCGACAAGACGCATTCCGACGTCAGCTTCCAGATCCGGCACTTCTCCTCGAAGGTGCGCGGCCGCTTCTCGGACTTCGAGGGGACGATCCAGGCCGATCCGGCCAGGCCGACGGCATCCTCGGTGACCTTCACGATCAAGACCACCTCGATCGACACGAACAGCTCCAAGCGCGACGACGACCTGCGGTCCGCCAACTTCTTCGACGCCGCGAAGTTCCCCGAGATCTCGTTCAAGAGCGCGTCGATGACGTCGACCGGCAAGGACACGTACGCGGTGACCGGCACCCTGACGATGCACGGCGTCTCGAAGCAGGTCACGCTGCCCGTGACCTTTCTCGGCTCGGCCAAGGATCCCTGGGGCAACGAGCGCGCGAGCTTCGAGCTCAACACGAAGCTCAACCGCAAGGACTTCGGCATCGACTGGAACAAGACGCTCGACACGGGCGGCCTGATGCTGTCCGACGACGTCGACGTCACCATCGACCTCGAGACGATCAAGAAGAAGCCCGAAGCGCCGGCCGCGAAGTGAGCGGCGGCGTCCAGGCGGCGGCGGGGGCGCTCCGGCGCGCCCCGGCCCCGTTTCGGGTAAAGTCTGCAGTGCCATGACAACAGACGTTTCCCCGGCCCCCAAGGCAGTCCTGCGCCCGTCGGCGGTCCTCGGCTTTCTGGCCGTGCACCTGGCCGCGCTCGGCGTCCTCGCGATCGGCTTCTCGTGGAAGGGCGTCGCCCTTTGCGTCGCGTCCTACTACCTGAGGATGTTCGCCATCACGGCGGGATTCCACCGCTATTTCAGCCACCGCACCTACCGGCTGCACCGGGTGCCCCAGTTCCTGCTCGCCTTTCTCGGCCAGACCGCGGCGCAGAAGGGCGTCCTCTGGTGGGCCTCGAACCACCGCCACCACCACAAATACTCGGACCGCCCCGAGGACGTGCACAGCCCGGTTCAGCGCGGGTTCTGGTGGAGCCACATGGGCTGGATCGTCTCCGACGAGTTCGCGGAGTCCGACCACTCGCGCGTGCCCGACCTCGCGAAGTTCCCGGAGCTCGTCTGGCTCGACCGGCGCCAGTATCTGCCGACGGTCCTCTACGCCGTCGCGCTCTCCCTGGCCTTCGGTTGGGTCGGCCTCTTCTACGGCTACTTCCTTTCGACCGTCCTTCTCTGGCACGGCACCTTCACCATCAACAGCGTCATGCACCTCTTCGGGCGCCGCGTGTACGCGACGACCGACGACTCGCGCAACAGTTTCCTCTTCTCGCTCGTGACGATGGGCGAGGGCTGGCACAACAATCACCACTGGGCGCCGGGCTCGGCCGCCCAGGGCTTCCACTGGTGGCAGGTCGACGCGAGCTACTACCTGCTCTGGCTCGGCGAAAAGGTCGGCCTCGTCCGCGGACTCCACCGCCGCCCCCGGCACTTCCGCGAGGCCGCGCACGAGGCGCGGCGCACCGGACGCGCTTTCACGTCGGCGCGCCTGCACGAGCGGGTGCAGCACCTGACGCACCGCTGGGGCGAGCTCCGCCAGTCCGCGCGCGTGACGGCCCACGAGGCCTTCGTCGAGCTCGAGGCCGCGCGGGTGAGCGCCGCGAAGCGACTCGAGCACCTCCACGACGAGGCGGCGGCCGTCGGCGCCCGGGCCCACCGTCGCCTCGAGGAGCTCCATGCCGAGATTGAAAAGGCGCGGGCGCATCTGGCCGAGATCCTCGAGCGGCTCGTGACGATCGCCGAATCGCTCGGCACGCCGGACCCGCAGCCGGCCTGACGGCGCCGCCATGAGCGGCCGCGACTTCCTGCGGCGCAAGATCCGCGACCCCATCCGGCAGCAGCTGACCCGGGGGCTCTCGCCGGAAAAGATCGCGCTCACCGTCGCCGTGGGCCTGACGATCGCCGTCAACCCGATCGTCGGCACGACGACCATCCTCTGCTTCGGGGCGGCGTGGGCCCTCGGCCTGAACCAGCCGATCATCCAGGCCATCAACTTCTCGTCGTACGCGCTGCAGCTGCTCCTGATCTTCCCTTTCATCCGCCTCGGGGAGTGGGTTTTCCGCGCTCCCCGGGAGAATCGCTCCCTCGAGCGCCTGCTCGCGCTGATGCGCGAGGACTTCGGCCGCGCCCTGGCCGACGTCGGCGTCACGCTGCTCCACGCGTTCGTCGCCTGGCTCGCCGCCGCGCCCCTGCTCGCCGCGCTCGTCTACGCCGCGGCGCTTCCGGCGGCGCGATCGATGGCGCGGCGGATCGCGGCCGCGCGCGCGCCGCAGGCCTCCGAGGATCCCTGACGCCCGCGCGCCCTGGAGCGCGGGCGGCGCCTGGAGTACGCTCTCTTCAGTGGATCTGCCCTCACCGCTCGAGCGGGCGCCCGGGGGGCTGTGCGAAGGACTCGCGCTCTGGTTGAAGCGCGAAGACCTCCACGAGCTCGGCGCTTTCAAATGGCGCGGCGCTCTGCCGACCGTCGACGCCTACAAGGGGCGGGGCGCCGCGGCCGTCGTCACGGCCTCGACCGGCAACCACGGCGCGGCGGTCGCCTGGGCGTGCCGGCGGCTCGGGCTGCGCGCCATGGTCTACGCGCCCGCCGGAGCCTCGCTCGCGAAGCTCGCCTTGATCGACGGTCTCGGCGCCGAGGTCCGCCTGGCCGGGACCGACCTCGACTTCGCCAAGGAGGAAGGCAAGCGCTTCGCGGCCGACGCCCACGTGCCGTTCTTCGAAGACGGCGTCGAGGCGACGCAGTACGACGGCTACGGCGTCATCGCCGACGAGATCCTGGACCAGGCGCCCAAACCGCCCGGCGCGGTCGTCGTGCCCGTCGGCAACGGCGCCCTGGTCGGCGGCATCGGGCGGACGCTGAAGGCCCGCTCCCCCGCGACCCTCGTCGTCGCCGTGGCGGCCAAGGAGGCGCCCGTCATGGCGCTCTCGTTCGAGGCGCGGTATCCCATCGCGTGCGACCGGATGGCGACGTTCGCCGACGGCCTCGCCGTGCGCGTGGCCATCCCCGAGGCCGTGCAGGCGCTCGACGCCGTCGTCGACCGCTTCCTCCTCGTCTCCGAGCGTGCGCTGGCCCACGCGGTCGGCGCGTACGCGCGCGCGGGACTTCGCGTCGAAGGCGCGGCGGCGGCGCCGCTCGCCGCGCTCCCGCGCCTGCGCGACGTCTCGGGACCGGTCGTGGCGATCGTCACGGGCCGCAACATCGACGAGGAGCTTCACCGCCGGGCGGTCGAGCAGCCGGAGACCTTCTCCGAGTAGTCAGTCCTCGTAGCCCTGGCGATAGAGAAGCTTGACGCCGGGCGGTCCCTCGAGCCGGATCTCGTGGAAGCCGTGCTTTGGCAGCGCCGGCGGGCGGAACACCAGGACGTAATGTCCCTGGATGGCACTCGCCGCCGTCTTCATCGCCCAGCGCGGAAAGTCCCAGGTCGGCAGGTAGTAGCCGCCCGTCTCGAAGGAGAGCCGTTCGAGCCCGGCCTCGAGGCTGTGGTGGCCACCGCTGACGTCGAGCGCGAAGACCGGCGCCTGCGCGCGGCCGAGAGCGGCAATGGCCCGTTCGTATTCCGGCGAGTAGCGCATCGTTCCGAGGCCCGCCCCCGGCGCCAGAAAGCTCACGTCCCCGACGCCCCAGCCGAGAAAGAGGATCGCCTTCGAGCCGGGAAGCGGGCGCAGCGCGTCGCCGAGGGCGATGAACGCCTTCTCGATCGACGTCACGCCGTCGCGGCCGCGCACGATCCCTTCGAGCGACGGCGGCTCGGGCGAGGCCGGCGCGTTCTCGAGCACGAGCGCCTTCTTGATGGCGGCGCGCGCCCGCGCGCGATCGCGCGTGAAATCCTGACGCAGCCACAGGCTCGACCCGAACGTCACGACGGCGACCTCGTCGTCGGGCTGCAGCGTGTCGAGAAACTCGAGGGCCTGTCGCGACATGCGCAGGTGCCCCTCGATCTTCACGGCCTCGATGTGCCACTGGAAGAAGAAGACGATCAGGCGGCCCGTCGGCGTCGCGTCGGCGGCGGCGGGCGGCGCCGCGGGCCCGGGCGCGGTCGTCCGCGGCGGGGGCTCCGTCTCGGCCCGGCGCTCGTTCGAGACCCAGTCGAGGCTCTCGATCGGCACGTCGCGTCCGTCGACGTAGAGCCGCAGGTCGCGCGGCCCGAGGCCGCGGACGGGCTCGCCGGTGCGGTCCGCCGCGTGGAGCGTCACTTCGACGACCGTGACGTGGACCTGCTCCTGCACGGGCTGCTGGACGGTCTGCGGCCAGAGCAGCGCGGGCGCGAGGAAACCCGCGGCGAACGGTCCCGAAGCGCGCTTCACGACGTCCGCAACGAGGCTCGCTCCGCCGCGATTCCCGGTGTCAGCCGGCCGCGAGATCCGCCGTCGCCAGAAACTTCGGCGGTCGGCGGTGCCGCGTCGCCCGCTCGTACGCGTACGCGATGCGCAGCAGCGTCGGCTCGCTCCAGGGCCGCCCGAAGATCGACAGGCCGACGGGCAGGCCGAACTTCGCGCCGCATGGGACGGTCACGTCCGGATAGCCGGCGATCGCGGGGAACGACGAGCTGCCGCCCGGACCGTAGTCGCCGTTGACGAGATCGATCAGGCTCGCCGGGCCGCTCGTCGGCGCGACGAGCGCGTCGAGACGGTGCTCGTCCATGGTCCTGTCGATGCCCTCCGCGCGCGTCAACTTGAGGTCCTTCTCGAGCGCGTCGAGGTACGCTTTCTCGGTCAGCGGTCCCTTCGCCTCGGCCTTCTCGAAGATCTCCTGCCCGAAGTACGGCATTTCGCGCGCCCGGTTCTCCTCGTTGAAGCGGATCAGGTCCCTCAGAGACTTGTACGGGTTCTTCGGCCCGAGGCCCGCGAGGTACGCGTTCAAGTCGGCCTTGAACTCGTAGAGCAGAACCTCGAACTCGCTGTCGTCGGTCTCGCCGACGGTCGCGATGTCGGCCGGATCGACGACGACCGCGCCGAGCTTGCGGAAGTCGGACAGCGCCGCCTCGACGAGGGCGTCGGCCGCCGGGCTCTGCCCGAAGAGCTTCTTGCGCGGCACGCCGATCCGGAGACCCTCGAGCGTCTTCGGCCCCGTTTCGAGGAGCCTCGCGTAGTCGACCGGCGCTTTGCCCGCGAGCGCCTTCGTCGCCGGATCCGCGGGGTCGAAGCCCGAAAGCGCCGTCAGCAGGATCGCCGCGTCCATCACCGTGCGGCACATCGGTCCGGCCGTATCCTGGCTGTGCGCGATCGGCACGATGCCCGCGCGCGAGACGAGGCCGAGCGTGGGCTTGACGCCGACCAGGCCGCCGTTGTTCGACGGCGACACGATCGAGCCGTCGGTCTCGCTGCCGACCGCGACCGCACACAGGCTCGCGGCAATCGCCGCGCCGGAGCCCGAGCTCGACCCCGACGGACTGCGGTCGAGCGCGTACGGGTTGCGGCACTGGCCGCCCCGCCCGCTCCAGCCGCTCGACGAGTGGGTCGAGCGGAAGTTCGCCCACTCCGAAAGGTTCGTCTTCCCGAGGACGACGGCGCCGGCGTCGCGCAGCCGCTTGACGAGAAACGCGTCGGCGGCGGGCGTGATGCCGAGCAGCGCGAGGGATCCGGCCGTCGTGTTCAGACGATCCGCCGTGCCGATGTTGTCCTTCAACAGCACCGGGATGCCGTGGAGCGGGCCGCGGACCTTGCCGGCGCGGCGCTCGGCGTCGAGCCCGTCGGCGATCGAGGCGGCGTCGGGGTTGACCTCGAGCACGGCGTAGAGCTCCGGTCCCTTCCGGTCGAGCGCTTCGATCCGCGCCGAGTACTTCGCCACGAGGGAGCGCGCGGTCTCGGCGCCGGAGGACAGCCGCTTCTGCAGGTCGGCGATCGTGGCCTCGTCGAGCTCGAAGGCGGGTACCGGGGCGGGCGCCACGGGCGGCGGCGGCGTTTCGGCCCGCGCCGGCAGCGGCCCGGCGACGGCGGCGGCGGCTCCTCCGAGAGCGCCGTAGCGGATCAGCGACCTCCGGGTCAGACGGCCGTTCATCGCTTCCTCCTTCGGTCCGGTGGCGCCGTTGATATCACGCCGGCCCGTCCGCCCCCGGCGCGAACAGGTGCGCGATCGAGTTGGCGTAGTACGCCAGCAGCGGCCGCTCGTCCGGCCGGGCGCGGTACAGGCCGTCTTCCCCGGACGGCTCGACCAGGCGCCGCAGCGTCAGCATCCGCAGGCCCACCGCGATCGCATAATCCTGATCGCCGCGCGGGACGTAGACGTGAGCGCCCCGGACCTCGAGCGCCTCGACCAGCGCCAGCACCGCGGCCTTGAGCTCGAGCTCGCTGAAGGCCCGTTCCGGCTCGCGGGTGAAAACCGTCGCGACGAGCGAAACCGGCAGCGCGGGGATGACGCGCGCGACCGCCGCCATCAGGTCGGCCGCGAGTTCCCCGAGCCGGCGCGAACGCTCCTCCCGCGAGAGCGTCGGGAAGTCCACGCCGCGGCGGCCGACCCAGGCGCGCAGCGACACCGGGGAGCCGAAGTTCACGCACGCGTAGCCGAAGCGATGCCAGCGGTTCGTCGCCATCTGCCGCAGGTTCCGCCCGACGAAGCCGAGCGTCGTCGCCGCGGCGCCGAGAGCTCCCGGGCGCTCGAAGTCCGGATCGCGCCCGGCGAGCAGCGTTCGATCCTCGAGGGTCCGGTCGTAGTTGATCCCGGCCGGCACGAACACGATGTCCCGTCCGCGCGCCGGATCGAACGCGCGAACCATGTAGTCGAGGATGCCGAGCTTCGGCGGCCGCAGCCTGCCGTCGCGCGAGAGACCGCCCTCCGGAAACAGGGCCTGCGTCACGCCCCCGGCCGTCGCCATGCCGACGTATCGCTCGAGCACCTTGCGGTAAAGCGGGTCCTTCGAGTCGCGCCGCACGAAATACGCGCCCATCGCGCGGATGAGCGTCTGGAGCGGCCAGATTCGCGCCCACTCCCCGACGGCGTAGGAGAGCGCGGCCTTCTCGGCCGCGAGGTACGACACGAGAACGTAGTCCATGTTCGAGCGGTGGTTGATCAGGAAGACCACCGTCGCGTCGGGCGCGATCGCGGCAAGGCCGCGCTCGTCCGAGTACCCGAGCCGCACCCGGTAGAGAGACCGCGCGACGTTGCGCGCGAGCCAGTAGCCGAGACGGAAGTAGGCGTACGCGTTGAATGCCGGCACGATCTCGCGCGCGTCCCGCTCGACGCGCCGCAGCGCGGCCTCCCTCGAGACGCCCTGCGCGCGCGCCTCCGCTTCGGCCGCCTGCTGGACCTGCGGATCGTCGAGGAGGCGGTCGATCAGGACCTCGCGCCGGGTGAGCTTGAACGGCGGGATGCGGATCTTCAGCCGCGTGTTGATCTCCTCGAGCACGCGCTGGACCCGCCGCCGCAGGAGCCAGCGTCCGAGCGGGAGGACCAGACGGGCGGCCACGGTCCAGGCCGCGAGCAGAATCAGGAGGAAAGCGAGCCAGGACGGCAGCGAGACGGTGCCCCGCATGGTCTACGCGACGAGCATAGGACAGGAACCGTCCTGCCGAGCCATCCGGACACGCCAGGGGTCCGTCGCCGGCGGCCCAGGCGACCTCGGCCGCCGCGGCGGGGTGGCGCACCTCGTCGACGTCGGCGTCGCGCATCCCGCGACCGCGACGAAGGCCTGCCGGGAAGCGCGCGCCGACGCGGAACGGGAGATCGCGGCGAAGGGCCCGAACCCGACGATCCGGCGACCCCGGCACATCCTCGGGCCGGGGCACCGGTGGCCGTACCTCCTCAACACGCTAGACCAGATGGCAGCCGCCCCGTGCGGGCCGTCGAAAGCTCCGTGTCGTCGAGGTCCCGAAGATCCGGCGCGCGGCGCTCTGACACGCCGCGCGTCGGACCGGCCGACTCAGTTCGGATAGTGCAGACCGAGCGCCTTCGAGAGAAACGCCGCCATTTGACCGCGCGTGACCGGGTTGTTCGGGCAGTAGTTCCCGCCGCCGCAGCCGCCCGTGATCCCCGAGGCCGCGAGCGCCTCGACGTACTGGAAGAATTGATTGTTCGCCGGCACGTCGCCGAACGTCGGCGTCGCGGGCGGCGGGCTGACCTGGAGCTTGTAGTGCACCCGCGCGGTGGTGAAGCCGAGACTGGTGCCCGGCTGGACGTTCACGTCGAAAACCAGCTTCTCGGCAGCGTTGTTCACCGTACGGGTCATGATCACCGGAAAGACGGCGCAGCCCGGGGTCGCCCCGGAGGCGAACACCGGCGAGACGAACGTGCCGGTCTGAACCGGCACACTGAATTGCGCGACCGCGAAGCCGAACTGACCGACGGCGTCGCCGTCGCAGGCCTCGAGGTCGACGCTGGTGATCAGAGCTCCGGAGGACAGGTTGATCGTCGCCAGGAACACGCAGGACCCTTGCGACCCGGCGACGGCACACGTGCGTCCGGTGTTGTCGAGGTCCGGCGGGTTCTCGGCCCCCGATGCCAGCTCGAACGCGTCGGCGCCGATCACGAGAAGCGATTCGGACGCCGTTCCGTAGGACGGCGCCTCCGGCGACGCTCCCGGGCCGACGAGATCGGTGCGCCCGAGAAGCGTGCTCAGCAGCTGTCCGGACCCGGGCGCGGGAAGGACGATCGTTGCGACGACGACGATTCCGAGCACGAGAAGCGTTCGACCGGGGCGCGGGACCGAGAGGCCTGCGTTCATACGCTCTCCTTGCGTTCTGGCGCAGTATATGGGCCTCCCGCCAAACGGCGGGATCCAGGGAGAATCATGGAAGTTGCGCGCGGGAACCTGACGATCTCGGACGACGCCTCGCGGCTCGACCGCGACGCGATTCACGCGTTTCTGACGACGAGCTATTGGGCGCCCGGGATTCCGCGGGAGGTCGTCGACCGCTCGATCGAGAACTCGCTGCCCTTCGGGCTCTACGAAGGCGCCCGTCAGGTCGGCTTCGCCCGCGTCATCAGCGACCGCGCGACGTTCGCGTACCTGGCGGACGTGTTCGTCCTCGAGTCGCACCGCGGCCGCGGCCTCGCCCGATGGCTCCTGGAGACGATCCGCGCGCACCCCGACCTCCAGAACCTGCGCCGCTGGCTGCTCTTCACGCGCGACGCCCATCCGCTCTACCGGCTGGTCGGCTTCAAGGCTCCGGAGTTCCCGGACCGCGTCATGGAGATCGTCGACCGCAACGCCCATACCCGGCGCTGACGCCCCCGCCGACTGGCGGGAAACCTTCTTTTCGGGGCTCGCGGTCGAGCTCCGGGACGCCGCCATCCCCGAGAGCGCGGCCGCCGAGGACGCCGCGTTTCTCCGGAAGCACCTCGAACTCGTGCGAGGGTCCCGCGTCCTCGACGTGCCGTGCGGGTCGGGCCGCCTGACCGGCCCGCTCGCGGCGGGCGGCTCCTCGCCTCCAAAAAGGCCGGCAGACCGACGCGCCTACGTTCGGCGCGCGAGCACGGCCCGGCCGAGCGACCCGAAGCTGATCACCGCCCACGAGCCCTCGAGCACGATGAGGCCGAGATTGCGGGCCTGGTAGGCGAAATAGGCGAGGATCGCCGCCCCGAGAAAGTTGAGCACGAGATAGGGCAAGTCCGTCGGCCGGAGCCGGCCTGCCTGCTGCGCGGCGAAAGCCGCGAGGATCATCGCCGCACCGGCCAGAGATACCGCCTGTCCGATCATGCGCTCGCCTCCTCCGGTTCCGTTTCGGCCACTTCAGCGCTCCCCCGCCTCGGACGCCGGCACCGGGTAGCACGCCAGGACGAGGCGGTACGGGCGGCCGCGTCCCGGGCGACCGTTCTCCAGCCGGCTCGGCGAGCTGTGCCGGGCGATGACGCCGACGACCGCGTCCCGGACCGCCGCGGCGAACTCGGCGCGCTGCGCCGGGCTCTCGAAGCGGAACTGGGACTTCAGCGACAACGTCGCCAGGCGCTTGCCCTCGGCCGAGGCCTCCGAGGAGGCCAGCTCGAGGTCGCGGCGCACCTGTTCCGACAGCGCGAGGAGGTAGTCGGCCGAAGCCGTGTCGGGGATATCCCGCCAGTCAGCGCCGAGCGGCCCCAGCAGGTCCGGCGAGAGGACGAAGGAGCGCGCGGCCGCGACGTACCGCTGCTCGACCATGTTGCGCCGCCGCTGCCGCCCGGCCGGACGCAGGAGCCCGGCCCGTTCGAGCGCCCGGACGTGGTAGTTCACGCGCTGTCTGGGAAGTCCGAGCGTCCGCGCCATCTCGGCCGCCGAGACCGGGCGCCGCGCGAGCGACATGACGCGCAACCGGAGCGGATGGAGCAATGCCGAGGCGCGGCCCGGGCTCGAGATCGTCGCGACCTCCCGTTCAGGCTCAATTGCTGGCATTTCCATTGACAGTATTATTTGTCCAGTAATATTAATTTGTCAATAAAGTCGACCGGAGTCACTTTGGCCGCTTCCGGCGTATTTCGAGGCGTGCCCGACGTTTTCGTCCGCCCGATTTCGACCCCATACAATCCGTCCGTGTCAGACAGAGGAGTGGGCTGTTGGCTCGGATAGGGCTTCTCGGGGGAGGGCTCTCCTCCCGGCAGTCCCGAGCTGAACGCCGCCGCCCCGCTGCGCCTCGCCCCGACGAAGACGTCAGGAAGAAAAAGTCTCTGCCCCTGTCGGTCATCCTTCGCGATGCCGGGGAGCTCCTTCACGCGCGGCGCGGCCGGCTCGCGCTCGGCCTCGGCCTGCTGGTGCTCAGCCGCCTCGCGGGCCTGGTCCTTCCCGGGACGACCAAGATCCTGCTCGACAACGTCATCGGCAAGGGCCAGCGGCAGCTGCTGCTGCCTCTCGTCCTCGCCGCGGCGGGCGCCACCCTCGTTCAGGCGGTCACCGGTTTCGCGCTTTCCCAGGTCCTCGGGAAGGCCGCCCAGCGCTCGATCACCGAGATGAGGCGGGCCGTTCAGCGCCACGTGGGGCGCCTCCAGGTCGCCTTTTTCGACCAGACCAAGACCGGCGTCCTGCTGTCCCGAGTCATGACCGACGCCGAGGGCATCCGGAACCTCGTCGGAACGGGCCTGGTCGAGCTCGTCGGCGGCCTCATCACGGCGGCTCTGGCCCTCGGGATCCTCTTCTACTTCAGCACGAAGCTCACCCTGATCGCCCTCTCGGTCCTGTCCCTGTTCGGCCTGGTGCTGCTCTTCGCGTTCAAGACCCTGCGGCCCCTCTTTCGCGAGCGGTCGAAGATCAACGCCGAGGTCTCCGGCCGGCTGACGGAGTCGTTTGCCGGCGTACGCGTCGTCAAGGCCTACCGCGCCGAGCGCCGCGAAGCGCTGATCTTCTCGGAGGGCGCCCACCGTCTCTTTCGCAACGTCGCCCGGACGATGACCGGGTTCTCCGCGGTCTCCGCTTTCTCGACGCTTCTCCTGGGCGTCGTGGGCGTGGCGATCCTCTGGGTCGGAGCCCACGAGATCGAAGCCGGCCGGATGACGATCGGGTCCTTCGTCTCCTTCACCCTCTACCTGGGGCTCCTCGTCGGACCCGTCATCCAGATCGTCTCGATCGGGAGCCAGGTGACCGAGGCTTTCGCCGGCCTCGAGCGCATCCGCGAGCTCCGCGACGAGCTCGCGGAGGACGCCGGCGACCGCGAACGCGAGCCGCTCGAACGCCTCGAGGGGCGCGTCGAGTTCCGGGACGTCACTTTCGAGTACGAAAAGGACGTGCCGGTCCTGCGCGGCATCGGCTTCGAGGCGTCGCCCGGGACCGTCACGGCCCTGGTCGGACCTTCGGGCGCCGGCAAGAGCACCATCATCGGCCTCGTGGCGGCCTTCTACCGGCCGACCGGCGGGGCCGTGCTCGTCGACGGACGGGACCTCTCGAAGGTTCGCCTCGCCGACTACCGGGCCCAGATCGGCGTCGTCTTCCAGGACAACTTCCTCTTCGACGGCTCGGTCTACGAGAACATCGCCTACTCGCGTCCGGACGCCCCGCGCGAAGCCGTCCTGCGCGCCGGCGCGATCGCCCGGTGCGACGAGTTCGTCGACAAGCTCGCCGACGGCTACGACACGATCGTCGGCGAGCGCGGCGTCAAGCTCTCGGGCGGCCAGCGCCAGCGCGTCGCGATTGCCCGTGCGATCCTCGCCGACCCGCGCATCCTGATCCTCGACGAGGCGACATCGTCTCTGGACAGCGAGAGCGAGGCCTTCATCCAGGAGGGCCTGGCCGAGCTCATGAAGGGCCGCACCACTTTCGTGATCGCGCACCGGCTCTCCACGATCCGCCGGGCGGACGCGATCCTGGTCGTCGAGGAAGGCCGCATCGTCGAGCGGGGGCGCCACGAAGAGCTCCTCGCCCGGCGGGGCCGCTACGCCGACCTCTACACCCGCCAGTACGGTCTCGAGGCCAACCTGTTCTTGAACCCGGGAGAGGCCGTGCGCGTCGAGGAAGACGAGAAAGTCCCGGCCGCCGCGGCCGACGCCGGCGCGGTCGGAAGGCTTCCGCTCGTCGGCAGCTGACCCTCGCCCGCGGCGTTTTGGTGCTCGGCGCGCCGGGCGCGCCATAGAATCCGCACCATGCGAACCACGCTGACTCTCGCAATCGCGGTGTGCCTCGGGATGGCGGCGGCACGGTCCGGCGCCACGCCGTCCGGCTCGTACGACGACCTGGTCGCCTTTTTCCGACAGTGGCGCGCGTTCCAGAAGCCGAAGGTCGTGGACGGCGTCCCGGACTACGGCGCCGCGGCGATGGCCGCGCAGCAGCGCGCCCTCGAGGACATGCGGCGGCGCCTCGCGGCGATCGACCCGAGCGGCTGGCCGATCCCGCAGCAGGTCGACTACCACGTCGTCCGCGCGGAGCTTTCCGGCCTCGACTTCGACCACCGCGTCCTGAAGCCGTGGGCCAACAACCCCGGCTTCTACGTCACCGTTTTCAACGAGGAGAGCGACCAGCCGGCGCGGGAAGGGCCGTTCGCTCTCGGCGCGGTCGAGCTCTGGAGCTACGCGTTTCCGCTTTCGCCGGCGGACGCCGAGCGGATCTCGGCGGGCTTGAAGCCGATCCCGCGCCTGCTCGCCCAGGCGAAAACGAATCTGACCGGGAACGGCCGCGATCTCTGGGTCTTCGGAACGAAGGCGCTGCGGCGCCAGAGCACCGACCTCTCCGAGCTCATCACGAAGCTTTCCCCGTCGCAGAGCGCGCTGCGGGTCGATGCCGACGCGGCGCGCCGCGCGACCGACGACCTCGTCGCCTGGCTCGACGCCCGCGCCGCCGGAAAGACCGGACCGTCGGGCGTCGGCGTCGAAAACTTCGACTGGTACCTCAAGCACGTCCAGCTCGTGCCCTACACGTGGGCCGAGGAGGTCGCGCTGATGCAGCGCGAGCTCGCGCGGTCTCGGGCGCTCCTCGCGATGGAGGAGATTCGCAACGCCGGCCTGCCCCAGCCGGCGCCGATTTCGAGCGCTCAGGAATACGACGCGCGCTTCAACGCCGCCGTCACCGAGTACATGGCGTTCCTGCGCGACCGCGAAATCCTGACGATCACCGACGATCTCGACCCGGCCCTGCGCGCCCGGATCGGGAGCTACCGCGCCGGCCCGCGCGAGTTCTTCTCCGAGGTCGACTACCGCGACCCGGAGGTCATGCGGACGCACGGCTATCACTGGTTCGACAAGGCGCAGATGGCGCACCGGCCGCACCCGAGCCCGATCCGCCGCGACGCGCTCCTCTACAACATCTTCAACACGCGCACCGAGGGGCACGCCACCGGCTGGGAAGAGCTGATGATGGAAGCCGGCATGTTCGACGCGCGGCCGCGCACGCGCGAGCTCGTCTACATCCTCGTCGCCGAACGTGCGGCGCGGGCCCTGGGCGAGCTCTTCATGCAGGCCAACCTGATGACGCTCGAGCAGGCGGCCGCCTTCGCGTGCGCGAACACGCCGCGCGGCTGGCTGCGGATGGACGGCGAGCTCGTCCGCAGCGAGCAGCACCTCTATCTGCAGCAGCCGGGCTACGGGCCGAGCTACCTCGTCGGCAAGATCGAGATCGAGAAGCTCCTCGCCGAGCGCCGCGCGCAGCAGGGAGACGCCTTCCGGATGAAGGCGTTCATGGACGAGTTCAACGCCGCCGGCCTCGTCCCCGCTTCCCTTCTGCGCTGGGAGCTGACGGGGCAGCAGCCGGCGGAAGTGAAGAAGATGCTCGGACCCTAGGTCCCCTCAGACCGGCCCGGAAAGGGATCCCTGGCTCCGCGAAGCGACGAGGGATCCCCCGGGCGCGTTTTGGGGAGACTTCAGTCGCGGCGGCCGCCGAAGAAGCGCAGCAGGAACAGGAACAGGTTGATGAAATCGAGGTAGAGCGCGAGCGCTCCGACGACGGAGTAGGAGCCGTAGCGCTCCTCGGGGACCGCCGCCGCCATGACCTTCAGCTTCTGCGCGTCCCAGGCCGTCAAGCCGGTGAACACGATCACGCCGACGATCGAGATGACGAACTGGAGGCCGGCGGATTTCCAGAACATCCCGACGATCGAGGCGAGGATCAGGCCGATCAGGCCCATGAAGACGAACTGGCCGACGCCCGCGAGGCTGCGCTTCGTCGTCGTGCCGTAGAGCGCGAGCGCCCCGAACATCCCCGCGGTCACGACGAACGTCGACGCGATCGACGTCCGGGTGTACGCGAGGAAGATGAAGGCGAGCGTCGCGCCGTTGAGCGCCGAATAGAGCAGGAAGAGCCCGGCGGCCGCGTTCGCCGTCAGCGTCTGGACGCGCGCCGAGAGGTAGAAGACGAGACCGAGCTCGCCGATCACGAGCGCGAAGAAGAGGAGCCTGTTGCCGAATATCATCTGCGCGATCTGAGGCGAGCTCGACACCGCGAGCGCCACCGTCGCGGTCACGCCGAGGCCGACGCACATCCACCCGTAGACCTTCTTCAGAAACGCCGTGACCCGCTCCGCCGGAAGGGTGCTGCCGGCGCCGAACGCGGACGCGGGTGTCATCGGGAACTGTTCCATGCTCTAACCTCCGAGGGGCCGGATTCTATCTCCGGCTAGTTGACCTTGTAGCGAAGCTGCTCGAGCAGCCGGGTGGCGAGCGGGTCGCCCGGGTTCTCGGCAAGCGCGCCTTCGAGCTCGGCGATCGCCTCCGCCACCTCGCCGCGGGCCGCCCGCAGGCGCCCGAGGTTCAGGTACGGAAAGTGCCGCGGCTCGTAGCGAGGCGCGGCCTTGGCGCGTTCGAACCACGGGATCGCCTCGTCCCATCGTCCCTGCTCCATCAGGTAACAGCCGATGTCGTTGTAGGGATTCCCGAAACGCGGGTCGGTGGCAATCGCCTTCCGGCACTCCACGATCGCGTCCTCGAGGCGTCCCGCGAAGGAATAGGCCCAGCCGCGGAAGGTGTAGGCCTCCGCCGTCGGCCGCGTCTCGAGCGAGCGCGTGAAGAGCGCGATCGCCTCGTCGACCTGGCCGTCGAGCAGGCGCGCGGTTCCTTCGCGCCAGAGCTCCAGGGCCCGGTCCGCTTCGTCCGCCATCGGGCAGACCATTATCCTCCCGCGGGCTAGAATTCCTTCCCGACATGAGCGACGACCGCAAGTACCGCCACCGCGGCTACCAGGACTCCGGCAACGACGGCGGCGTACGGCGCCCCGCGGGGCCGCGCCCCCCGAAGGAGGGCCCCCGCGGGCGGGGCGTGGATCAGGACAAGGCGGTCGTGTTCCGCTGCAAGCACTGCGGCGAACGCGTCCTCGACCTCGACTCGATCGTCGTCGGCGCCACCTGCCGAAAGTGCGGCGCGGCGCTGCACGCGTGCAGCCAGTGCTCGCACTTCGACACGTCGGCCCGGTTCGAGTGCACGCAGCCGATCCCGGCGCGGATCGCCTCGAAGAAGGCTGCCAACGACTGCCCCTTCTACGCGCCGGCGAAGACCTTCGACTTAACCGGCAGCCGCGGGACCGCCACGCCCGACGACGCCCGCGCCGCCTTCGACGCGCTGTTCAAGAAGTGACCCTGCGGCGACAGAACGCCATCACGAGGGCGTGAGGCCCGAGGGATCCCCTTCTTCACGACGTCGAGACCACGGACAGGGATTCCTCGCTTCCCTCGGGATCACGACCTATCCCCTCTCCGCCTCCCGCTTCGCTCGCCGCAGCACGTCCCGGAGCATCCGCGGCGTCAGCACGCCCGTGAACGTGTTCTGCTGGCTCGGGTGATAGCTCGCGAAGAGGAGGTCGTCGCCCACGAGTACGCGCACGCCATGCCCGAAGCGCGGCCGCGGGCGCGGGATCTCGGCGCCTTCCTCGGCGAGCACGCGCAGGCACGCGTCGAAAGCGAGAGCCCCCAGCGCCACGAGGACGCGCGGCCGTGTCGCGCGGCCGAGGTCGCGGGCGAGATAGCCGCGGCAGTTGTCGAGCTCCCCGGGCAGCGGCCGGTTCTCCGGCGGCGCGCAGCGGCAGGCGGCCGTCAGCAGCGCGCCCGAGAGCACGAGCCCGTCGTTTCGGTCGACCGACGTCGGCTGGCTCGCGAGCCCGACCGCGTGCAGCGCGCGAAAGAGGAAGTCGCCCGACGCGTCGCCCGTGAACAGACGGCCGGTCCGGTTGGCGCCGTTGGCCGCGGGGGCGAGCCCCACGAGAACCAGCCGCGCGCCGCGCTCGCCGAACGCGGGGACGGGCCTGGACCAGTAACGCTCTCCCGCGAAGCGCCGCGGCGGCCGGCGTCCCGCCGCCTCGCGCCATTCGACCAGACGAGGGCAGCGGCGGCAGGAGAGGAGGTTCACTTCTTGGCGGGAAGGCCCTTCGGGACGCCCATCGAGCGCCAGCGCTTCTTGTTTTCTTCCCAGGTCTTCTCGGCGCGCTTGCGGTTGGCCGCGGCCGCCGCCGCGCGGCGATCGTCCTCGGTGCCGGCCGCCGGTGCCGCGCCGCCTTCGGCGGCGTCCTTTTCGTTCGTCTCGGTCACGCGGACATTCTACCGGGGTCCGCGGCGATCACTGAACGATGACGGTGCCCTGCATCATCGTCCCGTGGACGCGGCAGAAGTACGGGTAGCTGCCCGCCGAGGGGAACGTGTGCTGGAACGTCGCGCCCGACTCGACTCCCGAGTCCCAGGTGCCGTCCGGGATGCAGCCGTTCGGGCAGATTCCCGAGGTCGTCGAATGGGTTCCCGACAGCCAGTTCCACTGCACCGTGTCGCCGACGTGGATCGTGGTCGTCGAGGTCCCGCTGGCCTGGTCCACGAAGACGTTCAACCGATTGCCCGACTGGTCCTGGCCGACGAAGACGATGTGCGGGGCGCTCGGCGTGGGCGTCGGGCCGGACGGCGTCGGCGTCGCCGAGGGTCCGCTCACCGTGTTGCCGCAGCCGGCCGACACGGAAAGGGTGAGCGCGAGGACCGCGGCGCGCGCGGCGGGTTCGAACCTCATCTCCCGCATGCTAACGCGCGGAGGCGGCCCTTATAATCCCCGCCCACCGTGCCCGACACCTCCGCGATGCTCCAACGGCTGCGCCGCGGCGCCGTCGACCTGATCGACGAAGCCGACCTGTCCCGCAAGCTCGCGCGCGGGCCGGTGACGGTCAAGGTGGGATTCGACCCGTCCGCCCCCGACATCCACCTCGGCCACACCGTGATCCTGAGGAAGATGCGGCACTTCCAGGACGCGGGGCACCGGGTGATCTTCGTCATCGGCGACTTCACGGGCTTGATCGGCGACCCGTCCGGCAAGAAGGCGACGCGGCCTCAGCTGACGCCGAAGGAGATCGAGGTCAACGCGGCGACCTACACGAAGCAGGCCTTCAAGATCCTCGACGCCGGGAAGACCGTCATCGAGTTCAACAACAAGTGGCTCTCCGCCCTCGGATCCGCCGGCTTCGTGCGGCTGGCCTCGCGCGTCACGGTCGCGCGGATTCTCGAGCGCGACGACTTCCAGAAACGCTGGAGGGCCCAGCAGCCGATCGCCCTGCACGAGCTGCTCTACCCGCTCGCCCAGGGCTACGACTCGGTCGCCCTCAAGGCGGACGTCGAGCTCGGCGGCACGGACCAGCTCTTCAACCTCCTCGTCGGCCGCGACCTGATGCGCGCCGAGGGTCTCGAGCCGCAGGTCGTGATGACCCTGCCGCTGCTCGTCGGAACCGACGGCGTGGAGAAGATGTCGAAGTCGCTCGGCAACGCGATCGGCGTTCTCGACCCGCCCGGCGACATGTTCGGCAAGGTCATGTCGATCCCCGACGCGCTGCTCTGGAACTGGTACGAGCTGCTGACCGACGAACCGCTGCCCGAGGTTGCCGCGCGGCGCCGGCGCGTCGAGGAAGGCGCGGAGAACCCCCGCGACGCCAAGGCGCATCTCGGGCGAACGATCGTGGCGCAGTTCCACGGGGCCGACGCCGCCGGGCGCGCCGAGGAGGGCTTCCGCAAAGCGTTCTCCCGCGGCGAGGTTCCGGAGGACGTCGCAACCAGGAGCCTTCCCGTCTCCTCCGGCGGCGCCGCGAAGGCGATCGTGGGGCTCGGTCTCGCCGCCTCGATGCGCGAAGCGCGCCGAAAGATCGCCGAGGGAGCGCTGAAGGTCTACGCCGACCGAGCGGCCGAGCCGCGCGACGTCCGGGATCCCGAGGAAGATCTGTCGGCCGCCGGAGACGCCGTGCTCCGCCTCGGCCGGCGGTTCATCCGCGTGGCCTGGACGAAATAGGCACCGGGACCGGCGCCCCGGCCTCCAGCCGCGCCGCGCCCGCCTTCGAACGCGGCCGGCAGCGCTTGCAGATCCCGCGCATCTGGTGGTTGTGGGACAGCAGCAGGAATCCGTGGCGCGACGCGACCTCGTCCTGCAGCGCCTCGATGCGGGGCTCGAAGAACTCGATGACCTTGCCGCACTGGTCGCAGATCAGGTGGTCGTGGTGGTCCCCGGCGTGGAGCCGCTCGTAGCGGTAGCCGGCCTCGCCGATGCGGAGCTTGCCGACCACGCCCGCTTCGACCAGGAGCTCGAGCGTCCGGTAGATCGTCGCGCGCGAGATCTTCTTGTGCTGCGATCTGAGCCGAACGAGCAATTCGTCCGCTTCGACGTGTTCGTGCTTGCTGAACACTTCGTCGAACAGCGCCTGCCTCTCGGCGGTGAGCTTGAGGCCCCGCCGTTCCAGGTACTTGCGAAAAATCTGCAGCTCGCGGCGGTTCATGGGATTGCGACTCTGTCTCAATTGGGATACTCTGCCCTCTCCCGGCCGATGTCAAGAGCCGGCGAGGAAGGGCTTCCACCATGTGGCAGGGCTTCACGATCGCGCTGCGCGAGGGCATCGAGGCGTTTCTCATCGTCGCGCTGACGCTCGCCTACCTGCGCCGGACCGGGCGCGGGAACCTCGCGCGGGCCGTCTGGGCCGCCGTCGCCGTCTCCGTCGTCACCTGCACCGGCGCCGGCCTGCTCTTCTCGAAGGCCGCCAACCAGTCCCTCTGGGAAGGCATCCTGGCGCTGGCCGCCGCCGCGCTCGTCGGCAGCCTCCTCGTCTACATGAAGCGCATCTCGAAACACCTGAAATCGGACATCGAGCATCGTCTCGAGGAAAGAGCCGCGGCCTCAAACCCGCGCCGCGCCTTCTGGGGCGTCTTCGCCTTCGCGCTGCTGATGATCACGCGCGAGGGGATGGAGACGGCCCTGCTGATCGCGACGGCGCTCTTTCAGTTGAAGTCCGCGACCGTCGTCGCCGGGCTCGCGCTCGGCCTGCTCGGCGCCGCGGCGATCGGCTTCTCGTGGACGCGGCTCGGCAAGCACGTGGACGTCCGCGCGATCCTGAGCGTCTCCTCGATCTTTCTCGCGATCTTCCTGGTCCAGCTGGTGCTCTACGGTGTCCACGAGCTCGCCGAGGCGCGCGTCTTCCCGTCCTCGCAGGCGATTCACGACGCCACCGAGATCCTGGGTCCCGACGGCTTGATCGGGCACCTGCTCGCCTACGCGCTCGCGGTCGTCCCGACGGTGTGGCTCGCGGGCGTGTGGTGGAAGCGGCGGCGCGCGGCCTCGGCCGGGGCCGGCGCCCGGCACATCAGCGCGGCGTAGCCGTCACTCGAGCCGCGGGCGTGCGCCCCGAGCGCAGCATCGCCTCGACGACCTTCTCGGAAACTCCCGCCGCGCGCAGCTGCTGGATCTCCGGCGTCGACAGCGAGTAGACGATTTTCTCGCGCTCGACGCGGGCGAGGAGCTCGTCGTCGGTCGCCCCCGCTTCCTTCGCGGCCACGATCGCGCGGTAGGGCTTCTCGACGGGCCGCGGGGTTCCGACGTAGGGCTGGTCGGGAATCGCACCCCGGGGGCCCGGCGTCGCCGACGGCGCTCCGATCTTCCGCAGGTATCCGGCCGGATGGGCGCCGCCCGGACCACACGACCCGTCGGCCGGGTGCGTGAAGTGAATCAGGTCGCCGCCCTTCGGCACGTGGACGTACTCGCCGGCGATCGCGACGCGATCGCCCGGGGCCAGGTGGAGCGCCGCGCCGCCGCACGAAAGATCGTGGACCACTTTCACGCGCGCCGTCGTGTCGATCTCGAGATTCCGGTCGGCGCCCGCCGGCTGGTCGTCGGCCATGCGCGCGCTCGACAGCACGATCTCGAACTCGAGGAAGCGGCGCCCGTTCTTGTGCTTCGTTTCGCGCGGCGCGCTCGCGACGGTGCCCTCGCCCACGATCTCGACGTGCGGGCTCTTGCGCGAAGCGCCAGACGCCGGCGCGCCGGCGAGCAGCGCGAGACCCGCGGCCAGGGCGAGCAGAACGGGACGACGGAAACGCCGGCGGAGCACGGCGCATTATGGGTCGAAACGGCAAACCCCATCGGTTCAATGGCTTGGATGCCCTCGAACACGTCCCCCGAAACCGCGGGTTTTCCGTCTTGACGAAGCCGCGGGCCTGAGCCTATCTTTGCGATTGAGACTGAATCTCAATCTGAGTTGCAGCGGGATCCGGGAGGCGCGCGTGGCAAAACGGTCCTCGGAGACGACGGGAACGACGGCGATCGTGGCCCTGGCGCTCGGCGCCGTGGGCCTCTTCGCGAGCCTCGGTGCCCGCGACGTCGCGACGCGCTCCACGCGCCTCGCCGCCGCGACGCATCCAATTTCGCGATCGGGCCGGCCGACGCCGCGCCTGCGTCCCCGCGGGGACGACGTCGATCCGCCCGAGGTGCAGATCGGCGAGCGCCTCTTTCTCGAGACGCGCTTTTCCCAGTACTTCGCCGCGCACATGACGTCGGTCAACGCACCGCTGCTTCAGGGCGACCCGACGCTCGACACGCTGCCGACGTCGAACGGGCCGCTGCCCGGGCCCTTCGCCGGCAAGTCCATGAACTGCCGCAACTGTCACCTCGTCGACGACACCGCCGGGGCTCCGACGCGCACGTACTGCGACTACAGCCGCAAGAGCCTCGTGCCGGCGCGCGAGGACGGGCAGGTCCAGACGCCGCGCAATTCGCCCACGCTCGTCAACGCGCTGCTCCCCCGCTCCGGGCCGACCTTCCTCCACTTCGACGGCGAGTTCACGACGCCGGAGGATCTCGCCGTGGGCACCATGACCGGGCGCAACTTCGGCTGGCTGCCGCTCGAAGGCGAGACGGCGATCGCGCACATCGCCCGCGTCGTCCGCGAAGACGACGGCACGGGAGATCTCGGGCAGCAGTACGGCGACCTTTCGTATCGCGTCCTGCTCGCGGGCATGGATCCCTCGATTCCGCTCGAGCTTCGACTCCCGCCCGAGTACCGGATCGACGTCACGGCCGCGAGCGACGCCGACGTCGTCCTCGCCGTCGCGAGGCTCATGACGGCCTACATGCGGTCGCTGACGTTCGCCAACGCGTCGCCCTACGACGTCTTCCTCGCGAAGAACGGGCTGCCGGCAGGGCCCGACCCGGGCGAGACCGATCTCGACTACAGCCGGCGTCTCCGGGCCGCCGTCAACGCGCTGGCGAATCCCGTTTTCGTCGGCCCCGAGGACGGCACGTTCTCCGAGCACGACCAGGAGTTCGTCTTCGGCCAGACCGAGTTGACGGGCCTGAAGATCTTCCTGCGCGAGCCCCTGCCGCAGACGCTTGCCGGGGATTCGCGATTCCTCTCGACGCGCACCGGCAACTGCATCGCCTGTCACCCGGCGCCGAACTTCACCGACTTCTCCTTCCACAACATCGGGGCGACCCAGGAGGAGTACGACGCCGCCAACGGCGACGGCGCCTTTCGCCGTCTCTTCATCCCGGACCTCGACTACCGCAACGCCCGCTACGACCAGTACCTGCCGCCGACGCCGCAGCACCCGTCGGCGACCGGCGTCTTCAAGACGGCGCCGCTCGACCTCGGCGTCTGGAACGTCTACGCCAACCCCGACTTTCCCGCGCCGCAGGACGGCTTGAACGCGCTCCTGAATCCCGGCGGCCGCGCCCCGGCCGACGCGCTCCGCGGCCTGATCGGCTACTTCAAGACGCCGACGCTGCGCGACCTCGGCCAGTCCGGCCCTTATCTCCACACCGGGCGCATGCGCACGCTCGAAGAGGTCCTCGAGCTCTACGACACGATGTCGGACATGCAGCGGGATGGCCGCGTGCGCAACGGCTCCTCCGAGCTCGCGGGCATCTTCTTCGCCGAGGATCCGGGCGCGGACAAGGAACCGGTCGTGGCGTTCCTGAAGTCGTTGAACGAGGACTACAACTGATGCCGTCGTGGCTCGCCGCGCTCGTGCTGGGCGCCGCGCTCGCCTACGAGCCGACGGTCGCGACCGTCGAACGCCGCGTGGCGTCGATGGGCACGACGCTCGATCTCGTCGTCCGCATGAAGTACCGCGCGCAGGCCCTCGACGCATCCGAGGCCGCGCTCGCGGAGGTCGTCCGCGTCGAGAGCCTTCTGACCACGTGGAAGCGGGGCGGCGAGCTCGACCGGATCGACACCGCTCCCCCGGGGCAGTCCGTGGCCGTCTCTCGCGAGCTCGTCGACCTGCTCGCCAATGTCTTCGACTGGGTCCCGCGGACCGGCGGCGCCTTCGACCCGACGGTGGCGCCGCTGATGCGCGCGTGGGACCTGCGCGGCAAGGGCCGGATCCCGGCGGCGGCGGAGCTTTCGGCCGCGCGCGCCGCCGTCGGCGTCGCGAAGTTCCGACTGGACCCGTCGCGGGCGACGGTGACGCGTCTCGAGGCTGCCGCCGGGATCGACGAGGGCGCCTGGGGCAAGGGCTACGGCCTCGACCGCGCGGGCGCGGTGCTGGCGAAGGCGGGGGTCCGCAGCGCGCTCCTCGACCTCGGCGGTCAGGTGCTCGCGATCGGGTCGGACTCCGGCGAGAAACCCTGGCGCGTGCCGGTGGCCGACCCGCGCGACCGCGCGCGCACGGTCGCCGAGCTCGGCCTCGCCGACCGCTCCGCGGCGACCTCCGGCGACTCGGAGCGGTTTCGCGAGGTCGACGGCCGGCGGATCGGCCACATCCTCGATCCCGCGACGGGCGAGCCCGCCCGCGACTTCGGCTCGGTCACGGTCGTGGCCTCCTCGGGCCTCCTCGCCGACGTCCTGTCGACCGCGCTCTTCGTGCTCGGTCCCGAAAAGGGCCTCGCCCTCTCGGAGAGCCTGCGCCGCCAGGGAGTGGACAACGAGGTTCTCTTCCTCGTCGTCGGCCGCGAGGGCCTCGAGGCCGCGGCCAGCCCCGGCCTGTCTTCGTTCGTCCTCTCGGCCGACACCCGCGCGGTGCGCGGCCTCCAGCC
>Ga0335070_10000830_pt1 | contig 35497 bp, 28 predicted proteins | sample Lox_Sample_13_FD_206722 | JGI IMG/M metagenome (GOLD analysis project Ga0335070, IMG submission 206722) | Soil microbial communities from Loxahatchee National Wildlife Refuge, Florida, United States - Lox_Sample_1.3 | ecosystem: Environmental > Terrestrial > Soil > Wetlands | place: USA... | reverse complement strand
GAACGGGTGACATTGGGAGAAGTAGGCGTTACTCTTGATTTGATGGGCATTCGGATCAGCAAATGCCAGCTGGGTCTTTTCGGTTACAGCCCTGAAAAGATGGCCGTAAAACCTGCCGAGACAGTAGCCGGTGAATTGGAAAGGGCCATAAACAGCGCTTTGATAAACCACCGTCTGCCCTGTGCCGTTGCGTGGAATATTGCTGAGAGCCTCGGCATTTCGAGGATGGAAGTTTCATCAGCCTGTGAGGCTCTAAAGATCAAGGTTAAGCCATGCCAGCTGGGGGCTTTCTGACGGGGCTGTTGAAAACAGCTCATCTGTCGCGTTGCTCTGCAAGCCGAACCGCTCAACGTATTTCTATATACGCCTCGCGCTTCAGTTCTTGAGCGCCTTGCATCTAAGCATTTTTGAACAGCCCCCAGAAAAGGAGTTTTTCAACAGTAGTGTTATCCTTTCTGCTCTTCATACCGGGCGAGCACAAATAACATATCCGCTAATCTGTTCAGATATTTGTGGATATCGACATTTTTGACCAGTCCGTCATCCTTGAGCCGGGCTGCTTTTCTTTCCGCCCTTCTTATTATTGTTCTACCCATATCAATCTGGGCTGAAACAACCGTTTCCCCCGGATAGATAAACTCGTTCTTCAATGTGATTTTTTCCTGCAACTCATCAATGAGTTTTTCCAGGTGCTGGACATCTCTCTCCCCGATCCGGCGACCAAGTTTTGGAATGTCTTCAGACCGGCTGGAAAGCTCCGCCCCCATGGTGAGCAGGTCTTTCTGCACATCGAGTATAATTTCTTTAATTTTAAGATTGTTTGTCGCAGCTCTTGCTACGCCAAGCGCGGAGCTTGCTTCGTCTAATGTTCCGTAAGTTTCCGGCCTCGCATCGTATTTGGGGACTCTCTGCCCGCCTAATAGGCTTGTTTCCCCGCCGTCTCCTTTTTTGGAAAATTTCATCCTCTTCTCCTTTCGATGTATTTCATAATAATTTTTAATATGACGTCCGTATTTCTTCGGGCATGCTGAAGTATTTCCTCTATAGTCAATTCCATTTCTCCAAGACCATGCCCATAATTATCGACAGAACACAAGGCGGCATACGACATCCCCAATTCCTGGGCGATGGTCGCTTCACTTGCCATCGTCATCCCGACGAGATCGGCGAACCGGGACATCATCTTGATTTCAGCCTTGGTTTCGAGCCTAGGGCCGGTAGTTTGCCAGTACACCCCGCCGTCTACGACTTTTATCGCGCAGTCATGCGCGGCATCGATCCATTTTTGCCTTACTTCAAAGCTAAGCTTCGGCGTGATGTGGAAGGCTTTTCCATGGATAGCGGTCGGTGTTCCGGTCAACATGATGAAGTCATCCGGGACAACAATCGTCCCCGGCTTTAATTTTTTCTTAAGAGACCCCGTGGAATTAACGCCGATAACCTCTTTGACACCGATATCCTTCAAGGCTTTTAGATTGGCCTGATTATTGATGAGATGGGGTAAAATATGATGTTTCGGGGTCTTACCATGTCTTGGTATGAACGCAACGGCATCTGAAAGAAAAACAAGGGCCTTGCCATATTTTGTCGCAATTTCTTTCTTTTTCAGATTTTGAAAAATACCTTTTCCCTGTAAAAGAATAATTCCGGATATGATGCCCAGGGGTTCCACTAAATACTCCGTTAGACTCCTATTATTGACGAATGTTCTTATAACAGATTTGTATGTGCCTGTCAAAATAATGGGTTGTAAATTGCGTTTGACATCATTTGTTGTGATATGTAATAGTACTAAAAATGTTTATAAGGAGAATACGACATGACTAAAGAAGGGTCTCTGGTTAACCTGTCAGACGGCAATTTTGAGCAGGAGGTTCTCAAATCAGAGAAGCCTGTTCTGGTCGACTTCTGGGCGCCGTGGTGTGGTCCGTGCAGGGCGATTGGTCCGATTGTGGAAGACCTGGCAGCAACGTACGTTGACCGTATAAAAGTAGCAAAGCTCAATATCGATGATAATCCAAAAACGGCTACAGTATATGGTGTGATGAGTATACCGACTCTCATCCTGTTTAAGAACGGCAATGCCGTGGATAAGATAATGGGCCTTGTACCTAAAAATCGTCTCGAAGAATTGATAAAAAAGGGTCTGTAACAAATGATTGATGGAAAACGCGGCGGAAAAACGATTATAATTTTAATCCTGATTGCTATCCTGTCCCTGTCCGGATGCGGCTGGTGGAAGGTCATGTGGGAGCGCTCCGACCGGGTAAAGGGCACACCGGAGGCGCTTTACCAAAGAGGATATGAGGCATACCAGGCTACCTGGTACAAAAAGGCGATTGAGCATTTTCAAAGGCTGAGGGATGAGTATCCTCTGAGCAAGCTCGCTATTCTTGCTGAACTGGGGATTGCCGATTCCCATTTCAGTGATGAAACTTATGGTGAAGCTGAGATGGCTTATAATGATTTTATAAACCTTCATCCAACAAATGAGAACGTTCCCTATGCCATGTATCAGGTGGGTATGTGTCATTATAATCAGATGTATAGTGTAGACAGGGACCAGACAGAGACAATTAGAGCAAGAAAAGAATTTGAAAAGCTTATTTCCCGTTTTCCAAATAGCAAGTTTTCCTTCATGGCGGAGAAGATGCTGAGGGAATGTAAAAAGAATCTTGGGGAACATGAGTTCTATGTCGGGCATTATTATTTCAAAAGAAAGCAGTATAAAGCCGCGCTGAAGAGATTTGAAGCAATCTCAAGGGATTATGCGAACCTCGGGCTGGATTACAAGGTTGATTACTTTATCAATGAGACGAGGAGACAACTCGCAGAGGAGGAAGCAAAAACAAAAGCGAAGACTGCAAATTAAAACCCTCAATTTTTATATCCTCACAGAAAGTCGGAAATTGTGCAAATAATAGACTTTCAGTAATGCACATTAAAGTTCACTGCCTTGAAATCCTAAATATAAACGTCGGAGTACAATCCTGCGATCTTTAAATCATAATTATTGGTTAAGGAACAAATAATAATGAGCTCCATGTCTGATAGGAAAAGGATTACAAACTATCGCTGGATGGCAATCCACGTGCTTCTCCTTGCTGTTGTTGTCGTTACCGGATGGTATGTGACAGATTATTTGGGCAACAGGGCCAGACAGGAGATACTTGAAGATAATCAGGCGACGTCGTTGCTCCTGACAACCCATCTGACCGGAGAACTTAATAAAGTTGAAGGAGCGGTTAAAGCACTGGCAGGATCTTCCCAAATTCCCGGAATACTGACTTCCCACAGGGATCAGGACATCGTTCATGCTAACGAAGTCTTGGACAGATATAATTCATCATTAGATGTGTCTGTCAGTTATGTTATGGATGTCAATGGTTATACTGTTGCCTCTTCCAACCGCAACGATCCGGACAGCTTCGTAGGCAAATCCTACCAGTTTCGCCCATATTTTACACAGGCGATGGAAGGCAAACTTGGTCGCTACTTTGCGCTAGGTGTTACCTCCCTGAAAAGGGGTTTTTACGCAAGCTTTCCTGTCAGGGATCATGACGGCAACATCATTGGTATTGCCGCAATGAAGAAGGATCTCGACGGTATAGAACATCAACTAAAGAGTTATCCTTACTGTTTCTTTGTCAATCAACAAGGAATTATTTTCCTCTCCAGCAATCAGGATATGCTCATGAAGAGCTTGTGGCCGGTACAAAAGGACGTGGAGAAGGAGTTACTGGCTTCCAAACAGTTTGGTGACAAGCCTTTTGATGCATTAATTTCACATGAAGTTGTCGATGGAACAGTAGTTGCCTTGCTCGGTAATACATATATTGCATCACGCAAGGTAATTAATCCTAACGGATGGTCGATTGTGTTCATGGCCCCGACAGACAGGATCACTATATATAAATCAGTCGGTGTGATACTAACAATGGTCGTATGCTTGCTAATCATTATACCTTTGGTCTTTACGTTTCAAACTGTAAGATCCGCAGAGGCAATTCACAGGAGTGAGGAGAGGTTTCAGCAGGTAGCGCAGAGTTCTCAGGATTGGATATGGGAGACAGACAGGGAGGGACGGTATACCTATTCCAGTCAGGCCGTGAAACATATACTCGACTATGAGCCCGAAGAGATGATCGGAAAATATTATTATGATTTCTTTGTTCCGGAGAGAAGAGAACAGCTTAAACAGATATTTAAAGGTTTCTCCGATCAGAAAGAGTCGTTTTTCCGTGTTGTCAATAGGCGCATTCATCGGGATGGGCACCATATTTTTTTAGAATCTACCGGCGTCCCTTTAATTGATGCTCAAGGTAAAGTAGTAGGTTACCGGGGAACGAACCGTGACATTACTGAGAGTAAGCAGGCGGAAGAGATGCTCAGGGAAAGTGAACAGAGATTATACAGAGTCATACAAAGCTCTCCCATTCCTGCATTCGTCATTGGAAAAGACCACAGAGTTATATATTGGAATAATGCATTGGCGGAACTCAGCAGTATTAGAGCTGAAGAAGTATTTGGCACAACAGAGCACTGGCGGGCGTTTTACAAAGAACAGAGGCCGTGTATGGCGGATTTACTTGTGGACGAAGTTCAGGAGACAATGCCAGATTGGTATGCCGGGAGGTACACTAAATCGAAATTAGTGGCAGAGGCATATGAGGCTACAGATTATTTTCCGGATATGGGTGAGAAGGGGAAATGGCTGCGCTTTACGGCGGCTGGTATCAGGGATTTTCATGGGAATCTCGTCGGCGCCATCGAGACACTTGAAGATATTACTGACAGCAAGCGGGCCGAGGAAGAAAAAGAAAACCTGGAGAAAGGGCTCCTCCATGCACAAAAAATGGAAGCGATAGGTACGCTGGCCGGGGGTATTGCCCATGACTTTAATAACCTCCTCATGGGAATCCAGGGATATGCTTCACTGATGCTTTTGACCACCGATGAAGATCATCCCAATTACAACAGGCTTAAAAGTATAGAAGCGCTGATAAGGAGCGGTGCGAATCTGACGGCACAACTTCTGGGATTCGCTCGAGGGGGCAGATATGAAGTCAAGCCGACAAATTTGAATGAAATCGTGAAAAGCACATCTTCCATGTTTGGACGGACAAGGAAAGAAATCACGATCCATCAGAAGTATCAGGAAGATATCTGGCCCGTAGAAGTTGACCGGGGTCAGATCGAACAGGTACTTCTAAATCTTTATGTCAATGCCTGGCAGGCGATGCCGGGTGGGGGAGAGATTTACCTGGATACTGAAAATGTAATTCTTGATGAGGACTATGCGAAGTCTTACTCCGTCAAAGCGGGAAATTATGTGAAGATATCCGTAACAGATACAGGCGTCGGTATGGATGAAAAAACGCGGCAGAGGATATTTGAACCCTTCTTTACAACGAAAGAAATGGGCAGAGGCACGGGCCTCGGTCTAGCCACGGTTTATGGCATCGTCAAGGGTCATAACGGGTACATCAATGTATACAGTGAAAAAGGAGGGGGGACGACCTTTACCGTTTATCTTCCAGCTTCAGAAAAGGAAGTGACGAGCGAGGTTAAGACCTCTGAAAAGCTGATAAGAGGGCATGAGGCCATTCTCTTGATAGATGACGAAGACTTGATTATTACGGTTACCAGGGACATTTTGGAAAACCTCGGCTATAGTGTTCGGAGCGCAAAAAGCGGCCATGAAGCCGTAGAGATCTACAGGTCCGATAGAGACATGATTGACCTCGTCATCTTAGATATGGTAATGCCGGACATGGGAGGCGGAGAGACCTTTGACCTTTTAAAGGAAGTCAATCCCGATGTTAAGGTGATTCTCTCCAGCGGGTACAGTTTAAACGGTCAGGCGATCAGGATCATGGAAAGGGGTTGTCATGCCTTCATCCAAAAGCCCTTCACCCTTTTATCCCTGTCTCAAAAGGTTAGGGACGTATTGGATAATAAGATGTAGAGGTTGCTTCATTACAGCTCCTGAGAAAAGTTTTTTAATTTCCCGATGGCATTATTTGTAGATTCCTCCGGGGTCAAAGAAGTGTCGAGTATAATATGTAGACTATCCGGGATTTCGGTTATTGCATCAAAGGTTTCCTTCTGTGCCTGATATATCTCCCATCGCCCATCGGAAACCTCCCCCCCGTCTGACATCCTTGAAATCAGGCGTTCTTTGATGATGTTTTCCGGGCATACGCACTCAATGATGAAAAAGGCGGCGTGAAGTCTTTGCGCGGTCTCAAATGACTTCCGACGATCATCCCCGCTTCTGTATGAAGCATCTATTATGACAGATTTGCCTTCTCTTAGTTTTTCTGACGCCAGTTCAATGGCTCTGTTGTAGGTTTTCCGGGTTACCTCATCAGAGTATATCCCTTTGTCAAAGGCTTCGTAGTGCTGTTCAGTCGGTTCGATATTAAGGATTTCCTTGCGAACCACATCAGTTTGAATGATATCGGCGCCGACACGGTGCGCGATAAGTCTCGCCCGGACGCTTTTACCGGTACCCATAAGACCGGCCATCAGGATCAGGGTTGGCTTTTCCAGTCTGGCCGCGTAAGTGTAGGCCAGATCGAAATACCTGGATGCCGTCTTCGCCGCCGCATCACGCTCCTCCTCCTGGATGGAGCTGTCATCTATCTCGAAACCTACTACCTTACCCCGTACATAAGCGTAATAGCATTTATAGAAATTCAGGAGGTCCCTGATTTCATAGTCGCCCGAGTGTTTGATATAGGCATTTACAAAAGTTTCAGCATGTTCAAAGTAGTCATTGTAGTCCAGGTCCATGGCAAGGAAGGCCACTTCGGCGGCGACGTCGTCATACCGGAATCTCTCATTGAATTCGATGCAATCGAAGATGACAATATTGTCGGGATTATAATCTTCACGAAATCGGTTTATAACTTTGTCCGGTAATTTGTCCGGAGAGCCGAAATCCATGATGCAGATATGCTCTAAATGCAAGTCTCCGTGGCCGTCTCTGATTCTGTGGTCGGCAACTCTCTTTGCGAACAAGGCATGGTGTCTGTCTATAAAATTGTATATGTATGCTTTAACGAAATTGTATTGAACTTCTGGAATGGTAATATTGATGTAGCTTTCTGTCTGTTCAAAATTTTCATCATGGTTCCGGCAAATGGTCTCAACACTGCCGATTTCATCGATATGGCCGCCCGTGGCGGCGCGCATGTGGAAATCAACCAGCTTCCGGGCGAGAGCTTCCATGACGAAGGGATCAGCCTTTCCCCGGTGAAGCAGGGTCTTCAGCATCCCTTCCCGGGGAATCTTGAGCATCTTGACGGTATATTCAACTATCCTATCTTTCATTCCGAGGACGATGTTTCCTTTTTCATCCTCGCTGATTGCCACAACCTCAAGGTATACCTTCGGGGCGAGCCTCCTGTTCAGTCTCAGTTCTTCGTCGCAGTAATATCTTCTTTTTTCGAGGGTGGTAAAATCGAGAAATCCGAAATCGACAGCCTTCTTGACCTTATACACAAAATCCCCGGCAATGAAGATGTACGATATGTGCGTCTGAATCAGATCAATTTGCTCCGGCCGGTGGGGATAAAATTCCGGCCGGAGCATAGCTTCCACCAGTTTGGAATGAGTCATTCTTAGATGATGCCTTTGCTTTCCAGTTCTTTCAGTGTTACCGGTCCGAAGCCGAGATACTTCAGATAAATAAATCCATTGTCATAACCGACTGGCCGGCATACCCATTTGGTGCGTGGCGGCGTCTCCGTCGCCTTCCACTGCGCCTGGGCGCAAAGCACAGAGCCGTATATAGGATCCTGAACCGGTGTGAACATACCACGATCCAGCCAGTTTTCGTCGTGCATCGCTTTCCACGGCGACACGATTTCCGCCACAACCGGGGTGATAGGCGCCAATCTGCCGCTTTTTGCGTATTCAACCGATTTCTTCGTCAACTCGTCACTCGTGTACTGCGACGTTAACGGGTCGATCATGGACTGATATTTGAGCTGCCAGTCTTTCTTCATGAAAGGTGCGAGCGTATTCCACTCCTCCGCCTTCCATTCATCATATTTTCCTATCATATCCACGAAGGCCTTCCACATCTCCAAGCGCAATCCTCCGAGAAAGACACCACCATCCTTTGTCGGATAAAAACCATATAGCCATAAAGCCGTGTCCAGACTTCCGAAGCGCTCGTTGATAACTCCACCTTCACCATACCACATAAGCTGATAATCGTTCAGGCGGCCGTATGCCTCCGGTGTGGACACATCGATGGCCTGGCCTTCTCCTGTCAAGTCTCTGTAATAGAGGGCCGCCAGTATTCCCATAGCGGCGAAAGTACCGGAGACAGACCACGCAGTCCATGGTCCCGCTTTCGTGGGGACGGCATGCGGTACTTCCTCCACGGTTTTCCCTTCCGGCAAAACCTCTCCTGTCGCATACTGGATGCTGGAGCGGGCCTGGGAGACGTTGTCATAATCATACTGCTTTCTTCCACTCTCCGGGCCGAACTGGCCGAAAGTGGAAATTGATGTAAAGATGAGGCGCGGATTGATCGCAGAGAGTGCCTCATAGCCCATCCCCCACTTGTCCATGGTTCCTGTGGGATAGGTTTCAATGAGGATGTCCGCCTGGCCGACGAGGGATGTCAGAATGTCTCTACCTTCTTTCGTTTCCAGATTCAGTGTTATATGGTATTTGTTTCGTCCCTCCTGGAGATATGCAAGACCGGTGTCCTTCACCATGATTCCGTGCGGCGAATAAGTCCTGACGAGGTCTCCTCCCGGCGGTTCGATGCGGATGGTTTCTGCGCCGAGTTCCGCAAGCAGGGAGGAACAGTAACACCCTGCCATGCTCCGCGAACTTATATCAATAACCACCAAATCATCGAGGGCCTCAGGTTTCTCAAAGGCCTTTGCCGGATCATCCAGTGACCTAATATTGTCCGCCCAGTCCGCCCATTTTGCTCTTTTATAGTCTGCCATGGCTCATCACCTCCTTAATATGCAGCCGGATTGCCCGTCCCAATCAGAGGGCGGCCTGCGGCCCTGCTGGTCCTTCCATCTACCCAGGACCCCGCATTTATAGAGTTCATCGAGCTGGGCCTGATTTCTGCCCAGAATTTTCGTCATGATAAAGTCATTATCAAACCCGACCGGCCTGACAGTCCAGCGGTGTTTCGGCGGGGTTTTGGACATCATTACAGGAAATTCATGATCCACATACTTCCCGTACATAGGATCGTCAATTTCTTTGATGAATCCGCGGGCCCTGCGGTGTGGGTCTTCGCATTCATCTTTGGCACTGTGAAGCCGGGTAGCGGCAAAACCATGCTTCTTCCCCAGGTTCTCTATCTGATCCGCTGTTTTTGTCACCGCCCAGTCGGCAATGATTTTGAGAATGGCCAGGGCGTTTTCATCTTTGAGGCGTGTAGTATGATCTTTGAACCTGGGGTCGTCAGCCAGTTCCGGCTTACCCAGGGCCGTGCAGAGTCCCTTGAATTCATTTGGCGCCGGCGCCGCGAGGGCTGCGAAGTTGCCATCTTTGCAGAGGAATGTGTCTGCAGGACATATGCACTGATCTCTGTTTCCCGATGGCTCAGCTCCCTTGCCCGTCATCTGCTGGTAAGGCCAGACCCAGCCCATAGCACGCATAATATTTTCGCTCTGGGACATTTCAATGTATTGTCCCTTTCCTGTCTTCTTCCGGTGATGGAGGGCTGATAGTACAGCAATTTCCCCCATCATGGCTCCATAGACGTCACAGATCCAGATGCCCTGTTTGAGGGGGGGTCTGCCGGAAAAACTAGATATCCAGGCATAGCCCGACAGAGCTTGGGCAGCACCGTCGTTGGAAGGCCTGTCCTCTTCGGCATACCGGCCCCACTGGCCAAAGCCGTTCTTCTCTATGTAAATAATGCCGGGGTTGACTTTCTTGATTTCTTCATAATTGATGTTCCATCGTTTCGTTACTGCAGGCCGGAGATTGAACTCGACGATGTCCGCTTTCGCACAGAGTTCTTTGAAGATATTCTGGGCCACATCGATGTGCAGGTCAAGCGCCATATAATATTTGGACGGGTTAATGTGCATGAACATGGGGCCCTGTTCTTTGTAAAACCATCCGAAAGGATTCAGGGAGCGGGTCACATCTCCCCCCGGGGGCAATTCGATCTTGATAACCTCGGCCCCCATCTCAGCAAGAAATGATGGGCCGGCCGGTCCGAAGAGCAGTGTACAGACCTCAATTACCCTGACTCCCTTAAGAGGCGCCGGTTTTTTATACTTGTTTTTTACATAATCTTTGAAGACTTCAGGCATATAACATCCCTCCTTTTAATCCTCAGGCTGTAAGTATGTGTGTGTGTTTAGTACAACAAACGCCGTCATTCCTCATTTTATGGTCATTTACTTTTTTTATCACCCCCTTTCATTTGCCCGGCCGCTCAACTGGCCGCAGGCGGCAAGGATGTCGCTTCCTTTGCTTGCCCGGATGATTGATGTATAGTGATTATTGAGAAGGACCTGCTGAAAGGCATGTATTATACCCAGAGAAGGTGTCTTAAAGGTAGAGCCCGGGAATTCATTAAAGGCGATCAGGTTGAGCTTGCATCTGATCCCTTTAAGGAGACGCGCCAGCCTTTCCGCATCTTCGGGAGAATCATTTATCCCTGCAATAAGGATGTATTCGAATGTAAGCATTCTTCTTCCGGGCATGGGATAATTCCGGCAGGCATCGAGAAGTATTTCTATAGGGTACTTTTTATTGACAGGCATCAGATGGCTTCTTGTTTTATTATCCGGCGCATTTAAAGAAATGGCGAGATTGACGCAGATATCTTTGCCAAGTTGGTTGATCATTGGCGCTATCCCGCAGGTGGAGACGGTGATTTTTCTGTTGGAAAAACCAAATCCAAAATCAGAGGTAATTATCTTGATTGCCTTGAGGGTATTTTCATAATTGGCCAGAGGTTCTCCCATCCCCATCATCACGATGTTTTTGATATCATCTCCTTCCGGCATATTAGACCGGAGCATGCTTATCTGTCCGGTGATTTCCGAGGGGAGGAGATTCCTTTTAAAACCCTGCCTTCCGGTCGTGCAGAATTTGCAGCCCATCCGGCATCCGACCTGTGTGGATACACAAATGGTCCAGTGGTTCTTACCCGGGATAAGGACGCTTTCAATAAAAAGGCCGTCTTCCAGTTTGAAGAGGATCTTTTTTGTGCCGTCCTTTGAAATCTGTATTCTTTCAATCTCCGGGTCCGCGATTCTGGCCAGTTCCTGCATCTGGATCCGGAAGGACTTTGAAAGGTTCGTCATTTCTTCAAAGGATACGGTGTTTAGTCGGTAAAGCCACTTCATGAGCTGCTTCGCCCGGTACTTCTCTTTGCCAAAGCCTGAGATAAAGACCTCGATCTCTTCGAGAGACATGTCTTTCAGGTTCGGTTTATCCGGATAATTTTTTTCGGAGGTTTTCAGCAATGGCATCGATGAATGCTTTCGTAGTAACTTTCTTGTTTTTGGACCTCTTATCTGCCACAAGAAACAGGTCCCCGGTCATGATCCCGGAGGCCACGGTTGAAATAGCAGCCTCTTCGAGTTTGTCTGCAAAAGAGACAACCTTTGGTGTGGCATCCAGTTCACCACGCTTGCGCAGGCATCCCGACCATGCGAATATAATGGCCATTGGGTTGGTGGATGTCCTTCCGCCTTTCATATGCCTGTAAAAATGTTTCTGCACGGTCCCATGGGCCGCTTCGTACTCGAAATAGCCATCAGGTGAAACCAGAACAGACGTCATCATAGCGAGGCTCCCGTATGCCGAGGCTATCATGTCAGACATCACGTCGCCATCATAGTTTTTGAGGGCCCAGAGGATACCCCCTTCCGACTTAATAATGCGGGCTGCGGCATCATCAATGAGGGTAAAAAAATATGAGAGACCTGACTTGGCAAATTTCAATTTCCAGTTCTTCTCGTACTCCTCATTAAATATATCCCTGAACCGGACGTCATAGGTTTTGGATATGGTATCCTTGGTGCTGAACCATAGATCAATTTTCTGATCGAGGGCGAATGTGAAGCAGGCCTTTGCGAAGCTTTCTATGGATTCGTCTGTATTATGGATGCCCTGGATAATTCCCTGCCCTGTGAATTCCTTGATAGTCTGCTTAACCGGCTGACCGCCTCCGGCAGGTGTGAATACGAGTTCGGCCCTGCCGGGAGAGGCTATACGCATTTCCGTACCACTGTAAACATCGCCGTAGGCATGCCGTCCTATGGTGATGGGCCTTTTCCATGTAGGGACGGAAGGGCGGACATTTTTTACAAGAATCGGTTTCCTGAATACCGTTCCATCAAGCAATTCCCTGATCGTCGCATTAGGACTTTTCCACAGTTGCTTCAGATTGTATTCTCTGGCGCGGTCTTCATTCGGGGTAATGGTCGCGCACTTGACCCCAACACCGTGCCTCATAATAGCCTTGGCCGCGTCGATCGTGATCTGGTCATTGGTGACGTCACGGTTCTTGATATGAAGATCGTAATATTCGCTGTCCATGGATAGATGGGGAAGGAGAAGTTTGTCCTTAACCATTTTCCACATTACTCTAGTCATTTCATCGCCGTCAATCTCTACGATGGTACCCTTGACCTTTATCTTACCAGTGAGCGGCAGAGTTTTCCTGCTTGATGTTTTCATGCATTATGCTTATCATAAACAATATGGCATGTCCATAGAAGTCGATTTATATCCGCCTTTTTATAGGGAGGTTTTATGTCTGCAACTGACAATTTACTTGCGCTTCTCCAGTCTGAAATCGGAACGGAAATCCACGTCGGTTCCTGGCTGACGATTGATCAGGTGCGAATCGACCGCTTTGCGGAGGTTACGGGTGATTTCCAGTGGATCCACACCGATCCTATACGGGCGAAAAGGGAATCCCCTTACGGGGCGACTATCGCCCACGGCTTTTTGACACTGTCTCTCCTTCCTTATCTAACAGAGAGCAACCATCCCGATTTCTTTCAGAAGAACTATCCGGGTATGAAGATGCGGGTGAATTATGGCCTTAATAAAGTGCGTTTTCCGTCGCCGGTTGTGGTCGACTCCGAGATCCGGGCGAGGACATTACTGCAAAGCGCAGAGAAAATCGGTGATGCCGTGCAGATTATCTACATTTATACGATAGAGATCAAGGACAATGAAAAGCCGGCGTGTGTTGCCGAATTTATAGCGCGGGTCTATTAGAGAAACGCATCTGCTTTTTTTATAAGAGATTGCTTTCAGCTATGTGAGGCATAGGCAAGCTTAACGCCATTTGCGTCTATTACATTCATAACAAACAAGATTTCATTCCATTAACTTAACTGCTGCATTGACGATGCGCTGCCTATTAGGGAGAACCTGATCTTCGACTATCCGTACATAGGGGATAGTACCCTCCGTGCAGACCCGGCGGTATCGTAATGGAATTCCCGCCTCCAGGACAATGGCTGCAAGTTCTCCGGAGAGTCCAAAGTCCCTATAGTCTTCATCCACAACCAGGAGACGGCCGCTTTGTGAAACGGCCTCGCATAAACCTTCTCTGTCCACCGGCGAAACAGTCTTCAGATCCAGCACCCCTGCCGATATTCCCTTTTCCTGCAAGACAGATGCTGCTTCCAGTGAGCGGTGAACGCCTACGCCCACACTTACAATCGTAATGTCTTTTCCTTCACGCCGCAACGCCGATTTTCCAAGCATTGCCGGAGACCATACGTCGGGTACTGCGCTGCTGACCCCCTCTGGAGGTACATCGAACTGTACCGTTTCCCGGCCTCCCTTTCCCATGTAATCCAGCCAGTAGTCCGCAAGTAGCTTGTGCTCGAGATATATTACCGGCCCCTCATGTTCAATAGCGGAGATCATTAATCCCCCTGCGTCCGCTGGGTTTGAAGGCACCACTACCGTTAAACCCGGGATATGCGCCAACCAGCCCCAGAGCGTCTGCTCGTGCTGCCCGGCGTCTCCGTACCCTCCGCCGCATGATGCACGGACGACCATAGGAACTCTCCATTTGCCACCGGAAAAAGTCTCAATCTTGGCTGCTTGGTTAAGCAATGCATCAATGGCAACACCGATAAAGTCCACCAACATGATCTCCACAATCGGCCGCAGCCCTGCCATGGCAGCACCCACCGCAGCCCCCAGAAACGCGGCTTCGCTTATAGGAGTCGAGCGAACCCTCTGCTCCCCGAAACGCACTAGGAGGTTCAGACGTAATGTGTGAACGTCTTCCCCGAATATAATGATCCGGGCGTCATTGGCCATGGCCTGAGCCAGTGCATCTTCAATCGCATCGGCAAAGCACAAGGTTCTCATGCTCTATTCCTCCATACCCACTGGTCGTTGTCATGATAATGCTGATTTCACTGCCTGCGTGATCTCCTGATTTACTTCTTTGTGCAGTTCGTCAAGCCGGCTTTTTTCTTTTGATAACCGACTCCGGGTGAGTTCAAGGGGATCGCGGCGCTCCCCATGCTGCTCCTTTACCTTTTGACTGATCAGGGAGATCGTTTTGCCGATACCGTTTATGCGGCCACGGAGAGAGATTCCATTTTTTGCGATAATACTTCGTACAAGGGGGCCGGACATATCTTTCATCTGTTGTATGGGTTTCTGCACTAACCGGATCAGCTGGTCACCCAAAAAATGGCCTTCCATACGAGAGCAATGGGCGAGGAGAAACGAGGGGCCTTCTCCGTTGCGTGCTCGTGTGACACATTTGCTCGCGGCATTCCATACCGCCTCAACATTCAAGCCGTCCACCTCCATAGACGGCATTCCAAAGCTCTGCGCACGATCTATGATGTTTCCGCCGGTCATAGAGGGAGAACGAGTCGTAATGGCCCATTTGTTATCCTTGCACACAAACAAAGCCGGCAATTTCCATACGACCGCAAGATTCAGCGATTCCATCAACATCCCCTGATTCATTGCTCCGTCGCCGAAGAAGGCTACGGCGAAATTTCCCGGTCGGAGATACTGTGCAGCCATGGCAAAGCCGGCAGCAAGAGGGCCGGATGCTCCCACAATCCCGGAGGATGCTGCAAGATGTTGTGGAGAAAAAAGGTGCATGTGTCCGCCCATGCCGGAGCAAAGACCATCCGCGAGACCCAAGAATTCCCGGAGAAGCAATACTAGGTCTACCCCTCGCATCACCAGTGGAGGTGTGCCTCGGTGGTCGAGGGCCATAGCATCACCGTCCCGGAGATGATCAACCACGCCGGCAGCGATGGCCTCTTCTCCGATTCCCAAATGCATTTCACCGGAGATTCTACCTTTTTCCCACAAATCCTTCACAGATTCTTCGAAGCGCCTGCTCCTCAGCATCTGTCTATATAGAGACCAAAGATCTGGCTCCATAAATTTCTCCCCGTTTCAATCCTTATGATGAAATTTCTTATGTGGCAAATTAACCGACCCGTAGGTGCAAGAGAAGCTGGTTTACTTAGATCTTGTTTTCCCAGGCCTGCAGCCAGTCCTTGATCCGTTTTGTTGCCCGGCAGTCGTCTTCATTGTAATCGATGATAGCCTGGACTTTTTCCCGGTAGATCTCAGGATTAGTCTGGTATCTAAGATAGTAGGCTATGGCGTCTAGGGCATTAATGTCTTCATGCCGCCACTTGAAGCCTAAAAAGGCGGCCACATCTTTAAGACCGTTTGTATAGGTCGGGAAGGCAAAAGCCTTTGTTGCAATCCTGTGGAGGTCAAGCATGTGGGGTAAAATGCATGTCTCCACCTCTTCGGTTAAGTTATACCGTCCCGCCAGCCGTTTGATATGCCAGTTTTCATAATTGTGCCAGTGATAAATTACGTAATCATCTTGCGTTTTCAGGAAAGACATGAAATCCCGGAACATCTTTTCTTCATCACGCATCTTGTGGGCCAAGAATGGCCGATATTCTTCTCTGCCGTCTTTGGAAACGACAACCCCAATAAGATAGTCGACCGGGTCAATCTCGTCCTCCATATCCGGCTGATCCGTTCCTTCCAGGTCGAGGAAGATTTCAATAGATTTTGCAGGGAATCTAAGTGCCGATTGGTCGATGGAAATGGGTTCGTTTTTCATGAGAGCCTGGGCATTCAAAATGAGTTTTTTGGCCGTTGTCTCGTTTATTCCCTGAATGGTCAGCAAAGTCTCAATCTTCGCATATGAAATATCCCAAATTTTTTTAAATCCCCTTGCGACCAGTTTTTCTTTCATCCGGGGACCGACTTGCCCGACCAGCGAAACATCCCGCATCCTTAAGGCCTCGTGATTGCTGTATCTCTCCCATGGCCACTCCGAGGCATTGTATGTTGCTGTAGGTTTTTCGATGCCGTCCAGAATCGCCTGTGTTCCCCTGATGGCGCTTAGCAGTTCCTCCTCATAATCTGAGAAGTGATATTCCAGAGTCTCCAGATCATGGTTGATGATGTGAAACGTCTCCGGAATGCACTCCTGTATTTTTGCAAGCATGTGAGTATAAAATGCCGCCTGAAGTATATGTTCCTTCCTGATTTTCTTTGCCTGTTTTATTTCTGTTACAGTGTAATGGTAGTTCCCGAAAGCGGAAGGACGATCATGCCTCTTCTCAAGAATGTCTATTCTTCCCTGCATGTTTTCCGGGAGATATAACAGGGGAAAGCCGCGGACGACCTCAGCCCCTCTTGCCATTTCATCGAGCATTATGCGAAAACCTTCCTCAGGCGTTTCAAAATGGATTGCCCTGCATTCAGGATATCTGCCTTCTATTACCCTGTATTCATGCTCAAGCCCTCTTTCCAGAAGGAGCTCACGGTAAGGGCTCATCGGGTCTTTCCCTTCTTCAGAAACAAATTTTTCGCAATAAATATTGAAAGGGCAGGTGTGATAGAGTGATACATTCTGCGCAGTCAGTTCACCCTTGAAGGGACCGGAAAGGCAGAGTTCAAAAATTTTATCCACGATGGACATAACATATCAGATATATCTTAGATTGAGTGCACCACCAGCAAGCAGAATCTTCTTCTGCCTCTCCGACAGGTTGTAAACAACCTCGAATGAAATGCCGCTCGTGATATCTATAACAATCATCTTGCCATTATTCTTGATGACGTTTCTGGCATCGGGCATCTTAATACTATCCCCCTGGCTGACGAGGTCGTAATTTTTTTCATCTTTGAAGGTAACGGGGAGGATGCCGAAGTTTATCAGATTCGCCGAATGGATTCTCTCAAAAGACTTCGCGATAACGGCCTTCACGCCAAGGAACATCGGGCACATGGCGGCATGTTCCCTTGACGAGCCCTGTCCGTAGGAAATTCCAGCAACGATGATGTTATGCCCTCCCTTATCCTGGATTTTTTTGGCGCGTTTGTAGAAGCGTCCGTCCAGCAGTTCGAAAAAATACTCCGAATATTTTGGTATGTTTGACCGGTATTTCATCCGGGTGCCGGCGGGGATAATATGGTCTGTAGTGATTTTATCCCCGACCTTGATTGTAACTTCTCCCTGAATCATCTCGGGAAAGGGGTCATTCCTGGGGGGGGCGCCGATATTCGGACCCCTGTAAATTTCTACTGCGGATGGGTCCTCCGTATTTTCAGGTTTTATTATCATGCTGTCGTCGATATAAAACTGCTTGGGCATTTTCACTTCAGGATATTTTATACCAAGGTCACGGGGATCGGTGAACTTGCCCGAGATTACGGCTGTTGCTGCCGTTTCGGGGCTTACTATATAAACATCCGCATCGAGTGTACCTGAGCGGCCAAGATAATTTCTATTCGATGTCCGTAAAGACACACCCTTTGTCTGGGGACTCTGGCTGTTTCCGATACAGAAACCGCACGCGTTTTCCATGAGTCGTGCCCCTGCCTGGATAAGATCGGCAAGATAACCGTCTCTGGCAAGATTTTCCAGAACTTGCCTGGAGCCGGGAGTGATTATAAAACTGACATTCGGATGAACTACTTTGCCTTTTAAAATCTTGGCGACCGTTACCAGATCCTTATAGGATGAATTGGTACAGCTGCCGATGCAAACCTGATCGACCTTAATTTCTCCCACATCTCTGACGGTGCTGATGTTATCGGGAGTGTGTGGTTTCGCGGTAAGGGGAACCAGCCCGGAAAGGTTTATATCTACTATCCGTTCATATTCTGCATCAGGATCGGCTGTTATTTCCTGCCAGTCCGCTTCCCTTCCTTCAGCCAATAAAAAAAGTCTCGTCATTTCATCGCTGGGAAAAACGGAGGAGGTTACACCACACTCCGCTCCCATATTGGCGATTGTCGCCCTCTCCGGAGCCGACAGCGCTGCTGTACCGTCTCCCCCATATTCAAAAACATAGCCGACATTTCCCTTCGTTGTAAAGATCTCAAGAACTTTTAGAATGATATCTTTAGCTGAGACCCATTGAGGAAGCTTGCCGGTGAGATTGATCCTGATTATTTTGGGACAGGCGAGATAGAATGGTTTTCCCGCCATAGCTAAGGCGACATCAAGGCCGCCGGCCCCGATGGCGAGCATGCCCAGGGCTCCCCCCGTAGGAGTATGACTGTCGGAGCCAAGAAGTGTTTTCCCGGGTTTTCCAAACCTCTCAAAGTGAACCTGGTGACAGATGCCGTTGCCCGCCCGTGATAGGTATATACCGTACTTCTGTGCTATAGTCTTCAGGTACCTGTGGTCATCCGAATTTTCAAATCCGATCTGGATGGTGTTATGGTCGATATAACTTGCCGACAATTCAGTTTTCACCCGGGGGATTTTCAGCGACTCGAACTGAAGATAAGCCATAGTCCCTGTGGCATCCTGCGTCAGAGTCTGATCGATTTTAATGCCGATCTCAGTATCGGGTGCATATCTGCCGGAAACAATGTGTGCTTCTATAATTTTTTCAGTTATCGATTTACCCATGTTTGAATTTCTGAACTTCATTCCTTTGGCATAAGAATTATGGCGATTCTCCGATTTTTCGCCCTTCCTTCAGAAGAGTCATTGCTGACAACAGGCTTGAATTCACCAAAAGCCGTGGCGGATAATAAAGTAGGGTCGATTCCCTGCTTTTGTAAGTATTTTGTCACATTGATAGCACGGGCTGCCGATAACTCCCAGTTGGTTGGATACTTCTTCACGAGCATACCCTTGATTCTCACATTGTCAGTATGTCCCTCAATACGGATTGCCTTGTCCTTTACATTTTTAAGGATATCTATAACCCTGTTCAAAACGGCCAGCCCCTCCTGTGTGACTTCTGCTTGTCCGGAGGCAAAAAGGATTTTATCCACCACATCCAGGGTCAGTTTTCCTTTAAGCTCTGAAATTGTGATCTGTCCTTTGGCAATCTCGCCCTTCATTTCCTGCATAAGCTGCTTATAAGTATTACTCTCGGTCTGGACTTCTTCCTCTTTCTTTTTCAGCTCGGCAAGATTTTCCTTCAGCTTTGTATTTTCAGCTTCGAGGTTGGCATTTTTCTGTCTCATCTCTGTCATGGTCTTTGACTGGTCACTGGTTGCATTTGCAAAAGCTTCTTTGAGCTGATCTCTGTCTGCCTTCATATTATTGTATTTTTGCTGGAGAGATGCGAGCTCTTTTGCCTGATTATTCGCTTCCGCTACCTTCTTCTCGTAAGTAGAGGTGGTAACGCAGCCACCGATAAAAAAAGAAAACATTAAAACCCAAATGAATGATGATAAACTCTTATGCATGGTTTGCCTCCTTCATTTTTTTATAGATGTTAACATTCTGATTCAGATGTACATATTTTTTTATGCAGTTTCACTGCGTTTTATTAAGTGGTTACTGACTGCGTTGTGATATTATCATGCGGAGCGAGAATACACGTAATGAGGATATAAGGGGTGTGAGAATAAATCAATAAAAAAGTGGTTTATGAATTCATGAATAAAATAAAATGGGATACCTAGATATCCCATTTTTCGAAGATGAATATTTTGATTTTTATATTTTACTCAGCAAGATTATCCGCTATCCAATCCCTTAATCCTGACAGCCTTGACAAAACGTTTATTGTAGTAAGGTTTATCAAGTGTATCGATCCTGACCATTCTCTGACGGCCGGCTGCGGCATGGACAAATTCATTGTTGCCTATATATATACCAACATGGCCATATGCCCGCCTCGTGTTGAAAAAAACAAGGTCGCCTTCTTTAAGTTCATCCCTCGATACACGCTGCCCTACATGAGCTTGCTCTCTTGCTGTCCTGGGAAGGCTGACATCAAAAAATTCGTAAATCTTTCTTACAAAGGCTGAACAATCCAAGCCCCTGACAGATGAACCGCCTAAACGATAAGGAGCTCCTAAGAATCCTTTGGCGACTCGGACAAATAATGATCGTTCATGGGGACTGCTCCATTTACCCAACAATTCAGCTCTTGCTTGGATATCCTTTTCCACTTCCAGCAGGCTGTCATTCATGACAATGTCTTCATCCTCATCAAGCAGATCATCATCATCATCTTCTGTTTCATCCATTTCGTCCGTCTTAGCCGCAACCAGCTCTCTTACGGGACCATACCTTTCCAGTATGAGTTTTTGGCCTATTTTCAAGGATCTTGCGTTTACGTGATTAAGCTTTCTGATTTCATTTATTGAGTGGCCGGTGCTTTTCGCGATGGTCTGAAGGGTATCTCCTTTTTTCACCACGTAGTATTCCACACTATAAGAATGTGCCTTGTTAGATTTGGCAACTTGTTTTTTACCGTTATCCGGGATGGTTAGAATTTGTTTTGGTTTGAGGGTACTGCCTGTCAGACCATTGGCTTCCATCAATGCCTGGGTAGTGATACCAAATTTTTTTGCAATCTTGGCGAGTGAATCACCCTGTCTGACTTTATATTCCTTTGCAAGCACCTCTTGGCTGAGGCCAAATGCGGTGAACAGGACAACCAGTCCCATCCATAGGAAAATCTGCCGTTTCATCATGAAGTACCTCCTCTTTTCCATTCGGGGGAACCCACATTTTGTTAACGGTGCACAGATTTTGAAATGGATTACAAACTGCACACAGAAAAGCTAACAAAATCTTCTACAAAAAAAATATTTGTAAGTCAAAACAAATTTTCTCACAAACGACATTTTTTAAAGGATCGTCATGTATAATATATTTTAGAAGATGGTAAAAAGCTGTGATTTAAATCACGAATATTCTACTTGTGAAGACTTGTTTATTCACCTTCTAATGACCCGTCTGGTTAAATGTATCAAAACTCGTGCCAAATTAGAAATTCTTAGTAACATTTTACAGTTAACTGAATGTGGGTATGTTTTACTTTTCCGATGAATGCTTCATTTATTTACAGGAATAAAATCTTCTAACTAGTGAACATAAATGCAATTATTTTGTATAGCACAAGCACAAATGTGAGTTAATTATGGCAATATATTTGATACAATGGGACCATTATTAGAAAACGTTAAAAAGCTGCCTCTTTGTTATTTTTATCAAAGGGAAAAATTTTATAAATAGCTGCTAAGGCATAAAATTGTCGTTTTGCTTTTCAAACTGACATAAGGTGTGGTTTTTCAAAGCTCTGTGTATATTATCTGGGAAGCCCGGTTGAAATTATGTCTCTCGGCTTTAAATATGAGACAATTTGGTGTATGACACATTCACGATCTTCTGACATTACAGCAAATGAGGAGGAAAATCCCTCTTATGCCCTTTGGAAAAGAGGATGGGAGATTATTTGATCATGGAAATTTTGCGATAATGAAGAAATTAATTAAAATACTTCTTGTTATCCTCTCAGCTGCTCTCTTTCTAAGTATTGGTGTGTATTTTGTTTACCCGGATGTATCAAAGCTGAGAAAGATGCACCTCAAAAAAACGGCTTTTATGGAATATCGGGAGCAAGAGTGGCAGAGTCAGAATAAAAAGAAAAAAATAAGTTGTCAATGGATACCGCTCGCGCAAGTTTCTCCTTATGTCATCAAGGCGGTGATTATTGCGGAGGATGATAAATTCTGGACCCATGAGGGATTTGATTACGATGCCATACAAAAGGCCATTGAAAAGGACATTAAAAAGAAAAAATTTGCCATAGGCGGAAGTACAATAAGTCAGCAGCTCGCAAAGAACCTGTATCTAACCCCTTCAAAAAATCCTGTTCGGAAGATAAAGGAAGCTATCCTTACCTGGCGGATTGAGAGAAATCTTTCCAAAAAAAGGATAATCGAGCTTTACCTGAATGTTGCTGAATGGGGTGATGGTCTTTTCGGCATCGGCGTTGCCGCCCATAGTTACTTCGGCAAGTCCGCGTCGGAGCTGACGGCGAAAGAGGCGGCGCGGCTGGCATCCGTTCTTCCCAATCCCAGAAGGTTTAACCCTGCCGGTGATTCAAGGTATGTTGAGAACCGCTCTGATAAGATTTACGAAATCATGGTAAGAAGAGGCATCGTGATTCCTGAGTATGATGAGGTCATGAGTGAGTCTGAAAAAATTGAAAGTGAGGATCAGGAGGAGCCCGGGGAGCAGTTACAAATGGACAACAAAGATAAAACCAAACAATCGCTTAAGAAATATGACGACAACACTGCAAATTCCGGCCAACCGAAGAATCCGCCTGTTTCTGAAACAAGATCAGCCGGAAGGGGGCTGTAACGAAGGCCGTTCATAAGTTGAGCAGATTATGGGACAGCTTCCCAGTTCTGAATGGCTGTATATACCTCAGCAGCGTTTTTCGCATAACGCAAGTTGTCCATCAGATGCCTGTCCTGGGCGGCCTTGCTGGCCAGCGCGAGTATTTTAAGCTGTTCATCAGGGATATCAGCAGGTGAGAAGATTAAGAATACGCATTCAATGGGTTTCTCCGTCACTACATCGGGCACACCCCGGTGGGTCAGCCCGAGAGCAACACACGCGCGTTTTAATCCCTCAATCCTCGCGTGGGGGAAGGCAACCCCTTCGTTAAAAAAGGTTGAAGCTTCTTCTTCTCTTTTTCTTATTGCATCAAGCCCCTTTAATCTTTGATCGATACTATTTGAGCACTGCGCCGCCTCCGCGAGAGCACTGAGCAAATCGTCTTTTGCTATGGGTGTATCCCAGATGACGATGCTATCGCGGGATAAGAATTGACTTAAACTTTTACCATTGGTTTCCGGAGGGACTGAAGGGATTGCTTCCTCTTGGATAATCTTTGCTTCCACCGGAAGGGGGACGGCCGCCTCCGGCTCCTGCGTGTCTAATACAGTGACATTAACACCCCTGGCGTCATGGATTAGTCGTTCGGCGACACTGCGTTCGCCAAACAGGAATTTCCAGAAAGGAATCCTTCTCGGGCTGCCGATCACGATATGACCTACACGGTACTCTTTTGCAAACTGTAATATCGTCTTTACGATATCTTCTCCCTTGAAGGTGAACACAATAGCCCCGAGCTGCTTTGCGAGGGTTAAAGTACCCGATAACAGATTCTGTGTCCGTGCGTCGATGGCTGTGGGCGACTCCGATGGTGTCTGAACATAGACGGCATACCAGTTTCGGTTGAGCCTGCCTGCCAGCCGTGAGGCATATCGGAGGAGTTTTTCACTGTTAGGGCCTTTTGAGCTGAGACAGACCATCACCTGATCGGGCGTCGCCGCAACCTCTTCTTCCAAATCATCGCGGTATCGCAGGTCGATCTGCGATGCCAGTTCCCGCAATGTCAGCTCACGTAGCTGCTCCAGGTTTGATTTTTTGAAGAAGTTTGCCAGGGCTGTTTCAATGCGCTCCAGCGGATATATCTTGCCTTCTTTCAAACGTTCGCTCAGATCTTCCGTGGTCAAATCCACATTTACAATCTGGTCCGCATCGGCAAGGATGGCATCGGGGATGCGCTCGTGTACCTTAACCCCGGACGCCCTCTCAACGATGTCATAAAGGCTTTCCAAATGCTGAATGTTCAAGGTAGTGATGACATGAATCCCTTGGGCAAGTATATCCTGGACATCCTGATACCTCTTCTCATTGCGGCTGCCCGGCACGTTGGTGTGTGCGAGCTCATCCACAAGAGCAATTTGAGGCCTCCGGGCAATTACCGCATCAACATCCATCTCTTCGATAGTGATGCCGCGGTATTCCTGTCTGCGCCTGGGGATTATTTCCAACCCATCCAGGAGTTTGGCGACATCCGCCCGGCCATGAGTCTCCACAAGCCCCACGACTACATCGATCCCTTCACCCTTGAGTTGATGCGCCTCCTGGAGCATACGGTAGGTTTTTCCCACACCTGCGGCATACCCGAGATATATCTTCAGATGGCCGCGCTGTGCCCGGCGAATCATCCTTAAAAAAGCATCTGCTCGATTTTCATCAGACATATTTCATTTATTCCCATCCATATCCAGGTTCAAGAGCAAAACATTCACCCTGGGTTCACCAAATATCCCCAGGAATCTCCCTTCCGTGCGGGCCGTGATCTTACCATGCACCTCTTCTACGCTCCATCCTCGTGCCTTTGCGACACGTGAGGACTGCAGCAAGGCATTTTCCAGGCTGATATGCGGATCAAGGCCGCTTCCTGATGCGGTTACCGCATCAGCCGGTATTCGGGTTTCAGTAGAGAGATTATTCTCGGCACGGTAGTTACTGACACGTAGTTCAACGTCTTCCATCAACTTCTTTGAAAGAGGGCCAAGGTTGCTTCCTCCGGAATTGGCGGCTTCATAACCGGAGCCTGCCGCTGACGGCCGGGGATGAAAATATTTTGCGCCGGTAAATCCCTGTGCGAGAAGGCTCGATCCCAAAACTCTGCCGCTCTTGATGATAAGCGAACCATTGGCCTCGTTATGGAAAATAGCTTGGGATATTATCCATACCAGTGCCGGGTATAGGCCGCATAAAAGCACAGCCAAGGCCAGTATGGCGGCGAAGGAGATTCTAATTTCCGTCAACAGTTTTTTCACAATGGCAATTCCCCTTCACGTGAGACGTAAGGCATTAACAAGGATGTCTATCATTTTTATCCCTGGGAATGGCGCAATGATACCGCCGAGGCCGTAAATAAGAATGTTGCGCTTCAGAAGGGCTGCCGCTCCCACCGGCCGGAACTTCACACCGCGAAGGGCGAGAGGGATGAGGGCGATAATGATGAGGGCGTTGAAGATAACAGCGCTCAGGATCGCGCTGTCCGGTGATTGAAGTCTCATAATATTAAGAGGTTCTATGACCGGGAAAGAGCCGACAAGCATGGCCGGAATGATTGCGAAATATTTCGCCACGTCATTGGCGATGCTGAATGTTGTCAGGGCTCCGCGCGTGATGAGCATCTGTTTTCCAATCTCAACGACCTCTATCAGCTTCGTTGGGTTGGAATCGAGGTCCACCATGTTTCCTGCTTCCTTCGCTGCCTGCGTGCCTGTATTCATGGCAACGCCCACATCGGCCTGAGCCAGCGCGGGCGCGTCGTTTGTGCCGTCGCCGGTCATCGCAACCAGGTGTCCCTTAGCCTGCTCCTTACGGATCAATACCAGCTTATCTTCGGGCCGGGCCTCGGCGATGAAGTCGTCCACGCCTGCCTCTCTGGCGATGGAGGCAGCAGTAAGCTTGTTGTCGCCGGTGATCATCACGGTCTTGATCCCCATCGCCCGGAACCGTTCAAACCGGTCTTTGAGCCCTCCTTTCACAATGTCCTTCAGATGGACAACGCCCAGGACCTGTGCACCATTGACGACCACGAGAGGAGTTCCGCCAGCCTGGGAGATACGGTTAATGGTATTATGGACCTCAACGGGGAAATGCCCGCCGACAAATGACTGCATTACATCGGTCGCCCCTTTCCGGATCCGGCGTTCATCCAGATCAACACCGCTCATCCGTGTCTGCGCCGTGAAGTTGATGAATCTAGCTTGTGGCATTTCGGAAATCGAGCGGCCTCTCAAACCATATTTTTTCGCCAGAATGACGATACTTCTTCCCTCCGGCGTCTCATCGGCCAGTGAGGCCAACTGCGCAGCATCGGCCAGTTCCTCTACGGTGATGCCGGGGGCAGGGATAAATTCGGTGGCCTGCCGGTCTCCTAATGTGATGGTTCCTGTCTTATCTAGAAGCAGCACGTCCACGTCGCCTGCCGCCTCAACAGCGCGGCCGCTCATGGCCAGGACGTTTCTCTGCACCATGCGGTCAATCCCCGCAATGCCGATGGCGCTCAAAAGGCCGCCGATAGTGGTCGGAATCAGACAGACCAGCAAAGCCACCAGGACTGTGACTGAAAAGGATATTCCCGCATAGAGTCCATAGAACTTCAGCGTGATGATGACAACGAGGAAAATAATAGTCAAAGCGGCGAGAAGAATCGTGAGGGCAATCTCATTCGGTGTCTTCTGACGCTTGGCGCCTTCTACAAGACTGATCATCCGATCCAAAAAACTCTCACCCGGGTTTGCCGTCACACGGACCTTGATCCAGTCCGACAGAACCTTTGTCCCCCCGGTAACAGCGCTCCGGTCCCCGCCGGCTTCGCGGATTACAGGTGCCGATTCTCCTGTAATGGCCGATTCATCGACAGTGGCAACCCCCTCGATGATCTCACCATCGGCAGGTATGATTTCACCTGCAGACACTATGAACAATTCCATTTTTCTCAGCTGCTCTGCGGGGATTTTTTCCACCGTCCCATCGGTGCGGATGCGATTCGCTATTGTCCGGGTCCGCGTCTTTCTGAGGGCGTTGGCCTGCGCCCTTCCTCTGCCTTCAGCCATGGCCTCCGCAAAATTGGCGAAATACACGGTGAACCAGAGCCATAAAGCAATCTGCAGACCGAAACCCAGATTTTCACTACCCCGCATGAGGAAGAGTCCGGCAGTTACAATAAAAGCGCCCGCCTCAGTGACGAACATGACGGGATTCTTAACCATATGCGTAGGATTCATTTTCTTTGCAGACTCGATCAATGCCTGTGATATGATTTCCCGATCAAAGATAGAATGCGCTTTGAGTGACATCGTCATTGCTCCTTAATAGAGAATCTGCGATCCTGTCATCAAGAGATGTTCGACAATAGGGCCAAGCGCCAGTACGGGCAGAAAGGTCAAAGCCCCGACTATAAGAACTGTACCGAGAAGGAGAGCTGCAAACATGAGCCCGTCAACGGGAAAAGAGCCCCCACTCAGGGCAATCTGCTTCTTTTGCGCCAGGCTGCCCGCCAGGGCAAGGACCGGAACGATCATGAAAAAGCGGCCCAATAGCATGGCAATGCCCATCGTCGTGTCGTACCAGTAGGTGTTGGTGCTGAGACCGGCAAAAGCGCTGCCGTTGTTTCCGACGGCTGATGAAAAGGCATAGAGTATTTCACTGAAACCGTGAGGACCAGTGTTATTGAGTCCGGCTATACCCCAGGCGCTAACGGCGGCCCAGGCGGTAAATCCCAGAACTGTGAAGACAGGAACCATTACGTATAAGACACTTACCTTTACGTCATAAGCCTCTATCTTCTTGCCCAGGTACTCGGGTGTGCGGCCGACCATGAGTCCCGCTAAAAAGACAGTCAATAAAACGAAGACAAGCATTCCATAAAGGCCGGCTCCCACACCACCGAATACAACTTCTCCCAGCTGAATGTTGAAAAGAGGGATTAATCCGCCCAGGGGTGTAAAGGAATCATGCATCGCGTTGACGGCCCCGCATGAGGCATCTGTTGTCACAGTGGCAAAAAGCGCGGATGCGAATATTCCAAAGCGGACTTCCTTCCCCTCCATGCTGCCTCCATTGGTATCCACGCCGAGGGCGTGCATCCTCGGGTTCCCCGCTGTTTCTGCCCACCAGCATGTCAGTACCCCTGCCAGGAAAAGCGCGAGCATAGCTCCCCAGACGGTCCAGCCATGCCGCTGATTCTTCACTGCCCGGCCCAGATAGTAAGTAAGGCCACTTGGTATAAGAAAAATAGAAAGTATCTGCGCAAAATTGGAAAACGGTGTCGGATTCTCGAAAGGGTAAGAGGCATTGGCATTGAAAAATCCACCCCCGTTGGTCCCCAGCATCTTGATCGCTACCTGCGAGGCCACGGGACCTTGTGCGATTGTCTGTGTTTCAATCCTCTGATCCTCCATAACCGGCTTCCCCTGAGCAGTTATTTCCTTACCGGATGCATCCTTTACGGCAACCTGGATTACGGCGGCTTCTGTAAGCTGCGCCGTATCGTAAGGCTTGAAATTTTGGATCGTTCCTTGGGAGACAAGGAACAGGGCATATAGAACGCAGATCGGGAGCAGCAGATAAATATTTATACGGACAAGATCAACCCAGAAATTGCCGACCGTGCGAACGGACTGCCGGGCAATGCCTCTTACCAGAACTGCGGCCACAGCTATTCCCACGGCTGCGGAAGCGAAATTATGGATTACCAGACCGACCATCTGGGAGAAATACGAAAGCGTGGATTCCCCTCCATAGCTCTGCCAGTTGGTATTGGTTGTAAAACTGATGGTCGTATTGAAGGCCAGGTGCTCGCTTACCGGTCCAAACCCCTGGGGGTTCAATGGCAAGTATTGCTGAATACGGAGGATAATATAGGTGAACACAAGGCTAATCAGGCTGAAGACCAGAAGTGAGAGGGCATACTCCTGCCACGTATGTTCTTTTTTTGGGTCAACTACAAAAAGCCGGTAAAGCAGTTTTTCCAGAGGTCGAAAAACCGGATCGAGAAAGGTCTTACCCTCAGGGTTTAAAACTTGTGTGAGATAAACTCCTATCGGCTTTGTCAGCAAAATAAGAAGGCCGATGAAGACAATCAATTGAATCCAACCATAGATATTCATGAAAAATCACCTTATTATCCTATCTTTGTCCCCCCAGAATGTGGGAAAAGCGGATGCTGTTAAAATTTTTCAGGACGCAGTATTACGAAAAAGAGATAGACGATCAGGAACAACCCGATCACGAGGACAATGATTTCAGCCATACCCTAAAGCCTCCCGCAAAACCGGACATAAGAAATACACAGGGCGAAGAAAATTACCGCTGTTAAAACGTATGTCATATCAATCATACAATCGTGTCCTTTGATACTTTATCAGTTCTCGGAAGTGTAAATGAAAACACACTTCCTTCACCTGTACGACTTTCTACGCTCACAGATCCGCCGTGGGCCTCGATAATTTCTTTAACGATGGCAAGCCCCAGCCCTATACCTGACTCTGTCTCTTGTCCTGGCACACGAAAGAATCGATCAAAAACCTTCGGAAGGTACTGCTCTGGTATTCCTTTCCCCGTGTCAGAAACTAAGAAACGAACGTGTCCTTCGTCGGCCCGTGCGGACACGGTGACTGTGCCGCCGGATTCGGTATACTTCAAGGCATTAAAAAGCAGATTAGCAAAAGCGTGCGCTATTTGCAGTGTATCAGCCCAGACATCTGGCAAATCATCGGGCAACTCCGTCTTTAGTTCAATGCCGCGCTGCCGCGCTGCTGCCCGGTAAGATTCGACCGACTCAAGTACCATCTGGTGAGGTTGGGCTGTGTGCAATTCCATGGCCACCTTCCCGGATACGATGCGGCTGAGGTCAAGAAGGTTTTCGAGGATTCTATTAAGGCGATCGCTGTCTTCCCGTGCAGTAATCAGAAGATCCGCCTGCTTTGCGGTTAAAGGCCCCAATTTTTCGTCAAGGAGGAGATGGAGAGCCATGCGGATCGAAGTAAGAGGGGTCTTTAATTGGTGGGAGACTGTTGAGATGACACCCCGCTTCAGCTCATCGTGCTCGAGTTGCTCTGTTACGTCTTTCAGAATCAAGATCACACCGGTCACTTCCTTCCGATTATTCAAGATAGGTGCAGCAGTTGGCCGGAAGTAGTGTTCTTCCGTATTAATGAAATGCTGTATGAGAGAGATATTGTCCTGGTTCATCAATGTCTGATCGCCTTTAAGTGCCTCTCTGAAAAGATCAGTCATCCACTTATAGGGGAGAATCTGGATCTGGACGCCACGGTTGAGGCCAAAGATGTTTCTGGCTGTTTCTGTCGATACCTCCACCCTTCCTTCCAGGTCTATGGTTGCCGCAACATCGGGAAGATTATTAAATGTCTCCTGTGTGGAATGCTGCATCCGGACAAGCTTCAGCTCTTCACTGCGGCGGATTTCTCTGAGACTTGCCGTCATCTCGTTGAATGCAGCTGAAAGGTGTCCTATCTCGTCGCGGGTGTTACTCGCGACCACAAGATCGAGATTCCCCTGCTTGATTTCATCGACAGACTGTGTCAGACGATTAATCGGACGAAGGATCCATTTGCCGATCAAGAACATGTAAGCAATGGCTACAATGGCTCCGAGAAGTAAAAGAAAATACATTTGTTCACGCGCCCTGGCTGCCTTATGGCGCGCCGACTGGTTTTCATCGTACATATTCTGTTGATTCATAGTGAGGATAACGTTTGCCGTATCTTTAATTTCTCGAAACAATGGAAAAAGATCGGTATAATAAATCTGACGCCGCCTCTCTGCTGACAATGTTTTATCCCCTATGGCTTGGATCATTGTTCTATACCGTCCAAAAAGTTCCCTCAAATGAGCTGCCTTTTCACCTTCGCCCGGGAGTGTGATGTTGTTCAATTCGATTTGGAGTGCCTTTTCGAAGACCGGCACATTCCCATCAATAGCTTCTCTTCCCTCTTTTTCAGAACCTGAAATGATGAAGAGGGCGCCGCTGTCCATTCTTTCCAGGGATTCCTTCATATCCTGACAGGCGAGCACGCTTTGGTAGTTTTCCTTAAGAATGACGTCAATAGCACCACCCAGGGTTGTAACTTTAGTTATGCTTTGAATACCGATCAATGCAATGATCAGCAAAAGCCCCCCAAATCCGAGAAGCAGCTTATGTCGCAAACCAAGCATGGTTGTCCTCCTTTAAATCTTGATTATAGTATTTAGCAACAGATATGCCGAAGGGAAAATTATGAGAAATCAACTGCTTAGAAATTTACAAAGGTTGGTTTGTCGTGCATTTTGCAAGAAGAATGATTCTACGTCCTTGTAAAATGCAATATGCTTTCAGGATATTTGGAATGAAAGAAGAGTATGAACCCGCTTAGATATTGTAACGTTTCCGCCGCCGCCAGAGCGTCGCCTGATCAACTCCGAGGATTTCGGCGGCTTCCTGCAATGATTTAGTTGACGCCAGGACTCGACGGATGTGTATCTCCTCGATTTTATCTAAGGAGATAAGATCACCCGGTTTTAGGCATTCTTCAGCAGTCAAAAGCTTTTCCGGCAGGTATTCGATTCCAACCGATTCCGAATTGCAGAGTATGGAGGCCCGCTCGACGACATTTCGTAACTCACGCACATTTCCCGGCCAGATATAACGGCGCAGGACTTGTAGCGCTTCGTTGGTGAAGTGCTGGGATGCCCGATGATTGTTCTTCCCGAAGAAAGTCAGTAATCGCCTGGCAAGGTTGACTATATCGTTCGGCCGTTCCCGGAGCGGCGGAAGCTCTATTTGGATCACGTTCAGCCGATAGTAAAGATCCTCCCGGAATCTGTGATCCTTAACAGCGTAATCAAGATTTGAATTGGTAGCTGCAACCAGGCGGACATCCGCCTTTCGGGTCACATGATCACCCAGACGTTCATATTCCCTTTCCTGGATAAATCTTAAAAGCTTCGGCTGAACAGACAGGGGAAGGTCACCGATCTCATCAAGGAACAAAGTTCCTCCTTCACAAAAGGCAATCCGTCCGGAGTGGTCTCGCACCGCACCGGTAAAGGCGCCTTTGGCATGTCCAAAAAGTTCGCTTTCCAAAAGTTCCGCTGAAAGTGCCGGGCATGAGATTTCGGCAAAGGGCTTATTTGCCCGTTTGCTCCATTCGTGAATTGCCCGTGCAAGAATACTTTTTCCGGTTCCGTTCTCTCCCGTAAGAAGGACAATCGCATCGGATGGAGCCACCTGCCTGGCAAGCTCGATAGCCCGCTGCATAATCGGGCTTGTGGTGTTCAGGTCCACTTCAGGGGTGATACGGTTCAAATCTGCCTGGAGGGCATCAACTCGCTGCTCCAGTGAACGTACCTCTGCAACCTTCTGAACAGCAAGAATCACCTGGGCAGGTGTAAAAGGTTTCGGGATATAATCAGTAGCGCCCAGTTTTATTGCCGCCACGGCAGTGTCGATCGACGCATAGGCGGTGATGATGACTATCTTCAGCCAGGGTGATCCTGCGAGTAGCGCAGGAATGAGGTCCAGACCGCTATCCAGGCCGAGACGAAGATCAACAAATGCCATGTCAAAGGACTGGCGGGCATTTTCAGAAAGGGCATCCTGATAATTACTGACAGAGATGACGTTATGCCCTTCCGTTTCCAGACAAAGCGACAGAGTCTTTCGAATGTTCAGTTCATCATCGACAATAAGAATCTTCAAAGCTGCCTCAGATTAATTACGCCTAGGTTTGTTCCTGCTAAGTCCTCCGTCATTTTATCCGCCGCCCCTGCACGGGATCGAACTGCGGAAGGAATCAAAATCCGTCCTACACAGCTTGTTTTCGCCCTCCATAAAAATTAGGAGTAAGCAGTAATAGCTTTTAAAGGGATTATAACATGACTGTAAAGAAATCAGATAAGAATATTTTAATTAGAGAGGTATTTAAGGAGTCGATAAAACGTGGGAAGGTTTTAAATTTAGGCATTCACATGCTTTGCTTTCTTTTTCGATTTCAGTTGTTTGTGGTGCCTGTACTTTTTGTTTCTAGTTGCGAGTGGTTCATCGATTGTGTCTATAGTATTTAAGAGGTCAGGATTGGCGCTCATGTCGGCCAGTATTAGGGTACCTGTCCATAAACGGCTTCTTGACGGGGCGCCGAGTACGGCAGTATAAATGAGTCCTTTATCGGTATACATTGCGCCCACGAAGCAGTGCCTTGCGCTTCTCGTAAACCCGGTCTTGCCGCCTACCATGTTGCTTCTGTACCAGAGCAGCGCGTCGGTGTTTCCCATGTATAATTCTCTTCCCGCTGTTGTTGTAATCACTGCTTCTTTTTTGCCGATTATTTCTTTAATCAAAGGGTATGTAAGGGCGTGCTTAAGGATGATCGTAAGATCACGGGCTGTTGTGTATTGCGTGCCTTTGGGCAGGCCTGAGGCATTCTCGAAATGAGTATCGTTTGCCCCGATATCGAGTGCCTTCTGATTCATCAACTCCACAAATACGTCTTCGGAACCTGAGGTTGCTTCGGCCAAAGCCACGGCAGCAGAATTGATGGATTTCATCAGGACCAAGTGAAGGAGGTCAGAGACGGTCAGTTTGTCTCCGACTTTAAGCCTGGGCTTTATGGAGCGAGGCGTGGCGGTATACTTGGTTACGATTATCTCCATTGCCGGGTCAAGATAATCAAGGGCGACCATGGCAGTTACAAGTTTTACTGTACTGGCAGGTGGAAGCTTTGCCGAGGGGTTTTTTGCGTAAAGGATTGAATCATCATCGTTGATGATGATACATGCCTTAGCGCGAATGACTTTTTGGGAAAGAGAAAAAGCCGGTTGAGCCGTGGCGAGGAAAAGAAATCCAAGAATCAGAACAAATAAAATACGCTTCATTCCCAACTCCCATAATTATAGATTAGTTATAGTGTTGCCAGTATAACAAAGTGCCACGCGTATTCGCGTGACTTAAATCACAAAAATTTGCATTTGGCAAACACAATCTGTAATTTTTTAAGTAGTACGTTCGAAATTTCATTTATATTTCTCCTTCATATCCTTTATCGGCATTTTGCGCATAATTCATTATCGACATGTAGGAATGAGTGCAGCCCAATGATCTATTTTACCCCAGCAAACTTTGATGAAAATAAGCAGGCCTCAAATCCATACATCTATGAATGCCCCTTTGTCCTTCATTGGAGGTGTATTTGAAGGTTTATATTTAACTATGTGTGTGTTTACCGTCGATGGTTTACCCGTCTGTATTTCAACGCAATCGATAATATCATCAGGAGAAACCAGCCTGGTTTGGAGGGAAGCACGTTGTAGTATTTGGGCAGTTCGTTGATACGTAGCAGGGACATTGATGGGAATTTGAGCGTTTGGTGGTTTAACGTCCATAATTCACCTTACCAAAAAATTGTCGAGACAAGAAATACATCCCTGTCCTTATTTTAAATAGTCCTTACTGTTTCATGTTTACAAACGGTGCGCCATTGGGCACATTCAACACATTTCCCTTTTATCATGCTGTTAAATTAATTTTATTGCCGACAGATTGAATGTTGCCGCTGCTTATATTGGTCAGGCTTGGACTACCTTTTGAACGGGGTATTGAATTCTGAGAGCCGGCCACGTTGGGATATCGGTTATGGTGCCCCTTATTAATTAAGGACACGTCCTGTTGAAGTTTTGTAAAAGCAGCCTTTGCATCCGATAGATTGCCCGATTTAAGAGCCTGACCGATCGCATTGAAATCTGTCCGAAATAGGCCATGACCGCTACTTGTCTGACCGTTTTGTATGTTATTGTCCAGAAATAAATCAGGCATCAATTGTTGTAGTACTGCAAATGTTTGCTGGGCGCCACTCAAGTTGCCGGATTGCAAGGCCTGCTCAAGCTGCTGAAAATTATCTCTTATTTGTTGAAATTTTGTTTGCTGGTTATTGGCTTGGTTAATGTTGATGTTAGAATTTATTCCGGATACTAACATGATAAGCCTCCTTATTTAATAAATGTGTAAAGGTAATCTGTATCGATAGCAAACCGTGTGCCAGGACGAATCTCTCGATGGGAGCGGTATTGTATGCTGATTTGGTAATGGTTTCCAGCAGATACCTTGGAGATGATTGTCCTATCCAGGAATATTGGGAAGCTAATGAAGCCGGTCCGAGCATAAGAGCGGCAAAATTTGCCTATCAAAACATGCCCGGCATCCATGGCGATATCCTAAAATAGCATGATTATTTGATCAGGCGGTACAGAAGGCGATCCACTGCGTCGATGAGATCCTTGAAATGTCCCCCGTGACTCATGGCAGGGCCAAAAAGTTCCTGTCTCAGAGAGTTGATGTCCTTGTCGGCGCATTCTGTCGGAGAAAGGTGGGCCGTATTCATGTAATACCGCTCTCTGAGTACAAGAGACTTTGCCTTTTTGACAAAAGGAATCAGTCGATCCCGTATTTCCAAAAGATCATTTGTCAGCAGTGCCGCATACTTCTCTTCGGGAGTTTCCTGTTGATCCTTGGTACCGTCAGACCGGGGATGGATAAGAAGTTTCACAATTTTATCGATCATCACGGCCAGTGTTCCGTATTCCAGGCCGCGGATGCCACGGCGCCACTGTAGAAGCAGGGGGTTGCGCCAATACCACAGGAAATTTCTCGCACCGAAGGAGATAAATTCCTCCGTGGCCGCCTGAATTTCCTGCACGGCATCATGAATTTTTTGAGGAAAGTACGGAAGTTGACGACTTCCCGAAAGTGTCCTGTCCACTTGAGATTCAGAAGACCAGCCCGGTGCCAGATAGTCCCAGAGGTTTCTCAGAACTTTGCCGCCGTTTCGGTCTCCGGGTGTATCAAAATGGACGAGC
>Ga0335070_10000828_pt1 | contig 35513 bp, 26 predicted proteins | sample Lox_Sample_13_FD_206722 | JGI IMG/M metagenome (GOLD analysis project Ga0335070, IMG submission 206722) | Soil microbial communities from Loxahatchee National Wildlife Refuge, Florida, United States - Lox_Sample_1.3 | ecosystem: Environmental > Terrestrial > Soil > Wetlands | place: USA... | reverse complement strand
CACTTTATCTAGTAACCGGAATCATCTTTGTTCTGTTACTTCCGGCGGGATTTTCGGTGGTCAATTTCATGCCCAAAACCCTGGGGCCGGCGATCGCAATCTTCGTCGGATTCGCGATCTACTGGGGGTACTTCGCGATTTTCGAGATTGTGTGGAAGGGGCAGACGCCGGGCAAGCGAGTCGCCGGCATTCGCGTGATCAAGGAGAACGGGCGTCCGATTAATGCTTTCGAGGCCATCGGGCGGAATTTCATGCGAGCGGTCGACATGCAGCCGGGCTTTCTCTACGGTTTCGGGCTGCTCGCGATGATGTTAAACAAGCAAAGCCGCCGGCTGGGGGACTTTGTCGCTGGTACCGTCGTGGTTCACGAAAGGCCCAGCGAACAAGTTCGGCCCACGTGGAATACAGCGGCGGAAACATCTTCGACTTCAGGCGGAATGGGGCAGGTCACGGCTGAGGAACTCGTGCTGATCGAAACCTATTTAAGCCGCCGCTTCGAATTGGAGCCGGACGTTCGACTGCGTACTGCGATCCAGATCGCTGAGCGCATCAAGGTGAAGACGGGACTGCAGCCCCAGGCGCATCAGCACGTGGATGATTTTCTGGAGGAAGCAGCGCGCAAGGTGCGGGATAGCGGGCGATTCCAGTGATGGATACAGGGGCACCTTCGACCGGATTCTCGCAGCTCCCACTTCTGGCAAAGTCGGCCAGAAGTGCGGCACCCACTTTTATCGTGTTTTGCTCGGCATTTACCGGAAGCGCCGGATGAACAGCGTGTGGCGCTCGGAGCGGTAGAATCCTACCACGTAGATTGTCGCTTTCCCCTTCGTGGAATAAATCACTTGCCGGATGCGCAGCACCGCGGCGCCGCGCGGCACTTCCAATAACTCGGCGACGTTGGCTTCGGCGGTCGTGGCGTCGACCTCTTCATCAGCATAAGCGAGTTCCACGCCGAATTCCTGCTGAAGAGTTGCGAAGAGAGAAGTGCGTCCCAGCGGAGCTTTGATGAGGTCAGCGAATTCCTTAGCAGGAAGATAACAAGTTTCGAGTGCGAAAGGCTCATCTCCGGTCTCGCGCAGGCGCTCGATCTTGACCAGCGGGCTCGTGGCGGGGAGAGCCAGGCGTGCGGCCACTTCGGTGTCGTGTTCGACAATCTTGGCTACGAGCACGCGAGAGCGCGGCACCAGTCCGCGTGCCGACATGTGCTCGGTGTAGCTCATTAGCTTATTGAAATGAATTTTGGGGGCGGCTACGAAGGTACCGGCCCCGCGGCGGCGCTCGACGACACCTTCGCGCTCCAGGCCTGCCAGCGCGTGACGGGCGGTCATGAGGCTGACCTTGTGCAGCCGCGCGAGCTCGCGCTCGGAGTCGACGGGATCACCGGGAAGAAGTTCGGAAGATTCGATCCGTCTGCGAATAGCGTTCTGGATACGTTTGTAGACGGGCGTGCCGTTGCCGTTAGTCGACATACGCGATATCTAGGGTACCTCCAGGCCGCGAGAAGCGGCAATTAACTGATCAGGAGCCTAATCGATTTAGGGGTCGATTAGGCCACGGTCTTCGGGTTAGAGCGCTATATTGCGCCTGCTCCGCAGAACTTTCCCAATATGGGAATAAAAACCGCGGGAGGAGGTTTCATCGCTATAGAGCAGATAATCGACGGCTTCCCCTCTGTCCACATTCGTGGTCGGAGTGCAAAGGCATATCTCTACCCAAAAACACAGCAAAACCACGCCTAGAATGATCCCCGTCACATCACGGGGTGAGCCTTCTCGTTATGGTGATATAGAGCTTTTACCGATTTGTCCACCAAAAAATGATTGAAGGCGCCTTTTTCTCTTGACCACAGCCATCTGCGTGCTATATAGCATACTGCGATTGTATTAGCGCGCACCTTTTGTCGATGGATGCGGGCACGTGCGCTTGAGGAGGCGGCGAGATGAAGAAGCTAAGTTGGGGAGTGCTGCTGGCGGTGCTCTTAGCCCTAGTTGCGGGCACTGTTCCGGCTACGGGCCAGGAAGTGACGGCGGCGATCGTGGGTACGGTCACCGATCCCTCTGGCGCTCCGATTGCCGGAGCGAGCGTGACCGCCACGGACAGGGAGCGCGGCACGGTGTGGAGGGTAACGACAAACGAGACGGGAGCGTACAGTCTGCCTCGTCTGCCGGTCGGTTCTTACACCTTGAAGGTCACCGCGCAAGGATTTCAAACTGCCGAGCGTCCCGCTTTCACTCTGGTGCTGAACCAGACGGCGCGGGTGGACGTTCCAATGAAAGTAGGAAAGATAAGCGAAACCATCGAGGTAACTGGTGCGGCGCCGATCTTGCAGACACAGAGCGTGGACGTCAGTACCGTCATCGATGCGAACACGAACGTCAGCCTGCCGCTGGCGTCGCGCAACTACCTGCAATTGACGTTGCTAGCGCCAGGTGCGACCAACGTCGACCCGGACGGCATGCGGCAGCCGCGAAACATGCTGGGTTCCGGCCGGCCATACATCAATGGGAATCGCGAACAGGCGAATGAATACCTGGTCGATGGAATTCTGAACAGTGAAGACAAGAACAACGAAACTGGATACCAGCCCAGCGTGGATGCAATTCAGGAATTTAACCTGATTACACAGAATGCCTCCGCAGAATTCGGGAACTATCAGGGAGGAATCGTCAGTGCCAGCATTAAGTCCGGGACCAACAGCTTCCACGGGGACCTGTACGAGTTCTTCCGCAACGACGCGCTGGATGCCAACAAAGCCTCGGCGGGATGGACGATGGGCATTAAGAACAACATCAATAACAACAATCCGGGATTCAACGCACAGGGCGTGGCACTTAAACCGGAACTTCGTTACAACCAGTTCGGCGGTACCATCGGCGGCCCCATCATCAAAAACAAGTTGTTTTTCTTCGCTGATTATCAAGGTCAGCGTCTTGTCAATGCCGGTCAAACTGGAGCTCAACTGCTGACTGCAAGGGCGCGCAGCGGAGACTTCGGGCAGCTCTGCACGGATTTTGGTGGGAGCTTTGACAGTTCGGGAATATGTACGGGCACAAATGCGCCATCGGGAGTTCCGACCCAGTTGGTATATCCCAACGGTCCAAACGCAGGACAACCAATTCCTAACAATAATCTTGCCACCGCCGGATACGCCGTCGATCCAGTGGCCGATTCGATCTTTGGAATGACCAAGTATTACCCTCTGCCGCAATCCGACACGCTCGCTACAAACAACTACTTCTACAACAGCGGCAACCACCTCAATAACAACCAGGGCGACCTGAAGATCGACTACGTTGCCTCGCAGAAGGATCACGTGTTCGGACGCTGGTCGCAGATGGACCTGAACCAACCCTTTTTCACGGGATGTGTTTTCTGCAATGCGGGTGCTGGCGAAGCGAACGATGAGCCTGTGCGCAACGCAGTGGTCAATTGGACGCATGCGATTGGGACGAACTTGCTCAACGAAGCACGAGTCGGCTTCAATGCGGTACGTTTTGATTCACGCCGCACTCCAACTGGATCATTGGGAAATGTCAGCGAACAACTCGGGATTGCAGGGGGCAATTTCCAGGCTCCCGGACTGGTGCAGTTGAACATTGTTGGCAACAATGGCGGATCTGCTGGTCTCGGCCTCCAGAACCTCATCCAGGTCTTTCATGACACGCAGGCGCAGTTCGAAGACAACCTGATCTATACGCACGGTCGGCATCAGATCAAGACGGGATTCCAGTACGTGCGTGAGCGGCAGGACTATATCTACCAGGGCAACAATGGAGCGCTCGGCTATCTGGGGCTGGGCACGGATACGGGATCGGGATTGGCTGACTTCTGGCTTGGTAATGTGGTTGGCGGAGCCGGGTCTCAACGCGACACTGGCGGTGTCGTCAGCAATCCTGCCAAACTGCGAGGCAACGTCTATGGCGCCTTTGTGCAAGACGATTGGCGCATTCGAGACACGATCACCTTAAACCTGGGACTGCGCTTCGAAGACCACACTCCGTTGTATGAAACTGACAATCGGGTGGTGAACTTCGGGCTATTCACGGGGACAATCTACACTGCGACGGGCGTCGACGGCACTGCGAAGTTCGGAAACAAGGCTCTCTACAACAACTATCTCGGGATCGGGGACTGGCAACCTAGAGTTGGCGTCTCGTGGGCTCCAGCGAGATTTCAAGGCAAGACGGTCATTCGCGCCGGCTTCGGGATCTCACAGTTCATGGAAGGCGGCGGGAGCAACGAGGAGCTGACGTTGAACTTGCCGTTCGGAATTCTGCAGCAACAAGCTGCGGGTGGAATCGGAAGTCTTGCTGACGGCTTTGGCGCCGCGACGAACGTGCAATGTCCGGGCGGAATCAATCTGGCGTGCTACCAGGGCGGCGTCCGGCTGCGGATTTTTGATCAGAACTTCAGGCCTGCGTCGATCAGCCAGTGGAATCTGACGATACAGCAACAATTGTCGAATTCGACGACATTCCAGATCGGGTATGTGGGGCAACGGGGCGCGCACCTGCTGAACTTCGAGGATGTGGCGCAATCGATCCCGCTGGATGCGCAAGGAAAGGTCGCGGGAAAGGGTGACCTAATCGTGACGCGCGTTCCCGGACCATTCCTCGGTGGCGGCACACCGGGATCCTTGTATTTGCTGGACAACCCCCAGTTCAATGCCCCGAACTGCGGAACAGCCGGAAATCCCCCATGCGGGGCTGAAACGCTCGCCGGGACTAACATGTCGAACTCAGATCAGGAATACCATTCGCTGCAGGCAGTGCTGCAAAAGCGGATGAGCAACGGGCTGCAGGCACAGGTGGCATATACCTGGTCGAAGTGCATGAGCAATTCCCCCGGGTACTTCGGAACCGGTTGGGGCAGCACGCAGGCCACTAGTTCAGGCGGACAGCCGGGCTGGGAAAATATTTACAACCCGCGTCAGGATTGGGGTCCGTGCTACTACGATCAGACCCATGTTGTGACCAGCTACGTGACGTATCAATTGCCCTTTGGCCGGGGCAAGCAGTTTGGCCACGACATGAGCCCCACGCTGAATGCCATCGTGGGCAATTGGGAGATTGGTGCGATCGTTACGCTACACACCGGAAATGCCTTAACTCTGAACAACTTTGGTGGCTGGGGTGTGGGCGGCAACTCCGATAACACAAATGGTATCGGGCCTTACACTTTGGCCAACCTGCCAGACTGCAATGGGTCGGTACATGTTCTAAACCAAAAAGTGGAAGCGACCGGCGGCGCGCCGGCTTACATCCAGTGGATCGATCCCGGCAATGTCAGCACAGCAGCTCCAAATACGTTCGGAACCTGCTCGGTCGGCAATGTTCGGGGGCCAAGGTACGCGAATGTGGATCTAAGCTTGCACAAGGACTTCCTCGTGACCGAGGCGATGAAAGCGGAGTTCCGGTTTGAAGCGCTCAACGCTTTCAACCATCCGGTATGGACATTCGCTGGAGGTCCAGCGAACGGGTCATTTGATCCTGGTCAATCGCAGTTCGGCCGTATCGTGGATTCACAAGGAGCTCGACAACTGCAGCTTGCCTTTAAGTTCTACTTCTAACTTCAGAGTGGCTCGCGAGAGCGGGTTCTTTACGAGATGGCGGCGCTGAAGTGGCGCCTGCCATTTCGCTTGAGAGTGGTGCGAAAATTCGGAAACATGTCTTCGGCTTATAATCGGCCCATGCGTGATGTTCTGCGGTGGGCCTTTTTTTTCTTAATCGTCTCGTCTGCTGCCGTCCCGGTTGCCGCTGGGCAGGCCGCCAAGGCTCGACCAGCCTCTGCTGGAGATTCGGAGAGGGCCGTGAACTTGGCAGAGAGCGGTCATTGTCCGGAAGCATTGCCTCTGCTGAAACGGGCGATTCGACAGACTACAGACCACGACATCAAGAAGCGAATGGGCCTGGATGGCCTGCATTGCGCTATGACTCGCAATGTTCCCTACGAGTCGCTGGATTTTTTGGCGGTGTTGACTCGCGACTTTCCTCACGATCCGGAAGTGTTGTACGCGGCGACGCACGCTTTCTCCGACTTATCCATGCGCACATCTCAGGACCTTGCCCGGGATGCTCCGTTTTCGTTCCAGGTGCACGAGTTGAATGCCGAAGCTCTGGAGATCCAGGGTAAGTGGGAGCAGGCGGCGGCGGAGTATCGGAGGATCCTGGATATCAATCCGATGCTGCCGGGAGTGCATGCGCGGCTGGGGCGTGCCTACTTGTCGAAGCCGCACCCTTCGAGCGATGACGCTGCAAAGGCGAAGAAGGCTTTTGAGGAAGAGATTGAGATTGATCCGCGCAATGCGGGGGCGGAATACGTTCTTGGGCAACTCGCGGCCGATTCCGGCGACCCTTCGGGAGCCATTCAGCACTTCACAAGAGCTACGAAACTGGATTCGAACTTCTCCGAAGCTTTTCTTGGACTTGGCACGTCGCTGAATTCGGCGAAGCGATTCACGGACGCGGTTGCGCCGCTAGAGACTTACGAGAAGATGGCGCCGGACAGTCCGACAGGGCACTATCAGCTTGCGGTTGCGTATGCGGGCGCGGGGCGGAAGGCGGACGCGAACCGCGAGGCTGCACTGCAGCGCCAGGCATCAGAAGCCTTGGAGGCTGTGAAGCGGAAAGCGGCAACGGCGTTGGAAAAGCAGAATTCGACGGAACCGCAGGCTCCGGAGCAGAAGTGAGCGCTGGGCGCCAACCTGTGCGCAGAGCATCCCGAAGAAGTTTTCTTCAGTCAGTTGCTGGTGCGGTGATGATGCCGTGGGCATCGTCGCTGATCCCGAGAGTCTTCGCGGCCGAAGCTGCCTCCCATCCTTTTTCCGAAATTCCCGCCTCGGCCAGCGGCATTACATGGGTCCACACCGCGGGACTGTCTCCTGAGAAATATCTGCCGCAGTCGACGGGCGCGGGATGCGCGTTCTTCGACTATGACAACGATGGGTGGATGGACATTTACCTTGTCAACAGCGGCAAGAGCGACATCTTTACCCCCACCCAGCCGCTGCGGAACGCCTTGTACCGCAACAATCGCGACGGGACATTCACTGATGTCACGGAGAAGGCCGGCGTTGTAGGTGGTGGCTACGGCATGGGAGCCGCGGTCGGAGACTACGACAGCGATGGATTCCCTGACTTATACGTTACGCAGTACGGACGAAGCATTCTCTATCACAACAACGGTGACGGGACGTTTACGGACGTGACGGAGCGCGCGGGGGTGACGGCTCCGGGATGGGCGTCGAGCGCAGTGTGGTTTGACTACGATCATGACGGACGGCTCGATCTGTTTGTATGCAGGTTCGTGGATTTCGATAAATCGAAGCACCACAACTGCGGAGCGCCCAACATCCCCGCGCTGAAGGGACTCAACGAATATTGCTATCCGCGCATTTATTCTCCGATGCCGAGTTGGCTGTTTCACAACAACGGCGACGGAACATTCACCGATGTGAGTCACAAGGTCGGCATGACCGAGAATCCGGGAAAGGCCTGGGGAGTCGTGGCAACTGACATTAACAATGACGGTTGGATGGACTTGTTCGTGGCCAACGATACCGAGGCGAACTTTCTTTTCATGAACCGTGAAGGAAAGAAATTCGAGGAAATCGGGTTCACCGCAGGTGTGGCCTTCGGGGAAGGCGGGAAGGCGCGCTCAGGCATGGGAGTGGACTCGGCCGACGTGAACCAGGACGGGTGGATGGACCTGTTCGTGACAGACCTGAATCACGAGATTTTTGGTTTCTACCAGAACCGGCATGACGAGACATTTGACGACATCGCCGCGGCCAGCGGAATCGCTACTGCCAGCAAGCTGATGAGCGGTTGGGGAGTCAAGTTCTTCGACTACGACAATGATGGGGATCTGGATCTAATGATTGCGGATGGGCATCCGGACGATCTGATCGAGAAGATCTACGACAACGTCACGTATCGCGAGAGGCTCATGCTCTTTCACAATTCGAATGGAGCCTTGAAGAATGTGAGTCAGGACAGTGGGGCCCCGTTTTTACGCCCGATGTCGGCTCGTGGGCTGGCGCTGGGCGACTTCAACAATGATGGCGCCGTGGATGTCTTGATCTCATGCAATGACGAGGCGCCCGTGCTGCTGCGGAACGACGCTGGCCGTGAGAACCATTGGCTCGGACTCAAATTGATGGGGAAGAAGGCGAACATTGATGCGGTCGGGGCCCTGGTCACATATCAGGCCGGGGATTTGAAACGGAGTCGAATGAAAGTCGGAGGCGGGAGTTATCTTTCGTCGCATGACCCGCGCATGGTGCTGGGAGTGGGGAGGCGTACGAAAGTGGATTGGGTCGAGATCAAGTGGCCTCGGCCGAGTGGACTGGTGCAGCGCCTTACCGATTTGCCCACTGATCGATATATCACAGTCGTCGAAGGTCAGGCGAAGTGGGAGTAGCGCGTCCTGATTGCCTCCGGCGTTCGCGTGGGCTTATCTTTGAAACGATTTGGGAAGTGATTGGGAAGTGACTCTGTCATTTCGAGAAAACCTTCATGAACGTCTTAGTACTGAATGCCGGTAGCTCCAGCCTGAAGTTTCAGATCATTGCCACCGATCTTGAGCAGATTAGGGAGTACAAGGACGATCGGATCCTGCGCGGAGAGATTGACGGGATCGGTGGGGAAGCCGTCGTTAGAATCAGGTATCGCAAAGACTCGGTGCGAACTCTGACCGCGCCGCTACGCGACATGGGCGCGGCGTTGGACTATTTGCTGCGGTATATCGCCTCCGACCGGTCCGGAATCGCCGAGATCAAGAGCACCGCTGACGTGCAGGCGGTGGGGCATCGAGTGGTGCACGGCGGCGAGTTGTTCAAGGAGTCGATGCTTGTCGAAGATCGTGTGCTGAAGGGAATTGAGGATTGTATCGATCTGGCGCCGCTGCACAATCCGAGTAACCTGAAGGGAATCGTGGCGGCGCGGGAGGTTTTTGGAAAGGATGTGCCGCAAGTTGCGGTGTTCGACACTTCGTTTCACCATTCGATTCCCGAGCGCGCGTATCTGTATGCCATTCCGTATCACCTGTATCGGCGGCATCGGATTCGGCGATACGGGTTCCATGGGACCTCGCATCGGTATGTTGCGTTCCGGTATCGAGCGCTGCGGGGACTGACGCGGGAGCAGACGAACATCATCACCCTTCATTTGGGGAATGGGTGTTCCGCGGCGGCGATCAAGGCGGGATACCCCGTCGACACTTCCATGGGGATGACGCCGCTGGAGGGATTGGTGATGGGCACTCGCTCGGGGGATCTGGATCCGGCGATCGTGAGCGTGATCGCGCGCAAGGAAGGCATGTCGCCGTCGGAGGTGGACACGCTGCTCAATACGCAGTCTGGTCTGCTGGGAATTTCGGGGTTGACGAACGACATGCGCGAACTGCAGGCCGAGTTGAAGGAGCACGACGATCGGAGGGTGCGGCTGGCCGTGGAAGTGTTTTGCTATCGGGCGAGGAAGTATATCGGAGCGTATCTGGCGGCCATGGGCGGAGCGGATGCGGTGGCATTCACGGGCGGCATCGGCGAGAATTCGGCCGATGTCCGCGAGCGGATATGTTCAGAGATGGAGTGGGCGGGGTTGCATCTGGATTCGAAGAAGAACGAAGAGACGGTTGGCCGCGAGGGCATGATCAGCAGCGAAGATTCGAAGCTGCTCGCGTATGCGATTCCGACAGACGAAGAACTGTTGATCGCGCGTGATACGGTGCGCGTTATTAAGGGTGTGGCGCATCCTTCGTAGATCCCACCCTTGCCGCAAACAACGCGGCAAGGATGGAGCCACCGGCGCTAGGGCCGGGTGGGCGGGCGAGACGCCCGGCCGACAGCCGCCGAGGGCGGCGGTACTAATACGGCCAAGTCCAGTCCGTCGCTTCCGGCATGTCGATGCCGAACGTGTGAGCGTAGGTACGGCAGGTGATCTGCTGGTTCAGGAATCTCTCTTTGGCGTGGCCTCCTAGCTTCTGCAGCCTGGGTACTCGATCCACCACATCCATGGCAAGGCTGTAGCGATCGATGTTGTTATCGATGGCCAACTCCAGCGGCGTGTTGATGCTTCCTTTTTCCTTATATCCACGCACGTGAATATTGGAATGATTCGTACGGCGATAGGCGAGCCGATGAATCAATTGCGGGTAGCCGTGGAAGTTGAACATCACTGGCTTGTCGACGGTGAACAGGGAATCGAAGTCGCGATCGGAAAGTCCGTGAGGATGTTCGCTGGTTGGTTGGAGCTTGAATAAATCGACGACGTTGATGAAACGGATCTTGAGGTCAGGAAATTCCTTTCGTAACAGGTCGGTCGCGGCGAGGGCTTCCTGGGTAGGAATGTCGCCGGCGGCGGCCATCACGACATCGGGTTCGCCGCCTTCATCGTTGCTGGCCCAGTCCCAGATGCCAATTCCCTTGGTGCAATGAACAATCGCTGCTTCCAAGCTCAGGTATTGCAGATGTTTCTGTTTGTCGGAAACGATGACGTTGACGTAGTTCTCACTGCGCAGGCAGTGATCAGCGACTGATAGAAGGCAGTTCAAGTCCGGCGGCAGATAGATCCGGGTAACGTTTGCGCTCTTGTTCACCACGACATCGAGAAATCCTGGATCCTGGTGGGTGAAGCCATTGTGATCCTGGCGCCACACCGTGGATGTAATGAGGAGGTTTAGAGAAGCAATTGACTGTCGCCAAGGGAGGTGGTTGCAGATCTCGAGCCACTTGGCGTGCTGATTGAACATCGAATCGATGACGTGCACGAACGATTCGTAGGTAGAGAGGAAGCCGTGGCGTCCGGTGAGGAGATAGCCTTCCAGCATGCCCTCCATGGTGTGTTCGCTGAGCATTTCGACGACGCGGCCGTCGGGACTGAGATTTCCGCCGTCGTCGTCTTCGGGAAAACGTTCTTCGATCCAGAATTTCTTCGTGACGGTGAAGAGCCCGTCGAGTTTGTTGGAACTGGTTTCGTCTGGGCCGAGCACGCGAAAGTTGCCCGGGTTTCGCTTCATCACATCGGCGAAAAAGAAACCGAGCGGGCGGGTATTCTCGACCAGTGCGCGGCCGGGCTGGTCGACCTGGGTTGCGAAGTCGCGGAAATCGGGCAGGCGCAGATTCTTTTTGAGGCGGCCGCCATTGGCGTGCGGATTGGCACTCATGCGGCGATCGCCGGAGGGCGCGAGTTCGCGGAACACGGGGGCCAGCTTGCCCTCTCCGTCAAACAGAGGGTCGGGCTTTTGCGAGCGCATCCAATTTTCCAGGATGCGGAGTTGTTCGGGGTTGCTCTTTACGGCCGGGAGCGGGACCTGGTGTGCGCGCCAGAAGCCCTCCAGGAAATGGCCGTCCAACTGCCGCGGTGCGGTCCAGCCCTTGGGCGAGCGAAGCACGATCATGGGCCAGCGCGGACGAGTCACGTTGCCCTGCTGGCGTGCGGCACGCCGATGTTCACGGATGTCATCGATGCAGCGGTCCACGGTCGCCGCCATGGCCTGGTGCATGCTATCGATGTCGGAGCCTTCGACGAAGTACGGCGTCCAGCCATAGCCACGCATGAGGTTTTCGAGTTCCTCGTGCGAGATTCTCGCCAGCAATGTCGGATTGTCGATCTTGTAGCCGTTCAAATGAAGGATGGGCAATACGGCGCCATCACGCGACGGGTTCAAAAACTTATTCACGTGCCACGCGGTAGCCAGAGGGCCGGTTTCGGATTCACCATCTCCAACTACGGCGGCAACGATCAATTCGGGATTGTCGAAAGCTGCGCCGCATGCGTGGGAGAGGACGTAGCCCAGTTCTCCGCCTTCGTGAATCGATCCTGGCGTTTCTGGTGTGCAGTGACTGCCAATGCCGCCTGGGAATGAAAACTCCCGGAAGAAAATCCGCAGCCCCTCCGGATCGAGGCTCTTTTCCGGATAAATCTCAGAGTAGGTGCCCTCCAGATAAGCTGGACCGAGTACGCCGGGTGCGCCGTGCCCCGGGCCCGCGAGAAAGATCATGTCGAGGTCGTATTTCTTGATGAGGCGATTCAAGTGAACGTAAATGAAGGAGAGCCCGGGGCTCGACCCCCAGTGGCCGAGCAGACGGTTCTTGATGTGCTCCGGCTTCAGAGGTTCGTTCAGCAGGGGGTTCTCGCGAAGGTAGATCATCCCCAGGCTGAGATAATTGCAGGCTCGCCAGTAGATTTCCGTTTTGCGCAGTTCGTCAGAGCTGAGGGGCTTGTCTTTGATTGTGGATCGAGTGGGAGCATAGGGGCTGAGTTCAAGAATTTCGGCTGGGCTGCTGGCTTCGATCGTGCTCATAAGTCACTCCTTCCAGATAGCCTATGCCGGGAAGTCGGTTGGTGACAATTGCATCGGGAGTTTTTTGCATCGGGAGTTTTTTGTTTGAGATCGGGCCGAGTGGCATCCGAAATAGTCTCTGCGGCTTTAAGATGGACGTTCCGGCCTTATGAGATTCTGCGTGGGATAGCCCTGCAAAGAGAGGAAGCGATGAACCAAAGGTCAGGACTGGCAGTTTGTGTTATGTGCTTCATAGCGAGCGCGACGACCTCACTTTGGGCGCAGGATCTTCATCTGACCCAGCAAGACGTGCTTGAGACACATGGCCTCAGTGTATTGCTGTTTCACAATTCGTATCACAAAGTGTTTGGGGACCAGAAGATGAGTGGGTTGGAGATCATTCTCCACGACCGGCGCATCGCGACCAATGGCGATGTTCGACTGTCGGCGACTCCGGCGCAGTGGGATCCGATTCCCGAGTTCGAGGCCAGGAAGCGCGGGACTGCGCAGGATGAAGTGGCAGCCTTGTGCAAATATCCCGACCAGGGTTTGGCGTATCGGATTGATGTCAGACCAGAGACCGGTGGATTCCGGTTTGCGGTGCAATTGGATCATCCGCTGCCGGACGCGCTAGCGGGTAAAGCGGGATTGAATCTCGAGTTTCTGCCGAGCCTGTATTTTGGGAAGTCCTATCTCGCCGATGGCACAACTGGAATTTTCCCTCGTCACTCGGACGGCCCAATGGAGCGAACAGTCGACTCCAAGATTGAACCGGTCTCCCTTGCGCGGGGTGCGAGGTTCGTCCTGTCTCCTGAAGATCCCTCGACACGGGTTGCAATCCGCTCCGAAAGCGGCCCGATCCTTCTGTTTGACGGGCGCAATCAGGCGCAGAACGGCTGGTTCGTCGCGCGGACACTGATTCCTAGCGGCAAGACGGGCGATGTGGTTGTCTGGCACATCAAACCGAACGTGATTGCTGGATGGACCCGGCGTCCAGTTATCGGCTACAACCAGGTCGGTTATACGCCGGAGCGGGAGAAGATTGCGGTGATCGAACTCGATCCGCAGTTCGATGCACCCAAAACGGCTCGACTGCTGAAGATGACGGCGGACGGAGATTGGCGTGAGGCGTTCACCGGCGAATTGCGCCACTGGGGCAAGTGGATGCGATATGAGTACGCCCATTTCGATTTCTCATCGGTTCACGAGTCAGGCATCTACTCGATCGAGTATGCGGGCCAGAGAAGCGGTCCTTTCAGAATCGAACCAAACGTCTATGACGGGATCTGGAACCTGTCGCTCAACACTTATCTGCCGGAGCAGATGGACCATGTGAAAGTTCGCGAAGGTTATCGCACATGGCACGGAGCCTCACATCTGGATGACGCGCGTCAGGCACCGGTGAATTACACGCACTTCGATGGCTACAAGCAAGGACCGACGACGGACTCACCGTTCTCTCCCGGACAGCACATCCCCGGCATTAACGTGGGAGGCTGGTTTGACGCGGGCGATTTTGATCTCCGCACGCAGACGCAGACTCGGGTGATTCTGGACCTTGTCCATGCGAAGGAAGATTTCGGATTGGACTCGGATGACACGTCGGTCGACGAAACAGCACGCGAGGTGCGGATGCGAAAGCCGGACGGCATCTCCGACGTCGTGCAGCAAATTCGGCACGGAGTTCTTTTGCTGTTGGCGGAGCATCATGCGATCGGGCATGCGATTCCAGGGATCATTGAGCCGACGCTGGAAGAGTACACGTACCTGGGAGACGCGGCGTCGAAGACGGATGGGCGGATCTATTCTGAACGCATGAGGAAGATGGAATCCGACGGTATCCACTCCGGAGTGCCGGATGATCGGTGGGCGTTTACTACACACACCACGGCGCTGAGCTATGACGAAGTCGGTGCGCTGGCGGCCGCCAGCCGAGCGCTTCGCGGCTTCGATGACCAGGTGGCGGATGAATGTCTTGAACTGGCGAAGAAGGTTTGGGAGGACGAGCACAAGCAGCCGCCGGCACTGTTTCAGTACTTCAACACCACAGGGAGCAATCTGCAGCACGCAGAACTTGAGGCTGCGGTGGAGTTGTCGATTTCAACGCACGGTGGACTTATCTATCGGCAGCGGCTAAAGGAAATGGTACCGGCCATTAAAGAGCATTTTGCGTTTCTGGGAGGAACTGCTGCGCGAGCGATCCCTCTGATGGACGAACAGTTCAAAAAGGATATTGCCGAGGCGCTCATCGCAAACAAGCCGAAACTTCAACAGATGCTCTCTGAAAATCCTTATGGAGTTCCGATCACTACAGGTACGTGGGGGGGATCGGGGGCGGTGACGCACTTCGGAACGCAATTGTATTTTCTGCACCGCGCCTTTCCAGAGATCATCGGGCCGGAATACACGCTCCATGCGATCGACTACGTGCTGGGCCGGCATCCGGCGTCGAATGTGTCCCTGGTGTCTGGGGTTGGAACCCAGTCGAAGCTGATTGCGTACGGCAACAATCGGGCTGACTACACGTTCATTCCCGGCGGAATCATCCCAGGCGTCCTTATCATCCAGCCCGATTTCCCGGAACTCAAGGAAGGATGGCCTTTCCTCTGGTACGAGAATGAGTACGTCGTAGATGGGGTGACGTCGTATATTCTCGCGGCGAACGCCGCCCACGCCGAAACGAAAACGCCAAGATAGACGCGGTCAACTGGCGCGATGCGCCGGCACATCCATCCATGTGCGTTTCCTGTGGCTGGCGAGAACAGCGTCGAGAATCTGCATCTGGCGCAATCCATCCACGAATTGTGGATACTCTGGAGTCGTCGAGTCGCTGATGGAACGATAGAAGCGCCGGAAAACCTGCTTGAATGTGTCGTCGTAGCCCTCGCTGTGGCCGCCGGGAAGATCGGCATAACTACGTGCGCCGGGTTGGAGCAGAGACGGGTCTTTGACGGAAATCGCATTCGGAGTATCGCGGTGCCCTTGCCAGAGTTCGTCGGGGCGTTCCTGATTCCACGCGACCGAGGACTTCGTACCGTAAATCTCGATGCGGAGCCCATTCTTTCGACCGGCGGAAACCTGGCTGGCCGTCATGCTGCCACGGGTGCGCGTGCCCATGCGAAAGAGGACCGCCCCGAAATCTTCCGTGGTTACGGGCGCTTCGATGAAATCTTCCGGTCCCATTAACTTGTTGGCGAAAGTTTCGACCGAATGCTTCGGCTGTTTTCGCGTGACATGAAAGGTCTGAAGGTCGGCACAGAGGGAAGTCAAACGCAATCCGGTCACGTGCTCGGCCATATCGAAGAAGTGCGACCCGATGTCGGCCATGCAGCGCGAGGTACCGGCAGCGGCCGCGTCCACGCGCCAATTCCAGTCGGTATCGTAAAGCAGCCAGTCCTGAGAATAGGTCCCCTGCACGACCAGAATTTCTCCGAGTTCTCCGGCTTCACGCAAGCGGCGCATCTGCTGGACCATCGGGTAGTAGCGCAGGTTGTGGCACACGCAATTGCGCAAGCCACTTTGAGCGGCGAGCAAGACGAGTTCCTCAGCCTCCGCGACGGTTGTCGTCAACGGCTTCTCGCACAGGAGATGCTTGCCAGCCTGTAAGGCTTCTTTCGCCATCGCGAAGTGTTGCGAATTGGGGGTGCAAATGTGAACCGCGTCAATCGAGGGGTCGCGCAGCACTTCGCGATAATCCGTGGTCGTTTTCGGAACTGAATAGCCTAAGGCGAGGCGTTGTACTGCCTGCGCGTTGCGGCCCACGATGGCTGCTGCGTCGACCGACTCCACCCGCCTTACGGCTTCCAAATGCACGCGGCCCATGAAGCCGGTGCCGAAGATTGCTGTTTTAATTGCTTTCATTGAAGTTCCTATCACGACCACCATGCTGCGGCGGGTTGTTCGCGCACGATGATGTTGTTCAGGAAATTGGCCGCCTTGGTCAGCCCCTCGCCGGGGGAGAGCAAGCTGTCCTCGTGCTCAATGGAAACGACGTAATCGTAGCCGAACATCCGCAGAGTGGAGACGAGTTCGCTCCAAAACTCGATTCCGTGCCCGTAGCCGCAAGTACGGAAGATCCAGGCGCGGTCGCGTTCGTCGGTGTAGGGCTTGGTGTCGAGCACGCCGGAGCGGACCATGTTCATTGGGTAAAGTTGTGTGTCTTTGGCGTGCACGTGGAAGATCGAATCGCCAAGAACGCGGACCGCACCGATCGGATCGACTCCTTGCCAGAAAAGATGGCTGGGGTCGAAGTTGCATCCCACGTTTTTGCCTGCGATCGAGCTCAGTCGGAGCATGGTCTCTGGACTGTACACGACGAATCCAGGATGCATCTCCACCGCTATCTTGACCCCGTGATCGGCGGCGAACTTCGCGTGCTCGATCCAGTAGGGTGCGACCACTTCATTCCACTGCCACTCGAGGACTGTACGGAAATCCGGAGGCCAGGGGCAGGTGACCCAATTAGGGGCCGTGGCGTTCGGAGAGTCTCCTGGACAGCCGGAGAAGTCGACCATAACTGGAACACCCAGTTTTTCCGCGAGAAGGATCGTCTTGCGGCTGGTTTCACGATGCACTTGCCCGATGGACCTATCCGGATGCAACGCATTTCCGTGGCAGCTCAAAGCGCTGATGCCGAATCCGCTATCGCTGAGAACCTTCTTGAAGTCCGAGAGCGCGGCGGGATTGTCGAGCATGGAGAGCTTGCAGTGCGCGTCGCCCACGTAGTTTCCCGTGGCGAGTTCGACCGTCTGAATGTCGAGTTCGGCAAGCTTTTTGAGAACCGCATTGAGCGGGATTTTCGACAGCAACGGGGTGAAGACGCCGACACGCATAAGGCTACTTGTCTCCTAAGACGAGCCTCGACATTTTATCGCAGGTCGTTTGTGTTAACGTTAGGTCCTGTAAATTGCGGGCTGTGACGTGTTTTACGGTCCGCGAATCGCTTTCTGGGGAGAACTCTCTTGCGCCCAACCCGACGGTGGTTGTTTCTTGCAGTCGTTTTCTCATTCGCAACCGTTGTTCTGACCGCCCAAAATCCCGCGGCAGTCAATCCCTCTATGCCGCCCCCGCCCCGGGAGAAGAAAATTCACCTCAAGCACGTGCTGGTGGTCAGTCAGACCAAGGGGTTCGAGCATGATTCGATTACAGCCGCCATGGCGGCGATTTATGACATGGGGCGTGAGAGCGGATTGTGGGAGACAATTCTGCGCACCGATGTCGAGCTGATGACGAAAAAAGATCTTGGCAGAAACGCGAAAAACCTCGATTACTTTGACGCGCTGGTGTTTGTGAGCACGACTGGAGAACTTGATCTGGACGACAGCCAGAAAAAGGACATGCTGTCGTTCATCAAGGATGAGGGAAAAGGATTCGTCGGAGTCCACGCCGCGCTCGACACGAACTATAAGTGGCCGGAGTACGGCGACATGATCGGCGGATGGTTCGATCAGCATCCATGGGGAACGTTCAATGCTCCGATTATCAATGAGGATCCGAGCTTTCCCGCGGTACGCCATTTTCCCCAGGCTTTCGTGAAGTACGACGAGATTTATCAGCCGAAGGATTGGTCGCGCGACAAAGTGCATGTTCTGTTGAGCCTCGATCCGGCGAAACTCAATTACGAGAACAACCCACGCATTCACCGGACCGATCATGATTTTGCTGTCGCATGGGACAAGATGTATGGCAAGGGCCGCGTGTTCTACTCGACCTTGGGCCATACCGAGGAATCCTGGTCCGACCCCGACATTCGCAAAATGTATTTCGAAGCGATCAAGTGGGTCCTTGGAATGACCGAGGGCAGCACGGCTGCGCATCCGCGTCTGCCGCAGGCAGAGACTCACTAGAGGTCTTGTCCCGCAAATACGGGAACAAAGTCAATGCAATGTCAGTTCCGCGACCCCCAGCGGCTAAACAGGCCGCTGAAAGTCATTGGTAGACACAAGAGCGAACCTCAGCGGCTGAAGCCGCGGTGATTCTAGGACACTTAGCGGCACGGCTTGAAGCCGTGCCCTTTCAAAACAACTTCGCGGCGGGAATTTTTCAGCGGTCTGTTAAAGCCGCTGTTCTCAAGCGCCTCTTGCGACGGCGGCCTCCGAATAAGTGGGACGTGAGATCCGTCAGGTCGTCTGCAAATTTTCTTCTGGGATGGAAGCCAACTCTACCGCGATTTTCGCCTTTCAGAGTAGGGGGATTGTGGGTCCCCGGTCGTAGCGCCTCATTCATAGCGGCTTTCGAGAATTTGTTCCCTTGGCTGGCATCCGGTTTGGGAATTGCTGCCGGCGTGAGCAGATTCTTCCACGGCACGGACTTCTACATGAGGTCGCGCAAAATCTCGCTTACAAGGAGAAACACAAATGAAGAAGCTCGGGTCCATCCTCTTGGGAACGATATGTTTGTGCATTCTGGCCATTGCGGTCGGACTGCTGACGAGCGCTCCGGCGCCGGCCGCGCCAGTGGTTCCTACGATCCCGGTGGCTGTGGTCAACACGCCTCTTGCGGTGAACGCCAGCGTCAGCGGCACGCCAACGGTCAATGTGAACAGCCTGCCGGCCGTGCAGTTGAGCGGGACGCCGACCGTCAATCTGAGTTCGACTGCCAGCGACCCGCTCTATGTGGACGCCGATCGTCCGGCGCGCAACAGTTTCTCGGCCTCCTGCAACACACAGAACTACGATTCGACTTCTGGTCGGGCCTCGTGCACCATCTTTACCATTCCAGCCGGTCGCCAGATCGTGATTGAGAGTGTGGCGTGTAGCGCAGAAACGCCGATTGGACAGGGGCTTCAGGCCAGCTTGATGGTTCCGAACATTCCTTTTGGTGCAGCTCCAGGGTCGCAGGCATTCCCCAACTACGTCCCACTAGCCATGACCCGGCAGACGCTGACCGTATCCCCTGATGGCGTGGAAATCTGGGCGCTCACCAACCAGATTAGGCTCTACGGCGCTGCTCCGACGAACGGAAGTGTCGATATCGGGGTACTATTCCAGGCTTCCGGTCCAAGCCTGGATCCCCCGCAAGGCATGAGCTGCGTGATTAATGGGTATCTGGTGCCGTAGCGGGTTGCACGAGGTTGAGGGAACCCACCCGAGTCCGGGGGAGTGCGGCGGGGCTCCTGTGGGGTGTATGCGGGGAATCCGGAGAGGGTACGCATCGACATGGCGCTCGGCTCCGCCGCTTCGACGACGCCTCTATCGAGAGTCCCACTTCTGGCAAAGTCGGCCAGAAGTGGGGCACCCGCTTTCATTTTGAGAACTCAGGGCAGGCCTCTCTTGGACAGCCGAGGCGGCTGTCGCTACGCGGCTTTAGTGACCAGGACTTTCGTCATGATTTTGGGGTTCCGTCGGTGGAGTTCGTGCGGCTATAATCAGAGCTGATGTTGTCCGCCGACGATGCCACACCTCAATCCCAAGACGCGTCTTCCTCATGTGCAATCCGCAGAGTGCTGGCTGCATTGCCTTGTGTGTCCGCGGCGGTATCGAGCCAATCTGCCATCGCGGTTGCGTCCTTCTCTCTTCGGTAGCGACTAGTTTCCTTCCTTCGCAAGACTCGTATCAGGCATGCTGCGGAGCCCTCAGGGGCTAAAGCCCGCATAATTGGCGGCCTAGACGGCACGACTGAAGTCGTGCCCTTTCCAAAACAGAGTGGCACAAGGGATTCGTTCCCAGACTCTTGTGGCACGACGATGGTGCAAGTCCAATGCATCGAGAGGCGCGATCAAGAGTTGGGCGCCTCCTAAGAATGGAGGAAATTGCAATGACTGCCAAAATGATGACCGCTACCGTCGGTCCCAAGATTAAGACGGCCCTTCCCGGGCCGAACGCCAAGCGCGTACTGGAGGGCGATGAACGGTACATTTCGCCGTCCTATACCCGGTCGTATCCGCTGGTGGCGAAGAGTGGACGCGGAATTGTTGTCACTGACGTGGACGGAAACGAGTTTTTCGACTTTTCTGCCGGTATTGCCGTGACTTCGACGGGGCACTGCCATCCCGATGTGGTCGCTGCAATTCAGCGCCAGGCGAGCGAACTGATCCACATGTCGGGCACCGACTTCTACTACGAGAATATGGTGCAACTGGCGTCGCGACTGTCGAAGATTGCGCCGATGAAGGGGCCGCACAAGATTTATTACGGCAACTCGGGGGCGGAGGCGATCGAGTGCGCGCTGAAGCTGGCGCGGTATCACACGAAGCGGCAGAACGTGATTGCGTTCTTCGGCGCGTTTCATGGACGGACGATGGGCGCGCTGTCGCTGACGGCCTCGAAGCCACAGCAGCGGCGGCGGTTTGCTCCGCTGGTGCCCGGCGTTACGCACGTGCGCTATCCCGATACCTATCGCGGATGCGTCGGCGGGGCGCAGGAAGCGGAGAAGTTTGCGCTGGGCTGCGCGCGCTTCATCGAAGAGAAACTGTTTAAGACCACGCTGCCGCCGGAGGAGGTCGCCGCGATCTTCGTTGAACCAATTCAGGGCGAGGGCGGATATGTTGTGGCTCCCACCATCTTCATGCAGGAGTTGCGGCGGATCTGCGATCGTCATGGCATTCTGCTCGTCGTCGATGAAGTCCAGAGCGGGGTAGCGCGGACAGGCAAGTGGTGGGCTGTGGAGCATGCAGGCGTTGAGCCCGACATCGTGTGTATGGCGAAGGGCATCGCGTCGGGCATGCCGCTGGGCGTCACTGTGAGCCGGGCGGAGGTCATGGACTGGGTGCCGGGATCGCACGCTTCGACTTTCGGCGGGAATCCGGTGGCCATCGCGGCGGCGCTGGCTACGCTGGATGTGATCGAGAAGGAACATCTGCTGGAGAATTCCGCGAAAGTTGGCAATCACATCCTTTCGCGCATTGCGGATTGGCCTTCGCGCTTGAAGCTGGTTGGTGATGTGCGCGGACGGGGGCTTATGATCGGCGTAGAGATCGTGAAGGACAAACTCACGAAGGAGTACGGTAACGCCGAGCGCGATCGCATCGTGGAAATGGCGTTCGAGAGGGGAATTCTCTTTCTCGGGTGCGGGCCCAGCACGATTCGGGTTTGCCCGCCGTTGGTCGTGACGAAAGAAGAGGCTGACATCGCGGTGGATGTGCTGGAGGAGTGCATCGCTGGCATCGGAAAAAGCGCGTGATGATTGGGCCGGTTCTCCAAGGTTGGAGCCGGCCTGGGAATATGGACCCAATTTCGGATTGTTGATTTTAGATTGCAGATTGAGATTCGCGCCGCGGACGAAATCTGAAACCTGAATTCGTCTGAATTCTCAAATCTGGCTGTCCCGCAGCTGCGTTCACGTACGAGTACTGATCGACGATTACGCTCACGACTTCGGACGGCGCGTGGCGGCTGCCCGTTTGCGATGTCCTAAGACAATGCGGGCTACGCGGGTGCGATCGAGCTTCGTGGGCTTGCCTTTTACGTTTATGTTCACGGCGGTGGCGGTCATCGAGACAACGTCTCCGAACAGAACTGTTCCGTCTTGCAGGACGACGGTATCGACGGTCAGCGGGTTCAACTCGATTTCCACGCTGCCGGCCGGCGTGTTTGGGGCCACTTCGACTGGCGTGCTGGCGGAGGCGTATCCCTCTTTGATGAACTCAAGAACATGCTTACCGGGAGCGATCGGGAGCGTCTGCGGGGTTACGCCGGATTCCTGAGAATCAAGCTTGATGGTTGCGCCTGGAGGCGCGCTGGTGATGCGGATCCTGGCCTTCAGCGCTTCGTCGGTGGGCAGGTGCTGCGGCTGCAATTCCAAGCTGGCGTAGGAGCCCATGGCGTGCACGCTGACCGGTATCTTGGCTCTTTGTCCAGCCGCCAGGTTGGTGACTTCCAGATATCCTTCGCCGACTCGCTTGCCGTTTTTGTCGAGAAGGTAGAGATAGAACGAGGCCGAGGAAATCGGCTTGGCGCTGAGGTTTTCCGCCGTGGCCTCACCCAGAAGATCGCTCTGGCCGGAGGCGGAACTGACCTGGCGCAACTTGCCGATGGTGAAGCGCAGGATCGCGTCTTTGGGGTCGGGCGGCCAGGTCAGGACGGTATCGGCGGCGACAGCGGGGGCGATTGCAGACAGGAAGAACAGAGCCAGAATCCGGATTGGCTTGCGCATCGGCAGAGATTATAGGCGGAAATGCTGCCATCGGCGGTGACGCCCAGACCTCTGGGTTCGGGCCGAAGAGCGGAATTGCAATTTTTGCGCAAACAAAGATGTGGCGCCTGGCGACGAGGATCCTGTCGGTTGGGCGCCACCCTGAAAAGAAGTCTCACTCCTTTACTCTCGCTGACCTCCATGAGTAAGCGGAGGCCTCGAGGGCGATGGCTATTCCGAATTGCCTCGGCTCTCTGTAGCGACCGGCGTTACTTTGCCGTACAAACCGTTGCTCTCGTCATTGGGGCCAGCGGTGAAAAAGAGTTCTGTAGCCAATCCATTTTTCGCGTTGTCTCCGCCAAAGCTGAGAGCCCAGAGTCCGTCGATGGATAACGGAGTACCGTCCGTATTCAACAAAGTGCCTTCGAACATGCCGCTCACCAGATTGAACGCGTGGATCCTGCCGTCGCCGAAATTTCCAATCAACAGGCGATGACTGAAGGTGCCAAAGTCACCGGAGGCGAGGGCTATTCCCCACGGAGCATTCAGAAAAGGTCCGTGTTGCAGGCGAAGGAGAAGGTTTCCATCCACATCGAAAACGTCAACGTAGCCCTTCCCGGTGCCATGGTCTTCATCGGTCGAGCCGGGCATGCGATGGGCGAAGGTTACAACGATACTGCCGCCAACGTTTTGGATACCGAACGGCGCGTAGTTAGCCGGGAGGTTCGGATCCCGGAACGCCCCGGCCATCGTGACGGGCCGGAATTGGCCATCGTACACCTCCACTTGCCCGACCGCGAAGTTGGTGGCGTAGAACCTAGGGAGGGAATGGTCCTTAGCCATCGTGCATCCCTTGTAGATGGCTCCTTGTTCGGAGTGGTCTACTTTGATGATCGCACTGCTCGGGTTGACGCCCGGGTTCCAGCCGGCAATGGTGCCATCCTCTGTGCAGAAGAGAAAGACCGACGGTTTCCCGGGCTTGACTGCGAAGCCCTTGGTGAAATTAAAGACGGTGCCCGTTGGGGCCGACGGAGGCTCGCCGCCCATAGGCGGCGGGATTGTCACCACGAGTGGAACGATCGCTCCCGTGCCGTCATAGAGAGTCGAAATACCCATACCGTTGTCAGAAATCCACCAGGGAGACCCTGAGCCGCGTGAGAGTCCCCACGCATTCACAAGATTAGGATCGATGGTGGCCGTGGAAGAGACTGAGGTGGAGTTGGCGACGAGATCTGTCTGCTGGTAGTGTTGTGCGAAAGCCGCGCTGCTAAAGAGGAGCGCGAGGGAAGTGATCATTGGGCCAAAACACCCGGTCCAAGAACGGCTGGCAGTGTTCAGCATGGTTTATCCTCCAAGCGAACTAGCAAGCGGAAATTAGCGCTATTCAGTGGGGGATTTGTCACAATTTTGTAAAGCCTAGTATCAAATGTTTGTTTTGTATGCCGGCCATCGAGAAGGGCGTCCACATGGCAACTCCGTCTGGGAGCACATTCGCGGAACTGGGAGGTGGGGACCTTCATCCAATGCGAGCGGGAGGACAGTCAAGCATGCATCACGTGCGGCAGGAGAATCTGCCTTTTGTGGGGAGTTCGCATGAGTTCGTCGGAGCGGAGCAGGGTGAGACCGGCGTTTCGGTCTTTCTGTTTCATGGGAAGCCGGGGTCGGGACCGGGGCCGCATCGGCATCCTTATGATGAGATCCAGTTTATTCGGGAAGGGCGAGGAGTGTGGACTGTCAACGGCAAAACATTCGAGGGCGGCGCTGGAGACATTTTCGTCATCAAGGCTGGCGAAGTGCATAGCTTCAAGGCAGTGGGGGATTCGCCGCTTGTGCAGGTCGATGTGCATTTGAGTCCGCGGTTTATTCAGGAGAATCTGTGAGTGGCGTTACCTGTGAGGTTGTGAAAACAAGGCGCATCGGTCTAACGAACCCCGTTGCCATATGCTGACTGCCACTATTCATGGCGAAGAGCAACCATGGGATCAATACGCGAAGCCTTGCGGGCCGGCACATAGCCAGCGGCCAACCCCGCGATCGCCAACACGACGACGGCCGCCGCAAGACTGAAGGGGTCATAGCCGCTCAGACCGAATAACATGGTCCGCACCAACCGCGCAGCTCCAAGAGTCACAGGTAATCCAACGAGGATACCGGCAACGATCCAGAGGACAACTTCGCGCATGACGTGCCATCCCACGTCGGCGCGGTCGGCACCGAGTGCCATTCGAATCCCGATCTCACCGGTTCTGCGACTGACGAGGTACGACATGATGCCGTAGAGCCCGATGGAAGAGAGGAACACGGCGACGATTCCAAAGAAAGCTGAAAGCCGGGCGACGATGGTCTGATTTGAGTAGGACCGGGCCACCTCTTCATCGAGGGTGGTCACGTTCGAGATCGGCAACGTGCGGTCGATCGTATGGATCGTCTGCTGCACTTGCGCGGCGACGGCGGCGAAGTTTCCGGTGTATCGAACCTCAAAGTCACCGAATCCCCAATCCTGCTGAGTGTAAGGCAGGTAATCGATGTAATCGCGCTCCTCCACCACACGCATAACATCTTTTGCGATACCGATCACCTGCTTCTCGACAGGTGCCTCCATTCCATCGGGCGAACCGATGGAATAGGTGCGTCCAATCGGCGATCCGCCAGGGAAGAGATTCTGCGTCATGGCTTCGCTAATGATCGCAACCGGCTGAGAGGTGGCGGTGTCCTGAGGCCCGAACTGGCGCCCTGCGATCAACGGAATCCGCATCACCCTGAAATAGTCGTTGCCGATTATGTTGTGCTTCACATTCACATTTCTGTTGAAGGGCATGCCCGGCACGTTGATCGTGGTGTTCCAACTGCCTTGGGCGAAGGTGAAAGCGGAAAAGCTGGCTGCGTCCACGCCGGGCAGCGAACTCACTCGCCCCTCAATATCGCGGAGGAGCGCCTTGAACCTCGGGTCGTCATCCTTATAGCCGGTTGAGGAGGAATCGATGTCCAGGCGCAGCACATTCTGCTTGTCGAAGCCAGTGTCGACGCGGCTCAGATTATTGAGCGTGCGCAGGAAAAGAAAGGCACCGACGGTGAGCATAAGCGAGAGCGCTACTTGCGAGATGACCAGAGCCTTGGCGAGTGGTGTGCGCGCTTTATGGGACGAGGTGCCGCGGCTGCTCTTGAGGCTGCTGTTCAGTTCCAACCGCGTTGCCCGCAGCGCAGGGAGTGTTCCGAACAATAACGCCGTGCCAACGGTGACTGCGAAAGTGAAGGCGAGGAGGCGCAGGTTGAGCGAGACATCCAGAGGAATCGTGTTCGACCCTGACGAGATCATGTGCAGCAGAAGACGATTTGCGAACGCGGCAAATGCGATGCCGAGCGCTCCACCAGCGAGAGCAAGAACCAGGCTCTCAGTGAGGAGTTGACGAATGATCCGAATCCGGGCAGCACCCAGCGCCTGCCGAACCGCCAATTCGCGCGCCCGGGAGGTAGATCGGGCCAGAAGCAGGTTCGCAATATTCGCGCAGGCGATCAGGAGAACCAGGGCGACAGTGACCATCAAAACCTTCAGGGGTTCGGAGTAGGCGCCGCGCAGGTCAGAAACACCACGAGCCAGCGATTTCAAAGGCACACGAGCGCGGGCGAGGCGCTCCAGGAATGTGTGCCCAATGAAGACAAATGGGCCTCTCAAGGCGCGCGCTCGTGATTTTTGATTACGAAGACAAAACGCTGTTCCGTGCGGACCGTACCTTGTTCAGCAGACTGTGGAAAGTTCCCGGCGCTCGTGAGGCTTACTCAAGCGCTGAAGCGCGGATGTAGTCGACCGCTGATGGCACGAGTGAACTCATGCCCTTCCCAGTTTCCGGAGGAAGCAGTGGCGTCAAATTCATCCCTTATCTTCAACCCTGCGTGAAGTACTCATGCGCGAAGGTCCAGTTCGATGGCGTCGATCAGTGGTACGAGCCATGCCAGGAGGGCTTGATGCGCCGGGTGCTGAAAATACGCGTCGAGGGATGCCTGATCCTTGAACTGCATGATGCCGCCGAATGTGTAGCCCTTTCCTCGCGGAGAAATGTTTGAGCCGACGTGGGTCTGAAGAAGTCCGGGGATTACGCCCTGGAAAGCGGCAATTTCTTTCTTGGCTCTATCCTTTTGAGATTCCAATGTTCCTTGCTTCCATTGAAAGGCGAACACGTGAAAGACTTCGGCGGACGGAACTTGCGCTCGCGCCACCTCTGGCAATTTGAGAAAGAGGAGGCTGCCCCCGGCGACACAGCAGCTTCGCAACACAGTACGGCGCGTAGAGTTTGCCATTTGCATTTCCTTTCGGGATGGGCGCTCTTAAACAGGATGAACGGGCAAAGGTGCAATGGCGATGTTACAACAGAGGACAGGAAACCAGGTTCATGTCTATACCATTCTTACGTGCAACAGGCGGGCGCCGTTCGGAATATTTGCAGAACGAGACTCAGTTCCAAATTCCCCGCATCAGGCGCGCCCTTAGCCGAGTGGGAAGACGGCAGCATGACGGGGAAGGCTGCACTCCTCAAGCGCGGACGTTGTCTCAGCGAATCAGCGGCACGACTTCAAGTCGTGCCCTTCCCGGCTTTCCCAATTCAGAACTGCTGAGATTCCTTGGGAATGGATTTGTGCGGCTGATCACGGTTGTGAACGACTCAACACCATACGATTCAACCTATGCTTGCGCCGCTTACACGGTATGCGATTGGAGCGCTCGATCGGCTCGCGGGGTGGTCTCTCGCAAGCGAGAAGGCGCAGCATTTGAGAACGGGAGTCTGCGGGGAAGAGGACGCTTACTTCGAGCTGCGGAAACTTGGATACATCATGGTGGCGCGGAATTTCCGGTCGCCTCGGTGTCACGGAGAGATTGATCTGATCGGATGGGATGGGGATGTGCTCTGCTTTATCGAGGTGAAGACGCGGACGTCGCGCGATGTCAAGACGGCCGAGGCAGCAGTGGACCGGCACAAGCGGCGCGAAATCGCGGAGGTGATCCGGGAATACCTGAAAGGGGTGCCACGATTGTGCCAGTGGCGGTTCGACGTGGTGAGCGTATACTATGGCGGTCGTAATCCCCGCGCACAGCTCGAAGTGTTTCGGAACGCCTCCTTGGCAGCGTAAAATAAAAGATTTGCGCCATACTCGATAGATCCACAGAAAGGATGTAAGGAGTGCCGGAGCTAAGAAAAGATCCCATCGTTGGCCGGTGGGTGATTATTTCGACAGACCGGGCGAAGCGGCCAACCGATTTCGTCCGCGAGAACATGAAGATCAAGGGGGGATTCTGTCCCTTCTGCTATGGGAATGAGAGCAAGACGCCGCCGGAGATTCAGGCGTATCGGCCGAACCCGAACGGAGGGCCTGCGCCGCAGCGTGACACGCCGGGATGGACGGTGCGAGTCGTTCCCAACAAGTTCCCGGCGCTGGGCATTGAAGGCAATCTGAACCGGCAAGCGGAGGGAATGTTCGATCGGATGAACGGGATCGGGGCGCATGAGGTGATTATTGAGACGCCGGATCACACGGCGACGCTGGCGAGTCTGCCCCCGAAGCGGATTGAGGATGTGTTGTGGACGTTCCGCGATCGGATTCTTGATCTGAAGAAAGACCGGCGCTTCAAGTACATTCTGATTTTCAAGAATCATGGCGAGGCCGCGGGAGCCTCGCTCGAACACTCGCATTCGCAACTGATCGCGCTGCCGATTCTTCCCATCAACGTGACGCAGGAGCTTGAGGGAGCGAAACAATACTTCCTTTACAAGGAGCGCTGCGTCTTCTGCGACATCATCCGGCAGGAGATGGACAGCGGGACGCGCGTGGTCGGAGAGAACGAGAACTTTGTAACCTTGGCGCCGTATGCGCCGCGCTTTCCATTTGAGACATGGATTCTGCCGAAGCAGCATGAGTCGGCGTTCGAGAATTCGTCGTCGCACATGTTCGAGAATCTGGCGCGCGCAATCAAGAACCTGCTGATGCGAGCGGACCGAGTGCTGGACAATCCGCCGTACAACCTAGTGATTCACACATCGCCGGTGCAGGATCCTACGAATGATCACTACCACTGGCACATTGAGTTCATGCCCAAGCTGACGAAGACGGCAGGATTCGAGTGGGGGACCGGCTTCTATATCAATCCGACTCCGCCGGAAGAGGCGGCGAAATTTTTGCGGGAGGCGAATGTCGAGGAGTCGGCGGCGGTTCCGGTGGGCTGAAACGAGTCCAGCAAAAAAAAGGGGCACGGCACCAGTCGCCGTGCCCTTTTCCATTTGGCCGGAGAGAGAGGGGCTTTGTGAGCCCGATTGACAATAAGGATAGGCTTACTTGGGCGAGGCCGATGTCATGAAGTTGTAAAAAGTTTGTATAGCTACGTAATCGTGGGAGGCAGGAATGCAGATGAGATCCTGGTGGATAACGCTTCTGCTGGCGGGTACAGCGTTTGGCGCGGTAAATCCCGGCAATCTTATTGAGAATATTCCGGGTAGAACCACCATTAGCCTGAATGGGGCCTGGCACGCGATTGTCGATCCCTTCGAGAACGGGCGTGGGGCGGGATTCTATCGCGACGAGAAACCGCGCAGCAAGAGCGACCGGGTGGAGTACAGCTTCGATTTGTCGCCGGTGTTGAATGTGCCCGGAGATTGGAATACCCAACGCGAATCGCTGCTGCTTTATGAAGGGCCGGTGTGGTATCGGAGGGAGTTCAGCTATCACAAGAGACAGGGCGCGCGGGTGTTTGTTCATTTCGGAGCGGCGAACTATCGGGCGGAGGCTTATCTCAACGGCGAAAAACTGGGCGAGCACCAAGGAGGTTTTACACCTTTCGAATTTGAGATTACGTCACTGCTGCGCGAGGGCGGGAATTTGCTGGTTGTAGAAGTGAACAACACGCGGCGGGCGGATGGTGTCCCGGCAGCCCGGTTCGACTGGTGGAGCTATGGCGGACTCACGCGGGACGTGGAATTGGTGGAGGTGCCGGAGACCTTCATCCAGGACTATTGGGTGCAACTGGCGAGCCGGTCGCAGAACGAGATTGCGGGATGGGTACAGTTGAATGGAGCGCAGGCGTCGCAGAAAGTCACGGTGGAGATTCCAGAGGCGCATCTGCGTGAGAGCTTCAACACGGATGGAAGTGGGCGGGTGCAGTTTCATTTTCCGGCGAACGTGGAGTTGTGGTCGCCGGAGCATCCCAAGCTATATCACGTGATCCTCACGAGTGGAAGCGATACAGTTCACGATCAGATTGGGTTCCGCACAATTGAGGTGCAGGGTGCGAAGATTTTGCTGAATGGCAAGCCGATTTTTCTGCGCGGCATTTCGATGCACGAGGAGGCTCCGTTTCGTGATGGACGCGCGTACAGCGCGGAGGACGCGCAGACACTGCTTGGATGGGTGAAGGAACTGGGGTGCAACTTTGTGCGGTTCGCACATTATCCGCACAACGAAAACGAGATTCGCCTGGCGGATCGAATGGGTTTGCTTGTGTGGTCGGAGATTCCGGTGTACTGGGATATTGACTGGACAAATCCGGCGACACTCGAGAATGCGCAGGCTCAGTTGAGAGACATGATTGCGCGCGATCATAACCGGGCGGCGGTGATTCTCTGGTCGCTTTCGAATGAGACACCGGTGAAACCGGAGCGGCTTGCGTTCCTCAAGCAACTTGCGCAGGAGGCACGCGAGTTCGATTCCACGCGCCTGATTACTTCCGCGATGAACCACGTCGACGATACGAGCGCGGAATTGAAAACATTGAGTGATCCGCTGGGCGATGTGCTGGACGTGCTGGGGCTGAACGAGTATTTGGGATGGTATTGGGCGCGGCCTGAGGACGCGGACAAGATGCGGTGGAAGTCAAATTGGAGTAAGCCGTTGATCGTTAGCGAGTTTGGAGCGGGTGCGGTCGCAGGGCGGCACGGTGAAGCCGAGGAGCGGTGGACAGAGGAGTATCAAGACAACTTGTTTCAGCATCAGTTGTCGATGATTGAGAAGATGCCGAGACTTGTGGGGATCACGCCGTGGGTGCTCATGGACTTTCGGTCACCGGCACGGATGCTGCCGGGAGTACAGGATTATCACAACCGTAAGGGAGTGATTTCGGATCGCGGGGAGAGGAAGGCGGCGTTTTATACCTTGCAGAAGTTCTATAAAAAGATGGCGAGCTTTGCTGATCGTCCAGGATCTCAAAATCATTAACCCGCAAGGACACGAAGGTGCGCGAGGGAGCTAGACGCGCTCTGCGCGTCGGACAGCCGAGGCGGCTGTTTCCACATGACCTGGATTGTCGTCCCTCATTGGCTAGGCTTGGGTGCGGTCCTGGAACTCTTCGTGCCAGGCCATTTGGATGGCCTCGAGTTTACCTTCGTTAGACGACTTGGGATCGTCGCCGAAATCGGGGAGTTCGGTGATGTAGCGATGGAGGTCGGTGAAGCGGACCGTGAGGGGATCGAGGTCGGGATAAGCTTCGGAGAGTTGGATGCCGAGGTCTTCGGCGTCGTCCCAGGTTAGCTTCTTGGGCATGGATAGCTCCTTGCAGTTCGGCAGTCAGCACTCAGCAGTCAACTACTCAAAATTTCATTGAACATGAGCATTACGGTGGCTGCGTGCCGAGTGTCGAATGTTGAGCGCTCTAATGATGTTCTTCCGATACGTAATTCCGATTCCACGCGGGAATTTCCACGACTACCTTGCCGGGCTTGATGATCTGAGCCTGGCAGCCTAGACGCGAGTTGAGTTGGAGATCAGCTGCCATGTCGAGGCGGTCCGCCTCATCGTCGTCCATGGCGGAGAGATTCTCAGCGCCTTCTTTCACCCACACGTGACAAGTGGTGCAAGCGCAGTTGCCGCCGCAGGCGTGGTCTAACGGGATACCGAAGTTGAGGGCGATGTCGAGGATGGATTCTTCTCTGCCGTGATCTTCGTAGGGCAACTTGCCGTGCTCGAAGCTTACGGTCTTGCCTTCGGGGAGGAAGGTGATCTGGACCAGGTTGTCGGCAGGCGCTTCTGCGGTGGCGGCTCCGGTGCCTTGGTTGTTTTCTTCTGCCATCGTTGCTCCTCTAACGACTGTCATCCTGAGGGTAGCGGAGTTCGCGTTCTGTGCGAAATCCGCGTAGTCGAAGGATTCCTAGGGTCGCGGCTGCATTTGCGCAGGTAGGGATCCTTCGACTCCGCACGACCTCGCTTCGCGCGGCCGTGCTCCGCTCAGGGTGACAGAACTAAATATTCGTGTGACAGAACAAATCATTTGAATTCTGCTTTCGCCATGGGGTGAGGCGCGGTGGGGCCTTCGCCCAGGTCGGTCTCATCCATTGTCTTGCCTTTTAACGCGCTTGAAACTGCGGTGTCCATCATCAGTTCAGCCAGGCGCATCGTGCATTGGTTGAGGGCGTCGATGGCCGTGCGGATGGCCTGATAGTCGTCTTCTTTGTTGACTTCGAGCAGAGCCTTTTCCATCTTGGCGATCTGCTTCTTTTCGTCGGTCGTAAGCTGGCCCCAGGCCGGACTCTTTTTGCCCTTTTCGAGCGCGGCGAGGATGGTCTGCGTCTCATTGCGCGCTTCGATGAGCTGGCGCCTGCGGAAGTCTTCTTCCGCATTGTCGAACGAGTCGAGGATCATGCTTTCGACTTGCTCGTCGGTGAGACCGTAGCTCGGCTGTACCTGAATCTCAGCCTGCTTGCCGCTGCGTTGCTCACGGGCGGAAACGTTGAGGATGCCGTTGGCGTCGATCAGGAATTTGACTTCGACGCGGGGAATGCCGGCGGCCATCGGAGGAATGCCCTTGAGATCGAAGCGCGCAAGGGAGCGGCAGTCCTTAGCGAGTTCGCGTTCGCCTTGCAGGACATGAATCGCGACGTTCGCCTGGCCGTCGATCTGCGTGGTGTAGAACTGTGTCGCCGAGGCGGGGATGGTCGAGTTGCGCAGAATGATCTTGTCGGTCACGCCTCCGGCGACTTCGATGCCGAGGGAGAGCGGAGTGACGTCGAGCAGGAGCATGTTCTCGGTGGCCTGCGAGCCTCCGCCGAGAATGTTAGCTTGCACTGCGGCGCCAAGAGCGACTACTTCGTCGGGATTGAGATCGGTGTGCGGAATGCGACGAAAGAGTTCCTGCACGAGTGCGCGGACTTTCGGAATGCGAGTTGATCCGCCTACCAGGACTACCTCGCCAATTTGTTCGGGTTTCAGGTTGGCGTCCTTCAACGCTTGCTTGCATGGCCCGACTGTGCGGTCAATGATCGGCTGAATCAACTGTTGGAATTGTTCGCGGGTGATTTCGCGCCGGTAGCGCTTGCCTTGCGGGAGTCCGATGTCGAGTTTGATGGAGTTTAGCGACGAGAGCGCGATCTTGGCGTCAATCATCGCTTTGCGAATAGCCTGGACTGCTTCGGCGTTGCGGCGGAGGTCGATGCCGAGGTCGCCGCGAATGTCATCGAGCGCGATGGTGATCAGCAGATTGTCGATGTCGTCGCCGCCGAGATGCGTGTCGCCATTGGTCGCGATGACTTCGAAGATGCCGTCGTGGAGTTTGAGAATCGAGATGTCGAAGGTGCCCCCACCGAGGTCGTAGACGGCGACGATGCCGTTCTGCTTTTTATCGAGACCATAGGCTAGCGAGGCGGCAGTTGGTTCGTTGACAAGGCGGAGAACTTCGAGGCCAGCGATCCGTCCGGCGTCTTTTGTTGCTTGGCGCTGGGCGTCGTTGAAATACGCGGGGACTGTAATGACCGCCTTCGTCACCGGAGCGCCGAAGTAACGCTCGGCGTTGCGCTTGAGTTGGCGGAGGATCAGAGCCGAGATCTCTGGCGGAGTGCACGTCTTATCGCCTAGCTGGATTCGCAGGACCTCACCTGGTTGAAGGTCTTCGGCGAGGCAAAAAGGGAAGAGTTTTAGTTCTTCCTGAATGTCTTCGACGCCGCGGCCCATCAGGCGCTTAATGGAGTAGACGGCGCGCTCGGGTGTCTCGATCAGGTATCGGCGGGCGGAGTTGCCGATTACTGGCTGATTCTCTTCGTCGAACGCTACAACCGACGGCACCAGATTCGATCCGTCGTCGCCCGGGATCACAACAGGGGTATCCCCCTGCATGAACGCGACGAGCGAGTTCGTGGTGCCTAGGTCGATGCCGACGATTTGATCGCTTGCCATAAAGCTTGAATGGAGAAGTTAGAAGTCAGAGTGCAGAAGTTTTGGTTTTTCTTCTTCATTCTGACTTTTGACTTCTGACTTCATCAGTCCTCTAAGGCCGCGTTTACATCCCTCACCAGGTTGCGGATGTAGTTGCGGCGGTTCAGTACGTCTACCATCTTTGCTGTAATCTTTGCGCGCTCTTCGGCTGGGGCTTTCGAGCCGTGGTTGCGGTCGATCAGACTGTCCCAGTCGGACCAGTACTTTTGCAGCTCCTGCAACAAGGCGTCGTGCTTGGTTTCCAGCACGATTTTGTGCTCGGAAATTTCCTTGTTCAGGCTCGGGTCGTCTTCTCCCATTTGCTTGTTCACGCGAAGTTCTTCGAGCTGCATATTCAGTTCGAAGACTTCCTCGAGCAGGTCAGGAGGTACGATCTGCTTCTTCACTTCACCGGTGGCGCGGGCTTGTTCGGTAGCAGTTTTGGATTGCTCTTCCAGTGCGACGCCTTCCAGATGCAGCAGGTACTGTGTGCGCTTGATAGGGTCGCGAAGTGTGCGGTACGCATCGTTCAGCAGAGAGCTCTGCTCGAGGCTCCACTGCTGTTCCTGCGAACTGCCGCGGGCGCTGAGGTCGGGATGCAGCTTGCGGCTGAATTCGTAGAAGTCTTTCTCAAGTGCGGGAACATCGATATTCAACTTGGGAGGAAGTCCGAAGAACGTGAAGTAGTCGACCGGGGCAGGAGGCTGGACCTTGCCACAAGATCCGCAGAAATGGGCGGCGCGCATGGCTCCGCAAGACCAGCAGGTGTGGGTGTCCTGTGGGAGAGGTTTAGATCCGATTTCGGTTACGTACTTAGTGGTCACGTTCTGGTTCCTATCACGATCAACGGCATTCTTGTCCCCAGGTTTTCCGGTGGCTCATACAGCTCGCGGGCGAGGCGTCCGTTCGGCAGGCTCAGGGCAGGCCCGCGCCACACAGGAGCAGGCATCAGGCGGAGAACGACGTTCCGCATCCGCAGGACTTCGTGGCCTGCGGATTTACGAAGACGAATCCTTGCTGCATCAGTGTTTCCTGATAATCCAGGGTCATGCCGTGCAGGTAGATGAACGACTTCGGATCGACAAAGACCCGGACGTCGCCGAACTGGAAGATGCGGTCGCGTTCGCGCGGTTGCGTGTCGAAGCGGATGTTATAGCTCAGGCCAGAACATCCGCCGCCCTGCACACCGAGACGCAGGCCGCCCTGCTCGGGCGAAATGCCTTCCTTCGCCATCGCGCTACGGACTTTGGCGATCGCCTTTTCGGTGACCGTGATGCCCTTGGCGGTGGCTTGCGGGGTCGCGTTTTCGGTTGCGATGGTCATAATCAGCTTCGGGCTTCGAGTTACGAGCTTCGAGCAAACCGAGCACTAGCTCGCGGCTCGCCGCTCAGAACTACTTTGCTTCGGCGGCCACCGGCTTTGCGGTGTCCTGCTTCTTCTTCCAATCGCCGATGGCGGCGCGAATGGCGTCCTCGGCCAGCACCGAACAGTGAATCTTCACCGGAGGAAGTGAAAGTTCCTTCACGATTTCCGTGTTCTTGATGGCGAGGGCTTCGTCAATCGTTTTGCCCTTCACCCATTCGGTGGCCAGCGACGAAGAGGCGATCGCGGAGCCGCAGCCGAAGGTCTTGAACTTGGCGTCTTCAATAACGTTGGTCTGCGGATTGACCTTGATCTGCAGCTTCATGACGTCGCCGCACTCGGGGGCGCCGACCAGACCGGTGCCCACCTCGGTGCTGTTCTTGTCCATGGATCCGACGTTACGGGGGTGGTTGTAATGATCAATCACTTTGTCGCTGTATGACATTTTTTGACCTCAAGGTTTCAAAGTTTCAAAGTTTCAGAGTTTCAAGGTGTTCGATGCGATTCAAGGAGTGACTTTGAAACCTTGAAACGTTGAAACCTTGAAACTTAGCCCGCTACTCTCCTGCCCACTTCACGTCTTTCAGGTTGATGCCTTCTTTGGCCATTTCGTAGAGCGGAGAAAGTTCGCGCAGGCG
>Ga0335070_10000827_pt1 | contig 35513 bp, 38 predicted proteins | sample Lox_Sample_13_FD_206722 | JGI IMG/M metagenome (GOLD analysis project Ga0335070, IMG submission 206722) | Soil microbial communities from Loxahatchee National Wildlife Refuge, Florida, United States - Lox_Sample_1.3 | ecosystem: Environmental > Terrestrial > Soil > Wetlands | place: USA... | reverse complement strand
GGATGGCAGGCGGTGAAGATCAGCCGCAGCAGGTCGTCGCCGACATGGTCGTCAAGGGCGGCGTCCCAGTCGGGCATTTCCTGCTCCTGGGACGCGAGCTCGCGGCCGATCTCCACATGCTTCTTCTGCTGCATGGTGCGGCGGCGGAGCGCGTCGATGGCACGGTTCTTCGCGCTCTGCATCAGCCAGGCGCCGGGCTTTTCCGGAATGCCGGTTTCCGGCCATTGCCGCAGGGCGGCTTCCAGCGCGTCCTGCGCCAATTCCTCGGCCTGGCCGACGTCGCGCAGGATCCGCGCCAGGCCGGCGATCAGCTTCGCGGATTCGATCCGCCAGACCGCGTCGATCGTGCGGTGGATGTCCGCCGGTGCTTCGGTCGCTGCCATGGCGACCGGATAGCACGCTCGGTGCGGGGAGGCGAGATGTCTCCAATCCCGGTCGTCATGCCCCAGGTCCGGGGCACGACGACCGAGCAGGTGGAAACGATGCGACCGGGCCTCTTGCTCACTTCCGTTTCTTGTTCACGGCTTTCTTCCGCTTCTTCGCGAGCGCCTTGCGGATCTTCGGTTCGTTCTTGGCGGCGGCCTGCACTTCCGGCGTGAAGTCTTCCCATTCCTGGACCTGACGGATCTCGATGGTCATGTCCTCGTTGCCCGGGCATTTCTTCGCCCAGGCGATGGCCGCGGCCCGCGACTTCACGTCGATCATCCAATAGCCGCCGACCACTTCCTTGGCTTCGGGAAAGGGGCCGTCCTTCACCACCGGCTTGCCGCCGGGGAAGGTGACGCGCGCACCGGTCGAGGGCGGGTGAAGCCCGTCCATCGCCAGCACGACGCCGGCCTTCATCAGCTTGGCGTTGTACCGGTCCATCGGCCCGACCATCTCCGCATCCGGCATGGCATCGGCCGGCGCCGTCTCGTACTTCTTCGGGAGCACGATCATCATGAAGCGCATGGTCGCATCCTCACGCCCCGGTTCATGACAGGGTTCACGCCCGGGTTCATGACTGGGGGCCGGACAGGATCATCCAGCCGAGGCCGAACTTGTCGGCGACCATGCCGAACTTCGAGGCGAAGAAGGTCTTCTCCAGAGGCTGGCGCACCTGACCGCCGTCGCTCAACGCCTTGAACACGCGGTCCGCCTCGGCGTCGTCCTTGGCGCTGTAGGAGAGCGAAAAGCCCTGGAAGTTGGGCTCGCCGTTGCAGTGGCCGTCCGAGCCCATGAGATCGGAATCGCCGACCTTGAAGCTCATATGCATGATCTTGTCCAAGGTGCCCGGCTTCATGTTGGCCAGGGCCTCCTTCGGTGCGTCCTTGTAGCGGAGGACCATGCCTTCCTTGGCGCCCAGCACCTTCTTGTAGAAGGCGAGGGCTTCCTCGGCGCGGCCGTCGAAGAACAGATAGGGATTGATGCTCATGACTTGCTCCTGTCTTTCGGGGTTTGTGGTGGGTGACGGTTGAACGCTATTTCTTGAGGTTGGTTTCCATCTCGCGGAACTTGTCGAGGGAGTCCCGCGCCGCCTCGATCGGCTCGAAGTCCTCGAGCTCGTAGAGCTGTCGCACCTCGATTTCGCATTCATGGTCGAAATGCGGCTTCGGGAAGCGACGGGTCCATTCCAGCGCTTCCTCGCGCGTCTTGGTCTGGATCAGCGTATAGCCGGCGACGAGTTCCTTCGCCTCGGTGAAGGGGCCATCAACCACGCTGCGCTTGTCGCCGGAATACTTGACCTTCCAGCCCTTTGCGCTCGGCTGCAGGCCGGAGGCGTCGAGCAGGATGCCGGCCTTGACCAGCTCGTCGTGATAGGCGGCCATCGCCTCGAACAGCTTCTCTGCGTTCTCCGGGAACTTGCCCGCCTCGGTGTCCTTGGTCGCCTTCACCATGATCATGAAACGCATCGCATTCTCCTATGATTTCGCCCGGTTTCCGTTCTCGTGCTTCCATCTGAACGTCGAACTGGCCGCCGTTGGATCGACAGCGGCCGTGCACTTTTTTCACACTATTGCTCGGAAACGCGCTTCAGGTTGGCGAGACCGGCGTCGAAATCCGAGCCGATCATCTTGTCGAGATCGAAGAACACGCCCATCACCTTGCCGATGAAGGGGGCAGGCCCTTCCATCGTCCAGGTCACCTCGGTCGCCTCGCCGTTCGGGACCATCGTGAAGGTGGCAATGTTGTGGCCCTCGATCGGCTTCATGAAGTCGAGCTTGATGGCGATCTTCGTCGGCGCGGTACTTTCGAGGATCTCCATGCGACCCGCGCCGACGTTGCGATTGCCGTTCCAGGCATAGATCGCGCCTTTGCCTTGGTCGGCCCCGCTCAGAGTGCGCTGCATATTCGGGTCCTTGGTCTCGTAGGGCGACCATTGGGGCCAGGCCTTGAAGTCGTTGATCAGGGTGAAGATCCGGTCCGGCGCCGCCTTGATGACGATCGAGCGCTGCACTTTGATGCTGTCGGGTTTGGTGGCCGCGAGACCGACGACACCGAGGAGGGCGACGATCAGCACGGCGAGGATGAGGATAAGGATGGTCTTCAGCACGGTGCTCCCCGCTTGGAATTCCGCGCCGGCCGCATCCACGCGTCCGGCTCATCCTCTCGTCGAAGGTCGGGGGCCAGAATCGACATTTCCACCCTAATATTTTCGGCTATTCCATAAGTTGTTGAAAATATTGCATAGTGGAAGCCAAGCCGCGCGGCGATGCGGCATCTCAGGGGAATGGCGTCGATGACGGTTCTGCGTCTTACGCTTGGGACGGCCCTGCTGGCGGCGGCCCTCGCGGTCCTGCACCCGGTCCATGCCGATCCGATCACGGTGGAGGGGATCACGTTCTCCGACGAACTCGGGAATTTCAGGCTGGTCTCGGTGACCGGCAGGGGCTCGGCGGAGGATCCCTTCGTGGTCCGGGAGGAGATCACCGGCCCCAACGATCCGGTTCTGGTGATCAAGGGTTTCAGCCGGGATTTCGGCAACCGGGTCGGCACCCAGCACACCGCGGCCTTTGCCATGCGGAAGATCGTGGTCAACAAGACGGCCAAGACCTGGCAAGGATTCCAGGTCGAGTTGCGGGAGATCGAGAACCGTCCGAGCACCTATGAGGACGGACTCAGCTTCGGCCAGGGCTCGCAGGTCGCCGATGATTACGTCAAGAGCAGCATGCCGAACTCGCAGCGCCTGGATGAGCCGGAGGACTCGCTCGGCTTCGGCGGCGCCGACATCCCGCCGGGCGGCGAAGCGACCTTCGACTTCGTCATCTCCGACATGTCGCCGATTTACCGTTTCTACCTGATTCAGCGTCCGCAGCAGCCGCTGTCGTAGGAATCGGCTCGGGCTGCAGCGCCATGCCCCAGTGGCCGAGTGCCCCAGTGGCCGAGTGCCCCATTGGCCGAGTGCCAGGCGCCGGGCTAAGCTGTCGGTGCGCCTTTCGGTTGCGGGCAATGATTCGGAGCTTGCTGATGCGCTATGTCGGGTTCGCTGTCCTGGCCTTGATCGCCATCGTCGTGGTTTGGGCGCTGGGCAGCGTCAACAACATCCCGCGCTATGAAGAGAGTGCAAGCGCCTCCTGGGCGCAGGTGCTGAACCAGTACCAGCGGCGCGCCGACCTGGTGCCGAATCTGGTCCAGACCGTGAAGGGCGCCGCCAACTTCGAGCAATCGACATTGGAGGCGGTGGTGCAGGCGCGGGCCAAGGTCGGCACGACGCAGCTGCCCTCGGACATCCTAACCAATCCCGAAGCCATGAACCAGTTCGAGGCCAACCAGGGGGCCCTGACCTCAGCGCTCTCGCGGCTGCTGGTGGTCTCCGAGCAATATCCGCAATTGAAGGCCACCGAGAACTTCTCCAACCTGCAGGCCCAGCTCGAAGGCACCGAGAACCGCATCGCCGTCGCGCGCATGGACTTCATCAATGCAGTCCGGATCTACAACACCGAACTGAAGACCTTCCCGGGCGCCATCTGGCACGCGATCCTCTACCGCGACCGCCAGCCGATGCAGCAGCTCCAGGTCGAGCCCACCAAGACCGAAGTGCCGCAAGTGGATTTCGGGACCGGCGGGAACAGCAATTGAGGTCGTCATGAGCTGGCTGCAGATCGGGGCATTGATCTTGCTGTTCGGCTTCATCGCCCTCGTTTTCATGCCGCGCCCCCGGCGTCGCCGTAGGAAACCGGGCGATAGCCCTGCTGATGTCCCCGGATCGAATGACTGGAGCGGCGCGGGTGGGAGCGGTGCGGATCTGTCTCATCACTCCGGCGGGCATGGAGGGGGTGATGCCGGACACGGCGGCCATTGATTTGCTTCGGTGGAGGACATTCGGGCGTGGTGGGCTCTTCGCGGCAATCCTCTGCCTGATCAGTGCACTCTCTGCCGCCTTCTCCATTCCGGAACGCAACGGCTGGGTGACGGACCAAGCCCGAATCATGGACCAGGACTCCGCCGATGCCCTGGCGCGGCGGCTGCACGACATCCAGCACGACACCGGCGATGAAGTCGTGGTGGTGACGCTGGGCAGCCTGCAAGGGACCTCGATCGAGCACTGGGGCAATCTGCTCGGTGAGACCTGGCAGGTGGGGAAGGCGAACGGCAAGGATAACGGGGTAGTGCTGGTCGTGGCGCCGAACGATCGGCAGGTACGGCTCGCCGTCGGCTATGGCCTGAGCAACCGCATCCCGGATTCCGTGGCCGCGACCATCATCTCCGACCATATCCTGCCGTATTTCCGCGCCGGCGATTTCAAGGCGGGGATTCGCGCCGGTATCGAGAGCATCGCGATCCAGCTCGATCCTGCGACGCCCGTGGCGCCGCCGACACGCTCCACCACGTCGATATGGGCGAGCTCGTTCTCACAGCTTATTCCCAGCATGGCGACGGTGAAGACCTTCGTGTTCTGGGGCGTGATCGTGCTCGTCGTCCTGATCGTGTTGATCTTCAACGCGACCAACGTCGGACCGCGTCGGCGGTGGAACGACTATAACGGCGGCTGGGGCAACTCCGGTTGGGGCAGTTCGTCGTCCTCATCATCCTGGTCGTCGTCGTCCTGGTCGTCCTCGGGCGGTGGCTCGTCCGGAGGCGGCTCGTCCGGCGGCGGCGGTTCCTTCGGCGGCGGTGCGAGCGGCTCATGGTGACGCGATCGATCCGTGGCCTGGCGGCCATTCTGTCCATCCTGGTGCTGGCGATCCTGCCGGCCTGGGCCGATCCGCCGATCCCCGCATTGACCGGTCGGGTGGTCGATCAAGCCGGCATCCTCGATTCATCCGCGGTCGCGGCGATCCAATCCCAGCTCGCGGGCTACGAGTCCTCGACCGGCAACCAGGTCGTCGTGGTGACGCTGTCGGACCTCAAGGGCTATCCGATCGAGGATTGGGGGCTGGCACTCGGCCGCGGCTGGGGTATCGGCCAGAAGGGCAAGAACAACGGCGTGCTGCTGATCGTGGCGCCCAACGACCGCGCAGTGCGCATCGAGGTGGGCTATGGGCTCGAAGGCCAGCTCCCCGATGCGACCGCCAACACCATCATCCAGCAGGAGATCATCCCGCATTTCAAGCGCGGCGATCTCAGCGGCGGCATACAGGCGGGCGTGACCGCGATCCTGGCCGCGCTCGGTGGCGGCTATACGCCGTCGCAGCCGGTCTATGCGACGAGTGCGCATTCCCTGGCTGACTTCGCGCCGTTCATCATCTTCCCGATCTTCTTCTTCATCGTCGTCGCCATCAACATCCGGCGCGGCTCAGACCCCTATACGCGTCGCTATCGGCGTTATGGCGGGTTCGGCGGGTTCTCGTCTGGAGGGGGATTCTCGTCTGGAGGGGGATTCTCATCCGGCGGCGGCTTCTCCGGAGGCGGAGGGTCCTTTGGCGGTGGAGGGGCGAGCGGACGATGGTAAGGGGAACAATGATCGACGACGGCATGCGCCAGCGGATCGTGGCGGAGATCGCCAAGGCGGAGCGGGGGACCCGCGCCGAGTTCGTGGCCGCGATCGCGCGCCGTGCCGACGACTACCACAGCAGTGCGCTGCTTGCCGGATTGACGGCGGCGGTGATCGCCGGGGTCGCGGTCTGGGTGTTTGCATCCTGGCCGGGACCTGGCGAAGCCATGATCGGCGAGCTCGCGGCCTTCCTGATCGTCTATCTTCTCGCGACCTTCACCGGGTTCGGCATGCTGATGGTGCCAGCGAGACGGCAACGCCATCGTGCGTCGCGGCTCGCGCGCCTGATCTTCCTCGACCGCGGCCTTGCCTCGACCGAGGAGCGCTGCGGCGTGCTCTTCTTCGTCTCAGAGGCGGAGCGCTATGTGGAGATCATCGCCGACCGCGGCATCAACCAGGCGGTAGAGCCGGGCGCCTGGGAGGCGATCGTCAATGCGTTCACGGCCTCGGTAAAGCGTGGGGAGATCGAGCAAGGGTTCGTCGGGGCGATCGAGGCGCTGGGAGCGCTGCTCGGCAGGCACTATCCGCCGGAAGGGGAAAACCCGAACCGAATTCCCGACCGGCTGGTGGAGATCTGAAAGCGTCGGCTAGATCGCTTCCGCGACCACGCGGTTCCGGCCGGCGGACTTCGCCTGATAGAGTGCGGCGTCGGCGCGGGCGACGAAGGTCTCGATCGTGTCCGTGGCGCGGAACTTCGCGACACCGATCGAGACCGTAATCTGGCCGTAGACATCGCCGGTGCTCTTGTTCCTGAGATAGTTGCTGGCCAGGGCTTCGCGGAGCTGATCCCCGCGTTGCATCGCCGCCTCGAACGGGGCGTTCAGGAGTAGCAGCGCGAATTCCTCGCCGCCGTAGCGCGCCGGAACATCGGCGCCGCGGGACATCTCCTTCAGCTTCGCGCCGACCACCTTCAGGACCTGGTCGCCGATCCGGTGCCCGAAGGAATCGTTGAAGCGCTTGAAGTGGTCGATATCGATCAGCAAGAGGCAGAGCTCGGTCTCGCCGGAGAGTGCGCGATCGCCGTGCTCCACCAGCGCGAGGTCGAAGCAGCGGCGGTTGCCGATCCCGGTCAAGGCATCGGTGAAGGCTTCGCGCCGCGCCTGGTCGAGCCGGTCCTGCAACGCACCGATCTGGACCGTGGACTTCCGGAGCTCGGTCTCGAGATCGCGGTTGCGCCGGACCATGTCGGTGGTGGCACCGCTGAGGCGCAGCACCACGGCCTGCACCTTCGAGGCGTCGGCTCCGGGGATCGCGGCCAGGGAGCCATTGGCCTGGCTCAGCGTCTCGCCGAAGGCGGAGGCATCGGCACCGGCGCTGTCCAGCCGCCGGAGCACTTGGCCCATCGTGCTCCTGAGCTCGGCCCCGGTGCGACGGATCGCGGCGCTCTCGACATCGGTGCCGAAGTAGCGCTCGAACAGCTCCTGGTTGACCTGCCAGTTGAAAGTCTTATGGAGCGCGATGCGCTCGTCGATCTCGCGATTGAGACCGGCGATCGACTTTGCGACGTAGTGATACCAGACGCAGAAATTCGCCGGCGTCGGCGCGACGCCGTATTTCGACATCTCCGATCCCGCCGCTTCGGCGTGCTTCCTGGCCGCCTGCAGGTCTTCCGAGAAGGTGGATTGAGATCCCACTTTTAGTCCGCCCCCGCTGTCCGCCGCCTTATACAGGAGCGGATCGATTCGCGCCTAGGTGGATCGGGCGAACAGCTCCGCAACATCCGGGACGGTTGCGGCGCCGTCCCGGTCCTGCAACATTGCGCCCTCGAGCAATTTGCAGGTGAGTGATGGCGCGCATCGCGGTCGGCGGATTCCAGCATGAAACCAATACTTTCGCGCCGCTGAAGGCGACCTATCGCGACTTCGAGATGGCCGACGGCTGGCCCGGCCTCACCGAAGGCTCGGCGATGCTGACGGCCTTCGAAGGCATCAACCTGCCGATCGCCGGCTATCTCGCGCGCGCACGGGCGGCGCGGCACGACATCGTGCCGCTGCTTTGGTGCTCGGCCTCGCCCTCGGCCCATGTCGAGAAGGATGCGTATGAGCGGATCGCCGGCCGGCTGATGGACCTGCTGCGCGGCGCCGGCTCACTGGATGGACTCTATCTCGACCTCCACGGCGCGATGGTGACCGAGCATCTCGAGGACGGCGAGGGCGAGCTGCTGGAGCGCTTGCGCGGGATCGTCGGACCGGACCTGCCGATCGTGGTCAGCCTCGATCTCCACGCCAACATCACTGAGCGCATGGTGCGCCATGCCTCGGCGCTGGTGGTGTGCCGCACCTATCCGCATGTCGATCTCGCCGAATCCGGCGAATGGTCGGCCGACCTGCTGGACCGGCTGCTGAAGCACGGACCGCTACGGAAGGCGATGCGGCGCGCCGACTTCCTGGTGCCGCTCACCTGGCAATGCACCCTGATCGACCCGGCGATGCGGATCTATCGCGACGTCGCCGCCGCCGAAGGGCAGGGTGCCGCCAGCGCTTCCTTTGCGTTTGGTTTTCCGCCTGCCGACATCGCCGAGTGCGGACCGGCGGCGATCGCCTATGCGGAGACGCAAGAGGTCGCCGACCGCACGGCCGAGCGGTTGATCGCCGAGGTCAAGGAGGCGGAGTCCGACTTCGCCGGCAAGGTCTGGCAGCCCGACGCAGCCGTGGCCTATGCCAAGATCCGTGCGCAGGCGCTGAAGCGCCCGATTATTCTCGCCGACACCCAGGACAATCCCGGCGCCGGCGGTAATTCCGATACAGTCGGCCTCCTGGAGAGCCTGGTGCACGGCCGTGCGGAAGGCGCCATCTTTGCCAATCTCTACGATCCGAAGACGGCCGAGATCGCGCACCGCGCCGGTGCCGGTGCCGAGATCAGCCTCGGCATCGGCGCCTGGTCCGGCATGGCGGGCATGGTGCCGTTCAAGGCGACCTTCACGGTCGAGCGGCTCGGTGACGGCGGCTTCACCGCTACCGGCCCGTTCTATCGCGGCAACAAGATGCAGCTCGGGCCGATGGCGCTGCTCCGGATCGGCGGCACGCGCATCGTCGTCGCCAGCCGCAAGCAGCAGGCTGCCGACCAGGCGATGCTGCGGCATCTCGGCGTCGAGCCGGCCGAGCAGCAGATCCTGGCGCTGAAGAGTTCCGTGCATTTTCGCGCCGACTTCCAGCCGATCGCCGGCGAGATCCTGATTGTCGCGGCACCCGGCGCCAACCCCGTCGATCACCGGGCGCTCGCCTACCGGCATCTGCGCAAGGGCGTGCGGCTGATGCCGATGGGCGAGGCTTTCGCCGGTTAGCTCCTGGGCGGCAGCGGCGGCGGCGCCTGGTACGTGCCGCCGAGGCGGTTGGCGCTCTGGCGGGCGATCATCCAGCCGGGATATTCCTGGGGCAGGGCGCTCGCCTGGTCCAGGATCGCCAGCTCGTCCGTCGTCAGCGTGAGATCGGTCGCCGCGATGTTGTCCTTCAGCTGATCCTGCGACTTCGCGCCGATGATGACGCTGGTCACGTGCTTCTGCGCCAGCAGCCAGGCGAGGGCGACCCGCGCGACCGAGGCGCCGTGCGCCTTGGCGATCGGGCGCATCGCTTCAATCACCTTCTCCGCCCGCGGTCGGTCGACCGGCGGGAAATCGAAGCTGGCGCGCCGCGATCCCTGGGGCGCGCTCTTGCCATCGACCGCCTTGTCGGCGAGCAGGCCGCCGGCCAGCGGGCTCCAGACCATCAGCCCGACATTCTGGTCGTTCAGAAGCGGCACGATCTCGCGCTCGAGGTCGCGGCTGGCGACGGTGTAGAAGGACTGGATGGTCTCGAACCGGGCGAAGCCGCGGCGCTCGGAAATGCCGAGTGCCTTCATCAGCTGCCAAGCCGCCCAGTTCGAGCAGCCGACATAGCGCACCATGCCGCGCTGGACCAGGTTGTCGAGGGCGCCCAGCGTCTCCTCGACCGGCGTGATGGGGTCGAAGGCATGGACCTGGTAGAGGTCGATGTAATCGGTCTGCAACCTCTTCAGGCTGGCGGCGACCGCGTCGAACAGATGGCCGCGCGAGGAGCCGCGGTCGTTCACACCCGGCCCGACGATCGCATAGGCCTTGGTGGCGATGACCACCTCGTTCCGGGCGATGCCGGTGTTTTTCAGCGCCTGGCCCAGTAGCCGCTCGGATTCGCCCTCGGCATAGACGTCCGCGGTGTCGATGAAGTTGATCCCGGCCTCCTTGGCGCCGCGGACGATGTCATCGACCGCCGTCTGGCCCAGCGAGCCCATCACTTGCCAGAAGCCCTTGTCGCCGAACGTCATGGTGCCGAGGCAGAGTTCCGAGACCAGCAGGCCGCTGCGGCCGAGTTGCTTGTATTTCATACGACGGGCTCCGGGTGTGAGGGCACGCGGCCCCGACCGGAGCCACATGGGATCAGGTGGATGAAAGGGATCGCGCGGATGCGTTCCGGGCGAGAGGAAATGCGTTGGGGTCTAGGAATAAGGTGGATGTTCTGTATAGATGGCATCAACGCTCTCGAATTTCAAGGAGGCGAGCATGACCGCAGCCGTTGAATCCGTTCAAACCCCGAACGCCGCCCGGCTTCCCGCCGGTGTCGTCACCGGCGAGCGCTACCGGACGCTGGTCGCGGCCTGCAAGAGCGGCGGCTATGCGCTGCCGGCGGTCAATGTGACGGGGACCAACTCGGTGAATGCCGTCCTCGAAGCCGCGGCCACCGCCAAAGCGGACGTGGTGATCCAGCTCTCCAACGGCGGCGCAAGGTTCTTTGCCGGCGAGGGCATGAAGGACGAGGGGACTGCCCGGGCGCTGGGTGCGGTCGCCGCGGCGCGACATGTGCACCTGCTGGCGCAGCACTATGGCGTCTGCGTGGTGCTCCACACCGATCATGCCAACAAGAAGCTCGTGCCCTGGGTCGAGCGGATGCTGGATTTCAGCGAGGAGGAGCACAACCGCACCGGAAAGCCGCTGTTCAGCTCCCACATGCTCGATCTTTCCGAGGAGCCGCTGGAGGAGAACCTGGCGATCTGCGCACGCATCCTGAAGCGGATGGCGCCGATGGGGATGAGCCTGGAGATCGAGCTCGGCGTCACCGGCGGCGAGGAGGACGGCATCGGCGCGGAACATGACGGCGCCGACAATGCGAAGCTCTATACCCAGCCCGAGGACGTGGCCCAGGCCTTCAAGACGCTCTCGATGATCGGCCACTTCTCGGTCGCCGCATCCTTCGGCAACGTCCATGGCGTCTATGCGCCGGGCAACGTGAAGCTGCGGCCGGAGATCCTGAAGAAGTCCCAGGACCTCGTTCAGGCGCAGTTCAAGACGCCGGCGAAGCCGCTCAACCTTGTTTTCCACGGCGGCTCCGGCTCCGAGAAGGACAAGATCAGCGAGGCGGTCTCCTACGGCGTCTTCAAGATGAACATCGACACCGACACCCAGTTCGCCTTCGCCCAGGGCGTCGGCAAGTTCGTGCTGGAGAACCCGAAGGCCTTCCAGCACCAGATCGACCCCGTCGACGGCAAGCCCTACAAGAAGCTCTACGATCCGCGGAAATGGCTGCGCCTCGGCGAGAAGTCCGTGGTGGAACGCCTGCAAGAGGCGTTCACGGACCTCGGGTCGAAGGGGAAGAGCCTCGCAGGGTAGGCGGAGCGACCGCCGCCCGCGATCACTTCAGATAATCGTGCACCACCTTGCCGAGCCCGAGCGTCAGGTCGGCGAGGATGTGGGTGGCGGAGATGATTTCCAGCACCGGCAACTCCGCGACCGGCGCCAGAGCGTGGGGTTGGAGGGAGAGGGCGGCAGGGCCGGTCCAGGCGCCTTTCACGGTCACGTCCTCGAGATAGTATTCCACCAGCTCGCAGATCCGTGCCGTGCCGTCCACATGGGGGATGATCTTCAGAAGGAAATTCGGCGCGGCGAGGGCGCCGGCGACTTCCTTGAGGTCGAGCATCCTGTGCTTGTAGCCCATGGTGCCGGTGACGACGCGGACCGGCCCGTAATCGAGGGTGCCGACCAGCGTGTCCACCTCGACCTGCAGCGACGGGTTGGCGAGCTTCTTCGGGAAGCCCCAGAGCTCGCGCCCGCCGGCGATCGGCGGTTCGTCGTTCAGGAACATGCAATGGGTGTAGCCGCCCTTGCGGCCGTTGAAGGTGACCGGGATGACCTGGCCGGTCTCGGTGTAATCGCCGAAACCGGTGGAATCCGGCATGCGGATGAACTCGTATTTGACATGCGGCGCCTCGATCTCCAGCGGCGCCGGCACGAGCTCCCGCAGTTTCGCAGGGTCGGTGCGATAGGTGATGATCAGGTATTCGCGGTTGATGAAGCGGTAGGGGCCGGGCGGATAGGCCGGGCTCGTCAGGGGCATCGCGAAGGCGCGTCGCCGCACATCGTCTTCGGTCAAGGCGGTTCTCCTATGGCTGAGGAATGAGATCGCGCGAACGCCCCGCGGCCTCAGTGAAGCACATGATTATGACAGTTGCTGGCGGTCCCGGCGCAGGTAACGCGCGAAACCGGTCAGAGATCCAGGCTGCACCAGATCGGCGTGTGGTCCGACGGCTTGTCGCCGGTGCGTGGGGTCTTGTCGATTTCGCATTCGTCGAGCGAGTCCGCGGCTTGCGGTGACAGCAGCAGATGGTCGATCCGAAGGCCTTCGTCGCGCTGCCAGCGCCCGGCCTGATAGTCCCAGAAGGTGTAGCGATGCGGCTCGTTGTGGAGGGCGCGAAAGGCATCGACGAAGCCGAGGTTAAGCAGGCGATAATAGCCGGCACGGCTCTCGGGACGGCAGAGCGCGTCATTGGCCCAGGCAACCGGATCGTAGACGTCGTCGTCGGTCGGGGCGACGTTGTAGTCGCCGCCCAGCACCAGCGGCTCCTCGTAATCCAGCAGACGCGTCGCGTGCCGGTTCAGCCGGTCGAGCCAGGCGAGCTTGTAGGCGAACTTGTCGGTCTCGACGGGGTTGCCGTTCGGGAGATAGATCGAGGCCACGCGCAACGCCTTGAAGCGCTGGCCCTCGGGCACGTCGATCACGGCCTCGATGTAGCGGGCGTGGTCATCGCCTTCGCCGCCGGGGAGGCGGCGCTCCTCCACCATGAAGGGGCGCCGCGACAGGATAGCGACGCCGTTATAGGTCTTCTGGCCGACCGCCTCGAAGTTGTAGCCGAGATCCTCGATCTCCAGCTTCGGCACGTCGGTGTCGAGGCACTTGATTTCCTGGAGCAGGGCAACGTCCGGCTTGGCGGCCCGAAGCCAAGCGAGAACGCTGCCGATCCGCGCGCGCAGGGAATTGACGTTGAAGGTCGCGACCCGGATCTTGCCGGCGCTGCGAACCGCGATGTCTCCCCCGGATTCGCTCACGAGAGGGGCTCGGTCACGCGACGGAGAACGAGCTACCGCAGCCGCAGGAGGAGGTGGCGTTCGGGTTCCGCACCTGGAAGGCCGAGCCGACCAGGTCCTCCACGAAATCGACCTCGGCGCCCGCCAGCAGATCGAGGGAGGTGTCGTCGACCACCATCTTGACGCCGTCCCGCTCGAACAGGTGGTCGTCGGATTGCGTGGCGTTGTCGAAGGAGAAGCCATACTGGAAGCCCGAGCATCCGCCGCCCGAGACGCTGAGGCGCAGCATCAGCGAGGTGTCGCCTTCCTGGGCGATCAGCTCTCCGATCCGCTTGGCGGCGCTCGCCGTCAGCACCACATTGCGCTCGGCCGGCGCATTGGTCGGGGTGGGGGTCATGTCGTTCATGGCTGTCCCGGGGCTTTCTTAACCTCGGCTATAATTGGGGGCCGGCCCGCGAAAAGTCAAACCACAGAGACGTTTAGCCGGCATGTCGCAGAGACAGGGCAGGGCGGCGCAAGGCGCCTCAAGCGCTTGTTTCGGCGCGTTTCTTCGGCAGGTGATCGCCGATATCACACCAGGCGATCCGCTCATTGTCGAAGACATGACGCTGCGGCGTCAGGTGCGGCGCCTCCGGATGGTCGGCGCTTCCCACCAGGAGATGCACCTCGCCTGGCAGATCCGCGGCCTGGTAGGTCAGGGGCGTCCCACATTGGGGACAGAAGGTGCGCCAGACCCCGGGCGAGCTCTGGTAGCGGGCCGGCGACTCACCCTCGAAATCGAAGGTCTCCTCGGTGAAGCAGGCGAAGGTGGTGACCGGCGCGCCCGTCGCTCGCCGACAGCTCTCGCAATGGCAGTAGAGCACCCATTTCGGTTGCCCCCGGCCGCGATAGCGCGTGCGCCCGCAGAGGCAGTGGCCGGTGGTATCGGGGACGGCATCGGTATCGGACATTGGATAAGCGTGCCTGCTGAGACGTGACTTTGGCAAGCCGCCTGAATTAGCTTCCGCTCATGCCTTATCGCGCCCTCCCGTACGCCCCTTATGCCTCCGATCCGGCGCAGAGCCGCGGGCGGCTGATCGCGGAGCCGGACAGTCCGACCCGCACGCCGTTCCAGCGCGACCGTGACCGCATCATCCACGCGGCCGCCTTCCGGCGGTTGAAGCACAAGACCCAGGTCTTCGTGCAGCATGAGGGCGACCACTACCGCACGCGCCTGACCCACAGCCTGGAAGTCTCGCAGATCGCGCGCTCGATCGCCCGGACCCTGGGGCTGGACGAGGATCTGGCCGAGGCGCTGGCGCTGGCCCATGACCTCGGCCATCCGCCCTTCGGTCATGCCGGCGAGGAGGCGCTCGATCTCTGCATGCAGCCTTACGGCGGCTTCGATCACAATGAGCAGACATTCCGCGTGCTGACGCTGCTGGAGCGGCGCTATCCGACATTCGACGGGCTCAACCTCAGCTGGGAGACGCTGGAGGGCATCGTGAAGCACAACGGCCCGCTCACGGGACCGGCAGCCAGCGCCAAGGCCCAAGCGCGTCCAATACCGCGCACCATCGCAGCGTTCTCCGCGAACTGGGATCTCGATCTCGGCGGCTTCGCCAGCCTGGAAGCGCAGGTGGCGGCGGTCTCAGACGACATCGCCTACAACAACCACGATATCGACGACGGCCTGCGCGCGGGGCTGTTCACACTCGACGACCTCACCGACGTGCCGCTCGCGGGCCCGATCGTCGCCTCCGTGCGGCGCCAATATCCCGCCATAGAGGCAGACCGCACGATCCACGAGACGGTGCGGCGCATGATCGGCGAGATGGTCGAGGACGTCACCGCGGAAACCATGCGGCGCATCGCCGAGAGCGAGGTCCGTTCCGCGTCGGACGTCCGCAAGGCGGGGCGGACGCTGGCCGTGTTCTCGGAGCGGATGCGCGCCAATGACATCGGGCTGAAGCGCTTTTTGTTCCAGCACATGTACCGGCATGAACGGGTCACCCGGATGACCGAGCAGGCGAAGGCCGTTGTCTCGCGCCTGTTCGATCGGCACCTCGCCGAACCGACCCTGCTGCCCGAAGACTGGCGGGCGGAAACCGCCGGGCCGGGCGATGCTCAAACGGCCCGGGTGGTGGCCGACTACATCGCCGGGATGACCGACAACTTCGCCTTCGACAGCGACCGGCGGCTTGCCCCGAAATAGCCCCGGTCCGGCCTTACGGCCGCCGCACCGTCATGGCAGGAAACCCAGGGCAAAAAACCCAAGAGAATCCGCCGATTATTTGGTTAACGCCGCTCGGCGTCGGGGGCTTTTCCTTGACCGACTCGGCGCGGAGTTGATTCAATCGTCTATTCGGGGCAACCGCCGCCATAGGGGCCGTCGCACGCGAAAATCCTTCGGGAATTCAAAGCGAAGCGGTCTGGAGATCAATCATGAGTGCAGCAGAAGCGCCCAAACCAGAGCAGATCCAGGCAAATGTCGCAGCGGCCCTCAGCCGCCTGCGCGGTGAGCTCGGTGCGGCATCCAGCCCGGTCGCGGGGTCGCCCGCGCTGAATCCCGTGCCGAAAACTGCCGCCGAGCCGGTTCCGGCCGAGCCAAATCGCGTTCCCGGTCCGGGGACCGCTGCTCAGCCGGCGCCGTTCGCGCCGATGCCGACCGCACCAACGCCGTCCGTACCGGCGACACCCGTCCGACCCGAGATCAGCGCAACACCCGTGGGGCCGCTCCCTGCAGGACCGGTGCGGACACCGGAGGCGGAGCGTCCAACGAGCGGCATCCGGCCATTTGAACCGACCCTTGGGGCCGCCCTGGGTTCCGCCCTGGGTTCCGCCGCCGCCGAGGGCCAGCCGGCCGCGAAAGAGGAGGCGCCCAAGCCGGATCTGTTCGGTGCGCTTCGTGCCGACCCGGCCCTGAAAACCGAGCGTGAGCCCGGCGCCACTGCCGAGACGCAGCCCGATCTTCTGTCGGGCATGGAAGTGCCACCGGCTTCGCCGCCGCCTCTTGGAAGTTTTGAATCGGAGGACGAGGTCGGCGGGCGCGGCAAGCGCATGCGGAACCGCCTATTGGCGCTGCTGGTCCTGGCGATCATCATTGGAGGCGCTGCCTGGGCCTATCTCGCCAAGCATCGCGGCGCCGACGGACCCATTCCCGTCATCTCGGCGGATACTTCGCCGGAGAAGGTGAAGCCGGCCGATGAAGGGGGGATGCAGGTTCCGAACCAGAACGTGCAGATCCTGGACAACATGAACGGCCAGGCAACCGGGCAGGGCCAGGAGAACGTCCTGCCGCCGCCGGAGCAACCGGTGGCGCCACCGGCTGCCGACAACGCCGCGCCGGCCGCTCCGACCGTGACGGATACGACGGCCGGCAATGCGAACGCACCCGCCGCGGTCGATCAGCCGGCGGCACCCAGCGTTCCCGCACCGGCGATCCCCAGCGTCTCCGCGCCGGAGCCGGGCCAGTCGGTTGTGACTTCGGCCGCGCCGGCGACGACGGGCACGGCGACGACGGGCAACGCACCCACGCCTCAAACGCAGCAGGCGGCACCCGAGCCGACCGCACCGGTTGCGGCTACGCCAGCGAAGACCGAGCCGGCAAAGCCTGCGACCCAGACCGCGGCGGCACCGTCTGTGCCTGCCGCGCCAACGACCAACAGCGCCGCCGGCGACGTCCGGATCCAGCTTGCGGCGGTGAAATCGGAAGAGGCGGCCACGACCCAATGGGCCAAGCTGCAGAAGGCACATCCCGATCTGCTCGGCGGGCTCACGCTCAACGTCGAGAAGGTCGATAAGGGCGGCGCGACGTTCTACCGCATCCAGGCCGGACCGCTCTCGAACAAGGCCGACGCGAAGGCGCTTTGCACCAAGCTCCAAGCCCAGAAGCAGGATTGCATTGTTGCGAAGTAGACGTAGCCAGTGACCGCCGCCGTCATCCTTGGCTGCGCCGGGACTGAACTGACGGCTGAGGAACGCGCGTTCTATCGCGACGTCGATCCGCTCGGCTTCATCTTGTTCGCGCGCAACGTCGCCGATCCCGATCAGATGCGTCGCCTGACCGGCGACCTCCGCGCGGCGGTCGGGCGTGACGATGCACCGATCCTGATCGACCAGGAGGGCGGCCGGGTCGCACGGCTGAAACCGCCGCATTGGCGCGCCATGCCGCCAGCGGCCAGGTTCGGCGAGATCGCCATGATCGACCGGGCGCGCGCCGCCTCCGCCGTGCGCATCAATCACGAGCTGCTCGCCGGCGAGCTGCGTGCGATCGGCATCGACGTCGATTGCACACCGGTGCTCGATTTGAAGCGACCGGAGACCACGACGGCCATCGGTGACCGCGCCTTCGCCGCCGATCCGCATCTGGTCGCCGATCTGGGTCGCGCCGCCGCCGAAGGGCTGATGGCGGGCGGCGTCATCCCCGTGATCAAGCATATCCCCGGCCACGGCCGTGCGACGCTGGATAGCCACCTCGACCTGCCGCGGATCGATGCCGAGTTCGACTCGCTGGTGGACAGCGACTTCGTGCCGTTCCGCAAGCTGAACGACCTGCCCTGGGGCATCACCGCCCATCTGGTCTATGCGGCGATCGATCCCGAGAAGCCGGCCACTTTGTCGGCGCGCGTGATCAACGAGGTGATCCGCGGCGAGATCGGCTTCACCGGATTGCTGATCTCCGATGACATGTCGATGAAGGCGCTGCAGGGCAGCCTCGATCGCCTGGCGGCGGAGCTGGTCGCCGCCGGCTGCGACGTCGCCCTCCATTGCAACGGCAAGCTCGACGAGATGCGTCTTGTCGCCGCGGGCTGCGGGAGCTTGTCTCCGGCCGCCCGGCTCCGCTATGAACGGGGCCGCCAGCGCGTCAACCGGGAGCCCGAGTTCGACGTGCAGGAACTGGCGGAGGAACTGGCCGAACTGATGGTATAACCATTCGCGTCCCGTCGATCCGACCGGTCGGGCGTGTCCTTCGTTGCAGCCAGAGGCCCGCGTGTCGCAGCTCGATTTCCATCAAATCGCCATCCTCCTCTCGGTCCTGGTCGTGCCGATGATCATAGCGATCACGTTCCACGAGGCGACCCACGGCTTCATCGCCTGGCGCTGCGGCGACGACACCGCCTATGTCCGAGGCCGCGTGAGCTTCAATCCGTTGCGGCATATCGATCCCTTCGGGACGATCATCCTGCCCGCGGTGATGTTCATGATGTTCGGCGGCTCCTTCGGCTACGCGAAGCCCGTCCCGGTGAACTTCGCCCGATTGCGGCACTTCCGTCGTGACGTAATCCTGGTTGCGGCGGGCGGGCCGGCCAGCAACTTCGTGCTCGCGATTGTTTCTGCGCTGTTGCTGCACCTCGTACCGCATGAAGAGCAGGGACTGGGCCTGGGCGACCTGCTGGATCGCGTGCTCGGCACGGAGCCGTTCACCTCGGAATGGATCGTCGCCTGGATCTCCGCGGCGCTGGTCTATTCCGTCCTGATCAACGTCGCCCTTGCCTTGTTCAACCTGCTCCCGCTGCTGCCGTTGGACGGCGGCCGTGTCTTGGCGGCGCTGCTGCCTCGGCCGATAGCGCAGGTCTATGCGCGCAGCGAGCGCTACGGCATGCTGATCCTCATCGGCCTCATCTTCCTGCTGCCTTGGGTGGGAAATCGACTCGGGCTGGATGTAGATATTTTGCGCTGGATTTTGGGACCCGCTTCCAGCTATGTGCGGGGCATAATAGGCCACATGGCCGGCCTTGGAGACGCATTGGATCAGCCTTGATGCCTTGGAATCCGGACACGGAAATCGATCCCGGCAACGATCCCGGCACCGCGCCTGAGTCGGCGCCCCAAGAGCCGGAGTCCGAGTCGGGGTCGACGGAAACGCCGGGCGGCGGTGGCGACGGCTTCGACGATGCGCCGGGGAAATCCGCCAACGACGACGAGCTGGTGCTCGACCTCGACGGGTTCGAAGGCCCCATCGACGCGCTGCTGACCCTCGCCCGAGACCAGAAGGTCGATCTCCGCAAGATCTCGATCCTCGAGCTCGCGGACCAGTATCTCGCCTTCATCGCGCGGGCGCGGCGCCTGCGGCTGGAGATCGCCGCCGACTATCTCGTGATGGCCGCGTGGCTCGCCTACCTGAAATCGCGCCTGCTGCTGCCCGAGCCGCCGTCCGATGGCGAGCCCTCCGGCGCGGAGCTGGCCGCGGCACTCGCATTCCAGCTGCAGCGCCTCGAAGCGATGCAAAAGGCCGGGAAGGCGCTGATGGCGCTGCCGCAGTTCGGCATCGACTTCTTCTCCCGCGGAGAGCCGGAACCGGCGAAGATCATCGACGTTCCGATCTGGGATGTGACCCTGTTCGATCTCCTGAAGGCTTATGGCACGCATCCGGGCCGCCGCCGCGAGGGCCTGCTGCGCATCGCGCCGCTCAATCTGTTCTCGATGGACGATGCCTTGAAGCGGATCGGCGACATGCTGGGCCACGCGCTCGATTGGACCGTCCTCAGGAACTTCCTGCCCGACGGGATGGAGACGCCGCTGCAGCGCCGTGCTGCACTGGCCGCGACCTTCGCCGCCAGCCTGGAGCTTGCGCGCAACGGCAATATCGAGCTCCGCCAGGAAGGCGAATTCGGACCGATTTATGTGCGTCGCTCGACGGAGCGCCGCGATCCGCCCGCGTCCGGCGGTATCGGCGATCTGCAATAGGGTTGAGACATGAGTGAAGACAGATACCAGCTGCTGCGCCTGCTCGAGGCCGTCCTGTTCGCCTCGACCGAGCCCCTCGCGGAGAAGGTGCTGAAACAGCGCCTGCCGGAGGATGCCGATCTGCCCGGGCTCCTTTCCGAGCTCGGCGAAAATTACGCCAGCCGCGGTGTCAACCTGACGCGGATCGAGGACCGCTGGGCTTTCCGCACGGCGCCCGATCTTGCCCAATGCCTGTCGATCGAGCGCAAGGTCAACAAGAAGCTTTCCCGTGCCGCGATCGAGACCTTGGCGATCATCGCCTATCACCAGCCGGTGACGCGGGCCGAGATCGAGGAGATCCGCGGCGTGGTCATCTCCAAGGGCACGCTCGACCTGCTGCTGGAGATCGGCTGGATCAAGCCGCACGGCCGCCGCGAGACGCCGGGGCGCCCGGTGACCTGGGCGACGACGACGTCCTTCCTGGAGCATTTCGGTCTCGAGGACACTACCGCGCTGCCGGGCGTCGAGGAATTGCGCGCCGCCGGCCTGCTGGATTCCCGCGCCGCCATCTCGACGCTGGCGACCCAGGCTTCGGCCGCCGGCCATGCCTTGCCGCCAGACGAGGACGAGGAGGCGCAAGCGGCTGGCGAGGAGCTCCGCGGCACGCATCGGGCTGCGGAAGAGCAGGGCGCGGAGGAGGGCGACGCGGCGCCAGCCGACGACGACTACGAGCGGGCGCTCCTCGAAAAGCATGGCGAGCCGGGCGAGCAGGATGAGGCGGACGCCGATGTGGAGCGGGAGGAGCCCATGGAAGACCCGGAAGCCGATGTCGAGCGGGAAGAGCCGGCTGGCGACGGCGACGAGGCTCCGGACGCCGAACGCAAGATGGTCGCGGGCGAAGCCTGAGCAGAGCCGCTGCGACCCTCCGCCCTATTTGCAATTCAGAATAGGTCGCAATAGGCTGCGCGCTCCGATTTGAGGGCAGCAGCTTGGTCGAGGCCGTTCCAATTCCAGCGCAGAAACTGAGGCGCGCCCTCGGCCGGCCCAGCGGCTGGACCCTCGCAGCCTGGCTGGTCGCCGCCGCCGTCGCGACCCCGGTGATCACGGTCTTCTCCCATGTCTTCCTGCCGAAGGGCGATATCTGGGCGCATCTCGCCGAGACCGTGCTCGGCAGCTATGTCACGAACTCGATCCTGCTGATGATCGGGGTCGGCATCGGCGTGCTGATGGTGGGCGTGCCCGCTGCCTGGATGGTGACCCTCTGCCGCTTTCCGGGGCGGCGCCTGTTCGAATGGGCGCTGCTGCTGCCGATGGCGATGCCGGCCTACGTCGTCGCCTACACCTATGTCGGCCTGCTGGACTATGCCGGCCCCGTGCAGACCGCTTTGCGCGCGGCGCTCGGGATGCCCGACGGTCTCCGCTGGATGCCGGACGTGCGCAACCTGCCGGGCGCCGCCGTGATGCTGATCCTGGTGCTCTATCCTTATGTCTATCTGCTGGCCCGCGCGGCGTTCATGGAGCAGTCCGCCTGCGTGCTCGAAGTGAGCCGCACCCTCGGCTGCGCGCCGGCGGTCGGCTTCTTCCGTGTCGCCCTGCCCTTGGCGCGGCCGGCTCTGGCGGCGGGTGCCGCGCTCGCGGTCATGGAGGCGCTGAACGATTTCGGGACCGTGCAGTATTTCGGCGTCGATACCATGGCAACCGGCATCTATCGGATCTGGCGCGGCATGGGGGACGCCGATGCGGCAGCGCAGTTGGCGGCACTGCTGCTGATCTTCGTCTTCGTCGTCTTCGGCTTCGAGCGCTGGTCGCGCGGCCGACGGAGCTTCGCGCACACTTCGTCGCGCTATCGTCCATTGCCGCGCTACGAGTTGAAGGGCTGGCTGCGGGCCGGGGCGATCTTCGGCTGCGCGCTGCCGGTGACCCTGGGCTTCATCGCGCCGGCGGGCGTGCTGTTCGGCTGGGCGCTCAGCCATCCCGAATACTGGTATCGGGCCTCCTCCCTGCTGCTGATCCGCAACAGCTTCCTGATGGCGGGGATCGCCGCGGTGCTCGGCGTCGCGCTGGCGGTCTTCCTCGCCTATGCGCTGCGGCTCCATGCGACGCCGGCGACCAGCCTCGCCGTGCGCATCGCCGGCATGGGCTATGCGATCCCCGGCACGGTGATGGCGATCGGCGTGCTGTTGCCGTTCGCGGCCTTCGATCATGCGATCGATCGCTGGGCGCGGGCGAGCTTCGGCGTCTCGCCCGGCCTGATCCTGAGCGGCACTCTGGTCGCCGTTACCTTCGCCTACCTGGTGCGGTTCCTCACCAGCAGCCTCAACACCGTCGAGGCCAGCCTCGGCAAGATCACGCGCAGCATGGATCACGCGGCGCGCAGCCTCGGGCGCGGGCCTGGGAGCACGCTCTGGAACGTGCATCTGCCGATCATGCGGGGAAGCCTGCTGACTGCCGCGATCCTGATCTTCGTCGATGTGCTGAAGGAGCTGCCGGCGACGCTGGTGCTGCGGCCCTTCAACTTCGACACGCTGGCGACCGTCACCTACAACCTCGCCTCCGACGAGCGCCTGGCCGAGGCCGCCGGACCCGCGCTTGCCATCGTCGCGGTCGGCGTGCTGCCGGTGATCCTGCTGTCGCGGGCGATCAGCCGCTCTCGCCCCGGCGCCGGTACGGTCGAGGGGATCGTGCTGTGAGTGGCGCGGCATTGGCGCTGGAAGCGATCGGCCATTCTTACGACGGCACGGTCGAAGTGGTGTCGAACTTCAGCCTCGACGTCGGGGCCGGCGAGATCGTCTGCCTTCTGGGACCCTCCGGCTGCGGAAAATCGACGGTGCTGCGGCTCGCCGCCGGCCTCGAGCCGCTGCAGACGGGCTTGATCCGGCTCCACGGCGAGACCGTCGCGGATGGCGCCACGGGCCGCTCCGAGCCGCCGGAGCGGCGGAAGGTCGGCCTGGTCTTCCAGGACTTCGCCTTGTTTCCCCATCTAACCGTGGCGCGGAACGTCGCCTTCGGCCTTTCGACCCTGCCCGAACCGGAGCGCACGGACCGCGCCCGCGAGGCGCTGGCGCAGGTGGGCATGGCGGACTATGCCGGGGCTTATCCGCATGCCCTCTCCGGGGGACAGCAGCAGCGGGTTGCTCTGGCGCGGGCCCTGGCCCCGCGGCCGTCCATCATGCTGCTGGACGAGCCCTTCTCCGGTCTCGACGCCCGGCTCCGGGAGCAGATCCGCGACGACACGCTGCGCGTCCTGAAGCGGAGCGGGGCGGCGACCCTGCTGGTAACCCATGATCCCGAGGAGGCCATGTTCATGGCCGACCGGATCTTCCTGATGGAGGCCGGGCAGCTGATGCAATCCGGCCCGCCCGCCGAGGTCTATGCTCGGCCGGCCAGCGCATTCGCGGCCATGTTCTTTTCAAATATCAATGAATTAGAGGGCGTCGTTAAAGAAGGGGCTGTAACGACGCCTCTGGGTCCGGTTCCTGCACCTGGCCTGGCTGGCCCGGCAAAGGTCCTGTTCCGCCCCGAAGCCCTGGAACTCCGGCCGCTGGACGGTGCGCATCTGGCGGGAACCGTGACCGAGGCGCGGTTCATCGGTGTCGCCTGGCTGGTCCGGGTGGCGGCAATGTCGGAAGACGGGAAGGCCCTCGACCTTCAGGTGCGGATGACTGGCGGGCATCCGCCCGCGGTCGGGCAGCGTATGTCCTTGCAGCTCGACCCGACCCAAGCCTTTGTTTTCGGGGCGTGAGGGGGTTGTCTGCGTCACCCTCTGGCGCGGCGGTCGCGGAGCGCTTAACTTCCTTTGGTAGCGGGCAAAACTGCGCAGAGACGCGGTGGCCGCGAGACAGGGATTGATTGCAGCGCCGGAACGATTTTGCCATAGTCCGGCCCGAGTTAACGAGTTTGATGGAGAGGCGCCGTCATGGGCAGCTTTAGTATCTGGCATCTTCTGATCGTGCTGGCCGTTGTGCTGGTCCTGTTCGGCGGGCGCGGGAAGATTTCCAACATCATGGGCGACTTCGCCCAGGGCATTAATGCCTTCAAGAAGGGCCTGAAGAACGACAAGGACGAGGACATCGCCAAGGCCCCCGAGCACAAGCCCACGGAAACCATCGAGCGGAGCTGATCCGATCGGGGCTGCAAGCGGCCCGGCGGCCCGGTGGGGTGACGGCCGGCAGAGGCATCTGATGCCCCGGCAACGGTAGTGAGCGATCTAGGGCTGTAACGCGCATGTTCGACTTCAGCATCGGCGAGATGGTTATTGTCGCCGGCGCGGCATTGATCCTGCTGGGCCCCAAGGAACTGCCGAACGCGTTGCGCACCATGAGCATGGTGATGAAGAACGCCCGCAAGCTCGCCAACGAGTTCCAGAGCGGGGTCAACGAAATCATCCGCGAAGCCGATCTCGAGGACGCCCGCAAGAAGCTCAACGAGATCCAGTCGCTCAACAAGAACAACATCCAGAGTGCCATCGAGAAGGCCGTCGACCCGACCGGCGAAGTGAAGAGCGCGCTGACCGCCGAACCCGATCAGCCGCGCCCTGTGCCGGAAGAGTCATCGACCGCGACGCCCGCTGCCGCGTTGCCCGCGGCCGAAACGCCGCCGGCGGATGCCGAGGATGCGGCCGTCGAAGTCGCCGCCGCGCAGCCCGTGACACCAACGAAACCGGAGCCGGAGAAGACACCGGAAGCCGCCGGCGCGGAGAAGAGCTGACGACATGTCCGGGGCGGAAGACGATGTGAAGATGCCGCTGTTGGAGCACCTGACGGAGCTCCGCACGCGTTTGCTCTACTCGCTGGTCGGCTTCGTCATCGCCTTCCTGATCTGCTTCGCCTTCTTCTATAAGCCGGTGCTGTCGATCGTGACCGCGCCGCTGGAAGCGGCTTGCCTCCGCCAGGGCAAGGCGTGCCCGGTGATCTACACGAGCCTGATCGAGCCGTTCTTCACCCAGGTGAAGATCGCGGCCTTCGCCGCGATCTGCGTGACCTTTCCCCTGATCGCCTCCCAGATCTACAAGTTCATGGCGCCGGGTCTCTACAAGACCGAACGTGCCGCCTTCCTGCCGTTCCTGATCGCGACGCCGATCATGTTCGCCGTCGGCGCGACCTTCCTCTATTTCGTCCTGCTGCCGCTGGCGCTGCGCTTCTTCGTCTCCTATCAGCAATACGCCAACATCCAGCTGATGCCGAAGGTCGGCGAATACATCGACCTCGTGATGAAGCTGGTCTTCGCCTTCGGTCTTTGCTTCGAGCTGCCGGTGATCCTGACCCTGCTGGCCCGGGTCGGGATCGTGACGTCCGACGGGCTCCGGGCCAAGCGCCGCTATGCGATCATCATCGTGACGGTGGTGGCGGCGATCTTCACCCCGCCGGATGCGATCAGCATGTGCTCGCTGGCGGTGCCGATGATCGGCCTCTACGAGATTTCGATCTGGCTCGCGCGCTCGGTCGAGAAGAAGCGGGCGGCTGCCGATGCCGCAGCAGCAACCGAGAGCAGAACCTCGGTAACGCCGGCCGGGTGACCGGCCTATCGCGCCGGATGCAGACGCCGCGTCACCCTGCTAGACTCGCCCCCGATTCGGGAACCAATCGGCCTTAGCGCTATAATGTTTGATCTCAAATGGATACGGGATAACCCGGCGGCGTTCGACCGGGGCCGCGAGCGGCGCGGGTTGCCGCCGCTCTCGGCGGATGTGCTGGCGCTCGACAGCCGGCGGCGCGCCGCGCAGACGCGCTTCCAGGAGCTGCAGGCCAAGCGCAACGACCTCTCCCGCCAGATCGGCCAGGCGAAGGCCAAGGGCGGCGATGCCTCCGCCATCATGGCGGAAGTCGCCGCGTTGAAGGATGCGATCGCCGCTTCGGAGCTCGACGACCAGGCGCTCGGCGCCGAACTCGACACCCTGCTCGCGGCGCAGCCGAACCTGCCCGCGGCGGACGTGCCGGAGGGCAAGGACGAGACCGCGAACCGAGTCGAGCGCACCGTCGGCACGATCCGCAACTTCGCCTTCGAGCCGAAGCAGCATTTCGAGCTCGGCGAGGGCCTCGGCCTCATGGATTTCGAAGGCGCCGCCAAGCTTTCCGGCGCGCGCTTCGTGGTCTTGCGCGGGGCCCTGGCGCGATTGGAGCGCGGTCTCGCCCAGTTCATGCTGGACATCCACACCAACGATTTCGGCTACACCGAGATGTCGCCGCCGCTGCTGGTGCGGGACGCGGCACTCTACGGCACGGGGCAATTGCCGAAGTTCGCGGAGGACCTGTTCCGGACGGAGCAGGGCATGTGGTTGATCCCGACCGCGGAAGTGCCGCTGACCAACCTCGCCGCGGACACGATCATCGACGAGGACAAGCTGCCCTTCCGCTACACCGCGCTGACGCCGTGCTTCCGCTCCGAGGCGGGCGCCGCCGGCAAAGACACCCGCGGAATGATCCGCCAGCACCAGTTCATGAAGGTGGAGCTGGTCTCGATCGCGCATCCGGATCATTCCGAGCGCGAGCATGAGCGCATGACCGGCTGCGCCGAGGAAGTGCTGAAGCGGCTGGAGCTGCCCTATCGGGTGATCACACTCTCGACCGGCGACATGGGCTTTGCCGCCCAGAAGACCTATGACATCGAGGTCTGGCTGCCGGGGCAGGGCGCCTATCGCGAAATCTCGAGCTGCTCCAATTGCGGCGAGTTCCAGGCGCGGCGCATGAAGGCACGCTGCCGCAAGCCCGGCGAGAAGGGCACGCGGTTCGTTCATACGCTGAACGGCTCCGGCGTTGCCGTGGGCCGTGCGCTGATCGCCGTGCTGGAGAACTATCAGCAGGAGGATGGGACCATCACGATCCCGGCCGCCCTGCGTCCCTACATGAACGGCCGGGAGTCAATTCTGCATGCCTAGAGCGCCCATCAACCTGAAGAAGGCGCGGATCCTGGTCACGAATGACGACGGCATCCACGCGCCCGGATTGAAGGTCCTGGAGAAGATCGCGCGCGCCCTGAGCGACGATGTCTGGGTGGTGACCCCGGAAAGCGAGCACAGCGGCGCCTCCCACGCCCTCACCCTGCGCCGGCCGCTTCAGGTTCACGAACTCGGGGCACGCCGCTATGCAACTTCCGGCACGCCCACTGATTGCGTCCTCATGGCGGTCAACCACCTGGTGACCGGCAAGCGGCCGGCTCTCGTGCTCTCCGGCGTCAATCGCGGCGCCAATCTCGGAGAGGACGTGCTCTATTCGGGCACCGTTGCCGCGGCCATGGAGGCGGCGATGCTGGGCATTCCGGCGATCGCCATGAGCCAGGTCCGCCGTGGCGACGTGCTGCACTGGAAGACGGCGGAGACTTTCGGGCCGGACGTCGTGCGCCGCCTGATGGCGGTCGAGTGGCTGGACGACCTCCTGATGAACGTGAACTTCCCGCCGGTGCCGCCGGAACAGGTGACCGGGATCGAGATCGGGCCCCAGGGCCGGCGCATCACCGATGTCCAGGTGGTGAAGGCCAAGGATCCGTTCGAGCGGGAAGTGCTCTGGGTCGGAGACTTTGCCAATGATGAGCCGGAGGCCGCGGAGAGCGACCTCGGCCTGGTCGCGCGCAACGCTATCGCCGTCACGCCGCTGCATTTCGACCTGACCCAGGGCCGGATGCTGAAGCGGATGGCGGGCTTGTTCGACGGGGTGAAGACGGCCCCGCGGGCGAAGGCGAAGAAGCGTAAATGAGGATGCGACGGTGAGGGTTGAACGGTGAGTCTGGCGGCCCGCAAGATCCGGCTGATCATGAGCCTGCGCCGCGCCGGCGTGACGGACTCGGCGGTGCTGAACGCGCTGGAGCGGGTGCCGCGTGAAGCCTTTGTCTTGCCGCATTTTCATGATCAGGCTTACGAGGACCAGGCCCTGCCGATCGCCCAGGGCCAGACCATCAGCCAACCGCAGATCGTCGCGATGATGACCGAGGCCTTGCAGGTCACCAAATCCCACAAAGTGCTGGAGATCGGGACCGGCTCCGGCTATCAGACCGCGGTGCTGTCGCGCCTGGCGCGGCGCATCTATACCATCGAGCGGTTCAAGTCGCTCCTGGACGAGGCCGAAGCGCGCTTCAAGCAGCTCCGCATCCACAACATCACGTCGAAATGCGCCGACGGCTCCAAGGGATGGAAGGAACAGGCGCCGTTCGACCGTATCATCGTGACCGCGGCTGCACCCGAGCTGCCGCAGACGCTGGCGGATCAGCTCGCGGTGGGCGGCATCATGGTGGTGCCGATCGGGGCGGAGCGGGGAGACCAGGTGCTGGAACGCATCACCAAGCAGGCCGACGGCACCTTGCAGCGGGAGACGTTGATCGACGTGCGGTTCGTGCCCCTGGTGGCCGGCGCCGTCCCCGAGGACGACCGTCGCGCGGTCCGTGGTTTGCGTGAGGTGGGAAATGCGTAGTCCAGCGTCATTCGCCGGTCTGGTCGTTGCCGTCTTCTGCCTCGGCCTCCTCGCTGCCTGCAATGCCGGCGGTCGTCCAGCGAATGCGCCTCCGATCGTCGAGCCGGCAGCCACCGGCCCCGCGGCCAATCCGGCCGATTTCGGCAAGGTGATCGGCGGCGACTACATCGTCGCGCCGGGCGATACCCTGGCCGCGGTCTCGGACCGCACCAACACGCCGCTGCGCGCCCTCATAGACATGAACAACCTGCAGCCGCCCTACGGCCTCGCGCCGGGCATGCATCTCGCCATCAAGGAGCGCTCGCAGTACGTGGTGCAACGGGACGACACTCTCACCGAACTCGCCGGCCGCTACGGCGTCACCGAGAGCGCCCTGGTCTCGATCAACAACTTGAAGCCGCCGTATACGCTGACGCCGGGCCAGCGGATCATGATCCCAAGCCCGACCGAAGCCTCGAGCCAGTCGGGCATGACCGCCGAGGCGGTTCCGCCGGCGACGCCCATCGGATCGATCAACGCGGCACCGCTGCCCTCGACCTCGGCCCCCGCCCCTGCTCCGACGGTGCCGGGGGTGACGACCCCCACGACGACGGTCTCCGGTTCGACCAGCAGCACGACGACCACGATCGGGTCCGGCAGCATCGGCACGCAATCGCTGCCGGCCACCACGGCGACGCCGTTGCCGCCGGCAACGCAACCGAGCGCGACGGTATCAACTGCACCTGTATCCAGCGGGACCCAGGTTGCGGCCTTGCCCGCACCGCCGCCGGCAGCACCGACCGTCATTACACCGACACTGCAGGCACCGGCCGCGCAGGTGACGACCCAAACCCCGCCCAAGGCAGCCGCCATGCCGGCGACGCCGACCGCACCGGTTGCCGGCGCGCCGACAAGCGCCGCCGCGGCGGTTGAGAAGCCGGCGGCTGGATTGACGCCCGATCAGGCGGACGCCGCGACCGAAGCCGCCACCGCATCGACCGATGCGGCCATGGAGTCGGGGCCGGTTGCCGGCAGCGGCAAGGGGCCGTTCGTCTGGCCGGTCCAGGGCAAGGTGATCGGCGCGTTCGGCAGCAGCAAGGACGGGCTGAAGAACGACGGCATCAACATCGCCGCGCCGGCCGGCGCGCCGGTGGTCGCCGCCGCGGACGGCACCGTCGCCTATGCCGGCAACGAGCTCCGCGGTTTCGGCAACATGATTCTGATCCGCCACGACGGCGGCTACGTCACCGCCTATGCCCACAATGACTCGTTGTTGGTGAAGAAGGGCGACAAGGTGAAGCGCGGCCAGACCATCGCCCGGGTCGGCCAGACCGGCGCGGTCTTCGGCCCGCAGCTGCATTTCGAGATCCGCAAGGGGACAGAGCCCGTGGACCCCATGAGCTTTCTTGGGAGCTGACGTCCGCTATCCTTCGATCTTCTTGCCGAGCCTGCCGGCCAGATCCTGGATGAACTGCCAGGCGACGCGGCCGGAGCGGGCGCCGCGGGTCATCGACCATTCGACCGCCTGGCGGCGCAGCTCGTCCTGTGCGATCGGCAGCTTGAAGGCCTCGGCATAGCCGTCGATGATGGCGAAGAAGGTGTCCTGGTCGCAGTTGTGGAAGCCGATCCAGAGGCCGAAACGGTCGGAGAGCGAAACCTTCTCCTCGACCGCCTCCGAAGGATTGATTGCGGTCGAGCGCTCGTTCTCGATCATCTCCCGCGCCATCAGGTGCCGGCGGTTCGACGTGGCATAGAAGATCACGTTGGCGGGCCGCCCCTCGATGCCGCCCTCCAGCACCGCCTTCAGCGACTTGTAGCTGGTGTCCGCGGTGTCGAAGGAGAGGTCGTCGCAGAAGATCACGCAGCGATGCGGCTGCCCCCGCAGGATGCCGAGCAGCTTCGGCAGGCTCACGAGATCCTCGCGGTGGATCTCGATCAGCTTCAGCTTTGCCTTCCCACTTTCGTTGATCTGGGCATGTGTCGCCTTCACCAGCGAGCTCTTGCCGGTGCCCCGCGCACCCCAGAGCAGGGCGTTGTTCGCCGGGAGGCCGGCGGCGAAACGCTCGGTGTTCTCGATCAGCATCTCCTTGGCGCGGTCGATGCCGCGGAGGAGATTGATGTGGACCCGGGAGACGGTCTTCACTGGCTCCAGCCAGCCCTCGGCCTGCCAGACGAAGGCGTCCGAGGCCCCGAGATCGTTCGCCCGCACCGCCGGCGGCGCGAGGCGCGCCAGGCTCTCCGCGATCGATTGCAGCAGCGGCAGCAAGTCCTTGTCGGCCATCCGGAAATCCCCAATTGCGCGGCCAGTATGCCCGGCCGCGCCGCCATTTCAAGCGGCCTTCACTCCGCGGCGAGCGGGGTCAAGGCGGCGCTGCGGCTCTCCGGGTCTATGGCGAGGCGGCGGGTGTGATAACGGGCGACCGCCTCACGGTGCGCGATCGAGAGGATGGTCGCATCGGGCAAGTGCCGTTTCAGCAGCTCGTACATCTGCTTCTCGTTGTCCGCGTCGAGCGCCGCAGTTGCCTCATCGAGATAGAGCCATTCCGGCTTCAGCAGCAGCGCACGGGCAATGGCGAGGCGCTGCTGCTCGCCGATCGAGAGGGTCATGGTCCAGTTGGCATTTTCATCGAGCCGGTCCTTAAGTGCCGAAAGATGAACTTCATCCAGCACGGACTTGAGGTCGACATCGGGAATATCGCCGGATTGGGCCGGATAGCAAAGCGCGTGACGCAGTGTGCCCATCGGAAGATAGGGACGCTGCGGCAGGAAGAGCACGCGTGCATTCGTTGGCACATGGACGGTGCCGCCTCCATAGGGCCAGAGTCCCGCCAGAGTGCGAAATAGGGTCGTCTTGCCAGAACCCGATGGGCCGCTGACGAGAACACGATCGCCAGCTTCGATCCTGGCCGAAAGATCACGGATCAGCTGCCGTCCATCCGGCAGGCTCACATTGAGGTCATCGGCCGCCAGCTCAGCGTTGGCGCCGAGCGCGACATCAATTTCCGGCTTTTCAGCTTCGACGCGCTCCAACGTGTCGACGAAACCGATCAGACGGTCAACGGTCGCTTTCCAGTCGGCCAGTGCCGTAAATGAACTCACGAACCAAGAGAGTGCACCCTGCACGCTGCCGAAGGCGGAGCCTATCTGCGACAGACCGCCAAGTGAGATTGCCTTTGAGAAATAGCGGGGCGAGGCCACGACGGTGGGAAAGATGTTGGCGAGGAGCCGGTAGAAGATAATAAAGAAATTGAGGCGCTTCTGTTGGCGCATCAGATTGCCCCAGTAGCGCCAAACCGAACCGAACAGGATCATGATCTCGCGGCGCTCGGATTCTTCCCCACCGTAGAACGCGACATTCTCGGCGTTTTCGCGCAATCGGGTCATGCCGAACCTGAAGGTTGCATTCGAGCGCTGAAGTTCGAAATTTGTCCGGATGAGCGGACGACCAACGAGGTAAGTCAGAAATGAGCCTGCCGCGGCGTAAAGCAAGGCAACCCAAACCATGTATCCCGGTATCGAGATATTGATTCCGGCTACGGCAAAATTGAGATCACCGGAAAGCGTCCAAAGTATTGTGATGAATGAAACCAAGGTCACGACGGAACTCATCAAACCGAGCGAGAGATCGAGCGAGCTTCCGGTGAACTGATTGATGTCTTGCTCGATACGCTGTTCCGGATTGTCCGTGTCGCCGGTCTTGAGTTGGAGGCGGTAGTAATTCCGATTGGTCAGCCAGTGCTGCAAGGTCCGATCCGTCATCCATTTGCGCCAGCGTATCTGCAGCATCTGCTGCAGATACGTGGCGTAGACGTAGACGATGAGGTAAGGGATCGCGATGATGAAGAACTTGAGGATTAGTCGCCAGAACGCCGCCTCATCGTATTTTTGTATGGCGTTGCCAAAGTCGTTGTTCCAGTAGTTGAGCACCACATCGAGAAAGACTTGGCCGAGGTTGAGCGCCACGACGAGTGCAAGCAATCCCCGGGCGGCCCATTTTTCCTCTGACCAGAAATACGGCCAAGCCAAAGCCCAGACCTTCTTCAAGAAGGATGCCTTGCGCGGGATGACGATGTCGGTGCGGCTCATATCCTCGATCCGATGCAGTGAATCTTCTGCATGGGATCATAGGCGAGCCCGCCGGGGCCGTTAAGCGCCGCCGGGTAACTGCGTGTGACGCGGGTTACAGAACGCGCGCGGTGTGGCGAGGCTCAGATCTGGAAGTCGAGATGGATGCCGCATTCGGTCTTGTCGAGGCCGGACCAGCGGCCGGCGCGGGCATCCTCGCCCACCGCGATGCGGCGGGTGCAGGGGGCGCAGCCGATCGAGGCATAGCCCTCGTCGAACAGCGGATGGGGCGGCAGCTTGAACCGCGCGAAGGCGTCCTTGACCATGTCGGAGGTCCAGTGCGCCAGCGGGTTCACCTTGATCCGGCCGTCCGCTGCCTCGAACAAAGGGAGGGCGGCCCGGGTGCCGGTCTGGTAGCGCTTGCGGCCGGTGATCCAGGCATCGAATGGCTTCAGCGCCCGCTCTAGCGGCAGCACCTTGCGGATGTGGCAGCAGGCGTCGGGATTGGTCTTCCAGAGCTCGCCGTTCGGGTCCTTAGCGGCGAGGTCGGCCGGGTCGGGCTTGATCTCGCGGGCGTCGGTGAAGCCGAACCGGTCGATCAGGATGTCCCGGTACATCAGCGTTTCCATGAAGTGCTTGCCCGTTTCCAGGAACAGCACCGGCACGCTTTTATCGACCTGGGCCAGATAGTGGAGAACCACCGCCGCCTCGGTCCCGAAGGAAGAGAGCAGGGCAATCCGGCCCGGGAAAAGCTTGGTCACGGCCGCCTCGAGCACCGCCTCGATCGGCTGGCCGGCATAGGCGGCGTCCAGGGACCGCGCCATCTCGTCGAGGTCGGGCTCCATCGCCGCGGAGCGGAGTGCCGCGGGTCCGGCGGGGAGATCGAGGGCCTGGGCGGGGAAGGTCATGATTTCACACGGAAAAGCGATGCTGGCCGATACGCGCACCAGCAGCTTCTACATACCACGTTCGGAAAATGTAGTTTTCCTTCTTCCATGTAAAATAAACTGGCGATTTCTCATGGAAAGTCAATGTGGCGACGCAGCCACAGACGATTATTTCTTGTTTCACACAGGTTTAAGGGAGTTGCCGATGGTTCGGCTCCGGCCGAAGCAATCGGGCGCAGCAGGGGGCTAGGGTCGATGCCGATCCATCAGGAGCCTCCCAATGATCACCTGCCTCATCCGCTACGAAATCGACCCCTTCAAGCACTCCGCCTTCGAGGAATATGCCCGCAACTGGGGCCAGGCGATCCCACGCTGCGGCGCCGACCTCATCGGCTATTACGCGCCGCATGAAGGCTCGGCGACGACGGCCTATGCGCTCTACGACATCGAGAGCATGGCCGCCTATGAGCGCTACCGGGCGCGGTTGCGCGAGGACCCGGCGGGGCGGGCGAATTTCGAGTTCGCCCGTCGCGAGCAGTTCATCCGCCGGGAGGATCGCATTTTCCTGCGGCAGGTTTCGGCGCCGCATGCGGTACTGGTGAGAGAGTGATGGCGCCGTTCCGCTTCACCGCAGCGTCTTCAGATAGGCGATGACGTCGGCGCGGTCCTGGGGATTGGCGACCTTGAAGTTCATATTCTGGCCCGGGACGAAGGCCTGGGGATTGGTCAGCCACTTGTCCAAGGTCTCCTCGTTCCAGACGAAGTCCGTGCCCTTCAGTGCCTTCGAATAGGCATAGCCCGCGACCGAGCCGGCCTTGCGGCCGAACACGCCGCGATGCATCGGGCCGACCCGGTTGGCATCCGGCGAATGGCAGGCGATGCACCGGCTCTCGTAGATCTGCTGGCCGTGCGCCGCGTCGCCTTCCGCCCAGGCCTGCTGGCAGACGGCGACGGCGAGCATCGCGGCGATCGAAAGCGAGCGTCTCATGCTGTTCCTCGTCGAAGAAAGAGTGGCTCCGCCGCGCCGCGCGGGTCGGCTGACCCTTCCCATGTGGGGGACGGTTGGGAAGACGCGGCGGAGCCGAGGTTTCGGCGCGTTACGCGCCGAAGCTGAGGGCCTTCTGCGGCAGCGATTCCTTCAGCGCCGAGGCGAGCACAGTCCAGTGCATGGTCTCGTCAGCGGCGAGGCGGCCGGAGACCTGGGCGAGATCCTTGTTGTCGAAGGACGGGATCACGCCGAGATAAGCGTTGGCGGCGCCGCGCTCCAGCTTGGCCGCCAGCATCAGCACGTCGGCCTGGGACTTCAGGCTGGCGGCGTTCAGCTCCTTCGCATAGTCGTCCATCGACTTCGCCGCGACCGGCGTGCCGCCCATCTGCTTGATCGCCGCCATCAGTGCGTCGCGATGCTGCTTGTGGTGGGTTTGGAACAGGACCGCGACGTCCAGCACGGGCTTCTGCAGCAGGCCGCTCTGGGCGCCGAGCTGATAGGCGTTGATCGCCTCATGCTCGAGGCCGAGCGCGACGTTCAGGGTGTTGACGTCGTTCTCGGAAGCCATGGGCGTCGCGGCCATGGTCTTGCAACCGCCGAGCACCGCGATCGCCGCGGCGCTGAGCGTGGTGACGCCGGCCGCGCGGAACATCTGCCGGCGGTCCAGGATGATCGATTGAGGGGCAGTTTCGAGCCTCGACATGTCTTCGCACTCCCTTGCTGTGTCGGCGCGCCGACCGCGTCGCCGTGTCGGAAGTACGGGGGTATGCGAGGTCCGGATGTGTGACGGCCGTCACAGGACTGAAGCCGGGGGCGGTCTCGTCGCCGACGGCGCTATTGACCCGGCGGCGGATGGAAGAATCCGGTGAAGACGATCGGCCCGGTCGGCAACCCTCCAGGCGCGCCGCCGGCCGGTTCCAGGCTGACGGCGAGCTGGGCACCGTCCTCGATGAAGGCGGCGGTCGTGGCGGCGAGCGGCCGTTGTTCCCGCTCGCCGGCCTTGAACACGCCGAGCGAGATCGGGTTCTTCCCCTGGGGCAGCACCCAGAGCTCGTAGTCGTGGCCGGCCCCCGCCGCCGGGGCGCTGGCATAGACCACCATGTCATGCCGGTCGCGATCGACCTGGAAGGCGACCACGCTGTCGCTGCCCTTGGCGTCGTGCAGCATTGCATAGCCGCCGAGGACCGGCGGCCGCGGCGTGAACAGCAGGACCAGGGCGACAGCCGCCGCGCCGGCGAGTGTGGAGAGGCCGAGAGTCCACGCCAGCCAGCGCGTGAGGTTGAATGGCTTCGTTGCAGCGGGCGCGTCCGGGTCTCGCCGTGAT
>Ga0335070_10000826_pt1 | contig 35540 bp, 30 predicted proteins | sample Lox_Sample_13_FD_206722 | JGI IMG/M metagenome (GOLD analysis project Ga0335070, IMG submission 206722) | Soil microbial communities from Loxahatchee National Wildlife Refuge, Florida, United States - Lox_Sample_1.3 | ecosystem: Environmental > Terrestrial > Soil > Wetlands | place: USA... | reverse complement strand
AACTGGCGGTTCTCCTGGTTAAAAATCGAAACCCCCGTCACGTCACTAGGCAGCATATCGGGCGTGAATTGGATCCGGTTGAACGTGCATCCCAGCGAGCGAGCGAGGCTTCGCGCGAGCATCGTTTTCCCTACCCCGGGCACATCCTCGATCAAGAGATGTCCCTGGCAAAGCAAACCAATAATGATCAGGTCAATTGTGGACCTTTTCCCAACAATCACCTTTTCCAGGTTGACCGTGACGCGTTCAACGAATGGCTTTACTTCGATGGAAGTCATTTCCATAAGACAATCACCTCATCTGGTGTTTCTTCCTTTTCCTGGCAGTCCTTTTTTTCCTCGTGCTCTCAGTCAGTATTCGGGTTTCGAATACCGGATTGCTAGACTTAATATTACCTTACTCCGCTCTCCCTTGCCATCTCTGTTTCAATAAAATGGATCCCAACCCCAAAACTGTCAGGAAAGTCAGGATCACGCCAAGGGTAAATGATACCGGTCTGTAGACAAATTCAACAAGGTGCTTGCCAGCCGGGACCGCTACCGCCCGGAAAAGGTATTCTGCTCGCAGCAAGGTTGCAGGCTGGTGATCGACATATGCCTGCCATCCGGGGTACCAGGTATCTGCCTGAAACAGCCAGCCGGCCCGGCTCGATCGAACGGTTAGCGCTACCCGGTTGGGCTCGTCGCCGGTTAGAGCCATCTCAACCTCCTGACCTGCATTGCAGTCTTGAGCAGACAGATTCTCCGTTCCGGTTTCGATAACCAATGGCACGCTCATGCCAGAAACAAGCAACGGCTTGTTCTGCTGAAAATTGACCTTATCCCAGGCGTCTTCGCCGTTTTTTGCCTGGATTGCACACGGAAACCAGCGGAAGCGCTTTGTCCCTGGCTGCGATAAAAACTGGATTCCTGAGGCGCTGGTTGGTTCTTGCCGCTCGACAGCGTTAACATTCATCCACGCCAGCCACCAGGGGATTTCATTCGAGGACCGGGTCTGCAGGTGGTCCATCCAGCGTGCGTACCGCGCCGGAACCAGAGGGTCAAAATTATTCGCACTGGGGAGGCGGTCGAGCATATTCGCATTGGGGAGAAATACCTGGCGAAGCCGAGTGATATCCTCACCGATCTCGAATGTCCTGATTTTCAGAAAACGATTGAACTTCAAATCATACTCGACGTCAGCGGGCAGGAAAATCCTCCCATCGCCCGCAGCCTCAAGCGCAGTTTGAGCCGTCTGGGCTGGTCGGGTATACAGATCGGGAGGGCTGCCAGGATTTAACCCCCATCCCGCGACGAGGAGATCCAGAGCGATCCAGAATATCACCCCATACGACCAGGCTGGTGATTTGCTTTCGTCCCGATCTTCCGGGGCAGTCAGATTCAAAATCCCTGCCCCCAGAGCCCAGAAACCAGCCAGAGCCAGCGCACGAATGAATGTGGGTCTGACTCCACGCATAAAAAACCAGCCCAGGCCAGCCCCCAGTGTGATTGCGAACGCCCCCGCCGTCCCCAGCCGGGACCAATACAGGCCTCTCCTGGTTGGCCGGCGCCAGAACTGCGAGCCGACCGCCGACAGGAGGCATAGCGAAAAAACCGCCAGGAGGGAAAATCGAGTCGGAGCCTGGAACATTGCGAAGGTTGGCACATAGCGGTAAAAAAACGGATATACCGGCGTATAAGCGCCCAGCGCCAGTAAAAAAGCCAGCCCAGTGATGAGGACCAGTAGCCAGATGAAGGCCCGGTTCTGATAGCGGGGATAGGTGATGAGAACCATGGAGCGGCGCTTCAGGCCGGCACTGAAAATGGCTGAAATTGCCAGTAAGATGGGCAGCAGGCCGACATAGACCGCGTCCTCCCAGAAATAAACAGGAAACCAGTAATCTCCGTGAGCCGGGTTGCCGAATAAATCTGGCGCAAGCAGGCTCAACAGCCTCCAGGGCCAGAAGGAATAATTAACCGCGTAATCGTACGCGACCGCCCCGGACCGTTGGGATTGTAGGAGATACTCCCCGGTCGGGAGAAGCTGGATGCCTGCCAGGCATGCCGCGAAAATTGCCCCGGCGCCAAACAGAAGCAGGGCATATCCCAATTTACGCAACCCATTTTTTTGGATAGCCCAGAAGACCAGCCAGGCAAGCGAGAACAGGATGGTATACCAGGCCGATTGGGCGTGACCCGCAAGAAGTTGAAAACCCAGGCAGAGAATGAAAGGGACCAGCATTTTGACTGTACTGAGACTCACCAGCGGCCGATTGAACACCCCACATTCGATGATCCGATCGGTCCCCCAGACCACCCAGGGCATCCAGGCAACGGTCGCGTTGATGCTCAAGAATCCCGAGCGGGCGACCAGATAAGAGGACAACGAGAATGCCAGTCCGGCGATCGCCTGTCCCAGCGGCCTGATCTCCAACCGCCGGGCGAGGAGGATCATCCCCGTTCCCGCCCAGCTCAAATGAGCAGCAACCAGGATCGCCTGGCCCCACGCCTGACCCCCCACGCCTGCAACCAACTGGAGCAGTCCGAGGAGCAGGTTGGGTGGATAAAAAAGTGCGGATTGGTAATTGGCGATCAGCGGAGCGCCCATTCCGACGTATGGATTCCAGAGCGGCAGCTTACCTGCAAACAGCATCCGCCAGGCCCATTCTCGCCAGGGGACAAATTGAAGGAAAGGAGTCCCCCAAAATAAAACTTTGCCCGTGAGAAAAACCGGGGCGAGCAAGATCCAAGGCGCGATACACACCAGCGCGAAAGGGATGAGGATTTGACCTGACTTCAGTTTGCCCAACAGATTACTCGTGGACTTCATAGTAAAGGTAATCACCCTGACGGTTAACCAGTCGCAAATAATCGGCCTTGGAAGGATCCCAGTTACCCAGGCTCCATTCTGACGGCCCCCAGAACACGTACCGGACGTTGAACCGGTGGATCAGCTCCAATCGGGTCCGATCGCTCTCCCCAGCATGATAGAAATTTTCGACCAGCGGCTGGATTTCCTTAAGATTGGCGCTTTCCGGCCCATGACCGATCAATACATGGACTGGAGCCCAGGCTGGCAATTGGTTTCCCGTTTCGAAGGAAGCCAGAAAGACGCTGTCTCTGGGGACTGTACTTTGAATCGATTCGAAGATCTGCGCCTCCTGAACCGGTACATAGACGGGCGCCCCTGGAGTTAGAATCCTGAACAGGCTCCCAAAATAGAAAATTATGGACGAGGGGAGCAGCAGGGTAAAGATGTAGCTCCACCTGCTGGCCTTCGGTTTCGATTGAGAGGCCAACCAGGCCATCGCCGTAACCACCCACGCTGTCCAGATCCCTTCGGGCAGCCTGCGTTGAAGATTGAACGGAAAGTAAGCCAGAAATGGGAGCAGGATCAGCCAGCCTGCGAAAAAAACGCCCCAATCCTGGTTTTTCTGGATCAGCCGCTTCACGCCTAAAATGGCGAACGGCAGGATCAACCCGTAAGCGACCAGGTAATGCAGCGGATGAGGAGACAGGATCAGGTTCTGGCTCGACCAGACTTTTAAATATGGATCGGTAGTATACGCGACCATCGTATACGCCACGATCGGCGACGAAACCAGGCCAGCGTAGAGAGCGGCAATAAAGTGCTCTTTCCAGCCGGTCCTCTTCAAAGGATCATTCTGTTTCCGAAATAGCCGCCAGGCTGCACCTAGAGCCAGATGCGCCCCCAGGACAACCCAACCTATCACCACAGTCAAAGGCTGGAACAAGCCCATCACCAGCCACAGCAACCCGGTGATCCCACCTCTTTTCCAGGACTGGCGGAAACCCTGTGGAAGGGTCTCAGGGACTAGGTACACCAGCAGCCCCCATAATAATAAAGCCCGCGCGGCAGCCAGATGCGGCAGCCCGAACAGCGAGAGGAACCCAAAACTCTCCGGTGAATAGAAGTCCAGCGGAAGAGAACCGAGCCAGTTCGTTCGCCCAGCGAGAACGAGCAGCCACCCCAGCCCTCCACCCAGGGTGAGAAGCACGATTCCCAGGCGGCGAAAGCGAACGTCCTGAACAAAGGCAATGAGGAACTGGTAAGAAGCAAGACTATACAGACAGACCGAGGAGATTCGAAACAGGTGAAATAGAGCCACCAACTGTTCGTGCAGCCCGGGTGGATAGGCCAGTTTTCCCAGGAGCAAATAAGGCAGAAAGGTCAGCACCCCCCTTTGAGAAAATGCTGTAAATGGGCTACGGAACAGCCAGTCGCCGGCTTGCCCGGCTAACATTTTTGCGATATAAGAGTTTCCATCTTCTACCCCGAACGTAAACCCCGAAAATCGCCATTCGGACGCGGCGTTTGAAAAACCGATAAAATACGGGAGCGAGGTGAAAACGACTAAGAAAGTCAGGTAACCAGCCAGCCAGCGGCGCTCATCACCATTGATCTTCATCCTGATCTCCTCCACCGCAAAGACCAGATCAGGATACCCACCCACGCCGCAAGTGAACAGCCCAACCCAATGGGTACTAAAATGGGCTCGAAAGCAAAAACGACTTCATGCCCTCCAGCTCCCAGCTCAACCCCTCTCAACAATCCACGCACGGTCTGGGCCGGCTGCTGGACGCCGTCGACCCAGACCTTCCAACCCGGGTATTGGATCTCAGCCAGCACCAGCAGGCCTGGGCCTTTCGCCAGGGCTCGAAAATGGTTTGGACCGGAGGGGAGGATCTCAACGGGCTTTGCCCCAACCCCGAGATTGCTATTTTTTTCCTGAACCCAGGCCCGCGGCAGGCAGTATGGATTCTCGTAAATCCGCGTATTGCCAAATTGAGCTGCCAGATGGAGGTCAGGCTGCCGGATTTCAAAATCTGCAGCCAGATAACGGACATTCAGCAATCCAAGCAGCTTTGGATCCGGTAGATACTCCCGGTTATCCAAAGCGGGATCCCCATTCAAAAAAGGAGGAAGGGTGACACTGTAGCCTTTCCCTGGCACGCCGCTCGCCCGCTCCATGAATTCAGCGTATGCATCCAGTTGAAGGGGGTCGATGCCGTCCGCCATGGAAAGGTTTTTCAGAACGGCAACCTGCTGCGGAATGGAATAAGAAGGAGAATAAACTCGGAAGGTGCCTTTCTGAGTTGCCAGGTAGTCCGCGGCACCTTTTGCCTGCCCCAAAACCTCTGCCGGGGGGTGAGGCTCAAATGCCAGCCGGTTGACTATCCCTAGATCGACCAACCCAAACAGGATACAGGCGATTGCCATGGCGTGCCCGGGAATCAGGTTCCGCATCCGCAAAATGATCAGGGCAGCAGCCAAGACGCTCCAGAAAGTCCCCCAGAGGAAATTGAAGGACACTGCCCCATTGATCAACCAGACCAGCCCGGAAAAAAGGATCGCGAACTCGGCGATCCCGCTGATCACCAATTCAGGGCGGATGCGCGGCTTTCCAAGAGTCAAATCCCGAACTGCATCCATCTCATTGAGAGCCGTGGCTCCGATCATCGCGCCACTCAGCCCGCAAACAAACAGCCAGCGAGCCGGAACGCGAATCAGGTCAAACCCGGGGATTCTTCCCAGGACTTCCAGGAAAGGGATGTTAGAACCCAATGACAAAAAGAGACTGACCAGGAGCAGGCCCAGCCAGAAACCTGCCCTACGCCTGATGTTTTGCATCAGAGTCGCGACGACTATCAATGCCAGGCCAATTGCTGATGGGTAAAGAGTCCATTCAGCATACCCCCTTGGATCTGGAAAGATCAAACCCAGCAACCGATCGAGAGGCAGAGATAGACTGAGCGCCTCCTGGGGGGTCAGGTGGCTGCGCGTCGATAGGCCGGTATATTGAATCAGCGGGAGCATTAATGGAGCAGCGATTAATAACCCGATCAACAATTGAGGCAGCGCGAGGATAGTAAAGCGGGAAGTTTGCGCCGCTAATTCCCGAGCCCGATCAGTCCAACCATTCTGGTAGCTCTCCAACCTGTACGGTTTGCACAGGAAGATGCGGAATGCCATCCACACCACTCCTGCCAGCGCTCCCCAGCGCACGTCGGCAAGCAGGATAATCCCCCATACCAGGCCCGGTTGGAAGATCCTGCGTTGCTCCGACTTTCTGAAGGATGAATTTTCAACCAGTAAAAGCCAGGGGGTCCACATCACCGCGCAAACCAGGCTGACGTGACCTGCGGCGTAATGCGCCCATGTTTTTGAGAATAACTCGAAAAGGATCCCTCCGAAAACCGCCGCGGAAGTGCTGATCTCGAGGTTGCGTAAAAAACGGTACATCCCCAGGCCGCCCCAGACCAGGTGCAGCATGAACAGGAAATTAAAGGCGGCTGCGGAGGGGAAGATCACCGCCAGCCAGTTGGGTAGATACCACAATCCAGATAAGGGGTCTGCGACGAATGGATATCCGCTCAAGATCGTCGGCGACCAGAGAGGGATTTCGCGCCAGGTGAGGATGGTTTGCTGTAAAAAAACCACGTTGGGAAAATGGCTGATCAGTAAATCAGAATACGACGATCCAGGTTGGAAGAGAAAATATCCCAGCCAGGGGACCATGATCAGAGGTGGAATCAGCAAAACAAACCAGAGCATGCAGCCTTCTATCTACCAGCCTGAACCTGGAAGATCTTTATTCCATCCCTCTGGTATACGACCGGCAAATCCAAAAGAAAATCAGATCCGCCAGCCTCGATCTCGCGAGGTCCGATCCAGACGTAATTGACCCGGTGATCTTCGAGCGCCTGTTGAGACACCTGTCCTGGATCATTCCGATAAAACGATAGAACCCACTCCTTCTTTTGCTCGGCATGAACCGTTTCAAACGGGTGTGCGTAAACCACCCTCCGGTTAGCCTGAGCCGGGATAAACAGGCTGGTTTCCGGTCCCGCCAGCACCACAGCCCCCGCCCGGGTCGTTTGCCTGAGCCAGTCGAATCCCCTCTGCTCAGCCCGGCTGTAATATAACAGCGGGTCCTGGTGGAGAGCCCCGAAGATACCCAGGACCAGCACCAGCAGCGACGTGGGATAAGAAACCCCCAACGTGAGAGCGGTCGCTGTCTTCAGCTTTTTGGTCTGTGTCGCAAAGATCTGGGACAGACCGATTCCGGCCAGACCCACCAGGGGAATGTACAATCCGAGCAAAAATCTGCGCTGTAAGGAAAATGGAGTATAGGTGAGCGCCAGGCCAATCACCGTCCATACCAGTAAAACTCTTGCTTCTTTCCAGGGATGGCGAATGACCGTGATCGCTCCCGGGATCGCCAGGATGATTGCTGGAGAAAAGGATAGCAAGAAATCAAGCAGGCCAGGACTTGGAGTATTGTTCTGGGCGTTCCAGACAGCCAGCAGAGGATCCAATCGCGTTGCTGCGAGTTGATAGACCAGCATCGGCCCAGCTCCGATGGCCGTCAGGGCGGGTGCGTACCAGTGAACCGGCTGTTTCTCGAAAAAATCCCAGGTCGCTAACCCCCCTGTGACAAGCACGACCAGAACGGCTCCGAAGGGAAGTAGCGATGCCAGGGCAAGGCCGCCCAGAAGATAGACCAACATAGCTCCTATCCTGGAAGGTTGGTCCCTTTGCAGGAATAAAAATAGTATGAGCGCAAGAGATAACGGAAAATGAGGATTGGCGAAGGAAGATAGGAATGGATATGCCTCTGGGATGGTTAAGTCTGAAGTGACCTGTCCAAAGAACAGGCCAATCCACCCCAAACCGGCCCCAAATAAAGCCAGCGCGTAACAAACCCTTGTCGCCTGGACAGGCACAAACCGGTTCAAGAATTTCCACAGCGCCAGGCCGAGCAACATCGCCGCCAGCACCCGGGCGATATGGAAAATCCAGATTGGCTGGATCCTTGTCCAGGTAGATACATGCCCCAGGAACAGGTAAAATAAAAACAGGTAAGATCCCCCTCCCTGCTCCGCGGTGAACGGCAGGGAGAACTGCCAGCTCCCGTTCCGGCCTTCCTCCATTTTTGCCAGGTAAGAATTGCCATCGATCGGGTTATATAAGAAACCGCCGAAAACCTGATCCTTCCCCGTTGTCTGGACCGCAATCCAATACGGCAGTGAAGTCAAGCCAATGAGGGCAACGATGCACCAGATCGCGAATTTTACCTTCATACAGGGACCTTTTGGAAGTATACTTGAGATCCAAGAAACAGGCAACCAAACCGGCCTTGCCGATCCAGCCTACCGCCTCTATAATCCAACTATGAGCCAGGTCCTGAATCTCTACCGCCTTCAAAAAATTGACAGCCAGAAAGACCAGGTCTCCCAGCGGCTGAATGTTATCGACAAGATCCTCCAGCAAAATGAAGCGATACAGGCTGCCCAGGAAAGGTATCACACCGCTCAAATAAACCACAGCGAAGCGCAAAAAAAGCTTAATACCACCGAAGAGCAGGTGAAAAACCAGCTTGTCAAAATTGAATTATCCGAGACCGCCTTATACGGTGGAAAAGTCCACAATCCCAAGGAGCTCCAGGACCTGCAAAACGAGCTGGCCTCCCTAAAACGCTACCTGGTCACGCTCGAAGATCACCAGCTTGAGGCGATGCTCTTCCTCGAGGAACGGGAAGCCGGCTTGAAACAAAGCACCAATGACCTGGATGAGGTTCTGAGGACGATCGGGGAGCAGCAGAAAAACCTGATCGCCGAACGCGACCAGCTTCTCCGCGACCTCGACCGCTACCAGGCCGAACGCCAGGCGGCTGCCAGCGCTATTCCGGAAAATTTCCTTCAGATTTACGAAAAGTTGCGCAGTCAGCGTCGTGGGATAGCGGTGGCCACCATCGACGATGAAACCTGTTCGGCCTGCGGATCAACCCTCACCCCGGCCGAACGCCAACTGGCCCGCTCACCGAGCCAGATCAGCTACTGCTCCACTTGTGGTCGCATCCTCTACGCGGGTTGAGTATGTTCACATTCCTTCGCTCCATCCACATCGACAGTCTTTCTTTCTGGTTGGGTTTCATCGCAGCGACCATTTTCTGGTGGGTCGCCCGCAGCCTTCGCGGATATTGGCCGACCCTGCGGCAGTACGTAAAAGATCGTCTGGAAATCATGCGCCAGCGCAGGCTTTCTGGTCTGGAAGGCCGCCTGCGCAGGGACACCATTCGCCGGGCGCAAGGGAGTCACCTGGCGTGGTCGTTGTTTGCCCTGGATGAAATCCTGGTCGAGCCTCGGATCCTGGCACCGCCCCCCCGCATCGAGCCGGGCGAGGCCCAGCCCCCGGACGAGATTCTCACCGGAACGCTGGCTTATCTTCCCGATTGGACCGAGATGCCTGCCCGCTTTGGTGCTGCGACCATAGATCTTGAAGACTGCCTGGCCGGGGAAGCCAACATCGCCGTGACCGGGCAGCCAGGGTCTGGAAAAACGGTGGTCCTGGCCTGTATCGCATCGCGGATAGCAGCGGGAAAAATCATCGCGCCGGGGTTGGAAAAAGCTTTCCCGATTTATCTTCATGCTTCCGACCTGAGCCTGACAGACCTGGTCGCCACGGATCCTCTGGCCCCTATTGTTGACATCTATACCAAAATATCCCCTTCCGTCTTGCTCTCCCAAATCCCCGGGTTTATCCGCACCGCTGTGAAAACGGGCCAGGTATGTTTTGTACTCGACGGGCTGGATGAGCTACCACCCGCCCACTTCCAGTCTATGGTAGAGTATATCCGGATGGTCATGGAAGCATACCCAGGCCATCGCTGGGTGATCAGCGCGTCGGATGAGAACCACAGCGGTCTGGCTCAACTCGGTTTCTTGCCAGTCTCCGTCGCATCATGGAATGAAGCCCAGTATTTTCAGTTCGTAGGGCAGTGGTCCCGGCTGTGGATGGAAATCGTCCTGCCGAAGGTCCTGCACCAGGACCCCTCCCAGGCGGTCAGTCCCATGCTGCTCAACAACTGGCTCCTAACCCAGAACGAACACCGCACTCCTTTCGAGTTCACCCTCAAGGTATGGGCTGCCTACGGCGGAGATCCTCGTGGCCTGCGGCCTGTGGATGCGATTGAGGCCTATCTGCACCGCATTGCACCAAAGGAAAAAGTCCGGCTGGCCATCGAGCGCCTCGCCGTCCAGATGATTTCGACCGGTCAGGTGACGATCAACCGCGGCAAGGCCGGCAGCCTCGTGGCTGAATTTGAGCTGTCGAGCACCCCCAATCCCGCCGAGGTTGCTGAACCCCCCCCAACAGACCTCCCTGAGCCGAAAAACGTCGATCCCTCCACTCTACCGCCAGCAAGCCCCGAGATTGCCAAAGCCGCTTCAATTTCCCGGATACTTCCCGATCTGATTGAAAATGGCCTGATCACAGAACGGCTTAATGAAACCCTTGGCTTTATGCATCCAGTTATCCTGGGTTATCTTGCAGGCTGCGCCCTCCAACAGGGTGGCAATCCGGCGGCCCTCGTCGCTCAGCCCTCATGGATCGGAAGAGATCTGGCTCTGCGTTATCTGGCCGGGCAGGGTAGCGTCGCAAATCTGGCCGGAAGCATGCTCCAGGACCTCGAAGAACCCCTCTTTAGAAACCTGTTTGTTGTTGCGCGCTGGCTGAAAGGTAGCCCGCAGGACGCACCCTGGCGTGGGATGGTGATGAGAAAACTGGCCGAGGTCGCACAGCGCGAATTGCTCCCGATATCCGTCCGCCAGAGAGCCCTGGCTGCATTGGTCTCTACCAATGACTCTGGATTGTACCTGCTGTTCCGCCAATACCTATCCTCGCCATCACCCTCGCTTCGGAAGCTGGGCGCCCTCGGCTGTGGCGCACTTCAGGATCAAAAATCTGTCGCCGAGATTTGCCCGCTGATCGAAGATGAAGATCCCCGTGTCAGTTATACCGCTATTCTCGTGCTGGCCACATTGGGCACGCCGTCCGGGTTAGAGGCAATCTTGAGCGTGCTCATGCACGGCAATGAAGATATGCGAAGAGCCGTCGCGGAAGCCCTTGCGCGGGTCCCGTCCATCGGACATCCCATCCTGAAAGAGGCCGCTACTTCCCAGGATATCCTCGTCCGCCGCGCCTCTGTCTTCGGGTTGATTCAGGTCGACGCTGACTGGGCGAATAACATCCTTGAAAAGATGCGCGTCGAGGATGGGCAATGGGTCGTCCGCAGCGCTGCCTCCCAGGCGTTGGAGACTGCCCAACAGGCCAATCCACGCATCCCCCGGCCATTGCCGCCCCCAAGCCAGTCGCCCTGGTTGATCACCTACGCCAGCAAACAGGGCATCGGAATCTCCCCTGGCTCTGAGCCGACCGATATGATCCTTGAAGCCTTGAAAAAAGGGACAGAGGAGGAAAAGCTGGCCGCGCTGGATTACTTGAGAAATAAATCCGAGGAAAGCATCACCGGAGCCATCCTGTACGCGGCTTATACCGAAACGGAACCAGTCCGCGAAGCCGCGGCCAACGCTCTCTGGTGGATCGCCGCCAACGGCGGCGCGATTCCATCGCCAAAGAAATTTGGATTATCTTGATTTCGCCACCTTTGCCAGGACCCGCTCCTGCAAGGTCGTCGAATCCATACCAGAGATCGTTACCAGTTTATCCCGTCCTTTCTGGCCCGCTACAATCTCGATTCGTGACGGCGCAACGTCCAGCACTTCGCCCAGAAACTTAACCAGCGCCTCGTTCGCCTGCCCTTCCACAGGCGGGGCGGTCAGGCGAATCTTAACCGTTCCGTCATCCAGAACGGTCGAGATTTCATTCCTGCTGGCCCGCGGAGTGATGCGGATGGTCAATGCGGCGCCTGTAGAACCATCGTGAAAGTGAAATTTTCTTGGTGCCATAGGTTTAGATTGCCAGAATAAGCGACCTGAGGATTCCTTCGATGACGTAGATCAGGATGATCAGCACGAGAGGGCTGAGGTCCAATCCCCCGATCGGCGGGACAACTCGCCGGATCGGCGCTAACAACGGATTGACGATCCGATCGAGAAACTCGCGAAAAGGATGGTACGGGGATAAAAAGAATGAGATGACCGAATCGACGATGATGACGAGGATCAGGATTCGGGCGATGATATCGATCAGTTGAACCAGAAAATACTGCATTGAGCCTCCGCGGTTTTTTTAGTTTTGATTGTTGCCGGGATATTCCCCGGTTTTTACGGGGCGAGGTCCCAGAATTGCCGTTCCAACCCGAATAAAAGTTGCCCCTTCTTCAATGGCAACCGGGAAATCGCTGCTGGTCCCCATCGAGAGCTCACGCCAGGTTTGCCGGGGAAATTTCTCCTGAAAGAAGTTTTCCAAATCAGACAAACGCCGGAAATAAGGTCGAGAGAATTCCGCATCCATGGCGTAAGGCGGCATGGTCATCAGGCCGCATACCTCCAGATGCGGTAGCTGGATGATTTGCTCGATTTCAGCAAGAATAACATCGTCCACCGGGCCATCGCCAACCATCCACCCCGATTTGCTCTCTTCGCCTCCCAGGTTGAATTCCAGGAGAGCTGGCAGCTTTTTCCCCAATTCCTTGCATTCGGCATCCAATTTTTGGGCCAGCTTGAGGCTGTCCAGGGAGTGGACCCAATCGAAATACTGGCAGACCAGTCTGGCCTTCCGGCTCTGGATATGGCCGATCATATGCCATTGAATAGGCTCTTGACTACCGATCGCCTCAATCTTGGGGACGGCTTGTTCGGCATAATTCTCACCGAAATCCAATGCTCCGGCCTGGATAGCCCCTTCAATCACCTCAACCGGTTGGAGCTTAGTGACTACGACCAGCCTGACTCTGCCGGGATCCCGTCGTACAGCTTCTGCCGCACGAGCGATCTCCCCGCGGACTTTCTCCAGCCTCGAATGGATTTGAGATGCCATTCGTTCAATGGAAGTCATTTGCTCCCATTCCCCAGTGCGATGATGGCGCCAAACCGGCCCGTTTTCCCCTGTTCACCACGGTGAGAATACCAGTCCTCCGGATGTTCGGCTGTGCAAACCTCAGACACTTCGATCTTCCGGATCCCTGCACTCACCAATATTAAACGATTTGCTTCCCACAAGTCAAGGTGTGACTGGCTTTTCCCCTGCCACAGAATTTGAGCTACGTCGGCTCCAAACACCTGGCGGACCTGCTCAGCCACGTCCTCACCAACCGGGTAATGACTCGCGCAGATGGATGGCCCGATCCCAGCGTAAATATCTTCTGGATGCGAGCCATAGCGCGCCCGCATGGCATTCACGGCAGCTCTGGCAATCTGGTTCACAGTTCCAACCCACCCGGCATGTACCAACCCAACCGCTCGTCGCTTTGGGTCGAAGAGGAAGATCGGCACGCAGTCCGCAAAACGCATGAACAGGGTGATTTCTGGGCGATCGGTTAGGATAGCATCTGCCTTTTGGTGCGCCGACTGCAGCGGGCGGGGAGAAACCGTGCAGATCACGTTCGCGCTGTGCACCTGCCAGACGTCGAACAGTGATTCGACTTTACGATCGACCGCCGCGAAACACCGCCGGCGGTTTTCGACGACACAGGCGACTTCATCGCCGACCGTTCCCCCCAGGTTCAGCGTATTCCATGGGGCAGGGCTAACCCCGCCGCGCCGGGTAAAGATGGCTTGAACAACTCCCAAGTCCCGAAGCGTTTCAAACTGGAAATAGCGCAGCCCATCCCTTTCTTTAAAGCTCATCAATCCTCTGGTTTTGCTTTATCACTCAACCGCGGTCGTAGGCGTGGCGGCTGCTGACCACCGCGATTTTTTTTGTAATCAATTCCCTGGTCTCGATCATCGACTCCTCAATGTAAGGCAGTCCGAACCAGGCCGTCGTCAATCCGAACAAACTACCCGTCAGGACTCGCAGCAGGGGTGTGCTCTCCCGCATCGGCAGCCAGTTCAATGAGACAGGCAAAGTCATCAGGCTGGGTAGTTGGGAAAATCCATCCACCGCAATCGGAAGGATCCCAAACAGGATCCAGATATACCATGGCAGAGATTTCCAGCGGTTTTTGGAGAGCGAAAAAATGATCCCGAAGAGGAGGATCGAAAGGTAGATCGCTATGTCTCGCTCGCAGATGGCAATCTTATATCCTAGTTGCTCGTTCCCGATAAAGTTTCGCGCTTTCAGGACATCCAGGGCGTTGTAACCTGTAACCTGTTCGTACGTGATACCGGGGACATTGGCCGCAGCACGCGGGTACGCTGCCTGTTCACCGAATAAGAAAAAGGAGCGGAAGGCGAACTGGTGGCATAGAGGGCTGTAGATCGTGTAGATCACTCTCGCCGGGGTGACCGCATCGATTTTCATAAGAACCGGCGCAAGAAACGGAAGACCAACATACAGAAACAGGACCAGGTTAATCAACAGCATATAGTGGTTGCTCAGCCAATACGAGAACCGGTCGGACCGCGAGATGGTCTGCCCACGCTGAACCCTCTCCAGGTAACGCTGATCCCCGGCCTGTTCATACTGCTGTTTGCGATCTCGCGCCGCACCCAGGGTCACGCTCAAGGATTGTTTGCTGATCGGGGCGGACAGCCGGTATGGTCCAGCCTCCACGACCGGCACCCTGGATTCAAACGCGTCCCGGATCCCCGGTGTTTTCTCAATTTCGATCACCACCAGGCGATGCGGGAACTCACTTTGCAGCTCTGCCAGGTCCACAAGAACCTGGTCGCACTCAGGACAATTTTCTTTCCGAAATACCGTTACGTTCATCAATTCGTCGCCCCAATTCGCCTCAAGTAGCCCTCGAGCTGATCTGCAGAAATCGATCCGATGTGAACGGCCTGGATCTTTCCACCCGGATCGAGGAAATAGGAGGTCGGGAAACCGCGGATCTGGTACAAATCCGTCACTTTTGCACCAGGATCCATCAAAACGCGGAAGGATATTTTATATTCCTGTATAAACTCCCTGACCAGATCGGCGCTTTCATCATCATTGATGCCCAGCACGATCAGGTTGTTACCCGGTCGGGATGCCGCCGCCTGGATGAGCGGCATTTCTTCTTTACATGGATTGCACCAGGTCGCCCAGAAATTTAACATCACCGGTTTCCCGCGGAAATGAGCCAGTTGGACCTGCTCTCCGTTCAGGGTCAGGAGCGTAAATTCCGGGGCTCTGGCACCAATTAACGGCGTATCCGCCTGGCCAGGAGTGGTGGGCTGCCCCTGGAAAAGCCCCAGCGAAGAAGTCCAGAACACGATGGCGCTCAAGAGCACCCCGATTCCCAACCCGATCAACCCAAAACCAACCAGCCGAAACCTCAAAACACACTCCCGGGTCTATAACCCCGAATCGATGAAAAATCCAGGAAATAAGCTGGCAATCTGGTTGTATGCGCCTCCGAGTAGCATCGCCCCGACCACCACGAGCAGTACACCCATCGCCACTTCAACGTAGCGCATTGCCTTTCGATAGTTGCGCAGCACCGCCGTAACCCATCCTATCCCGAAGGCGGCTACCAGGAATGGGATTGCCAGTCCGGCCGAGTATGCCGAAAGCAGCTTGATCCCTTCCGAAATCGATCCTCCGTTCATCGCCAGGGTAAGGATCGAGCCCAGCACCGGTCCCACGCAGGGCGACCACCCCGCGGAAAAGAACACGCCCATCATCGCGGAGGAAAAATAACTTCGGTTCGAATCGATCTTTGATTGCGGGCGCAGATCATATTCCAGGAAGGGAATGCGGATGATCCCGGTCATATGCAGGCCAAAAACGATGACCACCAGGCCGCCGATCCGCGCGAGCCAGGTGCGGAAGTTGTACAGAAAACCGCCCAGGGCGGAAACGGCCACTCCCAAGAGCACAAAAATGACACTGAAACCAATGACGAAAGCCAACCCATGGCTCACCGTGGCCCATCGCTCGGACCGGTTCTGTCCATACTGGTCCTGAGCTGCGAGCGATCGCCCGCTCAGGTAGCCAATATATGCCGGAACCAGGGAAAATACGCATGGGCTCAGGAAAGAAGCCATGCCAGCCAGGAATGCCAGGCCAACCGTGACGTTCATCGCCCTACTTTCCTCTACGAAGTTCCGATCACTTCGACGGTCGAGCCGCCTGCGACGGATTTCTTCGGGTCGTAGCTGTCTCCAGGGTCATAGGTCACCACCGGGCTCGTCCAGCGGAAAACCCATTTCGCATCTTCCGGGCTGGCATTGACGCAGCCGTGCGACCGGGTCACCCCAAAATCATTGTGCCAGAAGGTCGAATGGATCGCCACGCCCTCTCCGGTGAACAGCATCGTCCAGGCGATGCCCGGCAGGTCATACCCGGCCCCGGTCGTCCCGCCAATCATGTGGATTGAGATTAATTTCCGCCAGATCGAGTGCGTCCCCAACGGGGTAGCCCATTTGTCCACAACGTTTCCCTCGGCATCCCACTTGCCGCCGGATGAGATTAGGCTGAAATACACTTCTTCGTTACCCTCGAAGCAAGACATGGTCTGGTAATCGACGTTGACCACCACCCGTTTCAGTTCTGCTTCCGGGTGGATCGGTTCCAGCTCCTCGTCGGTCAACGGCCGGAAGGCTTCGGCTGCCGCCCAAAAAATATCGCCCAGGCCATACTTCTCGTTAACCCGGTAGAGCACCTGTCCCTTATTATTTGTCTCGATGGTGTCGATCCACAGCACCTGGCTGTAATACAGACGCGGCAGGGCGCTGTTCTTCAGCCACGGCGAGCGGGCCGGCGGATTATCCAGAAAAATGTCCACGTAAGGGACGGTCACCTCTGCCCACATTCCTTTTCCCAGGCTGGTGGCAGGCAGCTCGGTCAATGGCGCATTGGGTTTGTTTTTCACTGGCTGGACGCTAGGCGCATAGATGAACCCATCCGGTGTCTCCACCCACCGCCGGTTCACCCTTCCCATCGGGGCAGGGCCGACCACCTCGCGCTGCCACTCGACCACCCCGTCCTGATACAGCACCCCGACCGACGGTGCATCTACAGCCGGCCGCGAGCGGATATCCACCTTCCCGACGCAAATGCGACCCAGGTTTTCTGCGCCGGGAAAATTCGAGGCATCTAGAATACGGGAGAGGCCTGGATTTCCTGCCTTTGGCAGGATCACCAATCCACCCAGACCTAAGGCTGCATATTTCAAGAAATCGCGGCGCGATATGGGGGATTCGGTAGAGGAAGAGAACATTTTGCTAAAGATACTCTCAAAGGGATGAAATGTCAACGAAGAGGAAGTTAAGAGGATACTTTTTCAAAGGAGACCTGGGAGGTGATCTCGCCCTTCAGCACCAGCCTGCGGACCTGCTCAATTTCCGGGCCCCACCAGGTATCGCCGGCCTGGTAAGGCACCTCTTCACGAACACGCCGATATGCCGCCGCGACCCCTGTGCCCATCGTTGCTCCTGGCGACAGTCTCAACCGCAAATCCAGCGCCCGGGCTGCCGTGTAAATCTCGATGGCGATTACATGGGCGGTATTTTCCAGGATCTGGCGGGCGTGCCGCGCTGCCGTCATCGAATTGGCATTATGGTCTTCTTGCTCTCCGGAGGTAGGCAGGGAGCGCACCGAATCGGGTCCAGCTAGAGTCTGGTTTTCCAACACCAGCGAAGCGGCGGTATACTGCGGCATCATCAAGCCAGAGTTCAGCCCGGCTGCCTCAGGCGTATCCACAAGCATCGGCGGCAGTCCCGAATTCAGCTTGCCATCGGTCAGGCGGAAGATCCTGCGCTCGGCGATCGCTGCGATCTCGGCCAGGGCGATCCCCAAAAAATCCATTACCATTCCAACAGGCTCGCCGTGAAAATTTCCGCCCGAGCGCGCTTCCCCCGGTTCGAACAGCAATGGGTTGTCAGTTGCTGCGTTGATTTCCCGCTCGATGACCGTCTTCACAAACGCCAGTGTATCCCGCGCCGCCCCCTGGACCTGCGGAGCGCAGCGCAACGAATAGGCATCCTGGATTCGGCCGGTCGAATCGATCAGTGTGCTGCCCTGCAGCAACTGGCGGATGTGCTCCGCGACGGTGATCTGTCCTGGCTGGCCGCGGGCCGCATGTAGACGGGGATCGAAGGCGGTCGATGAGCCAAGCATCGCATCCAGCGACATCGCCAGGCTGATTTCACTCGCGGCCAGCAGGTTTGCCGTATCTTCGACCGCGAGCGCCGCCAGGGCAGCCGAAAAAGTCGCCCCGTTGTTCACCGCCAGACCTTCCTTCGCCCCTAACTGAATCCGCGGGATTCCAGCGGCAGCCATCGCAGCTTTACCGCTGAGGATCCTTTCCTGGTATTCCGCCCAGCCAGATTCTTCCTCGAGATCTTCCTCATCAGTAGTAAAAACCAGCGCCAGGTGCGAGAGCGGGCTCAGATCTCCAGAGGAACCCAACGACCCTTGCGAAGGGACGATAGGGGTCAGACTCTTGTTCAACATCTCGATCAGGGTTTCGACGATGACCACCCTTGCCCCTGAGTACCCCTTGGCGAGCGTATTTGCCCGCACCAGCATGGCCGCCCGCACCACTTCGTTCGGCAGCGCGGGGCCAGTCCCCACCGCATGGCTCAGAATCAGATTGCGGCTCAATTCCGCAGCATCGGATGGCGGGACGATCCGCTCGGCGAAGATGCCAAACCCGGTGTTGATCCCATACACCGGCCGGCCAGACTGGGCGATTGAACGGACCCATTCTTGCGACCGCCGCATGGCAGACCGGGCATCATCCGCTAATCCAACCTCTTTCCCATGTCGCGCGACAGCAACCACATCCGAAAGGGTGAGATGATTTCCATCGATAAGAAGCATACTTTTGCTCCCGCGCCTAAAGTAAAAAGAAACCTAATAGAATTGCGATCGTGGGAACTGTCAGGTTATCGATATCCGCGAGCGGCAGCGATTCCACCAGCGTAGCGCCAAATGCAATCCAGGTGATACCAGGGAAAAAGTCCATCAGCGACCTGTGGAAGGTCCCAGCGGCGATAAAAACACCCAACACCAGCAGGGTTAACAGCATCCCTCCCATGAATACGGCGATGGATCCCGCCCAGGACTTTTTCTCCGACCAGGGAAGATGTTCTGCTCCCCACTTGCTTCCGATAACATCTGCCAGACCATCTCCTCCGCACATCATCATCAATGCGACAATACCGAGCGGGCTGTTTTTCCAAAAGACTAACGTCAGAACGACGAAAGCAATTCCATAGAGCAGCGGTCCGCGCAGGATCTCTCGCCGGTCACCAGTCCTTGACATCGCTTTGACCGCAGCGGGATCGTGGATGATCCCTGTCCCGACCAGGATGAATTGAGCCGTGATCGCAAGGGGGACAATTACTGCCAGATAGCGAGCCTCCGAGGTATCCAGGAAAAGAAGCCAACAAAGGACAAAGAGTGGTCCGGTTCCGATGTGGATAATTTTCCTGCTTAGAGTGCTGCTTACGACTCCGCGCTGCGCCAGCCAATCGTTTGTCCGCAGCCACATGATCGCCAACCCGAGTGTCACTAGAAGTGCGATCCAGTTGTTTCCCAGCATGAGCGCTGATGGTTTCCTTTTCTTCGATGATTATTCACTGCCGTGTCGATTTCGTGCCAGCTCCCGCTCGCTGTCTCGTCTGGCAATTTGTTCACGTTTATCGTAGAGTTTTTTTCCCTTGGCAATCGCCACTTCCAGCTTGGCCCGACCGTCTTTCAGGTAAATCCGCACCGGCACCACCGTCACACCTTTCTGGCGGACGGCATCCCACATTTCGCGGATCTCGCGCCGGTGCAGAAGAAGCTGGCGCGGGCGCCGCGGATCGTGGTTAAACCGGCTCGCCGGCTCATATGGCGCGATATGGGCGTCGACGAGCCAGGCCTCATCGGCATTGTCAATCCGCACGTAGGATTCAGCCAGGCTGACCTGGCCTGCGCGCACGGATTTAATTTCACTCCCATGCAGAGCCAGGCCGGCTTCGAAATGATCGAGAAGGAAGTACTCAAAACCTGCTTTCCGGTTGGTAGCAACGACTTTCACTCCCATGGACTCAATTCTAATGGCCTCCCCCCAGGATGGCAAGGATATAAATCGGCATTATAATTTTTTTCAAAGATTTGTGAAAGATCACGAAAAAGGATTGATGGCATGAGCCGCGATTTACGCAAATATACCCGCCAGACTCACATGCGGTTGATTATTGGGGGTATCCTCCTGATATTTATTCTTGGCGATGGGCTGATCTACCTGATATACGGCCCTTCCGCCGCGGTCACTGGCCTGATCTGCATCGCGGTGGGTCTGGCGCCGGCTGCTATCATCATCGTTATCCTGTGGATTATGGAAATCGTGGTGAAGCGCACCAATGGTGAATGAAACTGGCTCAGTCCAAAAAATTGGCCCACTCTTCGTTCGCGTCCAGCCTCCTCAGGAACCCGGCCGGTCCGAGTTGCTCGTCCTGCTTCATGGATGGACCGGCAACGAAAATGTGATGTGGGTTTTTACCCGCCATTTTCCGAAAAAGTACTGGATCCTGGCTCCCCGAGCGTTGTATCCGGCTGAGCAAGGCGGGTTTCGCTGGACCCAATCCAGCTCCGGGATGCAAATCACATTGAATGATCTACATGAAGGAGTTGAAGCGATTCTAGCGATGATCGCTGCCAGGCAGCCTTCCTCGCCGGTCGATCGGACGACTTTTTCGTTGATGGGATTCAGCCAGGGCGCAGCGCTGGCATATACACTTGCCCTCCTCCATCCAGATCGCATCCGCCGGCTGGCAGGACTGGCCGGATTCCTCCCCGCTGGCGCCGAACAGGCTATCTCATCTCGCCCGCTGGCCGGAAAACACCTTTATGTCGCCCACGGGACAAAAGATGACCGCGTCCCGGTAGAAAGAGCACGCCAGACCGTACAACTGCTCGTAAAGGCTGGCGCGAAGGTGGATTACTGCGAGTCTGAGGTAGGCCACAAGCTCAGTCTGGACTGCCTTAAGGGATTGGAAAGTTATTTCGGGGATTCACCGTCCGCGCAGCAGCGAGACTAACCCCAAGAATATCCCCAACGAACCCAGACCGATAATCACCATTCCCATCGGGATCCCTTCCGAGATTGGAGTTGATCCCTGTTCTGGCGGCAGGGTTGGGATCTGCAACGGAGGCGGCGGAGTAAATGTCGGCAGGCGAGTTGGGGCTGTGGTGACGATGAACTGGGAGGCCAGCGTCGGATCGATCGTGATCGTGAAAGCCGGCGTGGGGGTGGGTGGAAGCTCCACCACCGGTATGAACCCATTTTGCGGGACCACCATCAAATAACTATATACCCAGGCGGTACCACCCGCCACCCCAGGATAATCAATCAGGATCCAATCGCCGCCCGGCGATCTCCCTTTTGCGACCACATTTTGACCAGCCAGAAGGACCCCGACCTTTGGGTAAAATACTCCCGGCCCGGATCGGACGTTGATTTGGTCCTGTCCCGATCCGACCGTCAGCACCACGCCCGAAGGGGTGCCGGTGACGGTTGCCAGCGTCGGCAGTTTGGTTGGCTGCTGAAGAAGCGGCTGCGCTCCAACCGGTGAAAGCAGCAGAAATGCCATGACTCCGGCAGTCAGAATGATAATACAAATAAACAAGATAGATCGACCAGACATGGGTACTCCGGATGATCCCTGAGTAGGGACACACGAATTATAACCGCTTATATCTCGGGATTCCGCCAGTACCGTTCGTTCCGGTGAATAAACTCATCTGCACCGGGTGGTCCCCATGTTCCCGCCTCATACACCGGCAGATTCTTCAGCGGTTGCACAACCCAGGCGTCCAGGATATTGGTGGTAATTTTCCACGCCGATTGCACCTCATCGCTGCGGGTAAACAGAGTCGCATCCCCCTGAATGGCGTCCAACAGCAGACGTTCGTAGGCCTCGGGCGCCTTGCTCCCAAATGTTTCTGCGTAGCTAAAATCCATCTTGACAGGCTCAATGGTGTTGATGGGCCCGGGCGCCTTTGCCCCAAAAGTCAGTGTGATCCCTTCATCAGGTTGCAGGTTCAGGATGAGCATGTTCGGCGCATCACCGGCCATATTCCGCCACCCGAACAGGGAAAGAGGCACCTGTTTGTATTGGATCGCAATCTCCGTCATGGACTGAGGCAGCCGTTTTCCCGAGCGCAGATAAAACGGCACCCCTGTCCAGCGCCAGTTATCCACGAACAGGCGCACTGCCAGATATGTCTCGGTGATCGAGTTCGGCGGTACTCCAGGTTCGTCTTTATACCCTGGGACGCGCTTCGAATCCACCAGGCCCGAGACATACTGCGCGCGAAAGGTATTGGTCAGAGCCTCCGTCCCTTTCCATGGGCGTACCGCATGCAGCACTTTGACTTTCTCGTTTCGTACGTCATCCGGGTTGAACGCGACGGGGGCCTCCATTGCTGTCAGGGTCAGGAGCTGGAGAAGGTGGTTTTGGAATATATCCCGTATGACCCCTGCCGAGTCGTAATATCCCGCCCGGGTTCCTACCCCACCGCTTTCAGCCACAGTAATCTGCACGTGGTCCACGTAATTCCGATTCCACAGAGGTTCGAAGATCCCGTTGGCGAAGCGGAAGACGAGGATATTCTGGACGGTCTCTTTGCCAAGATAATGATCGATACGATAGATCTGGTTCTCCTGAAAAACAGCATGGACTTCTTTTTCCAGCGCCTGTGCTGACGCCAAATCACGGCCATACGGTTTTTCAATCACAATCCGACGCCATCCTCCATCCTCCACAGCCAGGCCGGATTTACCCAATCTGCGAATAATCTCGACGTAGGAATCCGGCGGGGTTGCCAGGTAAAAGATGTAATTTTCGATATTGCGCTCTTTCAGGACCGTTTTTAACTGCTCGTAGCCGGCGATCTCATCGAAGGAAGAGCGAATATAACAGGCGTCGTCGATCAGCTCGTGCAACGGGCCTTGCTGGACCGGACAGGTATGGGCGAACTCTTCCACCCCCTCAGCAAGCACCTGGATAAAAGCACGGTCATCCCAGTCACGGCGCGCAAACCCAAAGATATAAAATGGATAGTTCAGGCGGCCGGCCACGCACAGTTCGTACAGCGCCGGAATCAGTTTTCGGCGAGTCAGGTCGCCCGTTGCTCCGAAGATCACAAACGCGATCGCATCCGGGGAGCGGTTCACGCTATTACCTCTGGATTCACGCAGAAAGGCAGCTTCGCCCCTCGCAACCCCGCCAGCAGGTTGTCGCAGGCAATCTCGGCCATTTTGCTCCGAGTCTTGTCCGTCGCCGAGCCGATGTGGGGCACGATCAGGCAGTTCGGCAGGGCATATAGCGGATGATCAGGCGGCAGCGGCTCCGGGTCGGTCACGTCCAGAGCCGCAGCGGCGATCGTCCCGTGCGATAATGCGGAATAAAGCGCGTCCATGTCCACCACCGGCCCGCGAGCGACATTGACCAGGATCGCTCCAGGTCTCATTTTCAGAAAGGCGTCCGCATCCATCATCCGCCTCGTCTCATCCGTTAGAGGTACATGCAGGCTGACTATGTCGCTTATCGCCAGTAGTTCATCCAGCGAAACCCGCCGCGCCCCCAGGCTTACCTCAATCTCTGGATAAGGGATCAGATTAGTATACACGATGGACATTCCAAACCCGGCTGCCCGCCGCGCAACCGCGCTGCCAATCTTGCCCATCCCCACGATCCCCAACACCGCACCAGAAAGCTCCAAGCCTAACCATCCCGCCGGAGCCCAGCTCTTCCATTTTCCATCGCGCGCGTCCCGGGTTGCCTGGGGCAGCTTCCGAGCCGCGGCAAGCATCAGCGCCAGGGTCAGATCGGCGGTTGCATTGGTCAGGATCCCGGGAGTATTTCCCACCGGGATCCCCCGCCGGGTGCAGGCAGCGATATCGACGTTATCCACTCCCACGGCAAAGTTGCTGACCACGCGCAGCTTTGGAGCAGCTTTCAGGATCGGTTCATCAATCTTATCCACCAGCAGCGCGAGAATTCCTTCGGTATCCTGCAGAGCATCCAATAATTCCTCGGGGAAACGGTTCCCCTCCGCCGGGCCGATCAGGGTACGGCATTTTCCTTCCAAACTGGAAAGCCATTCACCGGGAAGAGCATGGGTGATCAAAACCAATGGGAGTTCCTCTTTTTTGTCCATCCGCGCCTCGATTATCAGAAACTTATTTTAGCCTCCCTGATTATATTTGCCTTTGCACGAACCGGCAAAGACCACAGTATAATGATAGAGAAACTCAATGATTCAACAGGCAGAAATTTATGGCCGATCTTGAGGAATTTTCCCAGCGAGTGATTGCCAATGTCGAAAAGGTGATCGTCGGTAAGCGCGCGACTATCGAGCTCCTTCTCGTCGCTCTTTTGTGCGAAGGCCATGTCCTCATCGAAGATGTTCCCGGGGTTGGGAAAACAATGCTCGCCCGCTCGATGGCGATCAGTCTTGGAGGAACCTTTAAACGCCTCCAATGCACTCCCGATTTGCTGCCCAATGATGTCACCGGCGTTTCTATTTTTAACCAGCAACGCGGCGAGTTTGAATTCAAGCCGGGTCCGGTTTTCGTCAACATCCTCCTCACCGACGAGATCAACCGCGCCACACCCCGCACCCAATCTGCACTGTTGGAGGCGATGCAGGAGCAGCAGGTCACCGTCGATGGCGTCACTCGCCCGCTGCCCCGTCCCTTCCTGGTCCTCGCCACCCAGAATCCGATTGAGTACGAAGGCACCTTTCCACTCCCCGAAGCCCAGGTCGATCGTTTCTTGATGCGCATTCCCATGGGTTATCCTTCCCCAGAGGAAGAGCGCCAGATCCTGCTCAATCTTCAGCGCGAGCATCCGGTGAATACGCTCCAACCGGTGGTGGATGGCCAGGATCTGCTGGATTTCCAGCATCGCATCTGGGAAATCCATGTCGACGAGACTATTCAAAAGTACATCATCGATGCGGTCGCTTCTACCCGCGTACATCCAGATCTCGCTCTGGGCGCCAGCCCTCGCGCCAGCCTGGCGCTGTTCAAGAGCGCACAGGCTCTCGCCTGTATCCGCGGCCGGGATTTCGTCCTACCTGAGGATATCAAATACCTGATCCCTTATACCCTGTCCCATCGCATTATCGTCCGGCCCGAATCGGAGCTGCGCGGCAAAACGGCTCCGTCCATCGTCCGCGAGGTACTCGAAAAAAGCCCGCTCGACCTGGGAAAAGTCTCAAAAAAGTGACTTGGAAGTTTATGGTTGATTTTATTCCGCTCCTGGTCATCCTTCTAATCGTTGCCGCACTCTTACGAGAAGATTCGGTTTTACTAATATTCTATCTGGTCGGTGGGATTTTCCTGGTTGGCAGTTGGTGGAGCCGCTATACCCTCCGGCAGATCCAGTTCCGTCGTTCCTTGCCCAACCGGGCTTTTCTCGGCGATACCATTCCCATTCACCTGGAGTTGTACAATCCCGGTAGGCTTCCGACACTTTGGGTGTTGATTCACGATAGCCTGCCTTTGGACTTGATTGCTCCCAATTTTTTTCAGCAGGTTACCCTTCTTGGGCCACGCGACAGGGAGGTTTTCGATTACCACGTCAACGCCCGAAAGCGCGGGTACTATCAGGTAGGCCCTCTCTACCTGGAATCGGGAGACTTGTTTGGCCTGGTCAAAGAAAACCATCGCCAGGGGCCCACCGACGAGCTGATCGTCTACCCGCTAATCATTCCTCTTTCGAGAATAGGCCTGCCGACCAATTCCCCCTTTGGGACGCTGAGATTTCACCAGCCCATCTTCGAGGATCCAACCCGGGTGATCGGCAAGCGGGAATATCTTCGGGGAGATTCGCTCCGCCACGTGGACTGGAAATCCACTGCCGCTTCTGGCCAGATGCTGGTCAAGAAGTTTGAGCCATCCATTGCCCTTGAAGCCTGCATTTTCCTCGATCTCAACCAGCAAGCGTATGACTTTCGGCATCATTTTGACCAGACTGAGCTTGCGATCGTCGCAGCGGCGTCCATAGCCAATTGGGTGATTCAGAAAAAACAGTCCATCGGCCTTTCCACCAACGGACTGGATCCGCTCCGGGCTGGCAGCATCCCCGGGCTGATTCCTCCCCACAAAGGCCAGGGGCACCTGATGGACTGCCTGGATCTCCTGGCTCGCATCCAGGCCGCTGTTACCCGGCCTATCCTCGAAAAAATCCGCAGCGAATCTCCACTACTGGCCTGGGGCGCGACGGTGCTGGTAATTACCGGCCAGCTAGGCTCGGACCTGTTCGACGAGCTGCTCCAGGCCCAGCGCAGGGGCTTGAGCGTCAGCGTGTTGCTGGCGGGATCCGCTCCCGGGCTCGATGAAAGCCGCAAGAAAGCCAGTCATTACGGCATCCAGGTCCACCAGGTTGCCTTCCAGGGCGACCTGGAGATGTGGAGATAATCGTTATATTTTTGAAAGACCGTGTAAATGATCTCATCCTGGAACCGGAATTTACCTGTCGTAGCCACCTATTTCCTTGCCTGCGTGATGATGGTCTGTTTCGCGGCCACGGTTGTCAATTTGGGCGCGCGATTATATCCGCTCTGGCAAGGCGAATATTACCTGGCTATCGCTTTATTCGTTTCTTTACAGGTCCTGGTTTCACGCAGATATATCGAGGATACCCCAATATTTTCCCCAGATTGGTTTCTACAGCAGGCTGTCGAATGGGTCGTGATCTTAATTTTCGTTCGCCTGAGTATTTACCTGACCTATGGATTTGGCGCACTTCAAGAAGACCTGAGCTCATTGCAGGAATCCCCCCTCGACGTACTGTTGCCTTCAGAAGTTGTGGTGGCTCTGGCATTCGCCTTCGTCATCCACTTTCTGAGCAGCACGTTGATCGAAGACCTTCGCCTGCTCGAACACGATCCCGACCAACTGGACATGGAACGGAAAGGATATTATATCCAGAACCGTGAGACAATCCGTAGAAGCCTGATTACGTTCGTCTTTATCGTTGGTGCGGTGATGCTGCTGATGACCGCGGTGATCCGCGTCGAGATCAGCGGGAATCGATTCCGGGTGGTTGATGCGCCCAGCCAGATTTGGAATTTGGTGGTGTATTTTATTGCCGGGTTGATTTTATTGGGCCTGACCCGGTTTTCAACGCTGCGGACCCGCTGGTATCTTCAGGAAATCCCGATTCGCCGCGATATGGCTTTGCGCTGGGGAATCTACAGCCTGGTCGTATTGGTTGGCGTCGCCTTCATCGCCAGCTTCCTGCCAACCCGTTATTCGATTGGCTTTTTAACTTTGCTTGGCTGGATCATCACCGGTTCTTATCTCCTGCTTAGCCTCTTTCAGTTGCTTATTCTGGTCCCTTTTTTTCTGCTTTACCAGTGGCTTCTCAGTCTTTTCGGACAACCTGTTCCCCGGCAGGCGGCTCCGACCCTTCCCCCGATCAATCCATTTCTGGATCAGACTCACCTGGCATCCTCTCCCTGGATGGAGCTCTTAAAAACTATCCTCCTCTGGGGGACGATTTTTGCCATCAGCTTCTTTTCTTTGTATCACTACCTGAAACAGCGAGGGGAACTGGTCGCCAAGCTGCGCAATCTGCCGGCATTCGCCTGGTTTGCGACGGTAGCGCGCTGGTTACTCAGATGGTTCCACGGCGCCAAAGCGCGTGTCGAGGAAGGAGTGAGTCTGGGCATCCAGAGAATTCTACATCTCCGGAAAGAAATGGCGCCGCGCCCCACCCCAGGTAGGAGCCCCCGGTCAATCAGCGATCCGCGCGACCAGGTCTTATCCGCCTATCTGGATCTCATCCACGAAAACAAGGGCAGCCCCCTGGAGCGGAAAACGGTGCAAACGCCCCGTGAATACCAGAAAACCCTCGACCACACGATCCCTGAAGTGGAAGAAGAAATCCAGCTCCTTACCGATGCATTTATCGAGGCTCGTTATACCCCCCACCCGATTACTGAAAAAACCTCCAACCTTGCCAGGCTATCCTGGAAACAAATCAGCACAGCCATCCAGCGTTTTCGTGAGAGCAGAAAGTCCTGATGCCATGCAGTCCAAAAGCCGGTTGAACTCAGTTTTCTGGCCGGTTTCTATTGGTATTGTATTGATCCTTCAAATCCTCTTTCCATTCAGAGGCTGGTTGGTCCTCTTCATCGGCCTGGGCAGCGCGTTTTGCATAGCTTTCTTCTGGGCCCGCGCGATGCGCAAATCTCTATCTCTGGAACGAGAAACCCGCTTTGGCTGGGCGCAAGTCGGAGATATTATCGAAGAGCGTTTTCGCCTGGTGAACAAGAGTTCCTTTCCGGCGCTTTGGATCGAGATGGTCGACCACTCTACCATTCCAGGGGATTCGCTCAGCCGGGCTACCGGCGTCGGCGGGCGGTCTACGAACGAATGGATCGCGCACCAGGTCTGCGCCCGACGGGGTGTGTATACACTCGGCCCTACGACCCTGCGAACAGGAGATCCCTTTGGAATTTTCACCATTCAGATCGAACACTCAGCTCAAGCTAACATTCTGGTGACCCCTCCTGTGGTTCCGCTTCCCACTATCCAGGTTGCATCCGGGGGCAGATCTGGAGAAGGCCGTCCCTCCCGCCAATCCATCGACCAATCGATCAGCACAACCGGTGTCCGCGAATACGTTCCCGGAGATACCTTGCGCTGGGTCCACTGGCGCACCACAGCCAGGCGGGATTCTCTATACGTCCGCACCTTCGAACATACCCCGGCCTCAGACTGGTGGATCCTGCTGGACCTGGATCGCCGGGTGCAGGTGGGTTCTGGCAACCAGTCGACTGAGGAGATCGGCGTTATCCTGGCGGCATCCTTGGCTTCCCAAGGGTTAAAATCGGGGATCGCGGTGGGGCTGGTCACGACCGGACAGGATCTAGTCTGGCTACCCCCCCAACCCGGCGAAGGCCAGCGCTGGGAGATTCTCCAGACCCTGGCCAGAGTAACTCCTGGCGACTTTTCCCTGGCTGCATTGCTCACGAACGCCGGTCAGGATTTCCACTCGCGAATCAGCCTGGTGATCATCACTCCATCTATGGAACAGGCCTGGCTGGACGAAATAACGCACCTCCTCTGGCGGGGGGTCGTCCCCACCATCCTTCTGCTCGACCCGGCAGCGTTTGCGAGCGCGCCGTCAGCCGGTCCGTTCAAAGCCGCTCTGGATGATCTCGATGTGGCGAACTATTTGATCACTCCCGCTCTGGTCGAATCTTTCATTTCGGGGAAAAACCAGCCGGAAAACGCCTGGGATTGGCGCATACTTCCTACCGGCAAGGCCGTTCCGGTCCAGAAACCCAAAGATCTAGCCTGGAAGAGCTTCGGATGACCACCGCACTTGCCTGGATTTCCAGCCGGTTAAAGATTTCTAGCTTGTTATTGGTAGTTCTGACCCTGATCGCGTCCGCCTGCCTGGTGGCCGGTGTATTTGAGGTCGTTGAGGGTTTGGACCAGGCTTTAATTGTCCGCCTGGTCTTGTTGGCTTTTCTGGCCGGATATTTTTTCGGCAAATGGATCCGGTCAGGATGGGCAGGGATTGCGCTGGGCCTGGCAGCTGGCTCGTTCGGCCTCTGGTTTCGCCTCGGCCAGTTAGGCGATAAGGCCTGGCTCGTATTCCGGCAGGCCGGGGAATACATTCGCACATTGAAATCTTCTCTGACACCAGGATCTTCGCCGCTCGTCGAGGTTTCCGCTGCCTGGAATGCCCTTCAGACCTCCGTTTCTGGGGTAAGCCTGCGGATCGCCACCTGGTTTGTTGACTACGCGCACGGAGAAGCCTTCTACGATCCTGTCGCCGTTCTCTTCTTCTGGGGAGTCCTGCTCTGGGCTGCGGTGTTTTGGATCGCCTGGGCAACGCAACGCCGTTATCAGGCCATTCACATTCTCCTTCCTTCCTTGATCCTTCTCGCTGTTTTACTTGGCTATGCGAACCATTACTCGCACTCCATCCTCATCTTCCTGGCCACCTTCCTCCTCCTTTGCATCCTTTCCCCCCACATCGTCCATGAGGAAACCTGGCAGCGCGCCCAGATTGACTTTTCCCTAGAAATCCGCCTCGATTTGGCTATGGTCTCCCTCCCAATCATCGTCGCCATCCTCACCATGGCCCTCGTCATTCCTTCGATTTCCATCAATGAAATCACCTCAGCTTTCCAGTACTGGACCCAAAGCCAGGACACCCACGGCGAGACCATCGGCCAGCCGCTCGGTCTCCATCCCCAACCCAGGCAGATCGTTAACCACACCTTTATCGATTTCGAAAGCCCAGGCCTTCCGCGCAGCCATCTGATCGGGTCCGGACCGGAACTCTCCCAAAAAGCAGTGATGACTGTTCAAACGGTTAAACCCTCCGCGGAAATTGCGACCCCCAAACAGCAACTTCCAGTTCACTACTGGCGCGGCACTACCTACGACCGCTACACAGGCGCTGGCTGGCTGACATCGGGGTTCCAGGTCGAGACGGTTCTGGCTGGAAACAGGCTCCTCACCTACGACCCGGTCCACTTCAGATCTTTCAAACAGGAGATCCACCTGGTCGAAAATGTGGGAAATATCGCCTATTATTCCGGGATCCTGGTCTCCGCGAACCAGCCATTCGAAGCAGCGATGCGTTCGAAAGAGGACGTTTTTGCGGTCAGCATACGATCCAGGGAGTATATTGTTGAATCGGCCGTCCCTGAATATCCCCGCCAGTATCTCGCCACGGCAGGCCGCGATTACCCGGGATGGGTTCGCCAGAAATATCTCCAACTGCCCGCTGGTCTTCCCGACCGGGTCCGCTCCCTTGCCCGCGATATCACCGCCACCGCTATCACGCCGTACGACCAGGCCAAAGCTATCGAAACTTTCCTGCGGAATTATCCATATACCCTGGCCCTGCCCGCTCCCCCGGCCAACAAGGATATTGTCGATTATTTTCTCTTTGACCTCAAGAAAGGCTACTGCGACTACTACGCTTCGAGCATGGTCGTCCTCGCCAGATCCATTGGCCTCCCCGCACGTCTGGTGATTGGCTACGCCAGTGGAACATATGACGCTGGCGCTTTGCGCTACGTTGTCACCGAGGCCAACGCCCATTCCTGGCCTGAGATCTACTTCCCCAGCTACGGCTGGGTAGAATTCGAGCCCACAGCCGTTCTCGCCACCCCGGAGGGCTTCCCTGAACGCCAGGTTCTCCCTGAAGAGCAGGCTGAGCCCCAGTTTCCGGCCGGTGAGCAGAGCCCCGGTCCAGCCTCCCCAGTTCAGCGGTGGATAGCCTGGGCGCTGACCGGCCTGTTTGGGGCCGGGTTTTTTGGTCTGCTGGTCTGGCGGAAAATTCAGGCTTACCGCCTGGCTCATTTGCCGCCGGAAAGAATCGCCGTACATCTCTATCGCCAATTGGTCAGCTACGCCCGGCGAATCCGGACCCCCATTGCCACCGGAGATACTCCATTGGAATTCTCCGAAAGGGTTAAAATCAGGTTGTCCACCGAGTGGGGCCAGGAGCGCGATCTATACAGGAAAACGGAAGCGCTGCGCCAGCTAGACGCTCTGGTCTGGTTATATGTTCAGTCCTCCTACAGCCCCGACCAGCCGACCCGTGGCCAGGCTGTACAAGGGATCGAAGGTTGGAGCCGCCTTCGTGGATCATTATTGGCATTGTGGATCAAACAGAAGCTTTCTCGAAATTAAATTCCTTCCAAAGCAACGAGGGTCTATGCCAAGCAAATTAAAAAATGCAATTACAGATGTCCCCGGGGTTCGCGTCGGGCACGCTCAAGACGATCAGGCAATGACTGGATGCACCGTCATCCTTGTAGAGGGGGGAGCCGTGGGAGGAGTAGATCAACGCGGCGGCGCTCCTGGCACCCGCGAGACTGATGCTCTTCACCCCATGCATCTTGTCGTAGAAGTCCATGCCGTGGTTCTGGCTGGCGGCTCTGCCTTTGGATTGGATGCCGCAACCGGTGTGATGCGCTTCCTCGAGGAGCGAGGCGTCGGGTTCAGCGCCGGCCCGGTCAAAGTACCCATCGTCCCTGCCGCGATCCTCTTTGATCTCAGTATCGGCGACCCCCACATTCGACCGGACGCTGGGATGGGCTATCAGGCCTGCCAGAACGCTACCAATGACCCTCCCCTGGAAGGCAATGTCGGCGCAGGGACCGGTGCGACCGTTGGAAAGATTCTGGGCATGACCCAGGCAGTCAAATCTGGGATCGGCACGGCCAGCATGGATATCGGCGGAGGAGTCGTGGTCGGCGCGATTGCTGTGGCAAACGCAGTTGGAGACGTGATTGACCCGCAGACTAACAAAATCATCGCCGGCGCCCGCCCGCTGCAGAAGGGTCCACTGCGCGTCGGCGGCGGCGAAACCTTCGCGAATACCCTGGAAGTGATGAAGTCTTTTACCGGCCGCGTGATCATGGGCTTTGCCTCAAAATCCAACACCGTGATCGGCCTGGTCGCGACCAATGCCCGTTTGAATAAAGAGCAGGCAAACAAAGTCGCCCAAATGGCGCAGGATGGCCTGGCCCGGGTGATCCGTCCAACACATACGATGCTCGATGGGGATACTATCTTCGCCCTGGCGACCGGGAAAAAGGATGCGGACGTCAACATCGTTGGGGCTTTCGCCGCCGAAACGCTGGCTGAGGCTATTCTGCGCGGCGTTCGCGCAGCCCGACCGGCTGCCGGATTGCCGGCGGCCAGCGATTTGCATTAAAATGTAACGGAAAGAACATGCCATCCACACCCTCACCCCAAGACTCTGCTGACCGCTTATCTCTGCTCTATCAACTGTCCCAGACATTTACTTCCTCACTTGACCTGGACGAGGTCCTCAGGAGGGTCATGGACGAGGTGATTACGGCCACGCATGCCGAGCGTGGTTTTGTCATGCTGCGCGACCAGGACCAGAAGCTTCATTTCAGCGCCGCGCGCGGGATGGACCGCCAGACTATCGATGATCCGCAGTTTCAAATCTCACGCAGCGTCGTCGAGCGGGTAGCTGAAGATGGCAATCCGGTGATCACCAGCGATGCCCAGAGCGATTCGCGCTTCAACATGCGCCAGAGCATTATGATCCTCGGGCTCCGCTCGATCCTGTGCGTTCCATTGATCGTCAAAGCGCGCGTGACCGGGGTAATCTACGTCGATAACCGCCTACAGGCCGGGATTTTTACCCAACCTGATCTGGATTTGCTCAATGCGATCGCTGCCAGCGCTGCAATCGCGATTGAAAACGCTCGCCTGTACCAGGTAGCGGTCGAAAAGGGGCGCCTGGAAAAAGAGCTTCAGATGGCCGCCCGGGTACAAGCCAGCTTGATGCCCAAAACCCTTCCTCAGCTTCCTGATTGGGATTTTGCTGCATTGTGGAAACCGGCTCGTGAGGTGGCGGGTGACTATTACGATATCATCATCGAGCAGTCTGGCAACCTCGGGTTGGTCATCGGCGACGTCACCGACAAAGGCATGCCTGCTGCTTTGTTCATGGCTTTCACCCGGTCTGTTATCCGGGCAACGATGGCGCAGTTTGCTTCCCCCGCCGAGGGGATCACCCTGGCAAACCGGCTGATCAGCAACGATTCGGCAGACAATATGTTTGTCACTCTTTTTTATGGCCGCCTGGATCTGAAGAGCAGCCGGCTAACCTATGTCAATGCCGGCCATAATCCGCCAATTTTCTACCATTCCGGTAACCAATCGATCCGGTATTTGACCCGCACCGGGATGTTGATCGGGATTGGCCTGGACGATACCACCTACCAGCAGGAAAGCGTGTCCTTTGACAGAGGGGATTTTCTCGTTCTTTATACAGATGGGATTACCGAGGCGACCAACCCTGAATTAGAGGAATTTGGCAGCCAACGCCTGGAAAGCGTGATTTCAGCTCACGTCGCAGTGGACAGCCAGTCTTTGCTTGTTGCCATTGGCAAGGCCCTCGATGAGTTCACCGGAGGAGTCGTCCCATCCGACGATGTGACTATCCTGGTGGCCAGAAAAACGTGACCCTCGCCCACAGCTCAATTGAAGCGAACAGCATCCACCTCCATGTGGTCCAGGCCGGCCCACTAGAAGGTAATCCGGTCATCCTTCTTCACGGCTTCCCTGATATTTGGTATTGCTACCGGTTCACGATCCCCGTCTTGGCTCGACGCGGCTATCGCGTCATCATACCCGACCAGCGCGGTTACAACCTCAGTGATAAAACTGGCCCTTACGACGTCATCACTCTCTGCCAGGATATCGCCGCGCTTCAGGATGCACTTCACGTCTCGAAATCCCATCTGGTAGGTCACGATTGGGGTGGAGGGCTGGCCTGGACGTTCGCAGCTTTATACCCTGAGCGAGTCCAGCGGTTGGTTATCATAAATGCCCCTCATTTGCAGGCGTTGCGAGATACTTACCACCATCACCCGATTCAATTGGTCCGCAGCCTGTACATTCTATTTTTTCAAATCCCCTGGCTGCCCGAATGGTCCCTTCGTGCGCGAAATTTCTTGTTATTGGCCAGAACCATTTCCGCAATTGATTCCCACAACATGACCGAAAAAGATATTGACCTCTACCGCCAGGCCTGGTCGCAGATCGGGGCTCTATCTGCCATGCTCGGCTGGTATCGGGCTGCCCTCCAGAGCAAAGAATCCCAATGGCTGCTGAACCTCCCTCCTCTGGTCGTCCTTCAACCCACCCTGGTCATCTGGGGAGAAGAAGACCCGTACCTGGACCGGGCTTGCAACGAAACCCTTCCCCGTTACGTACCTGACCTGCGCGTCCACTACCTCCCGGGCGCCAACCATTGGCCCATGATCGCCCGGCCCGAAGAGGTGAACGCCCTAATTCTTGGCCATCTCGCCAATACGTGAACAACGTCACTATCAGACTTGTCGTTCTACACTAAACAGATTACAGGTTTCAGGTATACTATACACTTGGTTAATGGAGTTCCCATATCCCAACCGGTTTGGGAATTAAAATCTTTGACTTGCTACGCGGCAGAACGGTTTGAACGTTCTCTTCGTCTACCCTTAAATTTACATAGCCCTTCAGGAGGATCAACGTGAATCAGGATGCTATTGAAAGCCTTCTACGGCCAAAGTCCATCGCGGTAATCGGCGCTTCAGCCATACCAGGAAAAATTGGATACACCGTTCTGGATAATCTACTGAAAGATAAGTATCAAGGAAAAATCTACCCCATCAACCCCACGGCGACAGAGATCTTAGGACTCAAAGTCTATCCAACCGTCGACGCCGTACCCGACGCGGTTGATGCAGCCGTGATCACAGTCCCGGCGAAATTTGTCGCCCAGGTCACCGAGGAGTGCGGCAAAAAAGGCGTCAAAGGCCTGATCGTGATTACCTCCGGCTTCAGCGAGGTCGGCCGTAAAGATCTCGAACAGGAGATGGTCGATATCGCCCAATCCTATAACATGCGTATTTTGGGTCCGAACATCGTCGGTACGCTTTCAAACTCGGACCATCTAAATGCCTCGTTTGCCCCCTTCCTGCCTTTCCCCGGCAAAGCCACACTGATCTCGCAAAGCGGCGCGCTGCTCATCGCCCTGGACGCGGCGACCTACACCCGCAAGGTTGGATTCGATAAACTGATCTCGATTGGCAACATGTGCGATGTCGATTTCGCCGACCTGATCGACTGGCTTGACAAAGACGATAATACCCAGTGCATTAGCCTCTACATCGAGGGGTTTAAGAACGGACGGTCA
>Ga0335070_10000825_pt1 | contig 35545 bp, 28 predicted proteins | sample Lox_Sample_13_FD_206722 | JGI IMG/M metagenome (GOLD analysis project Ga0335070, IMG submission 206722) | Soil microbial communities from Loxahatchee National Wildlife Refuge, Florida, United States - Lox_Sample_1.3 | ecosystem: Environmental > Terrestrial > Soil > Wetlands | place: USA... | reverse complement strand
GAGGTGAGTTACTCTCCGTCTGCGTCCCGGCGCCAGTTTCCGAGCCTTCCGATTCTTGCAGCACGGCGCTGGTCTTCTCCCTAGGGCGCGGCCGCACCAGCATCGCCGCCAGGGCGTGCAAAACGCCGGCGAACCCTCCGCCTTCCCTGGGGAATATCAGCCGGCTCGGTCGCCATCGCCAGTCCTCCGTCCGTCCACTGGGCGAAAGACTGACGTTAGCAAGCTCACTCAACCCGAGTCACGCAGGTCTGCCGAAAAGACACGGCGAGCGAGCGTCAACACGCCGCGACGCTGCATATGTCCGTGTTTCTCCATCGCATCACCGCCCCAAACCACGCCACGCTGTAGAATGAGCAGCATCATTCTACTTCGATGAGGACCGCATGACATCATCCGTAGGTACCGCCGCCTTTCCCACCGACACCGCCGACGTAGCCCGCCAGCTTCTCCAGGCCGACCAGTGTGCTTTACTCGTCGTGGACATTCAGCAGAAACTCCTCCCGCCGATCTTCAACAAAGACGAGCTGATCAAAAACTCCCAACTGTTGATCCGCCTGGCCAACATCCTCAATCTGCCCACCCTGGTGACCACGCAATACTCCCGCGGCCTGGGTGGCACCGTTCCTGAGATTGCTTCCTTGCTCGCGAACACTCCTCCCATCGACAAGCTGCAATTCGGCTGCTTCGACTGCAATGACTTTCGCTCCGCACTCAAGTCCTTGCCCGGCAACCGCAATACTGTCCTGCTCTGCGGCATGGAGGCCCACATCTGCGTCATGCAGACTGCTCTGGGCGCGCTCAACGAGGGCTACCTTGTGCATGTGGCCAGCGACGCCATCGGCTCCCGCGTCCGCTGGAATTGGGACATCGGCATCGACCGCATGCGCGCTGCCGGCGCCGTTATCTCCACTACCGAGATGATGATCTACGAACTGCTGCACAACTCCGGCAGCCAGGCATTCAAAGAAATGCTCCCCTACCTGAAAGGCTGACCACATCGATCCGCGCCGATCAGTTGACACTCGCGGTATCCTCGCACATCCATGATCTCTCTCGCCCGCAAGCTCCGTCTGGCCGACTTCTTCTCCCTCGGCTTCGGCACCATGATCGGTGTCGGCTGGCTGGTCGTCATGGACGACTGGCTCTCCCGCGGCGGCCCGCTCGGCGCAGTTCTCGCCTTTCTTATTGGAGGCGCGGCGCTGCTGCCCATCGGCATCGTGTACGGCCGCCTCGTGCAGGCCATGCCCGACGCCGCCGGCGAAATCGCCTACACCGCCGCCGTCTTCCCCCGCCCCGTCAGCTACGCCACCGGATGGATGATGCTGCTCGCCTACTACATCGTCTGTCCCTGGGAAGCGGTGGCTGTTGGCCGCATCGCGGGCTATCTCTTCCCTGCCCTCAACTCCGTCGAACTCTACCGCGTCGCCGGAAAGCCCGTCTATCTCCCGCACCTCATCATCGGCCTTGGTCTCACCCTTCTGATTACGCTCCTCAACTATCGCGGCATCCGCATCAGCGCCACTGTGCAGAACTGGACCACCTTCGCCGTGATTGCGTTGACCCTCGGGTTCGTCAGCGCGGGCGTCACCCGCGGATCGACGGCCAACCTGCGTCCCTGGTTCAGCGGCCCTGCCTTGGTTTCCGTGATTCTCATGCTCCAGGTCGTGCCCTATTTCATGACCGGCTTCGAGTCGGTCGGCAAAGCCTCGGAAGAAGCCAGTCAGGACTTCCAGACCCGCCGTTTCATGCTGGCCATTGTTCTCGCCGTCGTCATCGGAGCCTTGTTCTACGCCACCGTCACCTTCGCCGTCGCTTACGTAGCCCCCTGGCAGGGGCTGATCCACGAGAGCTTCGCCACCGCTGTGGCCTTCGAACACGCCTTGCGCTCGCCGTGGATTGTCCGCGTCATCATGGCCACCGCGTTGCTCTCGCTGGTGAAAATCTTCAACGGAAACTTTATCGCCGCCAGCCGCCTACTCTTCGGCCTGGGACGCCGCGGCCTGGCCGACCCCCGCTTGGGTTCCGTTCATCCCGTCAACCGCACCCCGTCCGCCGCCGTCATCTGTCTCGGCGTCATCACCGCCCTGCTGATGCTCGCCGGCGAATCCATTCTCGTGCCCATCACCGAAGTCGGCTCGCTGGCCTCACTGCTGGGGTGGGCCGCCTCCTGCGCTGCTTACCTGCGCATGCGGCCTTCTTCGCTCGGACGGGCAGCCGCCGCCACCGGCATCTTCGTCACCTCGCTGTTACTTTTGCTGAAAGCTCTGCCTCAGGTCCCCGGCCACTTCACGACTTATGAGTGGGTCGCGCTGGCGGTTTGGGTTGGATTGGGCCTGCTCCTCCGCCGCGACGGCTAGTTCTGACTCAGAATTTCTGTATTCGAGGTCGTAACGGGCGGGGAAAGATTATGTTTGCGAGCCTTGTATCAGGGCACGACTTCAATCGTGCCGAGGAGCGCTCTACATCAGGACAACGTACGAGGACTTCAGTCCGCGCACGAAGCTGCATCCCGTGCCCCCAACCGCGAGGCGGCCATTCGCTTGTAGGCGTGGGCGCGAGCCCTCGGCGACACCAATTGCTATTTGCTAACTGCTAATTGCTCGAGGCCGCCTCTCACTTCCCATAACATCCGCTCTGGCGAAGAGCGAACAGCGTTCTATCTCCGTGTCCTCCGCGCCTCCGTGCTTAACCTAATCTCCCACGGACGCCGCCAGCGACACCAACTGCGTGTAGTACTGCACTGCATGGGGCGAGGTGGACAGCACGGTCTTCTCCGGCAACTCGCCCATATACATGGCGATCTCGTCGCAGGCGTGCAGGCGGGGGCAGCGCAGGCAGTCCTTGTACATCTTGTCGGGCAGAAGTTCTTTCTCGACGACGGTGAAGCCCATCTTGCCGAAAAACTCCGGGATGCGCGTGAACAGGCACACACAGGTTACGCTCTGCCGCGCGGCCTCAGCCAGCAACGCATCAATCAGCAGGCGGCCCGCACCCTTGCCCGCCGCCTTTTTGCCAATGGTGATGGAGCGGACCTCGGCCAGGTGCATACCGTAGAGGTGCAATGCGCCGCATCCCACCACTTCGCCGTCATGCTCGATGACCACGAAGTCGCGGATGTTCTCGCAGATTTCGGCCAGGGAACGCCCCAGGAGGGTCCCGTCGCCAACGTGTATCTGGATGAGTTGCTCGATCGCCATTGCATCGGGCAGGGTCGCGTTACGCGCAAACATGGGCAGCTCCTGCATACATCGAAAGTGTTTCCTTCACCTGCTTCAACGCCGCCCGTACCTGCGCGGGAGCGGTTCCTCCCGGCACGTCGTGAATGGCTAATACCTGCGACAACTGCAACGCTTGATAAAACTTCGTGTCCGCTGCAATGTCGCAGCTCCCGAATTCCTCCGCCGAGAGATGTTCCAGCTCGCAGCCGCGTTCCACGCACAACTGCACCGCCTTGCCAATCTTCTCGTGCGCCAGCCGGAAGGGCACGCCGCTCCTTACCAGGTGCGCGGCGCCCGCCAGCGCATTCATGAAGCCCATGCTGGCCGCCTCTCGCATCCTGGCAAGGTCGAACGTCACGCTCGCCATGAATCCCTTCGCCACCTGCAAGATGCCCGTTACTTGCTGCGCGGCGGCAAACACCGGTTGCTGCGTTTCCTGCATGTCCTTGTTGTAGGCCAGCGGCAACCCCTTCACCATTACGAACAGCGCCGTGGCGTCCGCCAGCACCCGCGCTGCCTTGCCCCGGATCAACTCCAGCGCGTCGGGATTCTTCTTCTGCGGCATGGCGCTGCTGCCAGTGGAGAATTCTTCGGGCAACTTCACGAAGCCAAACTCGGTAGTTGCGAAAAGGATCGACTCCTCCGCCCAACGGCTGAGGTGAAGCGCTACCAACGACAGCGCCTGCACGAACTCGATGGCGAAATCACGGTCGCTGGTGGCGTCGATGCTGTTCGCCGTCGGCGCGTCGAACTCCAACTCCCGCGCCATGCCCGCGCGATCCAACGGCAATATCGTCCCCGTCACCGCCGCCGAGCCCAGGGGACACTGGTTCAGCCGCTTGCGGCAATCGGCCAGTCGTGACAAGTCGCGCAGGATCATCTCGACATAAGCGAGCAACCAATGTGCTACCAGCACCGGCTCCGCCCGCTGCAGGTGGGTGTACGACGGCATCGCCACGTCACCGGCCTTCTCCGCCTGGTCCACGAACTCCGCTGCCAGTTCCACCAGCGCCGGAGAAATCGCATCAATCTGCGCTCGCACGTACAGCCGCAGGTCGGTCGCGATCTGCTCATTGCGGCTACGTCCGGTGTGCAGCTTGTATCCGACCTCTCCTGCCAATTCCACCAACCGTTTTTCAACGTAATGGTGAACATCTTCAATGGTGGGATCATCGGCCGCCGGAATGCCCTCGGCCGCGATCTGGTCGAGACCATTGAGCGTCAGCGAGAGCTCGGTGTTGGTCAGCACTCCCGCCTTGGCCAAGGCAGCGGCGTGTGCTTTGCTCGCCGCCACCTCGTAAGGCACAAGAACGCGATCGAAGGGAAACGATCGCTGCCACTGCTCGAAATCCGGGTTCAGCTCCTGGCTGAAGCGGCCCGACCACATCTTCACTTCACTACCTCGGTCTTCTGGTGCAGCAACGCACGCGAGCGCGCGGGTAGGCCCAGAATGCGAATGAAACCCTCCGCATCTTTCTGGTCATAGCTCGCGCCCATGGTGAAACTGGCCACGTCCGGCCGGTACATCGACGTCTCCGACTTGCGCCCGGCAACCGCGATGTTGCCCTTGTAGAGCGCCAGCGTGACGGTTCCGTTTACGTCGTCCTGCGAGCTCTTCACGAAGGTTTGCAGCGATTCGCGCAGCGGCGTAAACCACAACCCGAAGTAAACGACCTCGGCGTATTTCAGGCCGATGTGCTGCTTGAAGTGCGCCAGTTCGCGGTCGAGGCACAGCGCCTCCAGCTCGCGATGCGCGGTCAGCAGCAGGGTGCCGCCCGGAGTCTCATAACACCCGCGCGACTTCATGCCCACGAAGCGGTTCTCCACCAGATCGACTCGGCCGATGGCGTTGCGCGCGCCAATTTCGTTCAGCACTTCTACGGTCGCCACCGGATCGAGGACTACGCCGTTCACCGCGATCGGCAATCCGTGCTTGAACTCGATCGACACGTTCTCCACTTTGTCAGGAGCGTCCTGCGGAGACTTGGTCCATGTCCACGTTGTGTCCAGCGGCGCGTTGTTTGGGTCCTCAAGCTCGCCACCCTCGTGGCTCACGTGCAGCAGGTTGCGATCGCGGCTGTGAATCTTCTCGCGGCTCTGCGCCACTGGAATTCCGTGCGCTTCGGCATATTCCAGGCAATCTTCGCGCGACTTCAGCGTCCATTCGCGCCACGGCACGATGACCTTCAGCTCCGGGGCCAGCGCCTGATAGGCGTGCTCGAAGCGCACCTGGTCGTTGCCCTTACCGGTGCAACCGTGCGAGACAGCGGTCGCGCCTTCTTTCAGAGCGCACTCCACCTGGTACTTCGCGATAATAGGCCGCGCCAGCGAAGTCCCCAGCAGGTACTTGTGCTCATATACCGCGCCCGCCTGAATCGCTGGGAAGACATAGTCAGTCAGGAACTCCTGCCGCAGGTCTTCCACGATCACCTTGCACGCGCCCGTCTTGTACGCCTTGTCCACAACCGCGTCGAGATCGTCGCCCTGTCCTACATCGGCGACAAACGCGATGACGTCATAGTCGTAGTTCTCTTTCAACCACGGAATGATGATGGAGGTGTCCAACCCTCCCGAATAAGCCAGGACGACTTTTTCACGCATGTGCACTCCTCGGCGGGAAGCGGTGAACACCGCCTTCCAGCAGCAAAACCATGATGGCTTTTTGAATGTGCAGGCGGTTTTCCGCCTGGTCGAACACGACCGAGCGCGGCGAATCGATCACCGCCGCGGTCACTTCATCCCCCCGGTGCGCCGGCAGGCAGTGCATAAACACCGCATGTTTGGCGGCCTTGGAGAACAGCTTCTGGTTCACTTGGTAGGGCATGAAAATCTTCTTGCGCTCCCCCGCCTCGGCTTCCTGACCCATGCTCGCCCACACATCGGTGTAGACGGCATCGGCGCCCGAGACAGCTTCCAGCGGATCGTTGGTCACCAACACCGTCGAACCCGAAGCCGACGCGATCTTCTCCGCCGCCCTCGTGATGTCGGCATGCGGTTCATATCCCTCGGGAGTCGCCACGGAGATCGACGCGCCCAGGCTCGCCACAGCCAGCATCAGCGAATGCGCCACGTTGTTGCCGTCGCCCACGTAGGCGAGGCGAACATTCTGTAAGTCGCCGAACTGCTCCTGCAACGTCTGCATGTCGGCCATCGCCTGGCAGGGGTGTTCCAACTCGCTCAGCGCGTTAATCACCGGGATGGATGCGTGCTGCGCCATCTCCGTCACAGTTTCATGCGCGAAGGTGCGCAGCACCGCGCCGTCAATCCAGCGCTCCAGGTTGTGCGCCACATCGCTGAGGCTCTCGCGCGCTCCCAGGCGCGACTGCGTCTGGTCCACGAAGAACGAACTCCCGCCCAGGGCGTTGATGCCCGCCTCGAACGTCAGCCGGGTGCGCAGCGACGGCTTCTCGAAGAACAGCACAATCTGCTTGCCCACGAGCGTTCCGCGGTAATCCGCGGGACGCAACTTCATCGCCGCCGCGAGTTCCAGCGCGCACGCCAGCTCATCGGGCTGGAAATCGAGAATCGAGATCAGGTCGCGCCCGGTCACGCTGCGCTGCGTGAAGTAGCTCGGGCTCGCTCCCGCGGGAATCGTTGTTGCAATCACGTCAAACCTCCTTCTGGTTCCACCAGAGGAAAAATCCAAACACCGCAATGTCTGGGAAGAATCGTTCGATGCGACGGTTGAACTAGTTGCTAGTCGCTAGTCGCTTCTTTCGTCGCTCCAGAGCCCGGTCAAAGGCGAACTTGCTCATGAAGCAATCACCTCCGTACCGCAGTCGATAGGATGGGTAAAGAACCCCGGCAGGACCTCCGCGCTCGATGCTGGCAGGATGCGAACGCGCGTAACCCCTTTTTTTAGAGCACTCGTGCAAGCTTCCAGCTTGGGCAGCATGCCGCCAGTCACCGTCGCCTGCTCCACCATCCGGGGAATGGCCTTCACATCGAGCCAGCGGATGACCGTCCCTTCCGCATCCTTAACTCCTGACACATCCGTAAGATAGATCAGCGCGTGCGCTCCGCAGGCCACGGCGCAAGCCGACGCCATCTGGTCGGCATTGACGTTGTAGTACTCGCCGTCGAAGCCCAGCGCCAGGCTGGACACCACCGGCACGATGCCCCCTGCCCACAGGCGTTGGATGGCATCGGTGTTGACCGAGCGGATTTCTCCCACAAACCCCAGGTCGGGCGACTGCTTCTTGGCCGCGCGAAACATGCCCAAGTCCCCGCCGCACAAGCCGATAGCCGGCTGTCCCGCCGCTCCGATGGAGGCCACCAGTTGCTTGTTGAGCTGCCCTGCAAGCACCATCATCGCCACATCGCGTGTATGCGAGTCAGTCACCCGTAAACCATTGACAAAGCTGGTCTCGCATCCTAATTGCTTCAGGGTGCGGCTAAGCGCAGCGCCGCCGCCATGCACGATCACGAGCTGGTGGCCTTCTTGGCAAAGGCTCGGAATCGTGGCAGCGAACTTCTTCACCAGTTCCTTGTCGTCGAGTGCGGCTCCGCCAATTTTCAACACCAGCTTCATTGCAAGCCTGCTCTCTCATCGAAGCCAAACATCAGGTTCATGTTCTGGACCGCCTGTCCGGCAGCGCCCTTTAAAAGGTTGTCAATGCACGACACCAGCACCGCCCGCGTGCCATCCGGCGAAAGCGAGAAGCCAATGTCGCAGAAATTCGTGTTGCGCGAGAACTTGATCTGCGGCAGCTTTGTGGCGCCGAAAATCCGTACCCACGGTTTGCCGGCGTAAAACTCGTGCAAAGACTTTTCCAACTCGTCCGATCCCACAGGCTTAGCCAGCTTCACGTAAATCGTGGAGAGGATGCCCCGCGCAATCGGCAGTAGGTGCGGTGTGAACTGCAAGCATCCGCTATCCAGCCCAAGCTGTTCCAGCATCTCGCCCGTATGCCGGTGGCCAAACACGTTGTAGGCGGCAAAGTCTCCATCCACTTCGACGAAGTGGGTCTTCGACGACGGGGACTTCCCTGCTCCCGAGACGCCGGACTTCGAGTCGCAGATCACGCCATGCGCGAGGTCCACAAAGCCCGCCTGAATCCACGGCGCCAGCGCCAGAATGATCGACGTTGGATAGCAACCCGGGTTGGCCAGCAACGCTGCACCCTTAATCTCGTCGGCATGCAGCTCGGGCAATCCGTACACTGCTTCGGAGTCAAGCTTCCCGGCCGTTGCCGCGTCCGCGTCGCTGAACCCATATACCGCGCGGTTGGTTTCGTCCTTCAGCCGCCAAGCCCCGCTTAAGTCAATGACGCGAAACCCTTTAGCAATCGCATCGGGCACAATCTCGCGGGAGAATTCATGCGGCGTGGCCAGGAACAAAACATCCACACCCGGGTCTTTCATCCGCTGCCAGGAGAAATTCTCGAATGGGAATCCGCCATTGCCAGCGATCTGCGGATAGGCGTCGCTCAGGTCCTTGTAGGCGCTATCGCCATTGCGACTGAACAAGATAGGCTTCCTAACGCCAGCGTGACGCGCCAGCAGGCGCACCAGTTCGAAACCGGAATAGCCGGTAGCTCCGATCACCGCGGGTTGGATTCGCTGCCCCATCTGTACGATTACCGGAAATAGCCGCGTATGCGGTTGGTCAGTTTTTCCGCCGTAGCGCCGTCGGGGGCGATCACCAGAATGGTGTCATCGCCGCCAATGGTTCCCACAACTTCCTCCCACTCCTCGCCATCGATGGCCGCTGATACCGGCTGTGCGCTGCCCGCGCTGGTCTTCACCACCACCAGGTTTTGCGCGCGTTTGACCTCGTACACAAACTCCTGAATCAGGCGCTCAATGGACGGCAGAAACGCGTCCGGCACATCGCCCTGTGGGAACTTGTAGCCGTGCGGCGTTTTCACCAGCCGCAACTCATGAATGTCGCGCGACAGCGTGGCCTGCGTCACCCGGTGGCCGCGCCGGTAGAGCCGCCGCCGCAGCTCCTCCTGGCTGGTGACGTCCTGGCTGTTGACCAGCTCGCGAATGGCGGAATGGCGGGACAGTTTCGACATGGCATAAATATACATTACTATGCATATTAATACAACACAATTCGACGCGCTTCGACTCGGTTCGGATAAAGAATTTTGGGGAGAACATCGATGGCCGAAACGTGCCAGAGCGCGTCGTGAGCGAACAGCCGGCGCCGGCCAAGCTCGCTGAGGCCCGAGTTAGAGGAGGGTTTTCCGCAGCAGGAATTGCGCGACGACGGCGGTCGCGTCCTTCTTCTCGCCATCGACCGCATAGTTCAACTTTCGCATATCGTCGGCGGTGATGCGGCCAGCCAGACGGTCGAAGGCGGTCTGCGCTCCAGGACAACCGCGCAATACGTCCGGACGCACGATGGGCACCGCATCATAGGGAGGAAAGTAGTTCCGGTCATCCTCAAGAACGACCAGGCCGAGGGCGGCAATCAGGCCGTCGGTATTCGACCCGGCCACGATGTCGACAGTGCGGGACTGCAAGGCCCGATAGAGCAACCCCAAATCCATCACGCGCGGCGCTTCCGCAAAGCGCAGGTCGTAGGTGCGCACCAGTCCCTGATATCCGTCCTGGCGCTCGAGGAATTCATAGCCGACCCCGAGCCGCATTCGGGGCGCTTCCGGCGCCAATTGCGACAACATCGTCAGTCCCAGGCGCCGTGCATCGTCGCCGCGCATCACCATGGCAAAACTGTTGTTGAAGCCCAGGGGCAGCATCACGTCGAGGTCAAACTTCCGACGGTACTCTTGCTTGACTTGCTCATAGACTTGCGCGGCATCGCCCGAAGCTTTCTGCTTTAATATGGCGGCAAGTGCCGTGCCTGTGTACTCGGGATAGACATCAATGCGTCCGGCAAGAATGGCCTGCTGGCAGATGTAGGTGCCTGCCAGGTAGAAACGCCGCTCGACAGGACCGTGGCAGGATTGCGCGAGCAACTGAGCAAACATTTCGCCCAAGATCAACTGCTCGGTAAAATTCTTACAGGCGACAACGATATCGTGCCGCTCTGATCTGCATCCGGCCGCCAGAAGGGCCAGCGAACCGGCAACAAATGCACGGCGGTTGAGCATGTCAGTGTTGCCTGCGCGCCAGAAGCTTCTCGACGCCGCCCAGCAGGAGGTCGGCGAGCAGGGCCAGGAGTGCGGCGGGAATCGCGCCCGCCAGAATCACGCCGTTGTCCACCATGGCGATGCCGCGGAAGATGAACTCACCCAGACCGCCTGCTCCGATGGCGGCGGCAATGGTCGCCACCCCGATGGTGATGACCGTGGCGGTACGAATGCCCGCCAGGATCACCGGCGACGCCAGAGGCAATTCGACGTGCCACAGCAATTCGCGTGAGGTCAGTCCCATCGCCACCGCAGCTTCCCGTACCGGCGGACTGATTCCGGCAATGCCGGTGTAAGTGTTGCGCACGATGGGCAGCAGCGCATAGAGCGCCAATGCCGTGATGGCCAGGCGATCTACGCGCACGCCTAACCACGGCAGAGGCAGCAAAAGTCCGAACAACGCGAGACTGGGGATGGTCTGGATCACGTTCGTGCTGCCGAAGACAATGGTCTTCAGCTTGGGACGGCGGGTGAGCAGAATGCCGAGCGGCAACCCGATGACAACCGCCAGGAGCATCGAAATACTGACCAGCCAGAGATGCTCGGCGGTAAGCATCGCCACTTCGCGTTTGTGAGTGAGCAGAAAATCCACTCCCTGGGCTCCTTGAGTCTCGCTCTCGCACATACGAGCCGCAGAAGTCTGTGCATTGGTCAGTTCTGCGGTGACTGCTGTGCTGCCCGAAAAACATTCACAAACACCTGCGCAACCGCATCGGACGATTGCAGGAATTCCCGGGGAGTATCTATGCTCCGCAAGCGTCCGGCTTCCATGAGTGCAATCCGGTCGCCTAGCAGGAGAGCCTCGCCCACATCGTGGGTCACGAAAATGATCGTCTTCCCTAGCTTCTGCTGTAGCTTCTTAAACTCCGTCTGCATTTCCGCACGCGTGACCGGGTCTAGGGCGCCAAAGGGCTCGTCCATGAGAAGGATCGGCGGTTCAGCGGCGAGTGCCCGGGCCAACCCTACGCGCTGGCGTTGGCCTCCAGAGAGTTGGGTGGGGTATCGATCGGCAAACTCGCGGCTGGGCAGTCCGACCAGTTGCAAAACTTCTTCGACACGGCTGTTAATCCGTTGGCGTTGCCACTTCTCCAGCTTCGGCACCAGCGCCACGTTCTGCCAGACCGTGTAGTGCGGAAAAAGCCCAACGTCCTGAATGGCGTAGCCCATGCGGCGACGCAATTGAATAGGATCCCACTCCTGGGAGAGCTTGTTCTCCACCAACAAATCGCCCGAGGTCGGGACCAGCAGCCGATTCATCAGCTTGAGGCAGGTGGTTTTGCCGGAACCACTGCGGCCCAGCAGCATGACGGTTTCTCCACGCCGTATGACGAAGTTGAGGTCCGACAGCAGCGGCCTGTCAGGCGTCAATCGAAACGCTATCCGACGAAACTCGATCGCGCTGTCCGAGGTTTCAGCCATAGGGATCCCGGAACTTACAGTAGCCGGATCATTCGCAACAGGGTATCAAACCGTGCACTGCACTGCACACCGATTACTGGGGAGTTGGCATTGCTTGCTTCGGTGAAAATGACCAGCAAAATCTACAGGGCGCCGAAAGGCGCCCTGGGTCAAACGGACTGTTCGCTTCAGAGACTAGCGTCGGTCCCAGCCACCACGGGAGTTTCCGCGATCACGGCCTCCGCCGCGTCCGCCGCCGAATCCTCCGCGTCCACCGCCTCCGCCTCCGCTGCGAGGCCGGTCGGCCTTGGGACGCGCCTCATTGATATTGAGGTTGCGCCCGCTCAGGTTGGTACCGTTCAATGCCTCAATCGCCTTGGATGCGGCATCATCGTCGGTCATTTCGACAAATGCGAAGCCGCGTGGCTGGCCACTGTCGCGGTCCGTGATGATATTGACCTTATCAACCGCGCCATACGCTTCGAATAACGAACGAACCTGATCTTCTGTCGCATCAAACGACAGGTTGCCTACATAGATATTCTTCATGGTTGCCTCGCTTCCGGTGGGAGGCCGTATCGCGGATCATTCATCGATGGCGCAGCGCGGCCGCTGGTTAGGGTGTGTGGGACGACTGGACTCTGTTCGCGACGAAGTCACTCGGGTTGAAACAGAAGGGAGGGCAGCTCACACCGCCCTCCTCCCGGGTGAAGCTGATTACAGAACTTGCACGTTCTCGGCTTGCCAGCCCTTGGGTCCGCGCTTTACTTCGAAGCTCACTGCCTGGCCTTCCTGCAGCGAACGGAAGCCGTTCGCCTGGATGGCCGAGAAGTGCACGAAAACGTCTTCGCCGTTCTGGCGCGAGATGAAGCCAAAACCCTTGGCATCGTTAAACCACTTTACTGTTCCTTGTTCCATTTGTTTCTTCAATTTCCTTGTGTTGAACTTGCGCTGCGGGATCGGAAGGTTACAGGCAGGAATCGCTCGAATTTCCGGAGGGATGGCTGCGAACGTGCCGTTCAAACAAACGCAGCCCCAGTATACCACCCATTGCCCTTCGACCGTTAGATAGCAATGACGCTCGAAGCCCCGACAAGCTCACGCCGCGTCAAGCGATGGCAACGCACGCTCATTCTCCAGGAAGCGCCGTGCGCCGACAGCAACTTTTCCGCCGATCAGACTATTGCGCCAGCAACAGCAACCGGCTCCCGGAGTCGAGATACACGGTTGTCTTGGTGGATTGAAAAATTGTGCCGGGCTCTCCCATCGAATAGCTGGCGATCGTGATATCTGGAACGTAGCAGACCCCCGGCCTCATCGCTTCCAGAGAAACCGATGACGCTCCCCGAATTCCGAGCCCTTTGCTCAGCGTGTCGCTCCCTGCACTACCTTCGGTGCGTCCTTGCGCCTGCGACATCTGGCTAATTCGGCCGGCGCCGGATGCAGTGTTTTCTGCGGCAACCGGGTCCACACTTCCCGGCTCGTAGCGTGGAGCCAGGCTCACCAATGCCATCGACAGCGGCATCTCCTTGCCATCTTTCAATTCCGCCTTGTCGAATAGAATGCCGAGTTTGGATGGGCCTTCCTTGTCGGCCTTTACCTTCAATTCCGTGACTTTACCGAGGACGTGCGATCCCTTGGGGAGTTCTGTGCCGTCCTTGAGCTTGGTCGACTCGGTTAAGCGCGCAACCACCTGATCGCCGACCTTCACCTTTTTCGGGTGAACGATTTTTTCCAACACGGCGTGAATTTCGGGCGAGGCTTCCGGCGCCGCAGCGGTCTCTTGCGCCTGGCCAGCCGAAACGCCGGGCGAAACAAAACTTACGGCGACCACGACGATCCCGACCGCAATAGCCGCATTACAAAATCGATTCCACAACGACATACTCGATGCTCCTAACCATGTGCTACTTGACTCCCGCCGATCACCTTGCTGTGGATCGACAGCCGAGTAACAGCATATACGCGCGGCGGTTCGGGAACAATCGTGCGGCGCAGCGGGCTTGGTAGCTCCTTGGAGCGGAATTACGGTCATATGTCACACATTGATCCGGGAGTTATTCGATCCTGGAAGCCTGCTGGCCGGGCCCATGCACCAAAGGGGCCATACCCGGCGCCACACTCTTGTGCCGCGGCTCACCATTGAGGTGCTGGATGTCGATAACATCGCGATTTTCTAGCGGATAATGACTTGACTTCCGTAGCGCCCGACAGGAGAATGCGGTAACAAGGATTGCTCGTTCAGAGTCCCGCCGGCTCAATTGAATCCTCCCCCTAATGAATGCTTCACCGCTTCTGCGGTGTCAGCGAAGTACACGGGCAAACTGCCCTGGAAGGTATCTCCCATGCGACGCGGAATGGTAGTCAAGTCATGTCTGGTAGCGATTGCAGTTGTCATGTGCGTGACCTGGGCCTCGGCCCAGCAGGTGCGGTTCTTTCCCGATTTCTCTTCGGTCGCCAATTTGCAGATGAATGGCGCACACCAAGCCACCTGGAGTTCTCAAAAGGTCCTGCGCCTCACCGATGGATATCCCGGCGTCGGCACGTTCCGCCCCGCGGCTAACACGGCGTGGTTCACAATTCCGCAGCAGGTAAACAACGGATTCACGGCGTACTTCGCCTTTCAGGTACACACGGCCGGGATCTGTTGCACTCCTGGTGATGGCCTGGCATTCGTCATACAGAATGCTGCCAACACCGATCCCACGTATGGCGCCACCGGTGCCGGGATCACCGCGCGAGGTGTCGGCAACGGAGGTGTGGGATACGCCGGGATTCCGAACAGCTTGGCGGTGGAGTTCGACACAGTGGCCAACGGATGGGACCCCAGTTCCAATCACGTTGCGGTACAAAGCTGCGGAACCCAGACCAACGGGCCAGTTCACATTCCAGGCACGTTCACCATCGGCAGCAACAGCAATGTCACGAGCTGCCTGGTGGGCTCTGGGATCAACAATAGCGTGCCCCATCTCGGGGTAACGTGCGGGACATCCCGCTGCGCCGATGGAGCAGTACACCAAGTGGCGATCGAGTACACATCGCCCGCCATCGTGAACGGCAATGGCACGCTGACGATATGGATCGATCAGCCCTTTATTCCCGGCACACACACGCCGTGCCCCAACAACACAACTCCCGGGTGTCCGGTGGCCGCAGTGCCAGCTATCAACATTCCGTACAACATCAACAATGCCTATAGCAGTACAGGCATTTCGCTGGCGGGCGGAACGTCAGCCTGGGTCGGCTTCACGGGTTCGCAGACCACTATGCCGCAAGCGCAGGATATCCTGGCGTGGGAGTTCACCCCGCATGCTCCGGCGCAAGTGCAGCAGGTCATTCCCCCCGGCGGCACGGAAGCGCATTACACCTTCGGCGCCAACGATAGCGTGGTGAAGTATTTCCCAGGATTCGTGAACAACGGCTGCGACGGCACCACGCCGAACGACCCGTGTCTGATGACGGTCGTGGCGACGCCCACGCCCCGTAACGATTTTTACCGGTTCCGCCTGCAGGGAACTCCCTTCGCCAATGAGCAGTGCATCGTGTATTTGGGCACGGGAGGCAAGTGCGTGGTTTACTCGATCACCTGCCAGCAACAAAGCAATCCCACGGTGAACGTCACCTGCCCGGCCAGCTTGCCCAACACGTGCAACAGCATCGGCGACCAAGGCTGCATCCTCTTCAGCACCAGCTTCTACACGGCTGATGGAGTGACTCCGGCGAACGCGGATTACCTGAAGACGGACCCGATTGGCAGCAACAATTGGCAGAGCATTTTCGAGATGTACGAGCCAAACATCTTTGACGGTAGAACAACCGGCACCGGTGGTACGCCCTCGGACTTCGTGGCCACCTTCAGGGTGGGCGCGGGACCGAGCCCAAAGCAGGCCACGACAGCTCCACCAAAGAAGTAGTCGGTAGACCCTTGAACCCCGGCTTCGGCCGGGGTTTTTCTATTGACGCTATCCGCGGCCTTGGAGCCGCTGGTCACCGACTTGCGGGGCAGCGATTGCGAAGCTGGCGAGATGCAGGCACTGCGACCAGCAGAGCCCGGAAGCAAGATTTAGAGGTTGTTGGCGGAACGAAGGGGCCTATGCGGCGCCCTGGTAGGACTTGACGGCTTCGCGGTACACATCCTTCAGATCGGAGCGTTCCAACAATCGGCCTGCACCGTTTTGCTTACTGACCGACTCCAATATGCGGACCGCTTCCTGGTACTGCGGGGCGTACTCCTTCGTCTTCCCCGTACGACTATAAAGCTCACCTAACAAGAAGTGGGCGCGCGCTTGCTGCACCAGCAATCCCAGTTTCTCGGCCCGGTTCAAAGCATGGTCCAGTTCCTGCTGGGCATCCTGCGGCTTGCCCGCAGAAATCAGCGCATCGGCGAGATAGATGGACGCCTGAACGGATAGCGCCTTTAGACCTACCGTTTCGGTTTCTTCCACCAGCTTTTTCAACACCGGAATGGCCACCGCCGAACGGTTCTGAACCACATCCAGCTTGGCCAGGTTGAACTTCGAAACAGTAATCAGTTCTCGGTTCTTTGCCTTCATGGCTACCTGCAGGGCGTGTTCATACTGCTGGCGGGCTGCCGCGTAGTCTGCGCGATAAAAGTAGCTGTCTCCGAGGTAGTTCAGCACCTGCGCCTGCACGACGTCGTTTTTGACCTGGAGCGATTGTTTCACCGCATCTTCCAGGTACGTCTGCCCTTCGTCCCAACGCCCGACCTCGGAGAGCGCGTTGCCATATCGGCCCATCGCTTCCACCATGAGCCAGGTCTGGTCGTTGGTCGCCTTGAAGTCCTTGAGCGACTCCTGCAAAGCGCTGAGCGCGGAGTCAAACTTGCCCTGCTCGGTAAACAGGGCCCCCAAGCTGCTGGAATTGATGGCTATACCGTTTTGGTCGCCACTGTTACGTCGTATCTCGAGGGCCTTCAGATACTGGCCTACCGCAGTTTCGTATTGCCCTAGATACACATTGGTCTCTGCCAGGTTATGCAACGACTCGGCCATATCGTCGGTGAGTTTCAGCTTCTCCCGAATTTGGTAAGCCTGCTGAAAGTACGGTAGCGCGTCCTGGAAGTTTTCCATGTAGCTGCGAATCGAACCGAGGTTATTAAGGCACGACGCCTGATTCGCCTCATCGCCCAGATCCCGAAACAGCGTCAGCGCATCGTTGGTGCTCTTGAGCGCGTCCTCGTACTCGGCATGGTCCGAATAGAAGGACCCCAAGTTCATCAGGATGATGGCGGTGTGCCGTTTGTCGCCAATCCCCTGATATCCCTCCAGCGCCGCCTTATAGTTGGCCAGCGCCTCGCTGGAATCGCCCAACTTGTTTTGCACGGTGGCAATCATGTTGAGGCTGCTGGCAACACCGTTCGCCAATCCAAGTCTCTTGCGAATTTCCAGGGCCTCTTTGAAGTTCTTCAGCGCTTCATCGAGCTTGTTCAAATTCTGGTACGCAGCCCCAATCTGCTGCTCGATGGATGCCTTGGCCTCATCATTCCCGAACTGGGTAGCCAAGCTGTAGGCGGAATTCAGGAACTCCAGGCCGGCCTGAGGGTTGCCCGCCTGAATTTCCACCCGTCCGCTGGCCAGCAGGGCGTCGAGGTTTTTGGAGTCCGCAGAACGCACCTTGGCCAAACGCTTGCGGGCTTCGTCGTAGTTGCTGACCTGCTCATAAAGCCCTGCCAGCGCGAGTTGCGAATCGATGTCGTCGGGGTTTGCCCGCGTCAATTTTTCGTATGCTGCTATGGCCTTTGCCGTATCGTTCGCAATTTCGGCATGATTGGCCTCGATCAGGTAGCCCTCTTGCGCGGGAAGATTATCGCTGAGGGTAACGGCGCGACGAGAGGCAATGTCGGCCTTGTCATCGAACCCCAAAGCGTGATACGACAGCGCCAGCTTCGCGTATGCAAGCGCAAAATTCGGGTCCTCGGTCACGGCTTCTTCGAATTTCTTGACCGCATCCTGTTCCTTGCCAGAACGCGAGAGCACCAGCCCTTCGTCGTACGCCCGCAGCGCAGCCACCGACTTGGTCAGCACGAATTGCGGGTGGCCCTTCAAATCTTTCAAGACATCCGGGTCGGTGGACAGGTTGGCGCGCACCTGCGACGCCAGATTGTCCAAGCCTGCAAGAAGGTCCTTTTCGCTGGGGACGTCCGTCTTAAGGTCGAAGTTGCGATCGTTCTTCAGGTCGTAAACCGACGCGTTGATACGAATCTGGTCGCCGAACTTCGAGTATTGGCCATAAACCACGGAGGTGGCATTGGTAAACTCGGCGATCCGCTTCAGGGTGGACAAATCAAGCTGCGATTGCGGTGAGATGTGCAGATCACGCAACGCCTGCTGCAAGCGGCTGGGCGACACTAAACGCACTCGTTGCGACTGGCCGATGTCGGTGCTCAATGTCTCCGACAGACTGGATGAGAGCCAGTTCACGCTGGGATCGCCCGATGCATTGTAGAACGGCACGATGGCCAGCGAGAGGGCCGCGGCCGCTGCGGTGCGTCCTCCACCAATCCCTCCGCCGATTCTCGATTTCACGACGACGCCCGCTCCCCCCACCAGGACCAGGGCAGCCGTTCCAATCGCAACCCATTTCAGCGGAAATCGCTTGGCGGCACCCAAAGCTGCCGGTTCCGTCTTGATCGCCGCGTCAGCAGCTACTGACGCGCGCAGAGCGGTTTGCCCAGTGGCGCTGGTTCGGGGCCGTTTCCCCTCGAACACATCCAAGTCGTCAAGCAACTCTTGGACCGTGCTGTAGCGAGCCTTGGGATCGCGCTCCAGGCACTTGGCCGCGATCATGCTCAGTGTCGGCGGAATTGTGGGATCGACGTCAGACAGGGGAACCGCACGCTCCTGCGTCCGCTTTACCAAACTGGCGATGGCGCTCTCCGCCCGGAACGGGATATTCCCCGTCAGCAGTTCGTAGAAGATGAGTCCCATCGTGAAGATGTCGGAACGGGCGTCCAACTCGGAACCCATCGCCTGTTCGGGCGACATGTATTCCATGGTTCCGATCATCATGCCGGTCTGGGTCATACCCTCGCTGTGGACGGTTTTCGCTAGACCGAAATCCATGATGACGACGCGGCCCGAGGCATCGCGCATGATGTTGCTCGGCTTGAGATCGCGATGGATGACGCCCTCATGGTGCGCCGCCTGCAAGCCCGCACATGCCTGACGAAGGATGTTGATGGATTCTTTGGGCGGCACCTTGCCTTCGCGCGTCAGGATCGTGCGCAGGTCTTCGCCCTCGACGAATTCCATGGTGATGAACTTCACACCCTCGGCTTCATTGAGGTCGTAAATGCGGATTATGTTGCGATGCGTGACCTGCCGGGCGAGCACCAACTCCTGCTTGAAGCGCGCGAGGATAGCAGGATTTCCTGCCAGGTCGGGCCGGATGACTTTCAGGCCGACTGTGCGATCCACCTCGATGTCACGCGCCTTATAGACCGCGCCCATTCCGCCCATGCCGAGCAGCTTCTGGATTTCGTAGCGGCCACCGAGAACCGTACCGACTTCGAGAACGGTCGCGCCGATCGCCGCGTAAATCTGGTTTGTGGTACCCGAGCTGGCTTCGCGAGTCTTCGGCGTTTCCACCAAGGTGGCGTCATTCGAGGAATCCCGCTTTGCGGAAGGCGGTGGTGAAAGGGGAGCTGGTGAATCCGGCAGTCTTTGCGCACCGACTTGCGTGAGGTCTGGGTCTCCCAGACCGGGCGACGTCATAGCGTCGGAGCCCAGGGCAGGCTGGGGCGTCGCAGCGGAACTTTCGCCGCTGGAAACAGCCGTACCCTCTTGCCCTCTTCGAGAACCTCGGTCCGCGTCGCCTGACATGTTCCCCACTGTGTCTCTGGTGCCACTGACCGAGTGAGAAATCAGCATCCCACCGTCAGCTATGTTGTGAGTATAAATGCGATTTGCAGTTCCCGTCGGCTGAATCTGGCTGTTTCACCAGTCGTAAACGCCGAGACCACGGAGGTGTCGTAAGCGACAACACGGAGGTCGGAAGCCAATCTTACCTAAGTGGCAATTGCGCCGTGGTTGCCGGATTTCGGTCGCCACCACCGCAGCGCCATCGCCCAAAATGCGGACGGCAACACCATGGCCATTCCGGTGCCGAAGGCGATAGCCCGGGGCGGAACCCCAAAATCGATTGCCTGGCCTGCAGTCCAGGTAGCAACGGCCAAAATCAACATCGAAATGGCCAGATCGGCGCCGAAAATGCGACCCCGAAAGCGGTCCTCCGTATTCAAATGCAACAAGGTGGTTGAGAAGACCCATACGGTCGAAGTTCCCGAGTGCGCGAGGATGATGACCGCAAACGCCCACCAGATATCAGTTGCATGACTCAGCAACAGATATCCAACGCCGCCCAGCATGAACCCAAACAGCACTGCAAGCCGCAGACTGCCTTCGCGCTGCCCCGTCCAGCGCGTCGCAAACAGAGGCCCGACAAGAGCCCCAAGGCCCCGAGCTCCCATCAACAGGCTCATGCCGATCAATCCAGCGCGCGAAGGTGAAAGGCCATTAATCGGCACCCTAAAAACGCGTTCTGCCATCACTGGGAAAAGCACCCAGGATGTGCCTGCAATGCTGACTCCACCTTTGAGAGAAACCAACGCCGCCAGTTTGCGATCATGCATGACATACCGGACCCCAGCGCGGATGGATGACCACCCTGTCCCCTGGTCCTCGGGATGGCGGGTTGCCGCATCAGCGTGCGATTCGACGAACCGCATTCCGCCGATGAGCGCGGCCGACCCCAGGAACGACAGCGAGTTGAGCACAAACACTGCATCACGTCCCAACCAGGCAGCCACGGCTCCTCCGAGCACCGATCCAATGGCAAGATCAAACGACCAGGTAGCGGAGGACAGTGTGTTCGCCACGATCACATCGTGCTCAGTGACCACGTTCGGTATCACCGCACTTCGGGCCGGCTCGAAAAACGCTACCATCACCGTTTCAAGCAACAGCAACGGATAGATCACCCACACGCTGCCACGGGTGCGGACGAGCAACATACAAGCCACAATGACCATGCGCAGCAGGTCGCTGACGATCATCACCTTGCGGCGGCTGAAGCGATCGTTGACCATCCCGGCCAGCGGCCCCAGCAACGTGTGCGGCAACACCTGCAGCACCAGTGCCATGGCCACCGACGAGGCCTTCCCGGTGAGGTCCAGTAGCAGACTGTAGATCGCCAGGGTGTAGAACCAGTCCCCGTTTTCGCTGACAATTTGCGCGAGCCACAGCCGACGGAAATTGCGGTTTCCGCGCACCAGGCGAGTGTAGCTTCGCAGATTCACACTGGAGGAGGCCATGCGAATTCATCAGCCTACCAAATGGAGATTTCGGGAGCCGAAATAATTGCCCGGTAGGGCTAGTGGTCGAAAGCAGTCGGCGCCGTCTTACTCGAGGCCCGGCGCAACCGTCGCCGGCTGAGGCGCGGAGACGTTAGGCCTCGCCTCGGTGTCAGGCGGAGGCAGCGGACGACGCATTGCGGTGAGTGCCATGCGGCCCAGATCGTAGATCCCATACACGATGTTGGCCCGCCAAATATCGTTGCGGAACGTGAGAATCTGGCGCCGGATATAGCGAAACGCGTGGTTCCCCGGCCTGAATTGAGCGCCGCTCGTACTGGCAGCTACATCGGGAGCGACGGGCCGGCAATCCTTCAACTCCACCACCGCAATTGACCCGTCCGTGCGCATCGTATCACCCGTGGCGTTTTGCGTGATGGTGTCGATCCCCGGCCGGGCGACGTAAGTTACCGATTTCACACACCCGGCGAAGTTCAGATCACGGATGACCTTGGCGCGCTCGTTGTCGATATCGGACGAGATATGATGCACAAAGCCTTTGTGCTTCACCGAGAGCACGGCCCCGGTGTCTTGCGTGGATGCGCTCACCCACACCGGTTCGGTGGCTCCTTCCGGTGTCCATTGCCAGATACGCAGGTGGTCCCTGCGACCGTAGCTGTTAAGGCTCTTCTGCCAGCTCATGTCCTGCGGTTTGCCGTCCAACAGGAACGTCATCATCGGTTCCTGGGCATAACCACTGTTATTGAGCAGGGCGTACAGGTTGTTCAGCACTGAATTGTGGGAGACAGGATCGGTATTGCTCCAGCCGGCGTTGCGGAATGACGATTCGACCTGTTGCTGCGATCCCAGGAACACCAGATTGGTCAGGTCGGCGTCGGTCGCCTTGATGGTGGTTGAGCGCTGAGGCAATTGTTGAACCAGATCTTCCAGTGCCTGCATGTCCGGCGAATTCGAACTCTCCGCCGTCGCTTCACGCGCCGGAGGAGCCGCGACCGCTTCCTTCGTCTTCAGCCGCATGTCCGTTCCAGGGGGATAAAAGATCTCGGGTTCGGGGAAGATGGGAAATGTCGCCTTATAGACGATCAATCCCAAATCGGAGTAGGGATTCCAAGTCGGTAAGTGAATAAGGCGGCTGTTGATCCGTCCCTGAAATGTGTCGGAGCTCATAACTCCGCGGATGACGCCATTCTTTACTTGTTCCCTGGAGTTCTCCACCTCCTCGACTTGCGCGGTCATGTGCACTGTCGCGTCTGGTCCCAGGACGGCGCGGTTAAACTCCAACTCGAGCGCTGCTGTCTCGTGACGAATGCCCCACCCCACTTTGCGTTTGCTGCGGACGACGCCCTCAATGGGGGTTCCCATCGGCAGGACAACATCACTGCCACACATCACGTCCTGCGTCAGGACGGCATGGACTGGATCGCCGTTCCGCGCGGTGTAGGTCGAGACTGGACTGGAAAGACGAACCCAAAGCGTTTGGCCGGCCGGCAATTGGTCGCAACCCAGCGCCCAACCGCCAGCGAGAACGAAGTACAAGAATGCGAGCCCGCGAGCCCCTCCGAGCAGGATTCTCATGTGAAACAAGCGCCTTCCCACATCCGAATGACTGGAATAAGTCATGATACCTGATGAATGCCAAAATCCGCGACACCGCACGGTAATTCATCAGGTTCCAAAGATTAAAAGTGCGCACTGGTCCATTCGTCTGGCGGCTGCCGCAGAGCGATCAGCAAGACAGATGCGCCGACGCCCCGGATCACTCCGGGGCGATCGGGTCTCCTCAATTCAGACGCGCGCGCGCTAGAACAAATTCCAGAGGAACTGGTTGTACACATCGTGGTGGTACTGCACTTCGGGAGCCTTGACGAACGTGCCTAAAAGTCGCGGGCAACGATCGGCGGCGGCCTGTTTCAAGTCGACGTAGCGCTGTTTCACATCGGCGCCAAGAAGCTTGGTGGTCCATTCCGCGTTACGGAAGTTCTCCATGGCGTCATAGATGTTATCGGGCAAGTAGCGCTCGGCTTGGCGCAGGTTCTTGATCTTCGCGGTCTCACCCTGCAGTCCGGCCTTGAATACGCCGAGCATGACCAGGTAGGGGTTGGCATCGGGCGCAACCGAGCGGACTTCGATGCGCATGCTGCGTTCGTTGCCAATGGGAATTCGAATCATCGCTCCGCGATCGACCGCTGACGCTTTCAGTTGATTCGGTGCTTCAAAGTGTGGATCGAGACGGCGATAGGCGTTCACACTGGAGTTCTGCAACAGGCACGTGTCGTTTCCGTGGGTCAGAACGCGATCCAGGAATTGCCATCCCATCTTACTGAGTTTCTCTTCGCCCTTGGGGTCCCAGAACAGGTTCTTGCCGTTCTTGCTCACCGACACGTTGGTGTGCATGCCGCTCCCGTTGACGCCCACGACCGGCTTGGGCAGGAAGGATGCGGTCAGTCCAAGGTTGGTCGCAACCTGGCGGCAAATCAGTTTGTAGAGCTGAATCTGGTCGGCAGCCGCAACAACTTCTCCGTACGAATAGTTGATCTCAAATTGCGAAGGCGCAACTTCCGGGTGGTCCTTCTCATTCTGAAAGCCCATAGCGCGCTGCACTTCGGCCGTAGCGTCGATAAACAATCGCAGCGGGTCTCCCGGCAAGGAGTGAAAGTAGCCGCCGGTGTTGACATATTCGAACTTCTGGGTCTCGTGATAGTGTCGCTCTGCGTCTTTGCCGGCAAACAGGAACCCCTCGATTTCGTTGGCGGCGTTTAAGGTGTAACCATTCTTCTGGTACTGCTCGTCGGCAAAAGCCTTCAGAATGCCACGTATGTCGGCGCCATAGGGTGTCCCGTCTTTGTCGATAACGTCGCCGAATACAAGAATCTTTCCCGGCCCAAACACGTCCGCTGGTCCCCAATAGAAGGCTGCCCAGTCGATGTACAGGCGCAAATCGCTTTCGCGCTGCGCGGTGAACCCACGGATCGAAGAGCCGTCGAACGTCAGGTTGGCGAAGTTCTTGATCAGGAACTTCTTGTCATAGTCAAGCATGTGCAGGCGGCCTTCCAGGTCGCTGAACAGCACGGTCACGGCCTTGATGCGCTTCTCGTCGGTGAGATATTTCAGGCGCTCTTCTTGAATCTTGTGGGCGGCCACGCGCTTCAGGCGTTCTTCCTTGGCCTCTAGATTCAGTTCCTCCAGCTCGTCGTAAGGTAGTGCCAGAAAGTTACGAAGTTCGTTCGACATGAATCTCCTCAGGATGGGGATTGGAAACCGCCACGGTGAAGTTGAGTTTATTGGCGATCACATTTGAGGTTAAAGTATGCGCAATTGCTGCCGCCAATTAAAAGCGCTAATGACTGATATTGACGGAATTTATGGAAGCTCAGGCGCCGGTCACGGTCGTCATTTCACTCATTCGTTCGAGATTGCCACGAATCATGTGCAATTTCGGACGGACCCCATACAACTTCAGCGTCAGATGATGCGTTACTGGGAGCCAGCTCTCGCGGTGGATGCTCGTCCCATTGCGATTTCGGTGCCGCCTTCGCCATGCTGGGCGGCATTTGTCTTCGCCCAGAGAATTCGAAGTCGCGCCGCGCGCCGTCGCCGTGCGTCGTAGCTGGGTGCGAATCGCGCAGTCGCTTGTTGCTAGGCGAGGGGGAAACTCCGACTATCGCGTCTCGCCCTGTCCCCTTGTTCTTCACGTCGCAATGAAACTGCACTCGCGCATTATGCAAGGGCCGTCCCACCACCGACATTCATTGCCGGGGTATCTACATTAAAAACCTGTAAATGGTACCAGCAACAGGAACCATCACGGCCTGGAGCACGTCTATTTATTCGTCGGCCATTGATTTGGCAGTAACGCAACTCATTCATGATATGTGAGTAATCCACGAAGGGCGGCGAAGGGATCCCCAGTTACGAGGCCGGGGCGCGCGTGCGGCAGCCACGAGTGCCGCTGGAATCGGTAACCAGAATAGGCGAGACACGGCAAATGATGCGCATTGATATTCAATCCTCGAATCACGTAGTGACCCTTTTCTGCTCTGGGCGGCTGATCTATGGCGTTGAGGCGGAAATGCTCCGCACGATGGTGCAGTCCCGTCCGGAAGCGACCATACAGATCAACCTGTCAGGAGTGAATGCCATTGACGCCTCCGGCCTCGGCCTGCTCGTCGAGTTGCACAGTTGGGCCGCAGCCACACGCCGCACACTTACGTTGATGGACCTTTCCGAACCGGTGTGGCGAATGGTCATCCTAACGAAGCTGTGTGCAGCGCTGGACATTTCCTATTCCGATGTACCCATACTCCGCGCAGACGAGGGTCTTGACCGCGAAGAAATGATCGCCTGACTCGGCGGTCGCGCTGCCACCGCAGGACGATGCGTGTCGATCCAGTACGCCCAGGCGAACACTGCGAGAGACGCAACATTGCCGAGAGCCACCACGCGAATATTGGGCGGCGGTGGTCCGCCCACACTCGCAATCCAGATTCCCGTCAACAGCACGATCGCCGGCCAGAATCCGTAGCTCCCAAGGCGATCACGTGGCTTTGTGGCGCGCAGATAAATCACCAATCCGAGCAGCCAGATTCCGCCCTCGACCACAAGCGTAAGCGGTATGGAGTTCCATACTCCGGCCCCGTACCGGCCCATCAGTCTCGGCGCCAGCGGCATGTCAGGCCGATGGCTTAGCCAGTCGAGCACCCAATGGCTCACGACCGCAAGTCCCAGGACGCAGGCTCCGCGGGTGTATCGTCGCACCAGCCAATTGCCAAGGGCGAACAGCGCTCCCCACACGACGTCCATTAGCAGACTGTGACTGATGGGAAAGTCGTACAAATCGAGCGGGCTCGCGGCAGTGATTCCCGGCACGATGCGCGCATGCTCAACTCCCGTCAGAAGCAATAGCGACCACAGCACATCCGGCAGTTGAGCAGCGACGAACAACGTGCCCAGGGAAGTCCTGGTCGCGAATCGCTTCCCCGCCAGTCCCACTGCCAGATGCCCTACAAACATGACTCGCGCCCACGCATAGCTGCTATTGCATCTTCCCCGGCGTAGCGAGCGCGGCCTGCTGGCTCTTATCACCGACGATGAAGGCGTTTACTCTCAGTCCCACCGGCAGTTCGATGCCCTTGTCGAGTTCCACCAGCGTCTCGAGAATTTTGTTGTCCACGCGCTCGGTCGGCTCATCGGTGCGCACATTCTTGCGACCCAATTCCTCTCCAATCCTGACGACGTGCCCCGTGAAGCGCTGGCTCCCGTAGGCATCCGCCGTCACGTAAGCGGCTTGGCCCAGCGTCAGCTTGCTCACGTCGGCCTCGTCCACGTCCACTCGCACCCGCAATGCCCGCTTGTCGCCCACGGTAAAGATCGGATCGGGGTTGGACGCCGAGTTGGAAACGCTTTCCCCGGCACGATGGAACTTGCGCAATACCGTCCCGTCGATCGGCGCGCGAATAAAAGTCTTTTCGAATACGGCGCGGGATTCTTCCAACCGCGCCCGCGCTAGTTGCAGTCCTGCCTCGGCCATCGCACGGTCTTCCTCGCGCGCGTCTGCGGCCACCAGATCGTGATGATGCGACATCTCTTCGTAACGCGCCTTGGCCACCTCGTACTCCTTCACGTAGCGGTCCGCCTCTTCGCGCGAGATGACCCCGGCCGCAAACAACTTCTTCCGCCGCTCCATTTCGGCTTGCGCGTTGTTCATCACTGCGCGCGCTTCTTCCACGCTGGAGAGTGCCTCGCGCCGCTCCTGCATGCGCGCGCCGTTGATCACCTTGCGCAACTCGGCTTCCTTTTGCAGCACTTCGGCCGCGGCGGATTCCACTTGCGCGCGATAGTCGCTGTTTTCAAGTTCGGCCAAAACCTGTCCGCGCCGCACGTAGTCGCCCTCTTCGACCAGGATCGTCTTCAGCTTGCCGTTCAGCTCCGACGCCAGCTTGATGTCCTCCGAGCCCGGCTCGACCCGACCCGCTGCGGCGATCAGGAACTCCACCGGAGCTACGCTCTTGCTGGCTTGTGATTGCTTCGCCGCAGTCGTACGTCCCCAGATCACGGTTGCCGTCAACGCTCCCAGAACCACGATTCCGGAAATGGTCAGAATTCTCGACTTCATATTCACTCCGCTTCTAAGCGTCATTTTTTTGCTTGCATCTTCCGCCGTCCCATGTGCTCCGTGTCTTGAGCGGCCGCGGCTTCAGCCGTTCCATGTGCTCCGTGTTTTGAAGGGCCGCGGCTTCCGCCGTTCCATGTGCTCCGTGTTTTGAAGGGGCACGGCTTTAGCCGTGCCGTTAACTCCCTTTTCAATCTTTCCCGAGCGGGCTTTAGCCCGCGAGGGATTCCGGAACCATTACGCCGCGACCTCGGCGGCCACTTCCACAATCCTTCCGTCTTCCATCTGTACGATCCGATCGCCAAATTCGAGCACGCGGCTGTCATGCGTCACCACGACTACCCCGCGCCCATTCTTGTGCGCCAGGTCGCGCATCATCTCCATCACGTTGCGCCCGGAGTGCGAATCCAGCGCCGCAGTCGGCTCGTCAGCCAGGATCACGCTGGGCGAGCCGGACAACGCGCGCGCAATCGCCACCCGCTGTTTCTGTCCGCCGCTCAGGTCGGACGGGAAGGCGTCGTACTTTGCGGCCAGCCCAACCTGCTCCAGCAGCCGGCGCGATTCGTCTTTGGCCTTCGCGCCCCGTATGCCCTTCAGGTCCAGCGCCAGTTCCACATTCTCCCCAACCGTCAAGGTCGGAAATAGGTTGAAGCCCTGGAAGATGAATCCGATGTTCTTCAGCCGAACGCCCGGCAACTCGCGCTCGTCAAGGTTGGCCACCTCCCTGCCCGCGATCTTTACGCTTCCCGAAGTCGCCCGCAGGATGCACCCCATGATCGACAGCAGTGTCGTCTTGCCGCTACCCGACGGCCCCATCAGCAACACCACTTCGCCCTGCTCTACGTCAAAGTCCACTCCATGCAGAACCGGTACCTGGTTGCTTCCGTCCACGAAGACCTTCGTCACGTCGCGCACTGAGATTGCCGGATTCATTCGCCGCTCCTATCCTCGAAACACCATCGCGGGATCGAGGCTGGTTACTTTGTTGATCGAGACGACCGCCGCGGTCACGCACATCAGCAGGGTCAGAAAGAAGATGCCCACCGCCATTGGCAGCGGCAGCAGAATCGCCGCCCCGCCTGTCTGGCTCGCCCGCACCACGAAGAAGCTCACGAACATCGCCAGCCCGTATCCCACTACGGCAGCGATACCTGCTTGCGTGATGATCACCTTGTAGATGTAGGAATTCGGCGCGCCCATCGCCTTCAGCGTTCCGTACTCGCGGATGTGGTCCATGGTTGTGGCGTAAATCGTCTGCGCCACCACAACCACACCGACCACCAGCCCTAAAAGAGCGGCGATGAGCACAGCCACTCCCGCGCCCGTGGTGAACATCCAGTAGATCCGCGTCATGCTGCTGAACTTGGCCGCAGTCAACACATCCACATCGCGCAGGCGCGAATTGAGGCTCTGCTGAAGCGCCTTTAGGTCAGCGTCCGGTACCGCCCGCACCAGAATGAACAGCGTCTGGTCTTCCTGCAGCCGGGCATAGCCCTGCGCGTTCTTGAACGAAGTGAACACATACGGCGTGGTTGTGAAGGCGCGAATTCCGCGGGTGAAGCCCACCACCCTTGCGCGGCGGCCGTCGATCTCGAAAACCTCGCCCATTCGCGTCACGCCCAGCTTCTTGGCGTAGAGCTCATCCACCATCACCGCATCCGGCGTCTTGAGGTCGTTGACGTCGCCTTGCACCACGTTCCACGGCCCTCCCACACCGGTATAGGGATTGAAGCCCACCACCTGTACCGACTGCTCGCTGCCGTTGGGCGTCTTCCATTGCGCGAAGCGAACGATGTATCTCTCAGCCGACGCCACCCCCGGCGTCGCCAGCACCTGATAGAGCTTGCGTTCGGAGAACGCCGCCCCCTGCTCGATATACGGCGTGTGCTGCGACACGATCCACAGGTCCACGTTGGACTTGTCGATGATGCTGGACGTGGTCACCGTGAACCCCAGAAACAGCCCCATCTCCACCACGATCAGCACCACCGCGAAGACGATGCCGGTCAGCGTTACCGCCAGCCGCACCTTGTCATGCATCAGGTTTCGTTGTGCCAGGGGAGGCATGTCACTTGCCCCTCAGTAGACCGTGCAACTGGCTGTCAATCATCAGCTCGGCCCGTTTCTTCAGCGAGCGCCACGGCACCCAGGGGTCTTCGCTCTTGGCAATTTGCAGCGAAATCACGCCGTGTACGCCCGCCCACAGCGTTTGCGCAACCAGGTTGGGGTCGGTCAGCTCCTCCCGAAAAACGCCGGCTTGCATGATTTCCGCCACCGTCGCTCTCAGGAACTCATAGGCGTCTTCCTCAGGATTGCCTTTGCCCGCCAGCTCCAGCTCCAGCTCCGGCTCCAGGATGGGCGGATGCGGCGTCATGAACATGGTGCGGTAGTGGTTGGGATTCTTGTGGCCAAACTCGACGTAGGCAAGACCGATCTTCCTCAGGCGCTCCACCGGATCGGCTATCTGCGCCAGAACAATCAGCGATTGCGCCAGCCGGCGAAAATCCTCATGGCAAATCTCGAGGAAGAGCTGGTCCTTATCGGCGAAATACACATAGATGGCCGTCGGCGAGTACTCGATCTTGTCGGCGATCTTGCGCATCGAGACGCCGTCATAGCCCTCCGCCATGAACAGCTCCCGCGCCGCCTCGAGAATCTTTTCCCGCGTCTCGACCTTTTCCCGCTCCCGCCGCTCTTTCACTCCCATAACACCATTCCTTTACTTAACAGCGGTCACTTAACACCGTTAACTTACCGCACTGCGTTATCCGTGTCAAGTGGTTTCTTGTGAATTTTTTGAGAATGGGACGAGATGCTGGCCGGTTTTCACCACAAGCCAAAAATGCGGGACGTGCGGGCTCCCGGTTCAAAGATCCGGGCGCCGAGGCCACGGCCAGGGGCCGAATAGACGAAAAATCACCGGCGGATCCCCCACCCTTTTCGCCCGCATTGCCAACAACGGTGGGAAGCTGATTGCTTACCGCTACTTCACGGGGACACTCGTCGGGGCCAAGCTCCATCCGCGTAGATTCACCTGCGGTCGCCCCTTCCCTGCCGACGCCGGGTACTCAATCTCTACCTCGCGCGTCTCTCCCGGCAGCAGCGAAACGTAGTTGTTGCTGTAATACGCCGGCAGGATACGCGACCCATCCACCGCGTTCACTAGCGTCAGTTTGTTGGCCAATGCCGCGGCCGTGCCCGTGTTCCGCAATTGCAAGTCAACGCGGTTTGTTCCTTCCTTGCTGGTCAACGTCGCCGAGGTCGCCAACGTGGCCGGGGGCAAGCGATTCAGTTGCCGGTACGAAGCGCTGGTCGCTCCCAGCCAATAAAGATTGTCGGAGAGCAGTTGTCCGCCTGCATCGCGCAACTCCAGCTTCACCAGAATCACGTTGGTCGTCATCAGCGGCGCCAGCTCGAGTTTGAAGCCCGGCGTCACCGCATTCGCCGCCGCATCTTTCTTTTCTGAGTGCTGCAGCAGCGCCTTGTTATCCAGCGAATAGACATTTGCCGTTATCGTTACACCAGCCTGCGGAGCGGTCGTGGTGTTCACCACATCGACGTTGAAGTCCGACAAATCCAGCTGCACGTGCACCGGCTCGCACCCCTTCTTCACCCCGTAGAACGACGCCTGCGTGTCATAGTCGGCGCTGATGATCTGCCACATGTTGCTCGGCCATGCGGGCTGCGTCATCCATAGCATGCGGCCGCTGTTCGGGGCCCACAGGTGCGCGTTCATGCCCTCGAAGATCGCGCGGTGCGTCACGTACTGTAGCATTTGCGCCTTGCGTTCGAAGTCGGCCAGGCTGGTGCCCGCGCCGAACTCCGTCTCGATCTCCTTCATGAACGGCTCGATCTCGCCGTTCCCGCTCTGGTGCCAGTCGTGGTAGGCCCACGCGTCGCCGATCGGCCACTGGTCTTCCTTGGGAATCCACGTCTGGAACGACTCCAGCGTGGACAGCGACGCCGTACCCGTCTCCACAGAGAAGCCGTGGTTCCACAAGGTGTAGTACAGCTTCGGGTCTTGATACTTATAAGGTCCGCTCTGCTGCAGGTTCACCTGGTTGGAACTCGGCGAGTAGTAGCGCGTACCGTCGTACTTGTTGATGACCTCGATCAGCCTTGCGTTGAGGATGGGCGACGGCACACCTTCATTGCGCCCGCACCACATCACGATCGAAGGATGATTGCGGAAGCGAAGGATGGTGTCGCGGGCGTTGTCGAGGAAGAGCGGAATGTCCAGCGGCTCCACGTTATACTCCTGCGTCGACGCCCAGAAATCGTTCCACACCATCATTCCGTACTCATCGGCGAGGTCGTAGAACGTCTCCTCCGTGTTCTGCCCGACCCAGTTGCGGATGATGTTCACGTTGGAGTCGCGATGCAGCCGGAAGTACGGCTCCAGCTTCTCGCGCGAGACCCGCTTGCGCGAGTCATCCATGCCCCAGTTGCCGCCGCGCGCGGCGATGCGCACGCCGTTCACTTCGATCACCAGGTACGGCGCCGCCCGCGTGTCGTCCACCTTGGTCACTGCAGGGGACGATTCGCCTGCAGTTGTCAACGACGCCACCCACGAATACCAGTAGTCCTTCCACTCTTTGGGAAACTCCGCCGGAAACGGATCCGCTGCCGGAATTTGCCGCATGCCATCGTGCGTGACATCGACTACCTGTTCGCCGCGGGCGCGCGCCGCCGTGGGCGAGACCTCCACCCGCCGCAGATCGCCCTTGCTGTCCAGCAGGCTCAGCTCGTAGGTCACTTCGCGCACGCCAAAGCGCACCTCCTTCGCGTCACTCGCCCTTCCGCCTTCACTGAACTCCACCTTCGCTGTGTAGAGCTCCGGCCTGCCATAGCCATTCGGCCACCACAGCCGGGGATGCTGCAGCGTCAATTGCGCAAACTCCGCCGGAGCCAGCTTCGCCTCGCTCTTCCCCGGCGGCACCGTTACTTCTTTGTTAACCGTGATGTTCTCAATTGCCGCTCGCAGGGTTCCTTTCACCGGCTTCTCGGATGCATTCTCCAGCGGCACGCTGATCTCAAGGTCCGCCTGGTTGGTGTCGGGCAGCGGCAGTTTCGTCACTACCTGCACATCGCCGATCTTCACCAAGCCCGTCGCCTTCAGCGTCACCGGCTGCCAAATCCCGGTGTCGCGGTCGCGAATCGCCGGAATCCAGTCCCAACCCTCCGTCGCCACGAACGTCGGCCCGTCCAGGCACATCATGCCGCCGTTCTCCCCCGGCCCGCCCAGTATCGACTGTTCATGCGGAATCCCCGGATGCGGCGGAGGCGACACCCGTACCAGCAGCACATTCGCCTGTCCCGGCTTCAGCACGTCCGTCACGTCGAAGATGCCGCGGATAAACGCGCCCTTGACGTTGCCCAGCGCTTTCCCGTTCAGCCACACTTCCGCCGCGTAGTTGATGCCTTCAAAGGTCAGCGTGAATTGTCGTGCTGCGCTCTTCGGCGCCTTGAATTCGTTGCGGTACCAGTAGCCCTGTTTGTTGAGGCTCTCGGGAATGGTGAGGTTGTTCAGGCCGTAATCCGGGTCGGGATAAATCCCGCGATCGATCATTGTCGTCAGCGCCGTGCCCGGCACCGTTGCCACCAGCCAATCCTTTGTGTCGAACCCGGACTTCGCCATCTCCGCCGCGCTCGCCTTCACCGCTGGAGCCGCGGCCATGCGCCATCCCCCGGCCAGCGTCCACTGATTGTCGCCGTCGGCCACAACGTCCGGGCCTTTCGGCAGCGGCTTGGCCACCGGCGCAGGATACGGTGCGCGGCTCCTGGGCCAGGTTGCGGGATCCTGCGGCGCGCGATAGCCCGCCTGCCCCCGCGTCTGCACCGGCCACGGCTTCGACCCGTCTTCATACTCCAGCAGCGCAAACTGTGGGGGATTGCCCGCTAGTTGCTTGATTCTGTCCGCACTCAGCGCCTCGCGAACGATGGTGAAGCCCGCCACCTTCCCGCCGAAGTGCTGTCCCTGAAACGTCGACACGCCCGAGATCGCCGTTGGCACCGGCGGCGCAATCTGCAGGACCGGGGCCACGCGTCCCAGCGCCAGCACTCCCTGCCCCGCTGGCGCGCCATCGCTGTACAGTCGAAACACTGACTGCCCATCGAACGTCGCCGCCACAAACTGCCACTTATCCGGCGTGATCGTCGCCGCCGCGCTGAAGCTGTTCTCCGGCCCCGACCACATCATTAGCTTGCCGGGCTCCAGCCCGAGGAAGCGCGCATATTCCGCTGTCGTTTCTCCGTATCCCGCCACCAGCGTTGCAGCCGTTACCGCCGAATCCGTCCGCACCCACGCGTACATCGTCCACGGCGAATCCGCCCGCAGCACCGTGTCTTTCGCGACCATGTTCTTGTGCACGCCGTCGCCGCCCTGCAGAATCGCTGCGTTGTACGGCCCATACACCGGCGGATCGTTGGTGGGCACAATCTGAGCGCTCAGGCCTACTGCCAGGCACAGCGAAGAAAAGATGACAGACGCAAACCAGCGGAAAGGAAACAGACCGGAACGATTCATGGGCTACCTGGCAGGCGTCCGCTCCAGAAGCCGAACATCATTCCTCGAAGCGTCGCTACAGTATCGATTTTTCAAATGCAAATGATACAGGACGGCAAACCTAGCTTGCTCCGCCGCATGCACCCGAATCCCTGGCGACGAAGGACAGCAGCTTACCGCTTATTGCTGGCCGCTGCTCGCTACTTGTTTCCGAACGTGATGCTCAACCCCGAGCTGGTGCCGTAGTCGCTGCCGGAAAACGTCGGCGGCGGCTGGTTGTCCCAACTGCCATAGAAGGAGACATTCCACGACAAACTTCCCGAGAGCTTGATGTAGTAGGTCGCGTTCAGGTTGGTGTACAGCCGGCCAGGCTGCGTGATGGCCGGCAAAAGGGTAATGGTCGTATCGAGTGTCGTCTTGTTGAAATGAAACAGTCTCGCTCCCGCGCCCACGTATCCGGCAAACACCTCTTGCGGGTTCGATACGTCGAGATTCGGCGCGTACTGTGTTCGCTGCCAGCCAAAACCGCCCATCACATAGATTTTGGTGCGGTTCGAGTTGGAGAGCAGGCGTCCGATGCCTCCGCCCAGACCGGTCTGCAAATCGATGTTCTGCTCCGAGCTTTGCAGGAAGGCAGCGGTACCCGCATAGAACCAGTTATTCCAGCGCAACAGCCGCTGTCCGGTCAGGTTGACCTGATTGCGCGTGGTGGCGGACACGCCAGTACTGGTCGAGAGGTTTGAGTTGTACGACAGACCCGCCGACCATCTCTCCCGCGGATAGGTGATATCCGAGCTCAGGTTGTACTGCGTCGACTGGTTGCCCTTGGTGTAGGAGATGCCGCTATTGATTTCGCCGTTGAATCGCCGCCAGAAGCTCTCCGATGTCTGGTCCATCTCCACCACCTGGGGCCGCTCCACTTGGGTCTGCTTGCTCGATGACTCCACGACCGCGATCGTCATCGGCCTGTCCTTGGCCGACTCCGCGGTGGAGAGCGTGCCGGTATAGACGTTGCCCGCTTCCGTCTTGACCAGGAAGAGCTGTTTGCTCTCAATGTGGTCCACCTTCGACCATTGCACCTGACTGGTGCCAAGAATGTAATTCATGCTGATGTAGAGAACACCCTGGTTCAGCCCCTTGATCTCGCCGGTTAGGTGGTCGCCATTCTTCATGACAATGACGTCGGTACTTTCGCGCGCAAAGAGCGGCGCCGTCAATAACAGCAGCAGGAGAAACCTGGTTCCAAGCTTCATTATGGGGCTGCCTCGATCGGGTATCCCACACTCCGCCGTCCATGATGAGCAAGAGGTTTCCGGCGGTTGCAGTGTGTGCGAACATCCTAATGTATGCGCCGACTCGTCGACCGCCGAAAATTGTGCTTGGGGTTGGCGCTGCTTCTGTCCGCCTGCCGTCACAGCGCCCTTGCACAAACCGGCCAGTTTCTGCCTGAGATTGACATCTATTACCAAGCCCAGTCCAATCTCCGCCTTTGGTTCCAGGCCAAGGAGACGTTTGAGGCCGGCGCCCCGGTCACTGCCGAGATCGGCCCCAGCCTCGACTTTTACCTGAGATCACTTGCTCTGCTGTCGGATGTCACCAAGTATGAAAGCGACCAGTCGAAGTCACGGCCGATTGTGCTGTCCCTCGGATACCGCTGTCTGCCGTATCCCAGCGCGCCCACGGCCAACCGCATGGAGCCAGTGCTCACCTTCAACCTGCCGATTCCCAAAGTCCGGTTTCTGGTCACGGACCGCAACCGCGCCGACCTGGACTGGCAGAACGGCGGCTTCACCTGGCGCTATCGCAACCGCATACAGCTCGAGCGTAGCCTGCGGATGAGCTCCTACCACCTGTCGCCCTACGCCAGCGTCGAGTCCTATTACG
>Ga0335070_10000824_pt1 | contig 35580 bp, 34 predicted proteins | sample Lox_Sample_13_FD_206722 | JGI IMG/M metagenome (GOLD analysis project Ga0335070, IMG submission 206722) | Soil microbial communities from Loxahatchee National Wildlife Refuge, Florida, United States - Lox_Sample_1.3 | ecosystem: Environmental > Terrestrial > Soil > Wetlands | place: USA... | reverse complement strand
GTTGTAGATCACCGGGCCTTCGAAGCGGCTCCAGCCGTAGTCGGCGAGCGTCCCTAGCTTCGCCTGCGGGCGGAAGTCGATCTCCTCGTACTCGGCGGCGCCGACATCGCCGATCCAGAGGTCGCCGGTCTGCCGGTCGAAGGAGAATCGCCACGGGTTCCTCAGGCCCAGCCCGACGACCTGCCACTGCGCGCCCTGCTCGTTCGGCTTGATGCGCAGCAGCTTGCCGAGCGGGCTGCGCGGATTCTGGGCGCGATCCTCCGGATCGCCGATCGACGTGTCGCCGGCGGCTGGATTCGTGCCGCCGTCGCCCATCCCGACGTAGAGGTAGCCCCGGCCGTCGAACTGGAGCTGGCCGCCCTTGTGGTTCGGATACGGCTGCGCGACGAAGAGCAGCTCGCGGGCGCTCGAGAGGTCGGCGACACCTCCGGCCGAGGTGAACTGCACGACGTGCGTGTCGCCGTGCAGGTCGTTGTAGTCGACGTAGAACTCGTGGTTTCGCGCGTAGCCCGGGTCGAAGGCGAGCGAGAGCAGCCCACGCTCGCCGTCGAACAGCACTCGGTCGCGAATGTCGAGGAACGTGCCGACGACGGCACCGCCGCGCACGATCTCGATCGTCCCGGGCTGCTCGACGACGTAGAGCGTCGACGGATCGCCCGGAGCCGAGGTGACGTACACGGGGGTGTGGAGCCCCGATGCGACTTGCGTGAACGTGTAGGCGCGAGCCGCCGCCGGAGCCCCGAGGGCGAGCGCCACGGAGGCCGCCGCGAGCCGGAGACGACGCATCCCTCGCCACGCTAGACCGGCTATGGTCCTCTTAGAAGGGCCAGTTACGTCCGTTTCCAAAGGACCACTTCTCGCGCTCCGGCTCGAGCCTGGGCGGTCGCTCGGCCTCCAGCTCGAGGCGCAGCTTCGCACGCTGATCCGGGCCGGCGGGCTCCCTGCGGGCCACGAGCTGCCCTCCACGCGAGCCCTCGCCCTCGACCTCGGCGTCTCGCGCGGCGTCGTCGTCGGCGCGTACGCACAGCTCGCCGCCGAGGGCTACCTCACCCTGCGGCGCGGCGCCGCCGCCACCGTGGCCCCCCTCACGGGCGCGCCGCAGCGGGAGTACGTGCGTGCCGGGTCGGACGTGCCGGTGGCCGCGGCGCGCTTCAACCTCCGTCCCGACCTGCCGGATCTCGCGCTCTTCCCGCGGCGCGAGTGGCTCGCAGCCTGCCGCGCTTCGCTGCAGCACGCCGCGAACACCGACCTCGCATACGGCGACCCGCTCGGCGCCGCCGCGCTGCGCCGGCAGCTCGCCGCCTTCCTGGCGCGCACGCGCGGCGTCGTCGCGACGCCCGACCGGACGGCCGTCGCGCTCGGCTCGACGCACGCCCTCTCCACGCTCGCATCGGCGCTGCGGAGGGCGGGCGCCCGCCGGCTCGGCGTCGAGGACCCGGGTCACCGCTGGCGCACGCGGGCACTCGCCGCCTCCGGGCTCGAGATCGTGCCGGTGCCCGTCGACGGCGACGGGCTCTGCGCCGACCGGCTGCCGGACGTGGCGGCGGTCGTCGTCAGCCCCGATCACCACTTCCCCTCGGGCGCCGCGCTCTCGCCGGAGCGGCGACGCGCGCTCGTCGACTGGGCCGTTGCAGGCGACCGGCTCGTCGTCGAGCACGACTACGACGGCCACTTCCGGTACGACCGGCCGACGGCGGCGGCGGCACTGCAGGCGCTCGCACCCGAACAGGTCGCCTACGTCGGCGGCGCGGGAGCGCTCCTCGCTCCCACGCTGCGTGTCGGCTGGGCCGTCCTCCCCGCCAGGCTCGTCGAGCCGTTCGTCGACGAGACGTTCAGCGAACTGATCTCCGCACCTCGCCTCACGCAACTCGCGCTCGCGGAGCTGATCGCGCGCGGCCAGCTCGACCGCCATCTTCGCCGGGCGCGCGCCGCGTACCGGCGCCGCCGCGAGACGCTGCTCGCGTCGGTCGAGCAGCGCCTGCCGGAGGCGGTCGTAGGGGGCGCGCCGGTCGGCCTCTACGTCTCGGTCGCCCTGCCGGCCGGGAGGGACGAGCGCGCGCTGCTCGCCGCCGCGCGCCGCGACGGGCTCGCCCTCGACGGCGTCGGCGAGCACGCGCTGACGGCGCAGCCACCCGGCCTCGCGCTCGGCTTCGCCGCCGCCCCGGAGCCGACGCTCCGGCGGGCGCTCGCCCTCCTCGGCAAGCGCTGCTGAGCGGCAAACCGGACGACTTCGTTGGCGCGAGGCCCGGTATCGTCTACCGTTCGAGCATGTCCGTGACGCGCGAGACCCTTCTGCAGGCCCGCCTCGGCCGCCGCGCGCTCCAGCTCGCCCTCCCCAGCTAGGGGAGACGCGTGCGCACATATCCGTCGCCCTCCATCAGGAGAAGTGCGCCCTCTGTCGAAGGAGCCTGTTGTGCCGATGCCCTACTGGAAATACCGTCCCTATGACACCGTTGACCTGCCGGACCGCCGATGGCCGAACGTCGTCCTCACGGCGGCGCCCATCTGGTGCTCGACCGACCTGCGCGACGGCAACCAGGCGCTCGAGAACCCGATGGACAGTGCGCGCAAGCGCCGCTTCTTCGACCTGCTCATCCGGCTCGGCTTCAAGGAGATCGAGGTCGGCTTCCCGGCGGCGTCGAAGACCGACTTCGACTTCATCCGCGCGCTCGTCGACGAGCACACGATCCCCGAGGACGTGACGATCGAGGTGCTGACGCAGGCGCGGCCGGAGCTGATCGAGCGGACGTTCGAGGCCATCGACGGCGCGCGGCAGGCGATCGTGCATCTCTACAACTCGACGTCGGTGACGCAGCGGCGCGTCGTCTTCCGGCTCGACAAGGCCGGCGTCACCGAGCTGGCGGTGCGCGGCACCGCGCTCTGCCGGCAGCTCGCCGCCGAGACGTCGACCGACGTCCGGCTGCAGTACTCGCCCGAGAGCTTCCACCACACCGAGCTCGAGTACGCGCACGAGATCTGCGAGGCGGTCGCGGCCGAGTGGGGCCCGACGCCGGAGGAGAAGATGATCGTCAACCTGCCGACGACGGTCGAGCACTTCCCGCCCAACGTCTACGCCGACCGCATCGAGTGGTTCGCGCGGCACTTCTCGCGGCGCGACTCGGTCATCCTCTCCATACACCCCCACAACGACCGCGGCACCGCCGTGGCGACCGCCGAGCTCGGGCTGATGGCCGGGGGCGAGCGCGTCGAGGGCACGCTGTTCGGCAACGGCGAGCGGACGGGGAACGTCGACCTCGTGACGCTCGCGCTCAACCTGCTCACGCAAGGGGTCGATCCCGGTCTCGACTTCTCGCAGCTCGACGAGGCGAAGCGGATCGTCGAGGAGTGCAACGAGCTGCCCGTGCACCCGCGCCACCCGTGGGCGGGGGAGCTCGTCTACACGGCCTTCTCCGGCTCGCACCAGGACGCGATCAAGAAGGGGATGTACGCGTGGGAGCGCTCGGGCTCCGAGGTCTGGGACGTGCCGTATCTCCCGATCGACCCGAAGGACGTCGGGCGCTCGTACGAGGCGATCATCCGCGTCAACTCGCAGTCCGGCAAGGGCGGCGTCGCCTTCCTGCTGCTCAGCCGATACGGCCTCGACCTGCCGCGAGGCCTACAGATCGAGTTCGCGCAGAAGGTGCAGGCGATCACCGACGCCGAGGGCGGCGAGCTCCCGGCGGACGAGCTCTACGACATCTTCCGGGAGCAGTACCTCGAGGTCGGCGAGCCGTACGAGCTCGTCTCGTACCGGCACGAGGCAAGCGACGCGACGGAGCAACTCACCGCGATGGTGCGGTCGGGCGAGGAGCAGATCGAGGTTCACGGCGAGGGCAACGGCCCGCTCGCTGCGCTCGTGCACGGGCTCGCCGAGCGGTTCGGGATCGCGATCAGCGTGCGCGACTACCACGAGCACGCGCTGAGCACGGGCGAGGACGCGACCGCCGCGGCGTATGTCGAGGCGGACGTGGACGGCGAGCTCGTCTGGGGCGTCGGCATCCACGCGAGCATCGTCACCGCATCTCTGCGCGCCGTCGTCAACGCCGTCAACCGCGGCATCGTCGCCTGCGAGAGCCAGGCTGCAACGCTGCGCGCGTTCGACACGCGCTGACCGTCAGGCAGGTTGCGGAGCGCCCACGGGCCGCTCGACGCCGAGGTAGAGACGTCCGATCTCGTCGTTTGCGAGCAGGCCTGCGGCGGGCCCCGCGAGCTTGACGACGCCGCCGTCGAGCACCGCGCCGTGATGTGCGAGAGCTAGCCCCGAGCGCGCGTTTTGCTCGACGAGCAAGATCGTCCAGCCGCCGTCGGAGAGAGAGGCGAGCGTCTTGAACACCTCGCCCCTCGCCTTGGGCGCGAGCCCGATCGACGGCTCGTCGATCAGCATCACCTTCGGCTCGAGCATGAGCGCACGCGCGATCTCGACCGCCTTCTGCTCGCCGCCCGAGAGCGAGCCGGCACGCTCGTTGCGCCGTTCGTCGATCAGTGGGAAGCGCTCGGCGAGCTCCTCGGCGCGCCGCTGCACCCGCCGGCGGTCGCGCTGGACGAAGCCGCCCATCAGGAGGTTCTCCCAGACGGTCATCAGCGGGAAGAGGCTGCGCTCCTGTGGCACGTGCACGACGCCGAGATCGAGCAGCTGCCGCGGCGACAGCCCCGAGATCTCCCGCCCGCCGAGGCTGATCGACCCCCGGCGCGGGTGCAGCAGCCCGCTGACGGCACGCAGCACCGTCGACTTCCCCGCGCCGTTGGGCCCGATCAGGCAGGTGATCTTTCCCGGCGCCGCGACGAGGTCGATCCCGCGGAGGACGTCGCCGTAGCCGTAGCCGGCGACGACCCCCTCGAGCCGGACCTCGGTCATGCGCCGAGGTAGGCGTCGAGGACGTTCGGATCCTGCTGCACCTGCCGCGCAGGCCCCTCGGCGATCTTGCGGCCCCGGTCGAGAACGATCACCGGATCGCAGAGCCGCATCACGAGCGGCATGTCGTGCTCGACGACGAGGAACGTCAGGCCCTGCGCGTGCAGCCGCCGGATGTGCCGCTCGATCGTCTCGACGAGCACGGGGTTCACGCCGGCAGCGGGCTCGTCGAGGAGGACGAGCCGCGGGCGGCTCATCAACGTCGCCGCGAACTCGAGCAGCTTCCGCTGGCCAAAGGAAAGCTCAGCAGCAACCGTGCCGGCATGCGCGCCGAGGTTGAAGTCGCCGAGGAGCTCGTCTGCGAGCGCACGCTCGGCACGAGAGACGCGCGGGCGTCCGGCGCTCCTCCAGCTCTGCGGCGCCGCCAGCACGAGGTTCTCCACGACGGTCAGGTTGGGAAACACGCGCGCCTGCTGGAAGGTGCGGATCAGGCCGCGGCGGGCGAGGCGCGTCGGGTCGGGCCGACCTACGACCCGCCCGTCGAAGCGGATCTGCCCGCCGTCCGCAGGCAGATAGCCCGTGATGAGGTTGAAGACGGTCGTCTTGCCCGACCCGTTGGGGCCGATGAGACCGGTGATCGTCCCCGCCTGGACCGAGAACGAGCACTCGTCCACGGCGACGACGCCGCCGAACCGCTTGCTCGCCTTCTCGACCTCGAGCAGCGCGCTCACGAGGCGGCCACCTCCTCCACGCGCGGCTCGGGCGGGACACGCCGGACGCGGAGCTTGCGCGCCCGGTCGCCGAGCGACGGGAGGATCCCCCGTGGGAGCAGCAGCATGACGCCGAGAAAGACAGCCGAGTACCCGACGAGGTAGAGGCGGCTCGCCCCGAGCCGGTACGCGAGGTACTGCTGAGCCGGCACGAGGATGAAGGCGCCGAGCACCGGCCCCCAGATCGTGCCCTTCCCGCCGAGATAGACCATCAGGACCATGCCGATCGTGATCAGCGGGTCGACGGCAAACTGCGGGTAGATGAACGCGATGTAGTACGCCCAGACACCACCCGCCATGGCGACGAGGCCGCACGATACGGCAAACGCCGTCAGCTTCGCGAGCTCCGTTTGGACGCCGAGTCCCCGAGCCCTGTCCTCGTCGTCGCGAATCGAGAGCAGCGCGAGCCCGAGCTTGCTCCCGCGGATGGACCAGCTCGCGAGCATCGACATTGCGAGGATGCCGAGCATCGCGTAGTAGAACGGCTCCTCGTACGTCGCCACCGGGAAGCTCGGCGTGGGGATCGCGATCCCCTGCGAGCCGCCGGTGAGCGAGCGCAGATTGAACGCGAGCTGCTGCACGACGAAGAGCAGCGTGATCGTCACGATCGCGAACGTCGCGGCGCGCGTCCGGTAGGCGATCCACGCGACGGGCAGCGAGCCGATTGCGACGCCGATCCCGACGAGAGGCAGCGCATAGAAGGGCCGGTAGCCGCCTCCGATCGACGTGTGGGTGAAGAGGATGCCGATCGCGTACGCGCCCACGCCGAAGAACGCCGCATGCCCGAGGGAGATGTAGCCGGAGTAGCCGCCGACGATGTTCCACGCCGACGCGAGCGCCGCGTACATCAGCGTGAAGATGAAGAGGTTCTGCACCCAGGCCGCGGTGAAGCCGAACGGCAGAGCCGAGAGGACACCGAACACAAGGGCTGCGCGCACGAGGCCGCCGATACGCAGCCGGCTCAGATGGCACCTCTCACACGTGCCCCGAAGAGGCCCTGCGGCCGTACCACGAGCACCGCGATCAGCACGATGAAGAACGTGAAGCTCGACCACGTGGGCGAAATCTCTGCAGAGAACAGCGCCTCCGTGAGCCCCATGAAGAGCGCCGCCACGACCGCGCCCCCGAGCGAGCCGAGCCCGCCGAGCACGATGATCGAGAGCAGCCGCGAGATCAGGTCGTAATGGCTGCCGGGGTTGAACGGGAACACGATCCCGTACACCGCTCCGGCGGCGCTCGCGGTGGCGACGCTGAGGCCGAAGCCGACCGCCGACACCATGCGCGTGTCGACGCCGAGCAGGCGCGCCGCGGTCGGGTTCTGGACGGTCGCGCGAACGGCACGGCCGAGCTTCGTGTAGCGAAGGACCGCGAACAGCAAGCCGAGCACGACGAACGACGCGACGAACGCGAACACGCGCGCGACCGAGATGTAGTAGCCGAACACGGTCCACGAGCGGTCCGCGTAGCTCGTGATCGTCGAGCGGTACGTCGTCTGGTAGGCGACGCTCAGCAGGCCTTCGATGCCGAGCGCCATCGCCCACGTGACGAGGAGCGAGAGCTCCTCCCGCTCCTCGTCACGCAGCGGTCTCAGGAACACGAGCTGCAGCAGGACCCCGAGAGCGAACATCGCCGGCGTCAGGAGCAGGAGCCCGACGAACGGATCGATGCCGAGGTGGCTGTACAGCGTGTAGCTCAGGTAGGCGCCGAGGATGATCAGGGCGCCCTGGGCGACGTTGATGACGCGCATCACGCCGAAGCCGAGCGCGAGCCCGCTCGCCATGAGGGCGTAGACCCCGCCGGTGAGCAGGCCCAGGATGCAGGCCTGGACGAAGAGGTGCATCGCGGTCGCCTCGCTGCCGCCTCGAGCCTACCCGCCCCAGGCCGGCTTCGGCGAGAACGGCTTCGCCAGGGCGACCTTCGCCGGGAACACGGGCAGCAGCTTCCCGCCCACCCACTCGACGAGCAGGTCGTCGCCGTTCGGCGAGCCGTACGCGTCCCAGGAGAGGTTGCCCTCGATCGTCGGCCAGACTCCCTTGTGGAGCGTGTCGATGATCTTCTGGTTGTCGATCGAGCCGATCTTCTCGACGACGAGCTGGAGCAGCTGGCCGACCGCCCAGGCCTCCGACGAGTTGTTGTCGATGTCGAACTGGCTGCCGCCGTACTTCTTGAGGTACTGCGCGACGAAGAGCTTGTTCCCGCTCGTCGGCGCGGCCGGCGTCCAGTCGCTGCAGCTGAAGATGCCGTTGACGTTGTTCTTGCCGACCTTGCTCGGAAACTCGGTCGGCGAGTTGGCGCCGTTGGCGAAGAAGAGGAACTTCGGGCTGTACTTCGCCTGCACGAGCGCCTTCACCTGACCGTAGGCGTCCTCCGACTGGGTCCCGGCGACGATCATGTCGGGCTTCTTCGCGATCGCCTTGGCGACGACCGGCGTCATGTCCGTGGTCTCCGCGGGGTAGATCGTCCGGAAGACGGTCTTCACGCCCAACTTCTGCAGCTGCGACTGCATCGCATCGGCGATCGGCGACGAGAACGGATCGTCGAGCGAGGGATACGCCGCGGTCTTCGGCCGCTGGGACGAAGGCAGCGTCTTCAGGTAGGCGACGAACGAGTCGCCGCACTTGATCACCGGCGCAGGCTGCACGAAGAAGAGGTTGTGCAGCTTGAGCGCGAACACCTTGGGGCCGCCGCCGGCCGGCTCGAGGAACGCGTAGTGGTACCGGTTCGCGACCGTCGCCGCCGGACCGGTGAGCAGCGACGAGAAGGGGCCGAACACGAGATCGACGTGATCGCGCGTGATCAGGTTCTGGTAGTTCGAGACGACCTGGTCCGGGCTCGACGCGTCGTCCACGATCTTCAGCTGGACCTGGCGGCCGAGGATCCCGCCGTGCGCGTTCACGTACGCCGCCCAGAGGTCGTAGCCGCGCTTGACGGCCTTGCCCGGGTCGGAGAAATCGCCGCTCAGCGAGAGCGAGATGCCGATCTTGATCGGCCCCGCGGCGGGACGCGAGCTCGCCGTCGCTGCGAACGCGGCGGACACGACCGCAGCGGCAACGACGGCCGCGAGCAGCCCCTTCGTCCGCTTCGCCATCAAATCCTCCTTATGTCAGACAAGCAGACCGAGATCCGGCGATTTACGCACAGACGCCCGATGAATGCAAGAAATCCCTGCCTAGACCTTGCTTACCCCGCGAGGCCCGCGATACAGTCCGCGCGGTCTCGTTGTCTGACAATGGAGCTCAGTGAGCTACGCCCCGATCGAGCGCCGGAAGGTGTACGAGCAGATCGCCGAGCAGCTGATGGCGCAGATCAGCGCGCGGCGCCTGCGTCCGGGCGATCCGCTCCCCACCGAGCGTGAGCTGACCCACCTCTACCGGGCCGGGCGCTCCTCGGTGCGGGAGGCGCTGCGGATGCTCGAGTCGAAGGGCCTGATCGAGGCGGTCGACGGCGGCTCGTTCGCGGTTGCCGCCTACGCCAACCCGCTCAACAGCTCGCTCCAGCTCCTTCTGAACCTCGACCAGGCGACGATGGTCGACATCTACGAGCTGCGCCGGATCCTCGAGTGCGAGGCCGCCGCACTCGCGGCCGAGCGGCACACGGAGGCGCACCTCGAGCTGATGGACGCCGCGATCGACGAGATGGCCAGGGGCCTCCAGTCGAGCGGGCCGGAACGGGCGGAGCTCTACATCGACGGCGACCTCCGCTTTCACCTGGCGATCGCCGAGGCGACGCGCAACGGCGTGATCCTGCACACGATGCGCGCGCTGCGGGAGCTGATCCGGCGCGCGCTCATGTCGGTCATCCTCGTCCCCGAGAGCGCCGAACGGTCATCGGAGCAGCATCGCCGGGTCCGCGACGCGATCGCGGCGCGAGACGCCGACCGCGCGCGGGCGGAGATGCGCGCGCACCTGGAGCGGGTCGAGTCGGACATCCAGCACGCGCATTCGGGAGCGGCGCGTGGCTGAGGTGGGCTACGTGGGCCTCGGCGTGATGGGCGGCGGCATCGCGAGGCGCCTGCTCGAAGCCGGCCACACGGTCACCGGGTGGAACCGGACGCCGGAAAAGGCGCGGCCGCTGCTCGACGCCGGCATGCGCTGGGGCGACACGCCGCGCCAGGTTGCGGAGCGCTGCGAGATCGTCTTCACGATGGTCACGAACACCGCCGCCGTGCACGCCGTCACGGAGGGGCCCGACGGGATCCTCGCCGGCCTCGGGCCCGGCAAGGTGTACGTCGACCAGTCGACGGCGAGCCCGGACAACACGCGTGCGCTCGCTGCGCGCGTCGCCGAGCTGGGAGCCGACATGCTCGACGCCCCCGTCTCCGGCAGCGTGATCACGCTCGAGCAGGGGAAGCTGTCGGTGATGGTCGGCGGCGGCGAGGACGTCTTCGCGCGCGTCCTGCCCGTGCTCGAGGCGATCGGGCCAAAGGTCTTCCACGTCGGGCCGAGCGGAGCGGCTGTGACGGTCAAGATCGCCTCGAACCTCCAGCTCGCGGTGCAGATGCTCGCGTTCTGCGAAGGCGTTCTGCTCGCCGAGAAGAGCGGGATCCCGCGTGCGAAGGCGGTCGAGGTGCTGCTCGGCACGGTGATCGCCTCGCCGATGGTCACCTATCGCGGCCCGTTCGTGCTCGGACAGCCGGACGAGGCGTGGTTCAACGTCAACATGATGCAGAAGGACATGCTTCTTGCCCTCGAGCTGGGGCGGCAGCTCGACGTGCCGCTGCCGACCACCGCGACGACGAACGAGCTCCTCACCGCCGCGCGCGGCATGGGTCTCGAGGAGAAGGACTTCTCTATCCTCTTCGAGGTCCTCGCCGCGATGTCGGGCCTCCGCTCCGGGAGCGTCTCGTGAGCACGGCCGCCGAGAGCAAGACGGGCGCGAGCGAGGCCGGCGGCGGCGAGCCGTGGCTCGAGATGTACCGGGCGATGACGACGATCCGGCTGTTCGAGGAACACGTGAACGAGCTCTACCGCGGCGCGAAGATGCCGGGGCTCGCGCACCTTTACATCGGCGAGGAGGCGGTAGCCGTCGGCGTCTGCTCGGCGCTCCGCCGCGACGACTACGTCACGAGCACCCACCGCGGCCACGGACACTGCCTCGCCAAGGGCGCCGACGTCGCGCTCATGTTCGCCGAGCTGCTCGGCAAGGAGGCCGGCTACTGCAGCGGCAAGGGCGGCTCGATGCACATCGCCGACCACGCGAACGGCAATCTCGGCGCAAACGCCATCGTCGGCGGCTCGACAGGGATCGCGACCGGCGCCGCCTTCTCCGCGAAGCGGCGCGGCACCGACCAGGTCGCGGTGTGCTTCTTCGGAGACGGCGCCCTCGGTCAGGGGATCCTCTACGAGGTGATGAACATGGCCGCCCTCTGGTCGCTGCCCGTCGTCTACGTCTGCGAGAACAACCTCTACAACGAGTACACGCACTACCTCGAGGTGACGGCCGGCACGGTCCTCGATCGCCCGCGGGCGTTCGGGATCCACGCCGTCGAGGCCGACGGCCAGGACGTGCGTGCGGTCCATGCCGCGGCCGGCGACCTCGTTGCGCGGGCGCGGCGCGGCGAGGGGCCGTCGTTCCTCCTCTGCAACACCTACCGCCAGCACGGCCACCACGTCGGCGACGTCGACCGCGCCTACTACCGCTCGAAGGCGGAGGAGCAGGAGTGGCGGGACGAGCGGGACCCGATCGCGCTCCTCGGCGCCTGGCTCCTCGAGCAGGGCCTGGCCGACGCCGCTGCGCTCGGGGCGCTCGAGGCGGAGGCTGCGGCCGAGATCGAGCGGGGGCTCCAGTTCGCGCTGGACGCACCGTTCCCGGACCCGGGCGAGGTCACGGAAGATGTCTTCGCCTAGCGCCGTCCGCGAGCTGACGATCGCGCAGGCCGTCAACGAGGCGTTCGCCGAGGAGCTCCGCCGCGACGAGCGCGTGTTCGTGATCGGCGAGGACGTCGCCGAGGCGGGGACGCCCTTCAAGGTGCTCTCCGGCCTCGTCGAGGAGTTCGGCCCGGAGCGGATCGTCGACTCGCCCATCTCCGAGGCGGGGATCACCGGGCTCGGCGTCGGCGCGGCGATGACGGGTCTGCGCCCGGTGGTCGACATCATGTTCGGCGACTTCCTCACGCTCGCGATGGACCAGCTCGCCAACCAGGCGGCGAAGACGCACTACATGTCGGGCGGGAAGCTGAGCGTCCCACTCGTCCTGCGCACGACGCTCGGTGCGACCCGCCGCTCGGCGGCGCAGCACAGTCAGAGCCTGCAGGCGTGGGTCGCGCACATCCCGGGCCTCAAGGTCGTGCTGCCCTCGACGCCCTACGACGCGAAGGGCCTGCTCAAGTCGGCGATCCGCGACGACAACCCCGTCGTGTTCATCGAGGACAAGATGGACTGGCGAGTCACAGGGCGGGTGCCGGAGGGCGAGTACACGCTGCCGCTCGGCGTCGCCGACGTGAAGCGCGCCGGCGACGACGTGACCCTCGTCGGCACGAGCTCGATGGTGCGCGTCTGCCTCGAGGCGGCCGAGCTGCTCGCCGCCGAGGGCATCTCGGCCGAGGTCGTCGACCCGCGCACGCTCGCCCCTCTCGACGAGGACGCGCTCGTGCGCTCGGCGGTGAAGACCGGCCGCGCCGTCGTCGTCGACGAGGGTCACCGCCGCTACGGCGTCACCGCGGAGCTGGCGTCGGTGCTCGCCGAGCGCGCCTTCTACCACCTCGACGCCCCGGTCCGGCGGCTCGGCGCACTCGACGTGCCGGTGCCGTTCTCGCCGCCGCTCGAGGACCAGACCGTGCCGACGGCGGAGCGCGTCGCGGACGCCGCACGCGAGCTCTGCCGCCGGAGCTGAGGGAGGAGAGAAGAGCCATGGGCATCCGCAGCTACGGCGTGATGGGGGTCGACTGGGAGGAGCGCGCGAACTTCGAGCGGCTCCGTACCGAGCGACTCGCGCGCGCGAAGGCGGGCCTCGCCCGGTCGGAGCTCGGCGCCCTGCTCTGCTTCGACATGAGCAACATCCGCTACATCACCGCGACGCACATCGGGATGTGGGCAGTCGACAAGTACGTGCGCTTCTGCCTCCTGCCGCAGGGCGACGACCCGATCATGTGGGACTTCGGCTCGGCGGCGCGCCACCACAAGCTCTACAACCCCTGGCTCGGCGATGACCGCTCGCGCGCCGGCATCTCCACGCTGCGCGGCGCCGTCGGGGGCCGGGCCGAGGCGGTCGCCGAGAAGATCCGCGTCGAGCTGGAGCTGCGCGGCCTGCTCGACCAGCCGCTCGGCGTCGACGTCGTCGAGCTGCCCGTCCTGCGCGCGCTCGAGGCGGCGGGCATCACCGTCGTCGACGGTCAGGCGCTGATGCAGGACATCCGCATGATCAAGACGGTCGACGAGATCACGCTGCTCAACACCGCGTGCGCGATGGTCGACGCGGCGTACGGCGACCTGTTCAAGGCGCTGACGCCGGGGATGCGCGAGAACGAGTGCGTTGCCCTCGTCAGCAAGCGCCTGCTCGAGCTCGGCTCGGAGCACATCGAGGGCGTCAACGCGATCTCCGGTGAGCGCTGCAGTCCGCATCCGCACGTGTTCACCGACCGGATGCTCCGTCCGGGCGACCCGGCCTACTTCGACATCCTGCACGCGTACAACGGCTACCGCACGTGCTACTACCGCACGTTCGCGGTCGGCAGCGCTTCGCCGGCGCTCGTCGACGCGTACAAGCGCTGCCGCGACATCCTCGACCAGGCCATCTCGCTCATCCGCCCGGGCAGGACGACCGCCGAGGTCGTCGAGGTCTTCCCGAAGGCGCAGGAGTTCGGCTTCCCCGACGAGGAGGCGGCCTTCGCGCTCCAGTACGGGCACGGCGTCGGCCTCTCGAGCTGGGAGAAGCCGATCTTCAGCCGCCTCGTCTCGTTCGACTACCCGGAGACGATCGAGCCGGGCATGGTGTTCGCGCTCGAGACCTTCTGGCCGGCCTCCGACGGCTGGCAGGCGGCGCGGATCGAGGAGCAGCTCGTCGTCACGGCAGACGGTTGCGAGGTGATCACGCGCTTCCCGGCCGAGGAGCTGCTGGTCGCGGGCGACCGGCACGCGACGGTCGGCGGCCCGCTGCCGGGGATCCGCGAGACCCAGTCCCACCTCAACAACCCCTCGCTCGCGGCCGCCGTCGTCGTGTCGGCGCGCGGCGAGGCCGCGCACGTCGACTGATGCCGACCGAGGTGATCATGCCGGCGCTCGGGATGGCGCAGGAGACCGGCAAGGTCGTGCGCTGGCTCAAGGCGGAAGGTGAGGCGGTCGCAAAGGGAGAGGCGCTGCTCGAGATCGAGACCGACAAGGTCACGGTCGAGATCGAGGCGCCCGCCGCAGGGACGCTCGCGGCGGTCCGCGCCGCCGCCGGCGACGAGGTGCCCGTCGGCGCGGCGATCGCCTTCGTGCTCGCCGCCGGGGAGAGCGCGCCGGTGGTGATGGCCCCGGCCCCGCCGGCGGCGGTTGTCCGCACCGCCGCCGACGCCGAGGTCGTGCGCGGGACCGGCGACGGCGGCCGCCCGCGGCGCCCGCTCGCCTCGCCGAAGGCGCGCCGCATCGCCGGCGAGCGGGGAATCGACCTGGCCGCGCTCGCCGGTTCCGGTCCCGGCGGCGCTATCGTCGCCGCGGATCTCGAGCGAGGCGTTGCCGCCGGCACAGGCCCCGCGCCGATGAGCTCGGTCTGGCGCGTGATGGCCGAGCGCACGACGGCGAGCTGGCAGTCGGCGCCGCACTTCTACCTCCGCCGCGCGGTCGACGCGTCGCGCCTCAACAGCTGGCGCGGCGCGGTGCGCGCCCGCGACGACGGCTCGCGCGTCACGCACACCGACCTCCTCGTCAAGCTCGCGGCGGAGGCGCTGCGCCGCCACCCGCGCGTGAACTCGACCTGGCAGGACGGCACCGTCGTCGCGGGCGAGCGCATCAACATCGCGATCGCCGTTGCGACCGACGACGCGCTCGTCGCGCCGGTGATCCACGACGCCGACCGGCTCGAGCTCGCGGCGATCGCGTCGCGCCGGCTCGAGCTCGTGGCGGCCGCACGCGCCGGCACGCTGCGGCCCGAGGACATCACTGGCGGCACGTTCACGGTGTCGAACCTCGGCATGTACGGCGTCGACTCCTTCGACGCGATCGTCAACGCGCCGCAGGCGGCGATCCTCGCCGTCGGTCGCATCGCCGACCGGATCGTGCCCGTCGAGGGGCGGCCCGCGGTCCGGCCGGTGCTGGAGCTGAGCGTCTCGTTCGACCATCGCGTGGTGGACGGGGCGCGCGGCGCGGAGTTTCTCGACACGCTGGCCGACCTCGTCGAGGAGCCGGCCGGGCTCGTGAAGTAGAGAACGCTAGAGCGTCGTCAGGCCGACGTAGTTCTCGGCGAGCGAGCGCGCGGCGGCGTGCGAGCTCGTCACGTAGCGGAGCTGCGAGAGCTGGAGCTGTGCGTCGAACGGATCGTCGCCCAGCTTGTGCAGCATCGAGGTCATCCACCACGAGAAGTGCTCGGCGCGCCAGACCCGCCGCAGGCACGCGTTCGAGTAGCCCTCAAGCCCGGTCGTGTCGCCGCCCCGGTACCAGTCGGCGAGCGCCTCGGCGAGGATTCGCACGTCGGAGGCGGCGAGGTTGAGCCCCTTCGCGCCCGTCGGCGGGACGATGTGCGCGGCGTCCCCGGCGAGGAAGAGGCGGCCGTACTGCATCGGCTCGGCGACGAAGCTGCGCATCCCCGTCACGCCCTTCTCGAGGATCGGCCCCTCGTGCAGCGTCCAGCCGGCGAGGCCCGTGCGCAGCTGTAGCTCCTCCCAGATGCGCTCGTCCGGCCACTCGGCGAGATCCTCCTCCGGCCGGCACTGCACGTAGTAGCGGGAGAGCTCCGGCGAGCGCAGCGAGAGCAGCGCGAAGCCGCGTTCGTTGTGCGCATAGACGAGCTCGTCGATCGACGGCGCGACCTGCGCGAGGATGCCGAGCCAGCCGAACGGGTACTCGCGCTCGAAGGTCCGGAGGACGCCGTCCGGGATGCTCGGCCGGCAGACGCCGTGGAAGCCGTCGCACCCGGCGATCACGTCGCACTCGAGCTCCTGCGCCGTTCCCCCGTGCGTGAAGCGGATGCGCGGGCGCTCGCTGTCGAGGTCGTGCACGCTCACGTCGTCGACCTCGAAGAGCAGCGGCAGCCCGCTCTCGAGCCGCGCCGCTATCAGGTCCTTCACGACCTCGGTCTGGCCGTAGATCATGATCGAGCGACCGTCCGCGAGCTCGCTCAGCGGGACGCGGTGGCGCTCGCCTCCGAACTGGAGGTGGATCCCGTGGTGGACGATCCCCTCGCGGTCCATGCGCGCGCCGACGCCCGCCTCGCGCAGCAGCTCGACCGTTCCCTGCTCGAGCACGCCGGCCCGGATCCTGTGCTCGACGTAGTCGCGGTCGCGGTTCTCGATCACGACCGACTCGATCCCGGCGACCTCGAGCAGCCGCGCGAGCGTCAGCCCGGCGGGGCCGCCGCCGACGATGCCGACCTGCGTCCTCATGCGTCGTCGTCTGCGAGCACGCGCTGGAAGACGTGGAAGGCGCTGTTCGCCGCCGGCACGCCGCAGTAGACGGCGGTCTGGAGCAGCACCTCGGCGATCTCGTCCGGCGTCAGGCCGTTCCGGCGCGCGGCGCGCACGTGCATCGCCAGCTCGTCGAAGCGGCCGAGCGCGACGAGGGCGGTCAGCGTGATCGCGCTGCGCGTCCGCCGGTCGAGACCCGGGCGTGCCCAGATCTCCCCCCAGGCGTAGCGCGTGATCAGATCCTGGAAGGCGGCCGTGTGCTCGGTCGTGCCCTCGATCGCCCGATCGACGTGCTCGTCGCCGAGCACCTCGCGGCGGATGCGCATACCGCGCTCGTACGCGTCGTCGCTCATTGGGCAGCCTCTGCCCAATGAGCGTGGGGAAGGGTCAAGCCTCCTGCGGGGGAACCGGGAGGTTCCACCGCAGATCCTTCGAAGAAGGGGGCTCGTGGGAGCGCTACGCGCCCTGGTTTGACACGAGGAGCGAGCCGAAGGCGAGCGGCGCTCATGCGTCGCCCACCTCCGAGCCGAGGCTGCTCGCGAGGTAGTCCCAGTCCCGCTCGAACCGGTACGAGTGCCGCGGCGGAGGCCCCGGCGCCGACGTCTCGAGCCAGCGCACGCGCCCGCCCTGGACCTCGTAGAAGGCGTGCACGCACCCTGCGGCTGTCCAGAAGAAATCTCCCGGGCGGAGCGTGTAGCGGTCGCCGTTCGCGACGACGTCGACCTCGCCCTCGAGCATGGTGTACGACTCCTCGAAGGGATGGTCGTGCGGGTGCGCCACCGCGCCCGGCTGGTAGTCGACCATGAACATCGTGTGCAGCTGTGCGTCCAACCGCTGGTCGACGAGCATCTTCACGGCGATGCCGCTGTAGGCGAGGACGGCGGTCGCCATGCTCGCGGAGACGGTCGGCGCGCCGACGGCGGCGCCGCGCTTGAGGACGTCGAGGTCCATCTGCCCCTCGCTGAGCAGGAAGAGATTCCGGTTGCGGGGATCGCGGACGTCGAGCTGTTGCGGCGGCGTGCTCGGCGTCGGGCCGAGGAAGAACGTGTCGCTCCCGTCCGGGCGGGGCCGCGGCGCGGCCATCTCGATCCACAGCCCCCGGCCCTCCGAGCGGAACGCGTGCGGCACGCCTACGGGTACGACGCCGCAGGCGCCGGGCACGAGCTGCACGCCGCGGCCGTCCAGGTAGAGGACCGGCTCCCCCTCGAGCACGTAGAAGCCGGTCTCGAAGGAGTGCACGTGGGTGTCGACGTGCCCGCCGGCGAGGGAGACGAGCGTGAGCGCCATGTGCGTCGAGCCGAGGGCGCCGCCGACGAGGCGGCAGCTCCGGAGGCTGCTCGCATGGCCGGGAAGCGCGTCCTCGAGCTGCACGTCCTCGCGGCGCACGAGGCGGTAGGACGGCATGCCGTCGGCGAGGTGGCGGGTGCCCGAGTCGGTGCTCACGCGCCCGCGCCGTCACCGATCACGGCCGATGCCGCCACCGCCGCGGCCATCCCGTCGCGCCCCGCGCCGCCGTCGCCGACCAGGTCGGCGCCGCGCACGTACATCCGCCCTGCCACCAGCAGCTCCTCCGCGGGGAAGCGCGTGATCACCTCGCAGCCGGTCGCCGTCACGACGACCTCCTCCTCGATCCTCGCCGCCGAGCGGCCGTCGGTCGCGGCGCAGTAGGTCTCGAGTGCGAACACCATGCCTTCCTCGATCCCGACCGGGTGCTCGAGCGAGTGCACACGCGAGATCATCGGCGGCTCGTACAGGCCGACGCCGATGCCGTGCCCGAACTGGAGGCCGAAGCATGTCTCCTCGTCCGGGAAGCCGAGCTCCTTCGCGGCCGGCCAGACCTCTGCGATCTTGTCCGTCGTCATCCCCGGGCGGACGAGGTCGATCGCCGCGTCGAGCCACTCGCGACACCGCTTGTAGGCGTCGAGCTGCGCGGGGCTCACGCCGCCGACGTTGAACGTGCGGTAGTAGCACGTCCGGTAGCCCATGAACGAGTGGATGATGTCGAAGAACGCCTGGTCGCCCGGTCGCAGGAGCCGGTCGGAGAAGACGTGCGGATGCGGGTTGCAGCGGTCGCCCGAGACGGCGTTGACCGCCTCCACCTGCTCCGACCCCATCTCGAACAGCAGCTGGTGTGCGCGCCCGACTATCTCGTGCTCGTACACGCCCGGGCGCAGCATCCGGTAGATCTCCTCGTAGACGGCGTCGACGAGCCCGGCCGACTGATCGAGCAGTGCGATCTCCTGTGCGGTCTTGATCTTGCGGGCCTCGAGCACGACGCGGGAGCCGTCGGTGACGTGCACGCCGGCGCGCTGCAGCGCCTCGAGCGTGAGGAGGTCGGTCATGTCCACGCCGAGCGGCTCGCCGGCGAGCCCGTGCTCGCGCAGCTCGTGCGCGATCCGCTCGCCGAGCCGGTCGGGGATCCCGGTCTCGACGGGCATCGCCCCGCGCATGGGCGCCACGCCGGCGCGGAAGTTCTCGGGCGGGAGCCACGGCGCGAAGAGCTGGTGGTGGCGGGCAGCCGACCCGAAGTCCCAGAGGATCGGGTCCGCACCGCGAGGGAGCAGCGCGAAACGGGCGTTCTTGTCCCGCGCCCACTCGCCGATGTGCGTGCTCGTGACGTAGCGGATGTTGTTCGGGTCGAAGAGGAGCAACGCACCGAGGTCGGACGCCTCGAGCGCCGCCTTCGCCCGGTCGAGGCGCTCCCGGCGGAGGCGCGGGAAGTCGATCCGCTGCTCCCAGTCCACCGCCCGCGTCGCGTCGGGCGAGCCGACGAACCTGCTTCGCATCGTCACCGCAGCACCTCCTGGTCGGACGCGCTCCGCAGATGCGGGAACAGCGCCATGAAGTCGTCGTCGCCGTAGCCCGCCTCGATCGCGGAGCGGACGAGCCCTTGGATCTCGCCCGCCAGCGGCAGCCGCACGCCGACGGCCTCGGCCGCCTCGAGCACGAGGTCGAGGTCCTTCTCCATGAGGCTGGTGGTGAAGGTGGCCGAGTAGTCGTCGCGCAGAAGCGGCTCGGTCTTGTACTTGACGAACGGCGCGCCGGCGGCCGAGTCGCCCATCGTCTCGAGCAGAGCCGCACGCGAGACGCCGGACGCCTCGCCGAGCACGAGCGCCTCGGCCATCAGCTGCGCGAGGCCCGCGATCACGAGGTTGATCGCGAGCTTCACGATCCGCGCCTGCTCGCCGTCGCCGACGTGGTGGATCGTCGGCCCGATCCCGCGCAGCACCTGCTCGGCCCGCTCGAGCGCGGCGCGCGGGCCGGAGACGATGAAGGTCAGGGCGCCGGCGCGCACGACGCCGGGGTTGCCGCTGACCGGCGCGCGGAGATACAGGAGGGACGCCTCCTCGGCCAGCGCGGCGACGCGCGCCGAGGCTCCCGGCGAGACGGTGCTCATGTCGACGAGGACCGTACCCGGCCGCACGGCGGGGGCAACCGACGCCGCGACCGCCTCGAGGGCGCCGTCGTCCGAGAGCGACGTGAGGACGACGTCGGCGGCCGCGGCGAGCTCGGCGGCCGTCCCGGCGACGGCCGCACCTCGGGCGGCGAGGGGCTCGGCCTTTTCGGGGGTGCGGTTGTGCACGACGAGGTCGTCGCCCGCGCCGAGAAGGCGCTCTGCGATCGCAGTGCCCATGTTGCCGAGCCCGATCAACCCCACGGCCGGACGCGGGTCCTGACTGGCGCTCACTGTTCAGTATAAATAAACGACCCGGCGGGGCAGCGTCAAGCGCGGCGGCGGGATGTACAGCGGCACGACACGTGCCGAGCAGCGACGACGGCGCCTCCTCACAGTAGAGGACCGGCAAACGCACCGCTCCACCAGCCGGCACTGCTCGCTGACCGGAACGATGCATGCGAAACCGCCCCACGGCCGTCATCGGCCGCCCAATGGCCCGACTGCGATGTTCGCCGACCTACACTGAGGGCTCCAGCCGACGAGTGGCAAGCCGTGCCCTCTGAAGGCGAGCGATGAAGCCGCACATCGACAGCACTGCGTTCGGCTCGATCACGATCGACGGAACCGTCTTCGAGCACGACGTGGTCATCGGTACGGACGGCCCGGTGACGAAGCGGAAGAAGAAGCTCTCGAAGGCCGTTTACGGCACCTCGCACAGGATCTCGCTTCAAGAAGCCGAGTACCTGTTCGAGCAGGGAGCAAACGCCGGCCGCCTCATCGTCGGCAGCGGCCAGTACGGCAACGTGGAGCTCTCGCCCGAAGCGGCTGCCTACGCAGAACGAAAGAAGTGCCGCGTGCTACTGCTGCCGACACCCGAGGCGATCGACGCCTGGAACAAGGCAGAAGACGAAGTGATCGGCCTCTTTCACGTCACCTGCTGAGCACGTCCTCTGCAATCCGGAAGCAGAGCGCTGCTGTGCTGGGTCTATGCGGCGAACGCGCGCGTGGGTGGGCGGATCCGCGCGGCGACGGCGAGGACGGGCAGTGTGCCGTAGCGCAGGGTGCGGGCGGCGAGCGGTAGCGCGAGTTCGTGCAGTCCCGTCCAGCGCAGCTCGTACTCATCGCGCAGTCGCGGCGGCAGGATCTGTGTCGTCGCGAGCCGGTGCGCGGGCGCGAGAATCCGCAGCGGCACCGGCAGCGGCGCTGCGAGGATGACCGAGGCGACCTCGCGCGCGGGGGGCGTGACGGTGATGGTTCGGCTCGCGAGTTGCGCTTCGAAGTACTCCCGGAAATCGTGGTAGGAGCATGGCAAGACGCGCGCGGGGGTCCCGAACAGCTCGGCAACGGTGTTCATCTCGCGGTGGTACTGCTCCACCTCGGCGCCGGTCAGCGGCGCCACGAACTGCTGGTAGGCGGCGAGCGAGCTGTGCACGAGGGTCGCGTGCACCCACAGCATCAGCTCGGGGTCTGACGCCGAGTAGGGCGTGCCGGCCGGGAAGGTTCCGAGCTGGGTCGCGGTCGTGCCGTGGACACGTTCGTGAGCCCGTCGGACAACGGCGCCGGCCTGCTCGGCCTCGGCCTTGTCTCCGAAGGCGATCAGGTAGAGAGCACGGAGCGTCCCGATCAGCCGACGCCAGAGGTCGCGGTCGTAGCCGGAGTGCTCGACCACCCCGCGGGCGACCAGCGGGTGGGCGACCTGGAGCAGCACCGCGGCACCCCCGCCCAGGAGCGGCGTCAACGGCGAGTTGCCCATCCGGCGGATGACGCTCTCCGGGCCGAAGTAGCCGTCGCCGGCCGTAAGCCGCTCCGCATGTGTCCGCGACCCGCGCGTCGACCCCCGATCCGCAGCACGCACATCCACAGATATAGCTCCTGCCGGCCCCGGCGGCGATCGGCGCCGTTCCCAGGCGGCGTGTTCTCCCCGGCGTCAGTCGACGGTCAGCGGCGGCCCGAGCAGCGTCATGCCGTACTTCTCGAAGACCGCTGCAACGGTGGCGCGGTCCGGGGTTCCGTTTCGGGTGAGCGGGCCGAGCTCCTCGTAGAACTTGTGTCCGCCGCCGGGGGCGTACACGACGACGATCTCGCCCGGGTCGTCTGTCAGGTTGAGGAAGGCGTGGGGGACGCCCGACGGGAGATAGGCGAAGCCGCCTTCCCTGCAGTGGAAGGTCTGGTCACCGATCTGGATCTTGTAGGAGCCCCTGAGGACGTGGATCGTCTCCTCCTGGGTGTGGTGGACGTGAAGCGGCGGCCCGCCCTTCGGAGCGACCTCGACGAGGAAGTAGTCGAGAGCGCCGCCGGTGTCCTCGCCGGTGACCTTGAACACGAGATCTCGCCCGGGGCCGGACTGGAGTCGTAGCCCTTCGTCCGGTTCCAGCACCTTGGGTGCAAGAGATGGCATGTCCTCTCCTCTGACGTGCCGAGGGATCACCCCGGCGATATACTTCACACTCGCAAGTATCGACTATCTACTTCACAGTGTCAAATACCGACGACGACCCGACACGCTGGCTCGAGGAGCTGCCGGAGCCGGATGCCTTCAGCGCGCAGGAGTTCGGCGCCTGGCGTGGATTGATCCGTCTCAGAGAAGCAGTCATGCGCGAGATCGACCGCCGACTCCGTCACGAGGGCCGGGTATCGCTCGCCGACTACGGCGTCCTCATCACGCTCGTCACGGCGCCGGCGCTCAGGCTGCGCATGAGCGAGCTCGGCGCCCGGCGGATGCTCACGCCCAGCGGCATCACCCGCGTCGTCATCCGTCTCGAGGAGCAGGGCCTCGTTCGCCGCGAGCCCGACCCGGCAGACGGGCGCGCGGCATTCGCAGTCCTCACCAAGAACGGCCTCGTAGCCCTTCGACGCGCGCAGGTCGTCCACCATGCCGCCGTACGGGAGCTCTTCGTCGGCCGCCTATCACCCCACGAGCTCGAGCGGCTCGCTCGACTCTTCGACAAGGCCATGCCGGGCGTCGTCACCGCCTCCGTGTGGCCACCGACGGCGACCTCCCTCGAGCCCTAGCGCTTCTCAGTCGGAAAGCATCGGCATCGCCACACCGGGCGTGCGCCCGATGAGCACGGCGCGCGTCACGGCGGAGGGGCCGTACCGGTTGCGGATCTCGTCGAGCGCGGCGTCAAGCAGCGCGCTGTTGTCGAGATCGAGCGGCAGACAGAGCTGGATAGGGAGGTCGTCATCGAGGTTGGCGACCGCGAGGCCGATCAGCGTGAGGCCGCGATGCTCGACCAGCGGGAGCGCGATCGTGAGCAGGCTGCGCGCGGCCGCGAGGACGGTCCGTGTCTGGGCGGTCGGGTACGGAAGGCTGCGTGAGCGGGTCGCCCGCGAGAAGTCGTCGAAGCGCAGCCGCAGGACGACTGTGCGGCCGACGCGTCTTGCCGCGCGCAGGCGCCGGGTGACGCGGTCGACGAGTCCGACGAGCTCCGCGTCGATCTCCTCCGGCGACCTGCGCGACCTGCCGAGCGCGTGCTGCGACCCGATCGAGCGGCGCCTGAGACGCGGACGTACGGGGCGGGGATCACGATTGTTCGCCAGGGCGTGCAGGTGCCGCCCGGCCGCGCGGCCGAGCATCGCCGCCAGCGCAGGTTCGGCGACGCGCGCAAGGTCGCCGACCGTCGCGATGCCGCGGCCGCGAAGCTTCGCCGCCGTCGCCGGCCCGATGCCCCAGACCCGCTCCACCGGTAGCGGGTGCAGAAAGGCCAGCTCGCCCTCAGGCGGCACGACGAGCAGCCCGTCGGGCTTCGCGACCGCGCTGGCCACCTTCGCGAGGAACTTCGTCCGGGCGATGCCCACGGTGACGGGCAGACCGACCCGCTCGCGGGCGGCGCGCCGCAGGCGGACGGCGATCTCGGTGGGCGTCCCTGCCATCCGCTCCATGCCGCGAACGTCGAGGAAGGCCTCGTCGATCGAGAGCCCCTCGACCGACGGCGACGTGTCCTCGAAGAGGGCGTACAGAGCCCTGCTCGCCTCCGCGTAGGCCGCCATCCGGGGCGGGACCACGATCGCCCGCGGGCAGAGCCGGACCGCCAACCTCCCGCTCATCGCCGTACGGACGCCGTACGCCTTGGCCTCATAGCTCGCCGCGAGCACGACACCCCCACCGACGATCACGGGGCGCCCGCGCAACCGAGGATCATCACGCTGCTCGACCGACGCGAAGAAGGCGTCCGCGTCGGCGTGGAGGATCGTCGCCCCGGTCGACAAGAACATATGTTCGCACGACGATCTGACGACCGGCAGAGCCGCAGAATAGGTCTTAGTGCGATGTAATCCACATTTGTGGAAACACCCTGTGGAACGTGAGCGTTGCTGCCGGATGGGCCGTCAGCGAGCGCGCCGGCGGGCGCGCAGCCGGGCGAGGACGAGGAGGCTCGCCAGGGCGGCCAACATCGACCCCGCGATCCCTCCGAGGCGCCTGGCGTCGGCCCGGAGCGCGGCGATCGCCGCGTCGAGCTGCGCCCGCTCGGTGCGGATCTCCTCCCGGATCTGCCCGGCAGTGCGCCGATCATCACCCGCCATCGGTGCCTCCCTTCGCAGCTGCCCGCATGAGCGCGGCGGCGGCACCGGCGAGGCCGCCGACGAGCACGAGCAGGATGCCCGTGACGACCAGGATCGCAAGCCACACTTGGAGCACAGTCGCGAGCGCGGCCGCGACGGTGGCGAGCAGGAAGACCACGAGCAGCGGCGCGAGCAACACCGCCAGCAGCCCAAGCCCCGCGCCGATTCCGAGCCGGGCCGCCTTGCCCTTCAGCTCCACGGTCTTCAGCTCGAGCTCGAGCCTGGCGAGACGAGCCGCGTGCTCGGCGATCTCGCGCGTTCTCTCGATCGGATTCCTCGAGGACTCTCCGGCTGACACGCGGACCTCCCGTCGTCGACGCTTGCCCCGCCCAAGCATCGTGGCGCATCTGGGCGCGCGGTGCACGACGAGTGATGACTGATACTCGTCGGCGAGGTGACTTCGGCCCAGGAGTAGCGACCACGAGCAAGCGCCGGCGGTGCTTACGCCGTGAGCCAGGCAGCCGTGCTCGCCTTCGCGCTGCCCACAGTGCTCCCCGTGCGCAGCACCGCCTCGATGGTCGGCTCCGGCGTCTGGCAGAACAGCTGGTACAAGGACGAGATCGGCTGGCCCGAGCTCGCTAACCAAACCGCACGCGCCTGGAACAGCCTCCCTGCGACCGAGCGCGCCGACCGCGTCGTCCTCGCCGGCAACTACGGCGAAGCCTCGGCACTCGAGTTCTACGGACCCGGCCGCGGCCTGCCGCAGGTGCTGAGCGGAGAGATCTGGCAGCGCGACATCGCAACCAACCCCCTCTACCGAGCCGCATCCGGCACCAGACCGGTCGTCAGTCGATCTCGACGTCGAAGTCCCACGAGACGATGGGCGTGGCTCCTTCGGGTGCCCACCTCAGCCGGCCGTTGCCGGTTGGTAGGACGTCTCTCACGGTGAGCGATACCGTCCGGCCCGGCGTCAGCCGCAGGGGCGGAGAGCCCCCGCCTCTGAGCGACACTCGGGGATGGTGGAGGTGACCCAGCTCGTCGATGATCGTGAACGCCGTCGAGCCGAGCGGGACCACTCCCGAAGCTGCCGCGAAGGTGACGGTGAAGGTGCACGGGCTGGTCGAGGGCAAGGGGAACCGGCCCTCTTCCGGAACCGCCGGTCCGACGGCGGTTGCCAGCACCCGCCCGTGGGCGAGGTGGACGGAGATCGTGTCGCCCTCGACGGCCAGCCAGGGACGTGCAGTGCTCGCCTGGACGACGCGGCCGACGGGGATGGTGGACTTGGGCAGCCAGCTCGGGATCTCGCCGTACCCGCCCGGGGAGCCGCTGAATCGGGTCGAGAACACGGCGGCCGAGGCGGCGAGGGCTATGAGCACGCCGGCGACGGCGAGACGGACGCGGCGGGAGCCGGGCCCGAAGGCCCGGCTCCCCTCGATCCGGTCAACTGGAAGACGGAGGGCCAGTGACCGCCTCAGTGATGGCCGTGCGGGTTGTTGAACACGTCGTCACCAAACGGTGCGAGGCCGGGCTGGGCCGCGTAGCCGAGGTGGCCTTGCCCGTCGAGGCCGTGAGAGGCGTGGTCCACGTTGAAGAGGTCCTCCATCGTGCGCAGCCAGCTGTAGTGGTTGTAGAAGACCCTGCTCACGCTGCCGGGCCTGATGTACGGGCTGATGAGCACGCTCCCCGTGTCGCCGCCGCCGGTGGTGGGGTCGGTGGCGTCGAAGAGCGGGTCGGTCGCCGGCGAGCGCGCGCCGAGCGTGACGCCGCTCACCGCGCCGGTCGTCAGCAGCGGATTGTTCGACGCGTCGACGAGCGTGAACGAGCCGATGTCGACGAAGCCGCCGCTCTGCGAGGGGAGCGTCGCCGTCGTCGGGGTGTCCGTGACCTTGCCGACGAAGGCGCCGGCGGGAATGCCGGTTCCGGTCACAGAGCGACCGGCGTCGGTCGCGACGACCGAGTTGTCGGCGATCGTCGAGCTCCCTGACGCCGCCGTCGCGCCGGCGTCAGTGCGTGCACCCGGAGCGTGACTACCGCCGCCGAGGATGCACGTTCCGACCGGCTGGGCCGGGACCGTCTGTGCGACGCAGGTGCCCGGACGGTCGACGAACGCGTTGTCGCCCGGCCCCGGGTAGAGCTCGTTGCCGCTGACGTCTTTGGCGAGCGGCGTGTTCGGCCCGGTCGGCTCGAAGTGCACCCCGTGGCCGAAGAGCGTCTCGGCGGCCGAGTCGGACGCGATCGACGCCGCCGCGTTGGGTGCGACGACCGTCGAGTTGGCGAAGCTGTTGCCGGTGAAGGTGAAGGGCGGGAAGGCCTCGTCGAAGGTGACGTCGATGAGACCGCCGTCCCTGAAGGCGGGCGACGCCTCGATCTCCGGAATGATGTGCTCGAGGAAGAGGTCGGAGGCGTAGAGGCCACCCGTGAAGTTCACCGGCGGGTTCGGGGTGTTCGGGTCGGAGAATCCTCCGGAGAGGTTGTTTCCGTGGCAGACGGCATCATGAGCGTCGCTGCAGTTGTTCGGCGAGATCCAGCTGAACGCCGGCGTCGTCTTTGCACTCTGCAGGTCGTGGTAGAGGCCGTTCGCGGGGTCGAAGATATTGGCGATGTGTGCTGCGTTGCAGTCGCCGGAGCTCAGCAGCGAGTCGAACCACGGGAACGGGAAATGCTTCGGCACGTACTGGTCGGTCGCGTTCGCGCCGCCCGGGTTGGGGAACGCGGTGCTGCCCGTCGGGCCGGGGGCCGCGAACGGAGCGCCGCAGTACTGGACGCCTGCAGAATGAACCGGCCCGTTCACCGGCGTTTCGGAGTTGCCGAGGTCCTGCGCGTAGCCCTTCCAGCTGACGTGGGCCGCGTCGAGCTGGTTGAAGAGCGTCTGGACGCTCGTCGGATAGACGCACCCGTTGGTGCCGGGTGCGGCGTTGGGGCCCTGGGCGGAGACCAGCTGGCCGTAGTTCGGATTCGTGAAGAGCGAGCCCGAGCTGTCGATGCTGCCCGAGAACTCGTCGAAGAACGGGCAGTCCGCCTGGTCGTCGGGCTGTGTCGCCTGGCCGCTCACCATCGAGATGTAGTTGTCGAGGCTGAAGTGGCCGGTCCCGTAGTAGTTCTTCAGCAGGACGCCCTGGGAGGGCAGCGTCTGCCACAGATACGTGTTGTTGTTCAGGCCGGTGAAGGTCGCGTCGTAGGACTTGTTCTCCAGGATGATCAGCCAGACGTGCTTGATCTTGCCCGGCTCGATGCCGAGGCCGTCCCGGCCGACGGATTGCGGGCCGGGGGGCCCCGCCGCTGACGACGAGCTTGCCGAAACCGTCGCCAGCAGGACGGCTGACAGCGCCAGCGCGCCGACGGTCCCGGCGGTCAGGACCCCTCGGCGCCAGCCTGGCCGGAACGACGGCCGCACAGACTTCCTGCGACCGGGCAACCGTGCTAGCAGGACTGCAGGATCGGCCTTCATCGCCCGCAAGTTCATCTCCCCCTCCTCACTGACGCGTGAACATGGCGCCTGCGATTCTTTGCGTCAGCCAGACACGATGGGCATCGCTTTCGTAAACGAGGCGTGACAGATTGGAGCAACGTACGGATCCGCACCAGCCGCACCCCGAGAGCGGGAATCGTTGTCCGTCAGGCGGCCTCTTCGAGTGCGATCGCTTCGCCGTCGACGCGCTCCGCGCGCGGATGCTGGAGCGGCGCCGAGCGAACGAAGGCGGCGGCGATCACGGCACCGGCGACGAGTAGCCCGGTGAGCGCGTAGAGCGCGGTCTGGAAGCCATGGTCGAGCGCGACGGCGCTCGACGCCGCGACGGTCGCGTGGGCGCGCACGAAACCGCTCGTCGAGGTTGCGGCGATCGTGCTCACGCCGGCAAGCCCGATCGCGCCGCCGATCTGCCGGCTCGTGTTGATCAGCCCGGAGGCCACGCCTGCGTCGGCGCGCTCGACACCGGCCAGGCTGGCGATCGTCACCGGGACAAACGAGAGCCCGAGGCCCGCGCCGCCGAGCACGAAGGCCGGGAAGAGATCCCAGAAGTAGTGCCCGTGCACGGGCAGCCGCGTCAGCAGCGCAAGCGAGACAGCGGAGACGATCAGCCCGGCGGTCAGCGTCGGTCTCACACCCAGCCGGCTGACGATCGCCTGGGCGAGGTTGGAGACGACGACAACGGTGAGCGCGAAGCCGGTGAAGGCGACACCGCTCTGGATCGGCGTGTAGTGGAGGACGTCCTGGAGGTACAGCGTGAGCAGGAAGAACTCGGAGAAGGCGACCGCTCCGACGATCGCCATCGTCGCGTTCGCCGCCGAGAGCGTGCGCATCCGGAAGATCCGCAGCGGCAGCAGAGGCGAAGGCGAGCGGAGCTCGATCGCGACGAACGCGAGCACGAGCGCGGCGGAGCCTGCGAGCAGCCCGATCGTGGGGCTGGAGCCCCAGCCGTGGCTCGTCGCGCGTGTCATCGCGTAGACAAACAGCATCAGCCCGCCCGTGACCGACACGGCCCCGGCGAGGTCGAAGTGGCGATGCGCGAGATCGGCGCGACTCTCGCGCAGGAGAAGTGGCGCGAGCGCGATCGCGGTGACGCCGACCGGGACGTTGATGAAGAAGATCCACGACCAGCCCGCATACGAGGTGAGCAGGCCCCCGAGCAGGACCCCGGCGGCCGCGCCGCCACCCGAGGCGGCGCCGTAGATGCCGAGCGCGAGGTTGCGCTCGCGCCCCTCGGCGAAGGTCGTCATCAGCAGCGAGAGCGCAGCCGGCGCGAGCAGTGCCCCGCCGAGGCCTTGCACGGCGCGGAAGGCGATCAGCGACCCCTCCGACCAGGCGAGCCCGCAGAGGAGCGAGCTCGCGGCAAACAGCGCCAGGCCGGCGACGAACAGGCGCCGGCGCCCGAGCAGGTCGGCGAGCCGGCCGCCGAGCAGCAGCGCGCCGCCGAAGAGGATCGCGTAGGCGGTGATCACCCACTGCAGGCTCGTCTGCGAGAAACCGAGATCGGACTTGATCGAGGGCAGGGCGACGTTCACGATCGCTACGTCGAGGATGACCATGAACTGTGCCGTGACGATCAGTGCCAGTGCGCTCCAGCGCCGCCTGGCTTGCGTGGAAGCGAAACTCACGAGGTTGATCCCCCTAATCGTTGATTTTTACAACGTTATACCAAGCCAACGCTTTGACGCGCTACGCTATTCCCGATGACCAGCGCGAGCCCGCAAGCCTCCCCGGCCTCGCCGCCGCGACTCCCCGCGGAGCTCGTCAGGTCGACCTCGTTCCTGCTCAAGCGACTCGGCTACGCCGCCAAAGAGAGAGCGATCGAAGCCTACGAGCGCACCGGCCTGAGCCCCTACCACCACGCCGTGCTCGCCGTCCTCGACGAGGGCTCCCGCGAGACACAAGGCGCGATCGCGGACGCACTCGGCTACGACCGCGGCCAACTCGTCGGCCTGCTCGACGAGCTCGAGCAGCGCGGCCTCGTCGAGCGCCGCCGCGACCCCAGCGACCGCCGCCGCCACACCGTCCGCCTCACCCCCGAAGGCAAACGAGCGCTCAGCAGACTGCGCGCCCTCGCCCGTCGCCTCGAGGACGACTTCCTCGCCACGCTCGACGACGGCGAGCGCGCACAGCTCTACACGCTGCTCCTCCAACTCGCAGAACAACACCTACCGCAGCGCGCGCGCCCCTAGAGGCGCCGTCGTAGAGCTAGAGCCTCTCGAGTGCCCGCCGGACGAGTACTCGCGCGAGGTGCGCGCGGTACTCGCTGCTGGCGCTGACGTCGGTGGGCGGCATGGTGCCGTCGGCGGCGTGTGCGGCTGCGTCGGCCGGCGAGGCTCCGCTCGCGAGCGCCTCCTCGACGGTCCGCGCCCGCAGCGGCGTCGTCCCCATGCTCGTCAGACCGACCTGCACGCGCCCGTCGACACGGGCCGCAGCAACCCCGACGGTCGCCCAGTCGTGCGCACGCCGCACGTGCTTGAGATATGTCCCCGCGGCCCTGGGCACCCGGATCTCGGTGAGCACCTCCTGGTGTCCGAGCGCGTTCTCGAACGGGCCGGTAAAGAACTCGGCTGCCCGGATCGTCCGCTCGCCGTCCGCTCCGCGCGCGACGAGCTCGGCGTCGAGCGTGAGCAGGATCGTGCCGAGGTCGGAGGCCGGATCGCCGTGGGCGACCGAGCCGCCGATGGTGCCGCGATGGCGCACCTGCGGGTCGCCGATGAGCGCAGCGGCCTCTGCGAGCAGCGCGCAGTGCTGCGCGAGCACCGGATCGCGGACGAGCTCCGCGTGCCGGGTGAGCGCGCCGATTGCGATCCGATCGCCGTTCTCGTGTACGTAGCGCAGGTCGTCGAGCCGGCCGATGTCGACGAGCAACGACGGGCGCGAGAAGCGCAGGCGCATCGCGGGTATGAGCGAGTGTCCGCCCGCGAGGAGCTTCGCGTCCTCGTCGCCGCCGAGCATGGCGACCGCCTCGTCGACCGACCCCGCCAGCTCGTACTCGAAGGCGGCAGCGATCATGCCCCCGCCCTCGCCGCCGCCTGGACGGCGCGGACGATGTTGTGATACCCGGTGCAGCGGCAGAGGTTGCCCTCGAGCCCGAGCCGGATCTCCTCCTCCGACGGGTTCGGGTTCTCCTTCAGCAGCGAGATCGTCGCCATCACGAACCCGGGCGTGCAGTAGCCGCACTGCAGCGCATGCAGCTCGTGGAACGCCTGCTGCACCGGGTGGAGCTCGCGGCCCTGCGAGATGCCCTCGACCGTCGTCACCTCGCAGCCGTCCGCCTGCACCGCGAAGACGGTGCACGACTTCACCGACTCGCCGTCGAGCAGGACCGTGCAGGCCCCGCAGGAGGTCGTGTCGCAGCCGACGTTCGTCCCCTTCAGTCCCAGCTGGTCGCGCAGGAGGTATGCGAGCAGCTGCCGCGGCTCGACGTCCGCGTCGCAGCGCGAGCCGTTCACCGTGAGCGCGATCCTCGTCATGCCTTCGCCTCCTGGAGGGCGCGCCAGACGTTCTCGCCGTTGGCGGGCAGGTCGACGTTGCGCACGCCGAACGGCGCGAGAGCGTCGACGACGGCGTTGTGGACGGCGGGCGTCGCGCCGATCGTCCCCGACTCACCGATCCCCTTCGCCCCGAGCGCGTTCAGGGGGGTCGGCGTCTCCATCTCGACCGCCTCCCACGACGGAAGGTCGGCGGCGGACGGGAATGCATAGCCCACGAAGGTGCCCGTCAAGGGGTTCCCGTCGTCGTCGTAGACGACGTGCTCGTAGAGCGCCTGCGCGACGCCGGTCGCGACGCCGCCGTGCACCTGCCCCTCCGCGATCAGCGGGTTGATCAAGGTGCCCGCGTCGTCGACGGCGACCAACCGCCGCAGCTCGACCCGGCACGTCTCCGTGTCGACCTCGACGACGGCGACGTGCGCGCCGAAGGGAAAGCTCGGGGCGGACTTGAACTCGCGCTCAGCCTTCAGCTCGGCGAGCCGCCCGTCGTCCGACGCGCGCGAGGCGAGGTCGGCCCACGAGATCGCCGTCGAGGGGTCGCCGGCCACGTGCATGCGGCCGAGGGCCGGGTCGAGCACGATGTCGGTCGGGCTCGCCTCGAGGTAGTCGGCGACGAGCCTCTTCGCCTGCTCCACCACGTCGTCGGCCGCGAGCCCGGCGGCCGCCCCGCCGATCTGTGTCGACTTCGACCCGTAGGTTCCAGTGCCCTTGGCGATCTCGTCGGTGTCGCCCTTGTGGACGGTCACCTTCTCGACGGGCAGCCCGAGCCGCTCCGCCGCGATCATCGCGAACGTCGTCTCGTGGCCCTGGCCGTGGGAGAACGAGCCGGTTCGGACGATCGCGCCGCCGTCCGGCGTGATCTCGACCTCGCCGAACTCGGTCTCGTCGACCCCGTTCGTGATCTCGACGTAGGTCGAGATGCCGATCCCGAGCTGCGTCGTGTCGCCCTGCTCGCGGCGGCGCCGCTGCTCGTCGCGCAGCTCGTCGTAGCCGACCGACCGCAGCACCAGGTCGAGCGCGCCCTCGTAGTCGCCCGAGTCGTAGGCTGCGTGGGACGCGGTCGTGTGCGGGAACGCGTCCTTCGCAATGAAGTTCCTCCGCCTGATCTCGGCCGGATCCATCCCGAGCTCGGCCGCGAGCAGATCGAGCGCGCGCTCGATCGTCTGCGAGGCCTCCGGCCGGCCCGCGCCGCGGAACGCAGAGATCGGCGTCGTGTTCGTCACCACCGACCGGCCCTCGAACTCGATCCGCGGGATCGCGTACACGCCGCTTGCCATGAGCGCCGTCAGGTTCGGCAGGAATGCCCCGAGCACCGGGTACGCGCCGGCGTCCTGAAGGGCCGCGAGCCGGTACGCGAGCACCTTGCCCTCGCGCGTCCCCCCGATGGTGAAGTCGAGGCGCTCCGCACGGCCGTGCGGAAGCGCAACCATGCTCTCGCTGCGCGTCTCCGTCCAGCGCACGGGCCGGCCGAGCCGGCGTGCCAGCCAGACGAGCAGCACCTCCTCGACGTTGAGCATCTTCGCCCCGAAGCCGCCGCCGACGTCGGGGGCGACCACGCGGACCTGTGCCGGATCGAGCCCGAACGTCCCCGCGATCACCATCCGGTCCTGGTGCGGCGTCTGCGTCGAGAGCCAGGCGGTGATCCGGCCGTCCGGTCCGACCGCGGCGGCGGCCGAGCGCGGCTCGAGCGGGCACGGCGCCATGCGCTGACTGACGAGCGTGCCCGAGACGACCACGTCGCAGCCGTCGAACAGCTTCTCGTCGTGCTCGGGCGAGCCGGAGCGGGCAGCGACGTTCGTGCCCGCCTCCGGGAAGAGCAGCACCTCGTCCTTCGCGGCCTCGTGCGGGTCGACGACCGCCGGCAGCGGGTCGTAGTCGACGGCGACGAGCTCCGCGGCGTCCACGCCGACGGCGCGGTCGTCGCTGACCACGACCGCGATGATGTCGCCGACGAAGCGGACGCGATCCACGGCGAGGAGCGGGCGGCCCATGCCCGGGTCGAGCCCCGGGAACGGCGGCGGTCCGAACGGCCCGAGCTCCATGTCGGCCGCCGTCAGGATCTGCACGTTCGGGAGGGCCTGGGCGGCCGTCGTGTCGATGCCGGTGATCCGGGCGTGCGCGAGCAGCGAGCGAACGAACGTGACCGCGACGGCACCGTCCAGCGGCAGGTTCTCCACGTAGCGGCCCTCGCCGCGCAGGAACCGCGAGTCCTCCTTGCGGAGAACGCGATGTCCGAGGATGCTCACGGCGGCGAGCCTATCGACCTTTCCCGGAGCCAACAACTGGGTCGGTCGGGAAGACCTCAGTAGTTCGCTGTAGACGCGGTCGGGGCGCCGCCGGATGGCGGCCGTCGCGTGGAGGGGGAGCCTTGCTTCATGGCGGAGCTCCAGGCCTCGGCCGCAGAGCGCGGCCTGCCCGTCCGGCTTCCGGTACGCCCGGGAATGTGGGAACGCACTTTCGCGATCGCGCCCCTGGTGCTGGTCGGGACGAAGGAGGGCGACGGCCACGACTTCGCGCCCAAACACATGGCGATGCCGCTCGGCTGGGAGGGCTTCTACTGCTTCGTGTGCAGCCCGCGGCACGCGACCTACCGCAACGTGAGCGCACATCCGCAGTTCACCGTCAGCGTCCCCCGGCCCGAGCAGGTCATCGAGTCGAGCTTCGCCGCCGGCGGGCGCTTCGCGGACGGCGAGAAGCCCGCGCTCGCCGCGATCGGGACCGCGCAGGCGCAGGTAGTCGACGTTCCCATCGTCGCGGGCTGCACGCTCGCGCTCGAGTGCGAGCTCGAGCGAATCGTCGACGGCTTCGGCCCGAACAGCCTGATCGTCGGCCGCGTCGTCGCCGCGACGGCCGCACGCGACGCGCTGCGCGGCGCCGAGCTGGACGACGCCGACCTCGTCCATCGCCTCGGCCTGCTCGCCTACCTCGCACCGGGCCGCTTTGCAGTCGTCCGCGACAGCTTCGCCTTTCCCTATCCGATCGACTTCCGCCTCTAGCGATGGCCGCACGGATCGCTGGCCGGCTGCTGCTCTGGCTCGACGAGCACCGGGAGGAGATGGTCGCGCTCCTCGAGCGGCTCGTGCAGGCGGAATCGCCCTCGATCGACTTCGGCGCCCAGGAGGCGCCGTTCGGGATCCTCGCTGCCGAGCTCGAACGGATCGACTACGCAGTGCGGCGCGTCCCCGGCGGCGCAGCCGGCGATCACCTCTACGCCCGCCCGCTGCGGCGCCGTCGAGGCGATCCGCGCCAGCTCCTCCTAGGGCACATGGACACCGTGTGGCCGCTCGGTACGCTCGCCCAGATGCCGGTGCGCCGCGAAGGCGGCCTCCTCTTCGGCCCTGGCACGGCGGACATGAAAGGCGGGCTCGTCGAGATGGTCTTCGCGCTTCGCGCGCTGCACGAGCTCGGTCTGCCGCCGCCTGCCACGCCGGTCGTCCTCGTCAACACCGACGAGGAGATCGGCAGCGTCGACTCGACCCCGCTCATCCGGCGGCTCGCGCGCGGCGCCGCACGGGCGTTCGTGCTCGAGTCGGGAGAGGGCGCGGACGGCAGCCTCAAGATCGCCCGCAAGGGTGTCGGTCGCTTCACCGTCACGATCCGCGGGCGGCCGACGCACGCCGGCACCGACCCCGAGCGGGGCGTGAGCGCGATCCTCGAGCTCTCACATCAGGTGCAACGACTCTTCGCGTTGAACGACCCGGCCCACGGCGTCACCGTGAACGTCGGCACGATCGACGGCGGGCTGCGGCCGAACGTGGTCGCTCCCGCTGCAACGGCGATCGTCGACGTGCGTGTCCCCACGACTGCCGCCGCTCGCGAGATCGAGCAGGCGCTGCGTGACCTCACGCCCGTGCTCGAGGGCGCGACCGTCGAGGTGGAGGGCGGACTCCGTCGCCCGCCGATGGAGCCGCTGCCGCGTAACCGCTCACTCCTCGCCGCAGCGAAGCGTCTCGCCCACGAGCTCGGCGTCGTCGTCGAGGACGCCGGCCTCGTCGGCGGCGGCTCCGATGCGAACACGACGAGCGTCTACACCGCCACGCTCGACGGGCTCGGGCCTATCGGCGAGAGCTCGCACGCGATCGACGAGCGCGTCGACACGACGCGATTGCCCGAACGAACGGCGCTTCTTTGCCTGCTGCTGCTCGAGCCGCCCGACCACCCGGGTATTGCACGCCCGCCGTGCCGCAGCGTCGCGGAGCAGCGTGCGCCGGCATCGACGCGCGTCGCCGTGATCGGCACGGAGGCGAGCGGCACCAACGTGGAGATCGTCGCGGAGTGGCGCGCTCTCGGCATCGATGCCGTGCTCGTGGACGAGACCGCGGCCCTGGCGGGCCTGCGGCCGACGGACGTCGTGCTCGGCCGCCTCGACATCCTCCCGACGATGGAGAGCGTCGAGCCGGGGCTCCTCGAGCTGCTCCTGCTCGAGCGGCGAGGCTACCGCGTGCTGAATCCGGCTTCCGCGCTGGCCGCCGCACACGACAAGCTCCTCACGGCCCGGCTGCTGGCCCGCGCCGCCGTGCCCCATCCGCGCACCGAGCACCTCCACCGCCGCAACGTTCCC
>Ga0335070_10000823_pt1 | contig 35598 bp, 39 predicted proteins | sample Lox_Sample_13_FD_206722 | JGI IMG/M metagenome (GOLD analysis project Ga0335070, IMG submission 206722) | Soil microbial communities from Loxahatchee National Wildlife Refuge, Florida, United States - Lox_Sample_1.3 | ecosystem: Environmental > Terrestrial > Soil > Wetlands | place: USA... | reverse complement strand
GCCTGTTGGTGTTCTTCAGCGCCTCGGCATCGAGCGTCTTCAATCCGCCGGCTTCGCCGAGACTCGCCACCTCGACGAACGGCCGCCCCTTGTAGGCGTCCGCGAGTACGGCGTGGATGTCCTTGGCGCTCGGCGCCGTCCTCAGCGACCAGAGCTGCAACGGCACCTCCACGATCATGCCGCGATAGTAGCGGCCGACATAAGGCGCAAAAATTGGCGGGTGCGTGAGCCCTGCCCGCTCGGTCATCTCCGGCACGTGCTTGTGCGCGAGCTGTAGCGCATAGGCGCGCGACACCGTCTCGACATAGACGGGCGAGTCCTTCTTCTCGAACTCCTCGATCATCGCCTTGCCGCCGCCCGAATAACCCGAAACGGCGTTCACGCTGAACGGCGCATTGCCCTGCAACAGGCCGTCTGCGATCAGCGGCCTCAAAAGCGCGATGAACCCGGTCGGATAACAGCCGGGATTGGACACGCGTTTTGAAGCCGCGATCTTCGCACGCTGCTCCTTGTCCATTTCGGCGAAGCCATAGGTCCAACCATCGGCCACGCGATGGGCGGTCGACGCATCGATCACGCGCACTTCCGGGTTCTCGATCATGGCGACGGCTTGCCGCGCCGCATCGTCCGGCAGACACAAAATAACGACATCGGCCTCGTTCAGCGCCCGCTTGCGCGCGGCCGCGTCTTTGCGCGAGGCGTCGTCCAGCGTCACCACTTGGAGATCGCGGCGGGCGCCCAGCCGCTCGTGGATTTCCAATCCTGTCGTCCCGGCCGCGCCGTCGATAAAGATTCTTGCCGTCACATCACGCTCCGCTCGCCCAAACCTGACCGTTTGCTTGACTCGCTTTGAACCACACTTTTAGCTCTTTGCCATCGGCGACTCCCTCGTTCTGGGGTTCGCGGGAAAGCCGCCGTGACGGCGCGCCCGCGCGTCGTCCGCACCTCCCGCGAATGGCAAAGGGCGCAGGCGAACACCTGCGGGGAGAGGCATGTATGGATAATCTCGATTTCAACAAGCTCTGGCAGAACTGGCTGGACACGATCACCAAACATTATGTTGATTTCAACGGACGCGTTGATCGCATGCAGTTCTGGTATTTCGTGCTGGTGAACGTGCTGATCGCCCTCGCGGTCGCGATCGTGGCGAGCATCATCTGGGCACCGGCCCTTTCCCGGCTTTACAGCCTTGCGGTGCTTTTGCCTTCCATGGGCATGGGCGTCCGCCGGCTGCACGATACGGGCAAGCCGGGTATCTGGATATTGATCGGCTTCATCCCCTGGGGACTGATACTCGTATTCGGCATGTTCATGCTGATGGGCGGCATGTTCGGTATGATGGCGATCTTGTTTGTCCTGATGCCGATCCTCGGCCTGGCCAGCCTCGCGGCAGCCTGCGTGCTGATCTATCTCTGGATCCAGCCCGGTCAGCCGGAAGCCAACCAATACGGTCCCGTTCCGCCGGTCTTCGAGCCAGGGGCACCAAAACCGGCGGTGTAGAACCGTTTCGCCGTAGCGATTAGCGCTTCGAGAACTGGAAGCTGCGGCGTGCTTTGGGGCGGCCGTACTTCTTGCGTTCGACGGCGCGCGGGTCGCGGGTGAGGAAACCACCCGGCTTGAGCGCCGCACGCAGCGCGGGCTCATAAGCGACGAGCGCACGGCTGATGCCGTGGCGCACCGCACCGGCCTGACCGGAAAGGCCACCGCCTCGAACCGTCACCGTGATGTCGAACTGACCGTCGCGGTTGGCCGCGATCAGCGGTTGGCGAAGGATCATGCGCAGCACGGGGCGGGCGAAGTAGATCTTCTCTTCCTTGCCGTTGACCGTGATGGTGCCGCGGCCGGGGCGGATCCACACGCGCGCGACCGCATCCTTGCGGCGGCCGGTGGCATAAGCGCGGCCCTTGGCATCGCGATTGGGCTGGGTTGCTTGCCCACTCTGCTCCTCGGCGGATTTCGCCTTGATGAGCGTGGATTTCAGATCGCTGAATGTATCGGCCATGGGTTAGCCCGCCTTGCGATAGTTGGAATTCTTGGGATTGAGCGCAGCCACATCGAGCTTCGTGGGCTGTTGTGCATCGTGCGGATGCTCGCCACCTGCATAAACGCGCAGGTTGCCCATCTGCGTGCGGCCGAGCGTTCCGCGCGGAAGCATGCGTTCCACGGCCTTCTCGACGATACGCTCCGGGAATTTGCCCGCCATGATGGCGCCAGCCGTGCGTTCCTTGATGCCGCCGATATAGCCGGTGTGGTGGTAGTACACCTTCTTCTTCAGCTTCTGGCCCGTCAGCAGCACCTTCGCCGCGTTGATGACGATGACGTTGTCGCCGCAATCCATGTGGGGCGTGAACGTCGCCTTGTGCTTGCCGCGCAGGCGCATGGCGATGACCGTGGCGAGGCGGCCGACGACAAGCCCTTCGGCGTCGATCAGGATCCACTTCTTCTCGATCTCGGACGCTTTGGCCGAGTAGGTTTTCATGTGCGTATATCCATTCGGAAAAGAGCGCGGCTGAATAAGGGGCTTAAGAGGCGCTGTCAACCGATATGCACCGGAAAACCGCAATTTCGCGGCACTTTCTTGATGCGGTATTATAATACCGTTATTTGCTGGCGACGTTACACTTGACATACCCATCTACAAGAACTAGATTGGAGTCAAGGAGATAAGCCATGGCCAAGTCGGTTTTAAACGCCGCCCATTTTCAGGATGAAGCCGCCGCTTTCGCGTATGTGGAAGCGGCCCTTTGGCCTAATGGCCCCGTCTGCCCGTTCTGTGGCGAGAAAGAACGCATTGGAGAGCTAAAAGGCGCGACCACCCGTCCGGGCCTGCGCAAGTGCTACGCCTGTCGGAAGCCCTTTACCGTGCGGATCGGAAGCATTTTCGAGTCCTCCCATTTGGCCCTGCACCTTTGGCTCCAAGTCATTCACCTGATGTGCGCCTCAAAGAAGGGCATCAGCACCCGCCAAATCCAGCGGATGCTCCAATGCTCCATGAAGACGGCTTGGTTCGTCGGCCATCGGGTTCGCCACGTCATGTCTCCCACCGCTTCTGAGCCCCCTCTGGGTGGACGCGGAAAGGTGGTCGAAGCGGACGAGACCTATATCGGGACCGCCGAAGGCAAGCGGGGGAAGCGCCCATGGGGCGGCATGGGTCACAAGATGAAGATCATGAGCCTTGTGGAGCGGGACGGGAAAGTTCGTTCCCAGAAGATCAAGGACGCCACCAAGCTGACTGCTCAGGATGTGCTCAAGGCGAACGTGCATCCGGAAAGTATCCTGCACACTGATGGTTCCCAGATTTATCGCGGGACTGGCATGACCAAGAAGCACGAGTTTGTCGATCACCAGCTTGGCTATGTTGGAATGGGCCAGAATGGCCGTAAGGTTCACACCAATACGCTGGAGGGCTTTTTCTCAGTTTTCAAAAGAGGAATGGTCGGCGTTTATCAACACGCCAGCGAAGCCCACCTAGATAAATACCTGCATGAGTTCGATTTCCGCGCCAACCATCGCGAGAAATTCGGTATCAATGACGTGAGCCGTGCCGAGATTGCTTTAAAGGCTGCTACGGGTAAGCGGCTCACCTACGAAACAACTCGTTCAGCCAAGAACGCTTAAGCAGAAAACCGCTCATTTCATCCGCTGGCGCAGGGCGAAGGGCTATCCCGTTGCGCCATTTAAGCGTCAATTCTGGGGGAAGAAAGCATGGAAGCAAAAGCCCCGGAAATGACTCTCCGGGGCTTCGCCTTTATCCTAGCTGTACCACCAGACTAGGAGTTTTCATGGCCGAGGAGCGAGTGTTTCGCGCTGAAAATATTGACGTACATCTGACAGAAGACGGGAAAACAGCCATTTTGACTGTTGTGAATTTTTCGGAAGGCATAACGGTTGTTTTGCCTCGGATTCAGTTGGGTGCGTTGGGAAACCGTATCGCTGCCTTGTGCGCTGAATTTCCTTTTCCACCTCTGCGTCAGTGAGCGGAACATGATTGGGATCAGCGCCGCCCAGACGCTCTATGATCGCTCTGCATTCCTCTGGCGTGAACGAAGATTTGTACCGAAATCCTCTATTCTTTTTTTTCGGTATCAATGACATGGCGCAATCCTTCATCTAGTTTTTCACCAGACGGCGCGCGCTGTCATGAATGACGTGGCGGGGTGGCACCCCCGCCTGTCAATTCAATCTATCAGAAATTCCAATCGGTCGGTAGCAGCTAGGTTCTTCGCGCTGCAAATTAGAAACGACTTCCACTTGTGAAACGGGGTGATTGGCAATTTGCATCGAATACGGACACAGTTTCTCAATTACCTCATATCCTTGCGATTTCATGCAAAGTTCCGTCATCTCAGCAATGTCCGCGAATTGATCGCCGTCTTTATCGTGGATCGCGGCAAACTTGGTGGCGTCTAACTGACATGATGCCTCCAATTGTTTTGTTGATTTAGGCAAACATCCGGCGAGTGCCGTTGCGGTTAAGACGAGAACTAGAGCGCGCCACATTTCAGTTCTCACTCGTTCCGCTATAGCCCTTGCGAGCCATACAACGCTCAATCATGGGGTTTATTTGGCTCGCGGGTATTTCCTTGTTGTCAGCGTTCAATCCCCCAGCCACAGCCCCTCCAACCGCCCCTAAACCAGCGCCGCCTGCCAGAAGCGCCAAGCCGTGGCCCGGGGTTTTCCGCGAGTCGAAATACGCGTCCATCGTTTCTTGCTTACAGGCTTTATGCCCCGGACCGGCATGAGTGCCGATCTGGTCGGAATATGCTATGTGGGGACATGCCGCGCAAATCAGCGAAACGTCCCAAGCCGAAACTGACCGCCGCCGAACGTCACGAACGGTTCGTGGCCATGGCGAAGGAAGTCGGGGCCTCCGAAAGCTCCAAAGCCTTTGACAAGGCTTTTAAGGTCGTCACACAGCCAAAACGCCCCTGAACCCGTTGCCGGATTCAGGGGATTCGGCTACAAAAGTCAGCGCTATGTCGCGCCGTCCGCGTACAGCACAGAGCACCTCTCGATCTTCGGTCTCCACCGATTTAGAGCTTCGAAACACCGCCCTGATCCGGCGGTGTTTTCATTTGTGCCTGACGGGAAATTTGCGGTCCAAATCGGCGGGTAATTCGCGGCCATTTCGCGGCGTTTTTGCGCAAGCATTGAAATCAAAGGGAAATTTCGTCCGTATTTCGCGGGAAGCAGGAGTTATTTCGCGGACTGTGTTTTTCGGCCCCGTTTCTTTTCTCCCCTCAGACGGCGAATTGCTTCCCGCGAAACGGATTTGCCGGGGAAACAGCCCTGCGCCGAGGTGACAGCGGTTGCTTCGGTGTCGGCGCTGTCGGGGAAGGCGATCTGATACGCCTCGAACCAAGCCTTCAACGCGGCTTGCGAAACTGTGGGGCCTTTCGTTTCGGGAGGAAGGTCAGCGGTTGGCGTCGTCGTTTCTTTGGGCAAAAGCTCTTTGCGCCAATCGGGATGAAAACGAACACCAAAGTAAATGACGGTGTTGGGGGCTTCGTTAAGCCGCGAGGGAGTAGCAGTGTGTTTGAAGTCTCCAGAACGCCATACATCATCCCGATCATTGTAGGGATTGTTGGCCAAGACGCCCCATAATTCCTTCACGACTGGGATCGGCGCGCGCTTTAGTGTCTCTGAATGTGGGCCACGCTGGGCACCGGCATGAGTGGCATAGGCGGCGATGATGCCATGCCTGAGGCGTTCTAAAATGGTCTGCCTAGCAGACGAGGGGCTTCCCATATGCTTGCTGACTGCATCCAAAACCTCTTTTGGAGTCGCCCACGTCTCGATTTCTTCCTTTGTAGGTTTTCCAGCCATGCCGCCCCGAATCTAGGAGGCGAAATCTATACTTAGCGGCTGGGTATGGGAAGTGTATCATCGCCTATTTGCTATCGAACGCCCGCCAAAGCGCTGTAAGATACAGGCGTCCGGGTTTGATCGGGTCGCGGAGATGGGGGATACCCCACCCCTCCCCCCGATTCAAAAAACCCGAAAACAACCTCAGAGCGTTTTCCAAAGAGAAACAAAGGCTTGAACATGAACGCCCCTGCCAGCGAACCGCTTGTCCTCTCCCGCCGCGAAGGAAATGTGCTGCGCCTGACCCTCAATCGGGCCAAAGCGCGCAACGCGCTCAGCGCCGGATTGATGGGTGCGCTGCAGACCGCGCTGGACGAAGCCGCTACCGACAAGTCGGTTCGGGCGATCATCATTGCCGCCGAGGGCCCCGCCTTCTCCTCCGGCCACGACCTCAAGGAACTCACCGCGCACCGGCAGGATTCCGACAAAGGCAAAAAGGCTTACGCGGATATCTTCGCGCAATGCTCGAAGCTGATGCAAACCATCGTGCGCCACCCCAAGCCCATCATCGCGCAGGTGCAGGGCATCGCCACCGCCGCCGGTTGCCAGTTGGTGGCAAGCTGCGATCTGGCCGTCGCCTCCACCGAAGCCCGCTTCGCCACGCCGGGCGTGAACATCGGCCTGTTCTGCTCTACCCCCATGGTCGCGATCTCGCGCAACGTGCCGCGCAAGCAAACCATGGAGATGCTGCTGACGGGCCGGATGGTGCCGCCGGAGGAAGCCGTTCGAATCGGCCTAATCAACAAAGTGGTGCATCAGGACGCGCTGGATGCCGAGACGAGCGCGCTCGCCGCCCTCGTCGCCTCCAAGCCGGGCCGGACTGTGAAGATCGGCAAGGAGGCGTTCTACCGCCAGCTCGAAATGGGCCTGAGTGACGCCTACGATTACGCCTCACGTGTGATGACCGAGAACATGCTGGAAGCCGAAGCCGAGGAAGGCATCTGCGCCTTCGTGGAAAAGCGCGATCCGAAATGGCCGGAATGATCAATCCCCGTACCCCCACTTGTCATGGCCCGCGAATGCGGGCCACCCAGTTGGGTTCTGCACAATGCAAATTTGCACGCGGAGACGCGGAGAACGCGGGGTTGAGCTTATCCTCCGCGTACTCCGCGTCTCCGCGTGAATCATTTAGCAAATGTCACCTGGATGGCCCGCATTCGCGGGCCATGACAGTGAGGGTTTAAAATAGACATGCCCACCTATTCCGACGACCTCATCAAATCGATCCTGCGTTCCACCAAGACCATTGCGATGGTGGGCGCGAGCGGCAACGAAATGCGGCCGAGCTATTTCGCGATGAAATATCTGCTCGACAAAGGCTTCGTCATTCACCCGATCAACCCCGGCATGGCGGGCAAGAAGATTCTCGGTCAAACCGTCTATCACTCGCTGAAAGATGTGCCCGCGCCCGTCGACATGGTGGATATCTTCCGCACCGCCGATGTCGCGCCCGCCATCGTCCACGAAGCGATCCAGGAAAAAGACCGTCTCGGCATCAAGACCATTTGGATGCAGTTGGGCATCATCAGCCACGAGGCGGAGGAAAAAGCGCGCGCCGCCGGTCTCAACGTCATCATGGATCGTTGCCCGAAGATCGAATATGGCCGCCACTCCGGCGAGATCGGCTGGATGGGCGTCAACCGCCGCGTGATCGACAATCGCAAACCGCTTTTGTTCAGCAAGGGCGGTTCGCTGAAACGGGGGATGTGATGCTGAAGATCTGGGGACGCGCGAACTCGATCAACGTGCAAAAGGCGATGTGGGCCGTCGGCGAAACTGGCGTCGCGCATCAACGCATCGACGCCGGTATGCAATATGGCGGACTGCAGACGCCCGAATTCCGTGCGATGAATCCCAACACGCGCGTTCCAGTGATCGATGACGACGGCGTGGTCGTCTGGGAATCCCATTCGATCGTGCGCTACATCGCGGCAAAATACGGCAAGGGCACGCTGTGGGCGGAAGACCCCGCCGAGCGCGCCAAGGCAGATATGTGGATCGACTGGACCCTGGCCGATCTGCAGAACGCTTTCATGGGCGCTTTCGCCGGGTTTTGGCGCACGCCGGAAAACCAGCGCAACATGAACATGGTCCGCAACGCCTGGATGCGCACCAACACCCTGCTCCAGCTCATGGACCAGCATCTGGCTGGAAAGAAATTCCTCGCGGGCGATAGCTTCACGATGGGCGACATTCCCGCGGGCACGCAGATGTTTCGCTATTACGAATTGCCGATCTCGCTGGACCGCCCGAAAATGCCGAATGTGGAAGGCTGGTATGCGCGGTTGAAAGATCGACCCGCCTATCGCGAACATGTCATGGTTTCGTTCCAGGATCTGAAGGGGCGCTGAAGGAGAAGACGATGAGCGATTATGGTTTCGATACGCTGGCCATCCACGCAGGTGCCCAGCCCGACCCTGCAACGGGTGCGCGCGCCACGCCGATCTATCAGACGACGTCCTACGTCTTCGAGAACGCCGATCACGCAGCCGCGCTGTTCAATCTTCAGGTGTTCGGCAACATCTATACGCGCATCATGAATCCCACCAACGCGGTGCTCGAAGAACGCATTGCCGCGCTGGAGAACGGACGTGCTGCGCTCGCGGTCGCTTCGGGCCACGCAGCCCAGTTCATCGCGCTCTACATCCTGATGGGTCCGGGCGACGAATTGGTCGCTGCGCGCCAGCTTTACGGCGGCTCGCTCAACCAGTTCGGTCAGGGCATCAAGAAATTCGACTGGCATGTGAACTGGGCGGACGCGACCGATCCGCAATCCTTCAAGCGCGCGATCACGCCGAAGACCAAGGCGATCTTCATCGAAAGCATCGCCAATCCCGGCGGGTTGATCGTGGACATCGAAGCGATTGCGGCCATCGCGCACGAGGCGGGCGTGCCGCTGATCGTGGATAACACTTTCGCCTCTCCCTATCTCATCCGTCCCATCGAATGGGGCGCGGACATCGTTCTGCATTCCGCCACCAAATTCCTCGGCGGTCATGGCAATTCGATTGGCGGATTGATCGTCGACAGCGGCAAGTTCGATTGGGGCAAGGGTGGAAAATTCCCGACGCTCTCGGAAGGCAACGCTTCGTACCACGGCATGAAGCTGTGGGAGACGTTCGGCGACATGGCGTTTGCCATCGCCTGCCGCGTGCTCGCGCTGCGCGATTTCGGCCCCGCACTCGCGCCGATGAACGCGTTTCTAATCCTGCAAGGCATCGAAACCCTCCCCCTTCGCATGCAACGCCATTGCGACAACGCGCTGAAAGTCGCGCAATGGCTCAGCAAACATCCGAAGGTGTCGTGGGTGAACTATGCGGGCCTCGAAGACAATCCGAGCTACGGCCTGCACAGAACCTATTGTCCCAAAGGCGCTGGCGCGGTTTTCACCTTCGGCCTGAAAGGCGGCTACGACGCGGGCGTCAATCTGGTGAACAACGTGCAGCTGTTCAGCCATCTCGCCAATGTCGGCGACGTGCGCAGCCTTGTCATCCATCCCGCTTCAACGACACATCGTCAGCTCGAGCCGGAAGAGCGCAAAGCTGCAGGTGCGGGCGATGACACGGTTCGCCTCTCCATCGGCATCGAAAGTGTGGAAGATATTATCGCCGATCTGGATCAGGCGCTGAACGCATAAAGCGCATTTCGAACGCATGCCACACGGCGGCGGAAAACAAAGCCGCCGCCGTGATCTGATGCAAAGCCGAAAGCGCGATCGGCGCTTGGTGTAGCAATGTAAGAATACCAAGCACAATCTGAAACGCCGTGAGCGTAAGCAGAACATGCTCGGTCTTTCGCGTCCAACCGGAGAATTTGTTTCCGACAATCCAGATCGCAATCACCAACAGCGCAATCAGATAAGCACCAATGCGGTGATCGAACTGCGCAAGGCCAGCGTTCTCAAAGATGTTGATCCACCAGGGCTGCGCGTAGAACGCGCCTTCCGGAAACACGCGCCCATCCATCGACGGCCATGTGTTGTAGATGAGGCCTGCGTGCAATCCCGCAACCAGCGCGCCTAACAGCATCTGCAGATACACAAGTCCAATCAACGCAAATGCCATTCGCGCCGGCCGCTTCTGCGCCGTCGTCCCGCGCAGATATTCCAGCGCCACCCAGATTATCGCGCCCAACAGGATGATTGCCACACCAAGATGCGCCGCCAAACGGTATTGCGAGACCGACACGCGCGTCTCCAATCCGCTTGCCACCATCCACCAGCCGACCACGCCTTGCAGCCCGCCCAGCACAAACAGCACGACCATCCGCGGAATATCACGTCGCCCGATCGCGCCGCGCCACACGAACCACAGAAACGGCAACAGGAATGCAAATCCGATGAACCGACCAAGGAAACGGTGCGTCCATTCCCACCAATAGATCGCCTTGAACTGATCCAGTGTCATCCCCCGGTTCTCCAGTTGGTATTGCGGGATTTGTTGGTAGAGCGAGAACTCGTGCTGCCACGCCGGTTCGGACATCGGCGGCACAACGCCGGTGACCGGCTTCCATTGCGTGATGGAAAGCCCCGATCCTGTCAGCCGTGTCAGCCCGCCGACCACGACCATGGCCGCGATCAATGCGGCGACACACAACAGCCAGATGCCTACAGCTTTGCGTTGCGCGACCGGGTTTGTCATGCCGCTGTGATAGAATCTTCTATCGCCCAACGCACCTGCGGCCTAGTGCCCGATGCGCGGGAACAGAGTATAATTTGGTCGCTTTTCGGGGATGGGAGCAACCGATGAAAGTATTGGCTGCCGGTATAGCATTCGTTCTGGGAATGGGAACCGCTTACGCGGCCGACAACATGCCGGACATGCCCGGCATGGCAATGCCCATGACGCCGCCCGGCCCCGCCGTCTACATGGGCGAGAGCGAAAGGCCCGGCGCGCCGACCTTCGCCAATCTGGGTTCGCATACCCACAAGATCAGCACGAAGAGTGCGCAAGCGCAGAGATATTTCGATCAGGGCGTGAACCTCTTGTTCGGCTTCAATCACGCCGAAGCCATCCGCTCTTTCCGTGAGGCCGCACGTCTAGATCCACATTGCGCAATATGCTGGTGGGGCGTGGCATTCGCCTACGGCTCCAACATCAATCTGCCCATGCAGCCGGACGCGATCAAACCTGCCTGGGATGCTATGCAGAAGGCGCAAGGATTGAAGCGGTACGCCTCCAAGGAAGAACGCGATTGGATCGATGCGCTGAGCGCCCGCTATTCGAGCAGCCCCAACGCAGACCGCGCCCTTCTTGATGCTGCCTACGCACGCGCAATGGGCGATCTCGCAAAGAAATATCCCAACGATCTCGACGCCTCAGTCTTCTATGCCGAAGCGATGATGGACACACAGCCTTGGGACTATTGGCAATCCGATGCCACAACGCCGAAGGGGCACGGTGCGGAGATTGTTGCCACGTTGGAGAGCGTCATCAAACGCTCCCCCAATCATCCCGGCGCCCTGCACCTTTACATCCACGCCGTCGAAGCCTCGACCACGCCGGAACGCGCTGAAGCCGCTGCCGACAGATTGGCAACGCTGATGCCAGATGCGGGGCATATCGTGCACATGCCTTCGCATATCTATTATCGCGTCGGCCGCTATCGCGACGCTTATCACGCCAACGAATTGGCGGCGCAGGTGGACGAGCAATATATCGCCGCCTGCAAGGCGCAGGGCTTTTATCCGCTCGGTTATTATGGCCACAACATCCACTTCCTCTGGACGTCGGCAGAAATGGAGGGGCGCTATCAGGCCGCGCTGGATGCATCGCGTCGCCTTCTAAAGGCAACCGAGGTTGAAAAGGTGGCGGCGCACCTTCCGCAGGGCCAGCTCTACATCTTTACGCCGGTCGCGACGTATCTGCGGTTTGGTAAGTGGAACGAGATTCTGGCCGAACCAATGCCTTCGCCCGATCTGAAACTCGATACCGCGATGGCCTTGCTTGCGCGCGGTTTCGCTTACGCCAATACGGGTGACATGGCGAAAGCCAAAGAAGCGCGCGACCGGATCGAAGAACTCTACAAGGACGGAATGCCGGAACTGGAAGCCGCGGCCATACCCGGAGCGCAGATGGCGCAAGTGGCGCTGTATGAGGTTGACGGCGAGATCGCACGCAAGAGCGGCAATCTCGACGATGCGATCATGTATTTCCGCAAAGCGCAGGTGGCCGAACTCAACCTGCCCTACACAGAACCCGCCTATTGGCACCAGCCGGTGTCGCATCTCCTCGGCGCGGCCCTGCTGGATGCCGGCAAGCCCGCCGAAGCCGAAGAGGTCTACCGCAAGAGCCTGATGCACTACCGCCGTGACGGCTGGGCTCTTTACGGCCTGGTGCTCGCGCTCAAGGCCCAAGGTAAGACTGATGAGGCCGCAACCGCACAAAAAGACTTCGACAGCGCCTGGCAGTTTGCCGACGTGAAGCTGGCTTCCTCGCGGTTCTGAGCCGCGGCCTTTTCGCGATCCCCTCTTGCCTTGGGGCAGACCACGGGGAAGACTGACAAAAAATCAGGCCCATTCGAGGAATCGCCATGTCCCTGCACACGCCGCTCTGCGACCTGCTGAATATAAAATACCCCATCCTGCTTGCTGGCATGGGCGGGGTGTCGTTCGCCGAGCTTTGTGCCGCCGTCTCCAATGCTGGCGGCTTCGGTACGCTGGGCATGGCCGGGCGCTCCACTGCCGAACTCAAGGAGCAGATCGCCAAGACCCGCGATCTCACCGACAAACCGTTCGGCGTGGACCTTCTGGCTGCCGTGCCGGAATCGCTTGAGAAAGCAGCGGACGCAATCATCGAGGACGGCGCGGCCGCTTTCATTTCCGGTCTCGGCGTTCCGCCTCCGCATCTGGTGAAGAAGTTTCACGACGCAGGCCTCAAGGTGATGAACGTGTCAGGCACGGTTCGTCATGCGATTGCAGCGCAAGCAGGCGGGCTCGACGCCGTCGTGGCGCAAGGCACCGAAGCTGGCGGACACACGGGCCGCATCGCAGGCATGGCGCTGATCCCGCAGGTGGTCGATGCGGTAAAGATTCCAGTTGTTGCTGCCGGTTCCATTGTCGATGGCCGTGGTTTGGCGGCGGCATTGGCGTTGGGTGCCCAGGGCGCGTGGATAGGAACGCGCTTCATTGCGACGAACGAAGCGCATGCGGGCGCGATGTACAAAAGCGTCATCGTCGATGCGAGCGACGAAGATACCATCGTCACGCGCTGCTATTCCGGCAAGCCGATGCGCGTGTTCAAGAACCCTTACGTGGCGGACTGGGAGCGCCGTCCGCAGGACATTCAGGCATTTCCGATGCAGGCCATGATGTCCCATCAGGCCGGCGTAATGGGCGGCATTGGCGGACAGATCGAGGGATTGGATCGCGATAGATCCGCCTTCGCCATGGGGCAAGGTGCGGGGGCCGTCGAGGCTGTGGTACCGGCAGGCGATGTCGTGCGTCAGATGGTGGCCGAAGCCGAAGAGGTGATCGCCAATATCTCGCGCTTTGCGAAGGCTTCCTGATTAGGCGAGTTGTGCGCGGATCAGGTTTCCGAGCACCGCGAGACCGAACAGCGTGATCGCCGCGCCCATGGCGTGGTTTATCCACTTCATCGCGCGATCGTCGATGTTCTTGTGAAACAGGCCGACGATCGTGGTGATGGTGAACCACCACGCGATTGAGCCGCCTGCCACGCCGCCCACCAGAACAGCCGCTTCGGCAAACCGCGGCTTTTCGCCAATTAGACTTCCCAAGCCCGCGAACAGCGCCGCAAACCCGAACAAGGTCGCCGGATTGGTGATTGTCAGGGCAAACGTGGAAACGATGGCCCCGATAAGAGTCGAAGCGCCGGTATCCGAACGCTTCACCTGATCGAGCTCCCGTTTTTTCGGTTGGGCAAAAAACGTGTGCACGCCGAACCCGACCAGCATCAAGCCACCGATGATCTGCAAAGGGACATAGAAACCCTTGATGAGCTGGGCGATGGCGGTGAGACCGAAGGCCGTCACGATGCCGAAGACGGAATCACCCAACGCCGCGCCCAACCCGGAAAGGAACCCGTTGAGCGGGCCGAACGCCAGCGTGCGGCGGATGCAAATGAGATTCACCGGGCCGATAGGCGCCGCCACGATGATTCCGATAGCGAGGCCCGAGAGAATCAGGAGTGCGTAATCGATCATGGCCCCCGCCTAGCCGCTTCCGGCCCTCAGATCAAATCGCGACCGTCAAATCTCGACCACCAGCCTGCCGCGGACCTTGCCCGCCAGAATGTCCTCCGCCGCCTTGCGAACGCCCGAAAGCGGGATTGTTTGCGTCATAGCCGCGAGTTTCTCAATGTCGAGATCGCGGGCCAGACGCTGCCAGGCCTGAACCCGGCGAGGCTTCGGCATCTGTACAGAATCAACACCGAGAAGCGAGACATTGCGCAGGATGAAGGGCGCCACGCTCGTCGGCAGGTCCATCCCAGCCGCGAGACCACAAGCGGCAACCGCACCGCCGTAGCGCAGCGATGCGATGACATTGGCAAGCGTCTTGGAGCCGACGCTATCGACACCACCCGCCCAACGCTCCTTACTTAACGCGCGCGGATCGGCCGCGAGCTCGGAACGGGGAATAATTTCAGAAGCGCCGAGGCTCTTCAGGTAAGCCTCTTCTTCCACGCGGCCAGTGGATGCTGTCACTTTGTAGCCGAGCTTGGCGAGAAGCGAGATCGCAACCGATCCCACACCGCCTGCTGCGCCGGTGACGATGATATTGCCTTTGTCGGGCGTGACATGGGCATCTTCGAGCGCGAGGACACAGAGCATCGCCGTGTAACCCGCCGTTCCGATGGCCATGGCTTGCGCGGGCGTGAATTGCTTGGGTAGCGGAACGAGCCAGTCACCTTTGACGCGGGCATATTCGGCGTAACCACCGAAGTGGGTTTCGCTGAGACCGTAGCCATTCAGCACCACCTCGTCGCCCGGTTTGAATTCGGGATGTGACGAGGTTTCGACTGTGCCGGCGAGATCGATGCCCGGAATCATCGGGAATTTGCGCACGATCGGCGCACGGCCGGTGAGCGCCAATCCATCTTTGTAGTTCACGGTCGAATGCGAAACCGCGACAACGACGTCGCCTTCCATCAAATCGCTCAATCCGAGTTCGGTATCTTCGACGGTCTGCTTGTCCGCATCCTTGCGGATCATGATGGCTTTGAAGCGGTCTTTCATTTTGGCACTTCCCTATTGCGGCTGCTGCCAGACAAGAGGAATTGCAGGTCAGACGCAACAAGAATCATGACTAAAGCCTCTGTCAATCTCGACAATCTGAAACTTCCTGCACAAGCTCTCCGTTAAGGATCAGGGAGCATACTGCACAAGAGAAGGGCCGTTGAATCTTGAAGGGGAGTTGGCACTTCGATGAGTAATCTGGAGTTGCGTCTGCGCGGGTACCGGCTGACAACTGCCGAAATCCTGTATCACCTGCCCGATCACCCGAAATTCTTGCAGAGCTTCATCTGGCAGGAGTTCGACCTTGCACCGAAATTTCCGGTGCTCAACAAGTTCCTCGCTTTCTGGGAAACCAATATCGATGGCAAATTGCATTCCGTGCGCGTTGCGGCGTGCGGGCTCGTGTCGGCCGCCGATCTGAAATATGCCGCCGGCGAATTCAGGTTGAACTGAGCGTATCCCAGAACCGCATCGGCTCGCCCTGGCTTGCGAGCGTCAGCGCATGATCGCGCATCACCGTCTTTCCACGGATGATGGTGGCGACCGGCCAGCCTGTCGTTTCCATACCGTCGAACGGCGTCCAGCCGCATTTCGATGCGATCCAGGAATTTTCGATCTTCCGCTTCTTTTTCAGGTCGACAATCGTGAAATCGGCATCGAAGCCTTTCGCTATACGGCCTTTGCCAGCGATGCCAAATATCCGAGCCGCGCCAGCGCTCGTCAGATCGACAAAGCGCTCGAGCGACAGCCGACCTGCGTTCACATGATCGAGCAAAAGCGTCGCCAGTGTCTGCACGCCAGGCATCCCAGAGGGTGTGTCAGGATAGGTCTTATCCTTTTCCTCACGCGTATGCGGAGCATGGTCGGAACCGATGACGTCGATCACGCCCTCCGCAACCGCCTTCCACAGCGCCTCACGGTGGTGTGCTTCGCGGATCGGCGGGTTCATTTGTGCATAGGTGCCAAGCCGCTCGTAGCATTCTGGTGCTGCGAGTGTGAGATGCTGCGGCGTGGTTTCCGCAGTTGCGAAATCCTTGGCGTCCGCCAGTAGCGGCAATTCATCGGCCGTCGTGACGTGGAGAACGTGCAGCTTGCGTCCTGCAGCCCGCGCCAGTCGCAACACGCGTTCGGTCGACAGGCGTGCGGTTTCGGCATCGCGCCAGACAGGATGGGTGCGCGGATCGCCGGTCTTGGCAAAGGACTTGCGCTCCTTGAGACGTGCTTCGTCTTCGGAATGGACGGCCATGCGGCGACGTCCGCCTTTCAGGGCGGCGAAAATGGATTCTTCTTCACTTAGCAGAAGCGTGCCAGTGGAGGAGCCGAGGAAGGCTTTCACCCCACAGACGCCGGCCATGCTTTCGAGTTCTGACAGCGCGCCGACATTTTGTGGGGTTGCGCCCACATAGAACGCGTAGTCGCAGTGCATCCGGTTGCGCGCACGGGAAAGCTTGTCTTCCATCGCCAGCCGGCTGGTCGTCGGCGGATTGGTATTCGGCATTTCGAACACCGCGGTCACGCCGCCCAGCACGGCTGCACGGCTTCCGCTTTCGAGATCTTCCTTGTGCTCGTTGCCGGGCTCGCGGAAATGGACTTGGCTGTCGATGACGCCGGGAAGGACGTGAAGTCCCTTGGCATCGTACACCTCAGCCGCTTTTGCATTGGCCAAGTTGCCGATGGCTGCGATATGCCCCGCCCTGACACCCACATCGGCCTCGGCAATGCCAGACGGCGTGACGCAAATCCCGCCTTTGATCAGAAGATCGAATGTGTCGCTCATGGGGTTGCTCTAGGCCGGTCGGGGGCTGCTTGGCAACGGCGGCGGCAGCCATTACTTGGGGAACATGTCAAAGATCGCCCACCTTTCGGACCGCGCCATCCTTTCGGTTTCCGGGCCTGAGGCACGAGCCTTTCTCCAAGGGCTGATAACCAACGATGTTGAGGCGGCCAAGCCAGGTCATCCCATCTATGCGGCCATGCTGACGCCCCAGGGGAAGATATTGTTCGACTTCCTCATATTCCATAGTGGGGGCGAACTGCTTTTGGACGTTGATGCACCGCAGAGGGCCGCGTTGCTCAAACGGCTGACCATGTATCGGCTTCGGGCGAAGGTAGAACTGAAGCCGCGAGACGATCTGGCGGTCGTGGCACGGTGGGATGCGGCTGGTTCCGATCCGCGCGAGGCACGCCTCGGTTCGCGAGAGATCGTGGCGGTCGATGCCGCAAGCGGCAGCGGCGACTATCTTAGCCATCGCCTGGCACTTGGCGTGCCGGAGGGGGCTGATTTCGGGCAAGATAAGATGTTCGCTCTCGATGCCGGTCTCGATGAACTTCGCGGGGTGGCGTTCGACAAAGGCTGTTACGTCGGGCAGGAATTGACGGCCCGCATGAAACACCGGGGCACAGCGCGCAAAAGACTGTTGCCAATCGAGACGTTAGACGGCGGCGCATTACCCGCCGTCGACAGCGCAGTCATGGCGGACGATCGCGATATCGGGGAAATTATCTCCGTTTATGGCAACAGGGGTTTTGCCTTGATCCGGCTCGACCGGCTCGAAGAAGCGGGTGATGCTGCGGTGCGAGTTGGCGAAACGGGCCTGCGCGTCGTCAAACCGTCATGGCTGTTCTCGCAACTCTCCGCTTGACGTTGCTGCGTAACGGATCAGAGTCGCCCTCCCTTTCCAGGAGGCAATCATGCTCCATCACGTTTCCGTCGGCGTGCTGAACGTCGAACGTGCTGCCACGTTTTATGACCCTGTGCTGGGCGCGCTTGGTTACAAGCGCATCATGGAATTCCTGCCATATGCAATTGGCTATGGCGAAACGCGCCCCGAGTTCTGGGTGCAGCTTCCGCATAACCAAAACGCAGCCAGCGTCGGTAATGGTACGCATGTGGGCTTCATCGCACGCTCCAAGGGGGCGGTTAACAAATTCCATGAAGCCGCGCTCGCCCACGGCGGAAGCAACAATGGCGAGCCCGGACCCCGTGCAGACTACGGCCCGGATTATTACGGAGCTTTCGTATTCGATCTGGACGGCAACAAACTCGAAGCCACTCTCGATTCGCTGCCGATAGCGAAGGCTGCAAAGCAGGCGACGAAAAAGAAAGTGACCAAGCGTCCGGCCAGGAAGACGAAGAAGCCTGCCAAAAAGGCAGCCAAGAAAAAGAAGAAAGCACGCCGCAGGTGACAGACAAAGCGCGTTGCGCGTGGCCGGGGGTGGACCCGCTCTACGTCGCCTACCACGATAAGGAATGGGGCGTTCCGGAATATGACGACCGGGCGCTATATGAAAAGCTCGTGCTCGATGGATTTCAGGCCGGGCTTTCGTGGATCACAATCCTCCGGAAGCGGGAAAACTTCCGCAAGGCATTTCATGGCTTTCAGCCGGAGAAGATCGCACGCTATGGCAAGCGCGACATGGAACGCCTGCTGAAGAACGAAGGCATCATCCGCAGCCGTGCCAAAATTGAAGCCGCTATCAACGGCGCGAAGCTATGGCTCGACATCATGGAAAAAGAGACCGGCGGTTTCCGCGAACTGATATGGAAGCACGTTGACGGCAAGCCCAAGATCAACCACTTCAAATCGATCAAGCAGGTTCCGGCCAAAACAGCCATGAGCGAAGGGTTGGCAAAGGAGTTGAAGCAAAGGGGCTTCAATTTCTGCGGGCCCGTGATCGTATACGCGTTCGCACAAGCTGTGGGCATGGTCAACGACCATGTTGTGACCTGCTATCGCCACAAAGACTTGGCTGGCTAAGATCAGCCTCGGCCGCGATACGGTGCGACACCGGGATCGGGCAACCACACGCCCTTCGGCAGCTTTCCGGTTTGCCAGAAAATGTCGATTGGAATGCCGCCGCGCGGATACCAGTAGCCCGCGATGCGCAAGTATTTCGGCTTGATCGCAGCGACGACCCGCTTGGCAATCGTCAGGGTGCAATCTTCGTGGAATGCGCCGTGATTGCGGAAACTGCCGAGGAACAATTTCAGCGATTTGGATTCGACGATGGATTTGGCCGGAACATAGTCGATTACGAAATGCGCAAAATCTGGTTGGCCGGTGATCGGGCAAATTGAAGTGAATTCGGGTGCTGTGAAACGCACAAGATAGTCCTCGCCGGAATGCGGGTTGGAGACAGCTTCCAGCACCGCTTCGTCAGGCGATTGTTTCCTTGCCATCATCCCTCCTCATACACGCAGGTTTGGCCGTAGGACGGGCGGCGCAATTTCACGCGGACAACCTCCGGCATCGCCGCTTTCGCCTGAACGAAAACATGGCGCGCAAGATTTTCAAGGGTAGGAATGGAAAGACCCTCTATCTCGTTGAGCAACCGATGGTCGAGGCTTTCGCGGATCTTATCGAGCGCAGCCTTCACATCTCCGAGATCACGCAGGAAGCCTGTGTTTGGATTCGGCGTGCCGCGCAGCGTTACTTCCGCATAGAACGAATGACCGTGCAGGCGCCGGTTTTCCGGGGCGCTGTTGCCCAGATAGTGAGCGGCGTCGAAGCCGAATTCCTGCGTCAGTTCGATCATGGGCCGGGCGTGTGGCAGGCGCGGTGGCCGGGCGTCAAGGGTGGCAAGGGTTTGGGCACACCCTATATAGCCTTAAGGATCGCCACCAAGAGCAGAAACATGACGAAAAGCGTCATCCGGCAGGCACTTAACTGGCTGAAAGAACCTGCCATCAGCATTGGCATCGTCCTGGTCGCCACCACTGCCATCGCCCGGCCCTACTACATCCCCTACGGTTCCATGGAGCCGACCTTGCAGATCGGCGACGATGTCATCACCGCCAAATACGCTTACGGTTACAGCCGCTATTCGCTGCCTTTCGACATCGGACCAAAGTCCGATACCCGCCTGCTTCAGCGGATGCCCGGGCGCGGCGATGTCGTAGTATTCCAGTTACCGCGTGACCCGAGCCAAACGCTTATCAAACGTGTGATCGGCCTGCCGGGCGATCGCATTCAGATGCTGGATGGCAGGCTCTGGATCAACGGCAAAGAATTGCCGGTCGTGCGCGACGGCTCCAGCGAAATGCAAAGCGCCGACGGCAACTACATGGAAGTGCCGAAATATATCGAGACGCTTCCCAATGGCGTAAAGCATGCGATTCTCAAATGGCGCGATTTTCCGCCGATGGACAACACAAAGGTGTATGTCGTACCTTCCGGACACCTGTTCATGATGGGCGACAACCGTGACAACTCGCTCGACAGCCGCGTCGCACCGGAAGATGGCGGCGTTGGCTATGTTCCGATCGAAAACCTAGTCGGCCACGCAGAAGTGATTCTCGGTTCCGTCGACTACCTCAACGCGTCCAGTATTCTCGAATGGCCCGAAAAGTTGCGAGTGGCGCGGCTGTTCAAGCGCGTTCACTAGTGGTGGGACGCGTCCCACTTCTTCACGGCTTCCATCGTCTTGGCGACGTGCTGATCCGGATTCATGTCGGAATATTCCATCAGGATCTCGCCCGCGGGTGAAATGACGTACGACGTCCGGGACGAATACGGCAGCAACGGAATTTTGGCATCGTAGGATTCGATGACCTTCCCGTCGGGATCGGCAGCGACGGCGAACTTGCTGCGGCAATCGCTAACCGAGAATTTGTCCAACGTGTCGATCTTGTCATGGCTGATGCCAATCACAGTAGCGCCAAGCTTTTTGAATTCGTCGGTCGCTTCCGCAAAGTCGTGCGCTTCCACGGTGCAGCCTTTGGTGAATGCGGCAGGGTAAAAATAAAGGACGACGGGGCCTTCCTTCAGCGCGTCCGCAAGCGAGAATTTGAATTCCTTGCCGCCAAGAGAGGCTTGCGCGGTGAAATCCGGGGCTTTGTCGCCCACCTTTAACGTGGCATAGGCAGGCGTTGCGATAACGGCTGTCAGCAGAAGTACGGCGGCAATCTTTTTCATCGCGTTCCTCCGATTTTCAGGGGAACGACGATACTCCTACCCTGCAGAATAGCTAGAGCGCGTCGGCATCCGCCTCGCCGGTGCGCACGCGGACAGCCTGCAACAGGTCGAGCACGAATATCTTGCCATCGCCCACCTTGCCGCTGCGGGCGGCATTCTGGACAGCGTTGATAACATCTTCAGCTCGTTCGCTGACGATGGCGATCTCGACCTTGAGCTTGGGTACGAACGAGATGGTGTATTCCGCGCCGCGATAGATTTCCTTCTGGCCCTTCTGACGGCCGTAACCTCGCACTTCGGTCACCGTCAAGCCGTTGACGCCGATGCCGAGCAACGCCTCGCGCACGGCGTCGAGGCGATGGGGCTGAATGATTGCAATGATAAACTTCATCGGCGGCTCCTCAGACGTTGATGTGGTAGCCCGTCTCGCCGTGCGACGAGAAATCGAGGCCCTGGATTTCGTCTTCTCTCGAAACGCGCAGACCAATCAGACGTGCCGTGACGAGCACGATGATGAGTGTGGCACCCGCAGACCAAACGCCCACTACGCCCGCAGATTCCAGTTGGACGACGAACTGATCAAAGACTGGCCGCGAAAGCTGTGTGCCGCCCGCGCCAAGGGAAACGAGGAACGGCAACAACAATGTTCCGAGTGTTCCGCCCACTCCGTGCACGCCGAGGACGTCCAATGCGTCATCGGTCTTGAGCCCGCGTTTGACGATGTGCACAGCGTAATAGCAAACGAAACTTCCCGCCGCACCTAAGATCACGCCACCCACCGGCCCGACATAGCCGGATGCGGGCGTAACGGTTGCCAATCCGGCAACCGTGCCGGTGACCGCACCGACGAGGCTGGGCTTTCCGAATGTGGCCCATTCGATGCCCATCCAGACGAGCGTTGCGGTAGCGGCGGAAAGATGTGTTGCAAGCATTGTCATGCCAGCGTCGCCGCCCGCTCTCAGTGCACTGCCCGCGTTGAATCCAAACCAGCCAACCCAGAGCATTGCGGCCCCCACCATCACCATCCACGGTGCGTGAGGCGGGTTGATGCGCGGGAAATGTTCTCTCGGTCCCAATTGCCACGCGATGACAAGTGCCGAGATGCCAGCCGTGAGATGTACGACCAGTCCGCCTGCGTAGTCCATCGTGCCCATCCGACCGAGCCAGCCGCCGCCCCAAATCCAGTGCGTCACCGGCACATAGACAATCAGCAGCCACAGGCCGGATATCGTCAGCACGGCGGCATAGCGGATGCGTTCGACATAGGCACCAATGATAAGCGCCGGTGTGATGATCGCGAACGTCATCTGGAACATGACAAAAACAGATTCCGGAAGACGCGTGCCCGCGTGGACGGCCTCCCGGCTCACATTGCCAAGCCACAGGGCGGCGACGTCCCCGATCCAAGGCCCACTGCCAGAAAAGGCCAGACTATAGCCGCAGGCGAACCAAAGGACGGAAACCAGACAGGCTATCGCCACACACTGGACGAGGACGGAAAGGACATTCTTGGCTTGCACCAGCCCGGCATAGAAGAAGCCGAGTGCTGGCAGCGTCATCATCAAAACCAGAACCGTTGATACGAGCATCCATGCGGTATCGCCGCTATCCATGCCTTCCCCCTGCTGCCCAAAGTCCAGGCAGCGTTCGAAAATTGCGTGCAAACTATTCGGGCAAGCTGCCGCATTCCGCATCAGGGCACAATTCGGAGCAAACGACCTTCCACAGGCTTTCGCGACCCCGATTTACCCAGCGACACCTTGGCTTTGGCCTCAATGTTGCGCCTGCGTAAGGTGTCGTGCTAACTCACGCCCGCGTCGACAAACGAGTCGTCGGCGCATGGAATTTTCATAGATTTTTCAACAGATTAGGCGACCGGCGCGGATACGCAACGCGCGATTGGCCGAAGGGCGAACGTGGCTCAAGAACAAGCAGTCGATCAAAGCTTGGCCGGGCGGTATGCGACGGCCGTTTTCGAACTCGCGCAGGAAGAGAATACCGTCGACGCAACGGAACACGATTTCCTGGCGCTCAAGGCCATGATGGCCGATAGCTCCGACCTCTACCGGCTGGTCCGCGCCCCCGTTTTCAGCTCCGAAGAGCAGGAAAAAGGAATGAAGGCCATACTTGCCGCCATGCAGGCATCGCCGCTGACAACACGCACTGTTCTACTGCTTGCCGCGAAGCGCCGTCTGTTCATTCTCAGCGACGTCATCCGCTCATTCGAAAAGATGGTCGAGCGCTTGCGTGGCGAAATCTCCGCACAAGTGACCAGCGCGCGTCCGCTCACCGATGCGCAGACCACCGAACTCAAAGATATTCTCCGCGCCAAACTCGGCCGCGAAGCGCGGCTGGAAACCAAAGTCGATCCTTCGCTTCTCGGCGGTCTCGTTGTGAAGGTGGGATCACGCATGATCGATTCATCGCTGCGCACCAAGCTCGACGGCTTGAGGCTCGCGATGAGAGGACATTGAAGGAACACAACAGATGAAAATCCAACCGTCCGAAATTTCCGACATCCTGAAGCGCGAAATCCAAAACTTCGGCGCCGAAGCCGAAGTGAGCGAAGTGGGACAGGTGCTGTCGGTTGGCGACGGCATTGCGCGCGTCTACGGCCTCGACAATGTGCAGGCCGGTGAGATGGTGGAATTCCCCGGTGGCATCCGTGGCATGGCGCTGAACCTCGAAACCGACAATGTCGGTGTGGTGATCTTCGGTTCCGACGCGACCATCAAGGAAGGCGATACCGTCAAACGCACAGGCGCCATCGTGGACGTGCCTGTCGGCAAGGGCTTGCTCGGCCGCGTGGTCGATCCGCTGGGCAATCCGATTGACGGCAAGGGCGACATCACCGGCATTGCAGAACGCCGCCGCGTGGACGTGAAGGCGCCCGGTATCATCCCTCGCAAATCGGTGCACGAACCGGTGCAGACAGGTCTCAAAGCCATCGACACCTTGATCCCGATCGGCCGCGGACAGCGCGAACTCATCATCGGCGACCGCCAGACCGGCAAAACCGCCGTCGCGATCGACACGATCATCAACCAGAAGAAGGTCAACGCGGGCACCGACGAGAAGGCGAAGCTGTATTGCATCTACGTCGCCATCGGTCAGAAGCGTTCGACCGTGGCGCAGATCGTGAGGACGCTCGAAGATGCGGGCGCGATGGAATATACCACCGTCGTTTCTGCGACCGCTTCCGAGCCTGCTCCGCTGCAATTCCTTGCGCCGTTCTCCGGCTGCGCAATGGGCGAATGGTTCCGCGACAACGGCATGCACGCGCTGATCATCTACGATGATCTTTCCAAGCAGGCTGTTGCCTATCGCCAGATGTCGCTCTTGCTCCGCCGCCCGCCGGGGCGCGAAGCCTATCCGGGCGACGTGTTTTATCTGCACTCTCGTTTGCTGGAACGTGCCGCAAAGTTGAACGAAGACAATGGCTCAGGTTCGCTGACGGCACTGCCGATCATCGAAACCCAGGCCAACGACGTTTCGGCCTACATTCCGACCAATGTGATCTCGATCACCGACGGCCAGATCTTTCTTGAAACCGATCTTTTCTACCAGGGCATCCGCCCTGCGGTGAACGTCGGTATCTCGGTGTCGCGCGTGGGATCGTCGGCACAGATCAAGGCGATGAAAACCGTTGCCGGTCCTATCAAAGGCGAACTTGCGCAGTACCGTGAAATGGCGGCATTCGCGAAGTTCGGTTCCGACCTCGACGCTTCGACGCAGAAGATGTTGGCGCGCGGCGAGCGCCTGACCGAACTTCTGAAGCAGCCGCAGTACAAGCCGTTCGCAGTGGAAGAACAGGTGGCGGTGATTTACGCCGGTACGCGCGGTTATCTCGATGCGTTCCCGACCAATCGTGTCGGCGCCTTTCAGGAATCGCTGCTTTCAAAGTTGCGTGCGAGCTATCCGCAATTCCTCGAAGGCATCCGCACCGAGAAGGCGCTGACGCCCGCGCTGGAAGACATGTTGAAGACGGCGCTGGCCGAAGTCACCAAGACGTTCGCCTAAGGAAAGCTGACCGCACATGGCATCCGTCAAGGAAATGCGCACTCGTATCGGAAGCGTGAAGTCCACGCAGAAGATCACGAAAGCGATGCAGATGGTGGCGGCGGCGAAACTGCGCCGTGCCCAGTCTGCCGCGGAAAGCGCACGTCCCTATGCCCGTCGCATGGCGAGCGTGATCGCCAATTTGTCGGCCGGCATTTCCGGACCGGGCGCTCCTCGCCTTCTGGCCGGCACCGGTTCAGATCAGCGTCATCTTGTAATTGTCGCCACATCGGATCGCGGCCTGGCCGGAGGCTTCAATTCCGGCATCGTTCGGGCCGCGCGCGAGAAGATTTCGACGCTGCTGAACGAAGGTAAAGACGTTCGCATCATCACGGTGGGCCGCAAGGCGCGCGACCAACTGCGTCGTCATCACAGCAGCCGTTATGTCGAAAGCTATGAAGTCGGCATCAAGGCACCAACTTTTGCACTGGTGAAGCCCATCGCGCAGCGTGTGCTCGATATGTTCGAAGCCGGCGAAGTGGATGTGGTGACACTCGTGTACAGCCGCTTCAAATCTGTCGTGACACAAACGCCGACCGTGTTGCAGCTTATTCCGGCGACGGTGGACGTGGGCGAGGCCGTCGACGGTGCGTTCTACAACTACGAGCCGGACGAAAGCGAAATTCTTGCCGCGCTGTTACCGCAAAACATCTCCGTGCAGTTGTTGACCGCGCTTCTGGAAAACCAGGCCGGGTTCTTTGCAGCCCAGATGTCGGCAATGGACAACGCGACCCGCAACGCGGGCGATCTTATCAACGCCCTAACCATTCAGATGAACCGCACCCGTCAGGCGCAGATCACCAAGGAGCTGATCGAAATCATCTCCGGCGCCGCCGCAGTTTAAAGAAAGAGACCAGCCATGAACGCTCCCGCGAAAATCGCTTCCAAAGGCCGCCTCACCCAGGTGATCGGCGCCGTCGTTGACGTCGAATTCGACGGCAACCTGCCCGCGATCTTGAACGCGCTCGAAACCAAGAACACCGACGCGCGCACCGGCAAGGAAGTGCGCCTTGTGTTCGAAGTGGCGCAACATCTCGGCGAAAACACCGTGCGTGCCATCGCCATGGACACGACCGAAGGCCTGGTGCGTGGTCAGGAAGTGAGCGACACGGGCGCGCCGATCCGCGTGCCGGTTGGTCCCGCAACGCTCGGCCGCATCATGAACGTGATCGGCGAGCCGATCGACGAAGCAGGCCCGATCAGTCTCGAACACACTTCGGTCATTCACCGCGAAGCACCGAGCTTTGCCGAGCAAGCAGGCACGGCCGAAGTTCTCGTCACCGGCATCAAGGTCATCGACCTGCTCTGCCCCTACACCAAAGGCGGCAAGATCGGGCTGTTCGGTGGTGCTGGCGTGGGCAAGACCGTGACAATGCAGGAACTGATCAACAACATCGCCAAGGCGTATGGCGGTTATTCCGTGCTGGCCGGCGTGGGCGAGCGAACCCGCGAAGGCAACGACCTCTATCACGAAATGATTGAGTCCAACGTGAACGTCGATCCGCGCAAGAAGGGTTCGGCGGACGGCAGCAAGTGCGCTCTTGTGTACGGCCAGATGAACGAACCGCCGGGCGCGCGTGCGCGCGTCGCGCTGACCGGTCTTTCGGTTGCGGAATACTTCCGCGATCAGGAAGGCAAGGACGTGCTGCTGTTCATCGATAACATTTTCCGCTTCACGCAGGCAGGTTCGGAAGTGTCGGCGCTTCTCGGCCGTATTCCGAGTGCCGTGGGTTATCAGCCGACGCTGGCGACGGAAATGGGCAATCTGCAGGAACGCATCACCTCCACCACCAAGGGTTCGATCACCTCGGTACAGGCGATTTACGTTCCGGCCGACGACCTGACCGACCCTGCGCCTGCTACCTCGTTCGCGCATTTGGATGCCACTACCGTGCTGTCGCGCGATATCGCTTCGCTGGGCATCTTCCCGGCGGTGGATCCGCTCGACTCCACTTCGCGCATTCTCGATCCGCAGGTGATCGGAGATGAGCATTACACGGTTGCCCGCCGCGTGCAGGAAGTGCTGCAACAGTACAAGGCGCTGAAGGACATCATCGCCATTCTGGGCATGGACGAACTCTCCGAAGAGGACAAACTGATCGTGGCGCGCGCCCGCAAGATGCAGCGCTTCCTCTCGCAGCCTTTCCATGTCGCCGAGCAGTTCACCAACCAGCCCGGCAAGTTTGTGGAACTGAAAGACACGATCCGCAGCTTCAAGGCGATCGTCGACGGTGAGTACGATCATCTGCCGGAGCAGGCGTTCTACATGGTCGGCGCCATCGAAGAAGCAGTCGAGAAGGCACAGAAGCTGGCGGCGGAAGCGGCATAATGGCCGACAGGATCTCGTTCGATCTGGTTTCGCCGGAACGGCTTCTCCTTTCGGAAGATGCCGAGATGGTGACGCTTCCGGGGACGGAAGGCGATCTGGGTGTGCTGGCGGGGCATGAGCCGCTCATCACCACACTTCGTCCCGGCATCATCGATGTCAAAGGCGGCGGCAATGGCGAAGAGCGTTTCTTCGTGCTGGGCGGCTTTGCGGACATCAATCCCGGAAAACTCACCGTGCTGGCGGAAGAAGCCTTTCCGCTCGCCAGCATTAGTGCGGCCGACGTTGACCAGCGTATCGCCAATGTGAGGGAAGACCTGATTGGCGTAAAAACCGATCAGGAACGGCACCGGCTTGCCACGACCCTGGACGCGTTGGAAACCCTGCGCGGCGCGCTTTAGCTTCCGCTGATCTTCGATCCGAATTCGCGGGCGATCCTTACGCGCGCGTTTTCCCACGCGATCACGTCCGGGCGATTGCGCGCCCCAATCCATGCCGGCGTATCGAACACCGCGCGTGGCCCCTTGGCGAAATACCTGGTCGGCAGGACAGCGATATCACGGTCGTCCAATGCGCGTTTGTACCATTCGAGCGCCTTGTCGTTGTCGCCAATGACGCGGTAACCGGTGCTCATGTCGCCGGCGGGAACGCCGTTGTCGGGATAGCCGGGGGCCACTTCGTCGATGATCTGGCGGGCGACTTTCTTGTCGCCGGAATATGCCGCGATCCAGAACTGGCAGGCCGCGCGGTCACCCACTCGGGGATCATCGACGGTGAGCGATGTGATTTGCGCGAGGATGCGGTTGGCATCGTCGAATTGTTTTGCTGCGGCGAGCGTTTCGCAGAGAACGGCGAGCGCGCCGACATTGCCAGGCTGTAGCGCAAGTGCGTCGCGCGCGAGCCTCGTCGCCTCTTTTACGTTTCCGCTCGAGATCGAATAGATCGCCAGATTGGAACGGTCGATGTAGGACAGCGGATCCAGCTCGACGGCCTTCCTTGCGGCGGCGAGGGTGAGGTCAGGCAATCCCATGTAAGCATAGAAGATCGAGCTGTTGTGCCAAACCTCCGGACTGTTGGGCGCGAGGCGCTGCATCTGGCGGACGTCTTGCGCGGCGTTCAGGAACTTTCACATCAGCATGCTGGTCGTTGAATGCGCGGCCAATGCGGTGATGTTGTTGGAGTCGAGCGCGAGTGCCTGTTTCACCGCATAGAGTGCGGGGGCGATGTGGGTTTGCTGGTCGAAGTTGAAGGCCAGCGTCGCGTGGGCATTGGCCATGGTGGCGTAGCCGTCTGCAAAATCCGGCGCTCTCTCGGTGACTTTCGTGAGCAGTTCGATGGAGCGATTGATGCTGTCTTCGCTGCGCTGGGCGAGGAAGAACTGCGCCTGCAGATAATCGCGATAGGCTTCCGGGTCGATCTGACGGGGCTGGGGGTGCGGGACTTGTGCGAGTTTCTGGCCGACCAGTTTTTGCGTCAGAGCGCCGGTGATGGAACGGGCGATTTCATCTTGCAGGGACAGGATGTCGGTCAGATTGCGGTCGTAGGTGTTGGACCAAACTTCGAAGCCATCTGACGCGCTGACCAGTTGGGCGGCGATGCGGACGCGGCCGCCCTCTTCTCTCACACTGCCTTCGAGGACGGTTTTGACGTTGAGGGCTTTGCCCAGCGTCTTCACGTCCATGTTCTTTTGCGCGACGGCAAAAGACGATGTGCGCGAGGCGACGCGCAGTGCGGGTGTTTTCGACAACTCGCTGATGAGTTGGTCGGCGATGCCGTCGCTGAAATAACGCTTGGTGGGATCGCCGGAGAGATTGGCGAAGGGCAACACCGCGATGGAGGCAAGGCTTTCGTTCGTCGAAGGATGAGAGCCGATGTGGCGCGGGCTGAAGAAGAACGCAAATTCGATGGCGCCGGTGACGAGCACGAAGGCGAGCAGGCCGGCGAGCAACACCTCGGTACGGCCCCAGGTCGGGTGCGGCGCGTTGTCCTCAGCCTCGTCGGGCTCGGCGCCGATACGCCAGAACCAGACTATCAACAGGGTCAGCGGCAGGCCCACCACAGCCCCTGCGATGAGCAATTTCATGGCCCAGGGCGGGGCTTCGAAAGCGGGCAAAGCTATGGAACCGGCCTGTACGACCACCCAGACGGCCACAAGATAGCCGACCGCGATCCGGTCGAGCTTGTGGACCTTTGCAGCGGTAAACAGGCGCCTCATTGCCCCCATCCCCATGGAGTTGTCTGTTAGATGAGCAGGATATGGGCAGGAGTCCAGCCTCAAGAAAGGGTTCCGGCCCGAAACTGCGTTTGATATAAAACGTTTACGCAGATCGGACCCTGTGGAGGGCGAAAGCATGGCGGCTCAAGCCGTCTACACATCGGGTTGGACGCTCGACGACATCGCCTGGGATCGCTTCGATCCGGCGGCGGTGACGCCCGACCTGTTGGCGGGCGTGAAGGCGGCGTCGCTCGTGGAATACAATGCGCTCGACTACGTGGCCTATCTCAACCGCGTCTTCAAAGACGGCGATCCGCAAACGCTTGCGGACATCGAACGCTGGGGCGATGAAGAGGTCCAGCACGGTCTGGCGCTCGGCCGCTGGTGCGAGATGGCCGATCCGACCTTCGATTTCCAGGCGGCGGTCGCCCGCTTCCGCGCCGGTTACAAACCGCCCCATTTCGACGGCGACGGCACGGGTTCCGTGCGCGGCTCGCGGCGGGGAGAGATGATCGCGCGCTGCGTGGTCGAATCCGGCACCTCCTCCTATTACACCGCCATGAAGGACGCGACCGACGAACCCGTCCTGAAGGAAATCGCCGGGCGTATCGCGGCCGACGAATTCAGGCATTACAAGCTCTTCTTCGAAACTCTTCACAGACAGAACGAACCGGACCTGCCCTTCTGGCGGAAGCTGCTCGTCGCGGTGACGCGTGTGAATGAGTCCGACGACGACGAATTGGCCTATGCCTATTACGCCGCAAATATCCCGCCGTCCGTGCCGTATGACCGCGCGACCTTCTCCAAGATGTCGGCATCGAAGGCGCTGGTGATCTACCGCCCGAACCACATCAAGAAGCTGGTGCAGATGATCGCCAAGGCCGTCGGCGCCGATCCCAACGGACGGATGACGAAGGTCGCCAGCGCCCTCATCTGGCGAATGCTGCGAATGCGGGCCGGACTTCTGACCGGCGCACGCGCGGCGGCCTGACCCCCAGACATACCTTCGCCACCATCGCCCGGCGCTTTCACGATTGTCTCGATCCGGGCGGGCCATAGCGGCGAAGGTCGGAGCTACGGCAGGCGGAGAAGCACGCCGCCATCATGCGCTCGCGGCCTTCCGCACCTTTGCTCGTCCCGCAGAACCTGTCGTTTCGCCCCTGACGCCCGGCGGCGATGCGCGCGGCCTGCATTCCGTGCAGGTGGCGCAAAGAGGCCGGGCCGAAACTGGCGAAGGACGCGCAGCGCACATGAGGCGACACCGCTGTTCCTGTATTGGCTCATGTCGTGTTGCAGGGCGGGCCGGCCGTCGCCGGGGCTGCTGCGTGGGTGAAAGTAATGGTCCTTATCTCAATTCCTGAGTAGGAATATATAATACAATACAATCTGCTTCAAGGCCTATATAGGAAATTTTCTTATTATTAAATTTCAATGGCTTAGCTGTCCTCTCACCTCCTCTGCGTGGGGAGGTCGGGCGCTTGCAACGGCAGGCGATCGGGTGGGGCATTCAGCGAGGCTCGCTGGAAAGTCCCCACCCGCCGTCGCGCTGACGCACTCCGTCGACCTCCCCGCGTAGGGGGAGGTAAGTGAGCGATTGCTCGTTCTGCGATCGACGCGGCAAGATTTCCATTCAATCTCGGGAAAACCGCATGACGCATCGAATCTATTCCATGAGCTTTGCCAGCGTTTATCCGCTCTACGTCGCCAAGGCCGAGAAGAAGGGGCGCACGAAGGCCGAGGTGAATGAGATCGTTCGCTGGCTGACGGGGTACACGCAGAAGAAGCTGGATGCGGAAATCGGGAAGAAGACCAGCTTCGAGGATTTCTTTGCGAAGGCGCCTCAACTCAATCCATCGCGAAAGCTGGTGACGGGACTCATTTGCGGTGTCCGGGTGGAGGACATCGAGGAACCGCTCATGCAGGAGATACGCTACATGGACAAGCTGATCGACGAGCTGGCGAAGGGCAAAACGATGGAGAAGATTTTGCGGAAGTAGGTGGGTGCGCCAAACAATATCAAGCGAAGTGCTCCCTCTCCCCCAGAGGGGGAGAGGGTTGGGGTGAGGGGGAGATTGTTACCGTAGGCACAAAAAGCACATCGCTTCACCGCACGCGTGCAAATTTCAAAAGCAGATTCGCTGGAGCACTCGCCCCCTCACCCTGCCCTCTCCCCCGCTGGGGGAGAGGGGTTACGATTGTTTCTTCCGTGCGTAATCGATCACCCATTGATCTTTCCACGTCTGGCCGTCCATCGAACTTTGCCAGCGCCAGACGAAGCTGTCCTGTTTGATGTTCTCGAACACCATGCGCGAGCGGCCGCCTTTCGGACCCGGTTCTGTCGCGAGAACAAACGTGCCGTCTTTTTGCGGGCCGCCGCTCAGCGCGATGTAGCCGCCTTCGTTATCCACCCAGGTCTGTTTCCAGTTGGCGGCGCGCGCGTCGTACATCGAGACGCTGTGGCCCATGAGGTGCTGGCCGGGGCGGCCGTTGAAATTTTCTTCGATGACGCAGCTTTCGAGGCTTTTCTTGATGTGGTTCGTGCCGGTGTTGCCCTGCCACGTCAGATTCCAGTCGCCGACCCAGAAATCGAGCTGGCGAAATTCCGGCCCGTTGCAGTTCGGCGAAATCTCGTCGGCTGCGGCCGGTAAGGCGAGCAGCGAAAATGCCATTGCCGATAGCGCGCGCGTTTTCATCGGACATCCTCCCCGTTTCGGCTCAAACTAGGAGCGTTGCGGCGGAACGCACAATCAAAGCCGCGTGAGGACGACGATCAAACGAGCGCTTCGCCATTGTTCGTTCGATCCCGGCGGTGGCTTCTGACCGGTTTGGGCAGGGCAATTCACAATGACGTGGAGTGGGTAGAGGTGGACGGCGTTGCCCTCCCCTCAAACAGCCAGCCCAGCATGAGATAGCCTGCCAAGGCGGCTGCGATCTGTGCGCCGATGAACGCGGGCGCCGACGATGGTGCGATTCCGGCGAAGCTGTTTGTGAGGCTGCGGGCGATGGTGACGGCGGGATTTGCAAACGATGTGGAGGCGGTGAACCAATAGGCGGCAGTGATGTAGAGGCCCACCAGCGCGGGCGTCAGCGCGGGCGAGAAACGTACCGAACCGGCGATGGTTACGAGCAAGCCGAATGTGGCGACGAATTCGGAAAGGGCTTGCGCCGGGCCATCGCGGAGTTTTGTGGAGACCTCCGCGAGCGCCATGCCGAACATCGCGTGAGCGATAGCGACTCCGGCGATGGCGGCGGCGATTTGCACGATGACGTAGAATGTTGCGGTTGCGGGTTGAATCTCGCGCCGGAGCGCGAAGAACAGCGTCACGGCGGGATTGAAGTGCGCGCCGGAGATCGGTCCGAATATCGAAATCAGCACCACCAGCGCCGCGCCCGTCGCAATGGTGTTGGCGAGCAACGCCAGAGCGAGGTTGCCGCCCGACAGGCGCTCCGCCATCACGCCGGAGCCGACGACCGCCATCAACAGAAAGGCCGTTCCCAATCCTTCCGCGACGATCCGGCGGGCGATGGGAACGGCCGGTTCTGACGGGTGAACGGATGCGGCGACTTCAACCGTCATGCTTGCCGATTTCATCCAGCCGTTTCTTCAACGACATGCGGTCGAGTTTTCGTACCGGAAGGCTGGCAAAGAGTTCGATGCGCCGTTGCAACACCATGAAAGCATCGCGGAACGCCTGTGCGATCTTTGCCTGGTCGCCTTCCACCGCGGCCGGATCCGGCACGCCCCAATGCGCGGTCATGGGATGACCGGGCCATACGGGACAGACTTCGCTGGCGGCGTTGTCGCAAACGGTGAAGACGAAATCCAATTCCGGCGCGCCTGCTTGCGCAAATTCGTCCCACGATTTCGACCGCAATTCGCTTGTGGGGAAATCCAGGCGCTTCAGGAGCGCGAGCGCATTCGGGTTCACTTTGCCGGCGGGCTGCGATCCCGCGCTGTAGGCGACGAATTTGCCCTTGCCGATCTTGTTCAGGATCGCCTCGCCCATGATCGAGCGCGCTGAATTTCCGGTGCAGAGGAACAGAACGTTGAACGGACGCTCTGGCAGGGCCGATTGCATGTTTGCTCCTAGCAGCAGGCGGAATTGGCGCGAGCCGCTTATTGCGCCTCATTATTGACGGCGGCGGATTCTCTTTTCAGACGGTTTGCAGCAAGTGGTGGCGACCGATACGAGCGGCGCGCAGATTTCGGCGCGACCGCCGCAACAGTCTTTCGTGAGGAAAACGAGGAGGTCGCTCATGGCGGCGAAATCGGCCGAGTAGATAATCGACCTGCCCTCGCGGCGCGAGCGGATCAGCCTGGCATTGGACAGGACCAGAAGCTGGGCCGAGGTCGTGTTGGGCGCGGTGTCGAGCGAACGGGCGATGTCGCCCGCGGCCATGCCCTCCGGTCCGGCTTTCACGAGCAGGCGAAAGAGTTCGAGACGGGCATCCTGCGCAAGGGCGGAGAGGGAGCGTACGGCGTCTGTCGTTTCCATATTTCATTGATTCCCGAAATATTGGAGGGAGTCAAGGCGCCGCGAGGCACTTACCGCCCCCTACGCGGGGCGGTCGACATCGCGTAGCGATGGCGGGCGGGGGGCTGTTTCAACGAGGACGGTGTTTGAGTTCGCCACCGAAGGCCCCACCCGCCGTCGCGCTGGCGCGCGCCGTCGACCTCCCCGCGTTGGGGGAGGTAAGGGGTGATTTAAACCGTGCGCTTCACCATCATCTGCTTGATCTCGCCGATGGCTTCCGCCGGGTTCAAACCCTTCGGGCAGGTGTTGGCGCAGTTCATGATGGTGTGGCAGCGGTAGAGACGGAACGGGTCTTCGAGGTTGTCGAGACGCTCGGCGGTCGCTTCGTCGCGGCTGTCGAGCAGCCAGCGCGCCGATTGCAGCAAGGCTGCGGGGCCCAGGAAGCGGTCGGAATTCCACCAGTAGCTCGGGCACGATGTGGAGCAGCAAGCGCAAAGAATGCATTCGTAGAGACCATCGAGTTTGGCGCGGTCTTCCGGGGTCTGTTTCCACTCGCGCTGCGGGGCGGGCGTTTTGGTTTGCAGATAGGGTTGGATCGAGGCGTGTTGCGCGTAGAAGTTGGTGAGGTCGGGCACGAGATCCTTCACCACCGGCTGATGCGGCAGCGGATAGATGCTGACGGCGCCGGAGACATCCGAAATCGCCTTGGTGCAGGCCAGCGTGTTGCCGCCGGCGATGTTCATCGCGCAGGAACCGCACACACCTTCGCGGCAGGAGCGGCGGAAGGTCAGCGTGGGGTCGATCTCGTTCTTGATCTTGATGAGGGCGTCCAGAACCATCGGCCCGCAGGATTCGAGGTCGACGGTGTACACATCCATCGTCGGGTTGCCGCCCTTTTCGGGGTCGTAGCGGTAGACGCGGAATTCCTTGGCGCGCTTGGGTTTCTTGCCGTTGGAGGCCTTGGGCGCATCCCAGACCTTGCCCTTCTGGACCTTGCTGTTCTTCGGCAGGGTGAACTGAACCATCTATGTCCCCGAATAAGCTGGAACTGACATAGCAAAGCGGGCCGAAAGCGCAACCTGTCAGCTTGGCCCGATTTGTTCGAACAGCCAATCGATCTGCACGTCGGCGTCGCGGGCCGCACCTGTGATGACGAGTTGTTCGGTTTTGCGCGCCTGGCCGGTGCCCAGATAGATGCTTTCTTCCACCGCGATCTGGCCGCTGGCGCGGAAACGCCAGCCTTCGCCATTGGCGAGCTTGAGCAGGATGCCGCCGCCTTGCGAGGGCGAGACGCGGATGTCGGGATGGATGTGGAAACGGATCGCGTAAGGCAGGCTGCCGCGTTTGACCTTTGAAACGGGCGTGAGGCGGTCGCGGCCGGAAAGCACCAAACCTTGCGGGGAGAGCGACATCATCCGTTCGATGACGAAGCCGTATTGCGCCAGATACGCATCGTGGCTGGCAGTCATCGACCAGCCTTGCGGGGTTTGCATGCGGTTGGTGTCGATCTTTTCGGGACCGCCGAGCAGGCGCGGTCCCAGAAGGCGG